>SXGU01334321.1_pt1 | contig 36017 bp, 37 predicted proteins | sample 3174531 | NCBI WGS metagenome assembly SXGU01 (sample SAMN11356863, study PRJNA531348) | freshwater metagenome | isolation source: freshwater sample F1-140 | place: China: Fuxian Lake, Yuxi | collected 2017-12-25 | reverse complement strand
GTGTTCAACGATGCTGCCTACGACGGTGTCACCGGCAAGCACGCGCGTGAGGAGATGATGATCGACCTCGAGCACGGCAAGCCCATCCGCTTCGGTGCCGACGGCCACAAGGGCGTGGTGATGGGCAGCGACGGGCAGTTGCGCATCGTGGAAGTGGCCGAGGTGGGCGAGGACGCGCTGCTGGTGCACGACGCCCAGCGCCCCGACCCCGGTCTGGCGTTCGCGCTGGCCCGGCTGTCGCACGACGATCACTCGCCCACGCCGTTCGGCGTGTTCCGCGACGTGCAGCGTGGTGAGTACGGCGCAATGGTGGGCGCACAGCTGGCCCAGGCCAGCGAGAAGAAGGGGCCGGGCGACCTGAACGCCCTGCTCCGCAGCAACGGCACCTGGCACGTCGGCTGATCGCGTACGGGCGTCGATACCCTCGACGCCCGTGCCCGATGCATCCGCTGCCGATCCTGCCGCCGAACTCGTCGAGGGGCTGCGCGCCGCGACCGAGCTGCTCGAAGCCGTCGTGGCCGACCGTTCGCTGCTCGAGCACCTGCCGCTCGAGGAACGGACGCGCCTGCTGAGTGCCGCCGGCGACGTGTTCGAGCCCGACGTGTACGAACGCCGCCGACAGATCAAGGCGCAACGGCGCCAGCAGAAGCAGGAGCGTGCCAAGGCCGACCAGGCCACGCTCGACGACACCGGTATCCGCAGCCTGCGGGCGCGTCCGGTGTTCACCACGCCCAACCTGCCGGCACCGACTGCGCTGGGCGAGGGCGACGAGCTCGACGACAGCGAGGAGCGCGAGAGCCTCCTGCCGATGCACTGCTACGTGTGCAAGCGGAAGTACACCGAGATCCACCCGTTCTACGACCAGCTGTGCCGCGAGTGCGGCGAGTTCAACTACGCCAAGCGCAGCGAGACCACCGACCTGTCGGGCCGGGTGGCGTTGCTCACCGGTGGCCGCGTGAAGATCGGTTACCAGGCCGGCATCAAACTGCTGCGCGCCGGTGCCCACCTCATCGTCACCACCCGGTTCCCGCGCGACTCGGCCGTGCGGTACGCCGCCGAGCCCGACTTCGCCGAGTGGGCGCATCGCCTCGAGATCTTCGGACTCGACCTGCGTCACACGCCCAGCGTCGAAGCCTTCTGTCAGCACCTCATCGACACCCGCGACCGGCTCGACTTCATCGTCAACAACGCCTGCCAGACCGTGCGCCGGCCACCGGCCTTCTACCGACACATGATGGACGCCGAGCTCGGTCCATTGGCGGAGCTGCCGCCGTCGGCTGCGGCCTTGTTGGGCGCGTACGAAGGTCTGCGTGCCGTCGACATGCTCACCGCCGGCCACGACGCGTCGCCCCGCCAGGGCGCCGAGACCGAGGTGCTGCCAGTGGGTGTGGCTCGCGCCGCAGCGCTGTCGCAGACCGCGTTGCTGCCGGAGGACACGGTGAGTTCGGGCGATCTGTTCCCCGAGGGTCGCCTCGACCAGGACCTGCAGCAGATCGACCTCCGCGAACGGAACTCGTGGCGACTCACCCTGGCCGAGGTGTCGTCGGTGGAGCTGCTCGAGACGCAACTGGTGAACGCCGTGGCGCCGTTCGTGTTGAACGCCCGGTTGAAGCCGCTCATGCTGCGCAGCCCCGGCCGCGACCAGCACATCGTGAACGTGTCGGCGGTGGAGGGCCAGTTCTACCGGCGGTTCAAGACCACCCGCCATCCGCACACCAACATGGCCAAGGCTGCGCTGAACATGATGACCCGCACGTCGGCCGCCGACTACCACGCCGACGGCATCCACATGAACAGTGTCGACACCGGGTGGGTGAGCGACGAGGACCCGGTGCACATCGCGCAGCGGAAGACCTCGCAGCACCACTTCCACCCGCCGCTCGACATCGTGGACGGTGCGGCGCGCATCGTCGACCCCATCATCGCCGGCGTCGCCACGGGCGAGCACGTGTGGGGCCAGTTCCTGAAGGACTACCGGCCCACCGACTGGTGAGCTACCCCTCGGTGATGGCCGCGCCCGCCCCGATGTCGGCGCGGTCGGCCGCGGCACGGCCTGCGTACCAGCCCTCGGCGTCGTACCGCTTCGCCTTCATCGTGGTCGTGCGCGGGAAGGCTTCGGTGTAGGCGGCCTCGACGGCTGCATCCTTCGCTGCCAGCACCGGGGCCAGTGACGAGCCGTACTCCTCGATGGCCTCGGTGCGCACGGTGCGGGTGGCATCCTCGAGCCGTTCGCCGATGCGGTCGGCGAACGCCACCAGGAAGGCGCGGCGGAACGACGGCGTGCGCAACGACGTGTCGTGCGCCGTGGCGGCGGACGACGCATGGGTGGCCTGCACCAACAGCGAGGTGAACAGCATCTCGGTGAGCTGCACGTCGACCGGATAGCCCATGAGCGTGCTGAAGCCGGCGTCGGACGACCACACGCACTTCGCGCCGTTCACCCCGGCGAGCGTGGAGAGGAACATCGCCTTCTCGTGGGCGTACGGGTTGTCGATGTGCACCCGACGTGTGGCGATGCCCGCCGTGCCGCCCACACCGGCCGCATGCGCGGCCAGCATCGCGGCGTCGATGCTGTGCCGGGCCATGAGTTCCTGGGCCTTGGCCGTGAACGCCTCGGCCTCGGCCTCGAACTCGGTGGCCTCGGCCTTGGCCAACAGCGCTCGGACGGTGCGCAGCGTCTTCGGGTCGACCGATGCCGGTGCCGCGGTCGGTCGTACGCCACGGTTCGACGCACCCCACTTCGACGGCGGAGCGAGCAGCACGTGCAACCGGCCCACGCCGTGCAGCACCTGCGCCACCTCGGCGGCCATGTGCACGGCCTCGTCGAGGTCGAGTCGTTCGGCACGCGCCCACCGCTCGACCACCACGCCATGACCACCTTGCACGGTGTTGGCCTTGGGGTCGAACGCGCCGAGTTCGCTGAGCTGGTCGAGCCACTCCTGGGGTGCTCTCGTGGGTGCGTCGTGGGTGCGGGCGTGCCGCGCGAGCAGACCGATCACGAGGCGGACGTGGCGTTGTGTGCCACGCCGCTTGACGAGATGTGCGAGATCGGCCGGCTGCCAACCGGACTCGAGGAGCAGATCGATGCGGCCGCTGAGGCGATGGTCGAGTTCGTCGTGAATGCCCATCGGCGGAGCGTGCCAGAGGGGCGCGCGAGGGTTTCGCTCAGCCCGTGTAGTACTGGTCGGTGATGGTGAGGGCCTCGTCGATGATGGCGAGCCCTTCCTCCACCTGATCGGCGGTCACCACGCACGGCGGCGTGACGTGCAGACGGTTGAAGTGCGTGAACGGCCACAGGCCCTTGCTCTTGCACGCCGCCAGCAGTTCCTGCATCGGCTTCGCATCGGGGCCCGCCGCGTTGTACGGCACCAACTGCTCGCGGGTCTCGCGGTTCTTCACCAGCTCGATGGCCCAGAACACGCCGAGGCCACGCACGTCGCCCACCGACGGGTGGTTGGCCTTCAGCTTCTCGAGGCCCGGGGCGATGATGTCGGCGCCGATGGAGCGGGCGTGCTCGATGATGCCCTCCTCCTTGAAGATGTTGATGCTGGCGACGGCCGAGGCGCAGGCGAGCGGGTGGCCCGAGTAGGTGAGGCCACCCGGGTACACGCGGTCGCGGAACGTGGCGCTGATCTTGTCGCTGATGACCACGCCACCGAGGGGCACGTAGCCCGAGTTGACGCCCTTCGCGAAGCACACCAGGTCGGGCTGCACGCCCCACTTCTGGAACGCGAACCACTCACCGCAGCGACCGAAGCCGGCCATCACCTCGTCGCAGATCATGACGATGCCGTGGCGGTCGCACCGCTCGCGGATGCCCTGCAGGTAGCCGTCCGGCGGCACCAGGATGCCGGTGGTGCCGACCACCGACTCGATGATGATGGCGGCCACGTTCTGGGCGCCTTCCACCATGAGCACGTCGTCGAGGTGCTGCAGTGCACGCTCGCACTCCTGGGCAGGGCTCTCGCTGTGGAACGCGCTGCGGTACGGGTACGGACCCCAGAACTTCACCACGCCGGGCATGCCGGGCTCGCTGGGCCAACGGCGCGGGTCGCCGGTGAGCGTGATGGCGCCGTTGGTGGCGCCGTGGTAGCTGCGGTAGTGGTTGAGCACCTTGTGGCGACCGGTGTGCAGACGGGCCATGCGCACGGCGTTCTCGGTGGCCTCGGCACCGCCGTTGGTGAAGAACACCATGTTCAGGTCGCCGCCTGCCACCTCGCTGATGAGGCGAGCGGCCTCGCTGCGCGCGTCGTTCGCGTGGAACGGGGCGATGGTGCACAACCGACCGGCCTGCTCCTGGATGGCCGCGACCAGCTTCGGGTGCTGGTGGCCGATGTTCATGTTCATCAGCTGGGCGCTGAAGTCGAGGTAGCGGGTGCCGTCCTCGGTCCAGAAGTGGCTGCCCTCGGCCCTGGTGACGACCAGCGGGCTGATGGCGCCCTGCGCGCTCCACGAGTGGAAGACGTGCGCCCGGTCGTGGGCGAAGGCATCGGCGGGGTGGGTGTCGAGCACGGTCATGCGGGACATCGTAGTTGTCACCGATGCAGCCGTACAGACGGCACTTTGTACCCGTACAACATCTTCGCGGTGCCTCGTCGGTGCGGTCACCGTTGCGGTGCGCGCTACGGTTCGCCGCATGGCTGCACGTACCGGGGAAATGGTCACCTTCAAGAGCAACGGGCACACCTGCGACGGCTACATCGCCGGCTCCGGGCCCGGTGTGCTGGTCATCCAGGAATGGTGGGGACTCGTGCCGCACATCAAGGACGTCGTCGACCGGTTTGCTGCCGCCGGGTTCACCGCGCTCGCGCCCGACCTGTACCACGGCGAGTCGAGCACCGAGCCCGATGGCGCCGGCAAGCTGATGATGGCGCTCAACATCGAGCAGGCGGCGAAGGACATGAGCGGCGCCATCGACCTGCTGCAGGATCGAACGGGCAGTGAGAAGGTCGGCGTCGTGGGCTACTGCATGGGCGGCGGCCTGGCACTGGTGGTGGCTTCGAAGCGGCCCGATGCCGTGGCGGCGTGTGCGCCGTACTACGGCGTCATCCCGTGGGCGAGCGCGCAGCCCGACCTCGCCGCCGTCGCCGCCACGGTGGTGGGGGAGTACGCCGAGCACGACGACTTCGCGAACCCCGAGGCCACGCGTGCGCTCGAGGCAGCGCTGCGCGACCTCGGCAAGGACGCCACGATGCACATCCACGCGGGCACGCACCACGCGTTCTTCAACGACGCTCGCCCCGAGGTGTACGACGCTGCTGCCTCCGCCGCAGCATGGGACCGCACGATCGGGTTGTTCCGCTCGATGGCATGACGCGAACCTGATGTTCGAGGGACCAATGGCCCTGTGAGAAGTACCCCTAGGGGTATCACACTGGAGGCATGTCCCGAACCCGAGCATCCCTCCTGCTCGGCCGCGCATCGCTCGCCCTCGTCGCCGCCATCACGGTGATGGGGGCGTGCAGCGCGCAACCGAGTTCGTCCGCGCCCGTCGCACAGAACGGCGTGGCCACCGAGATGTCGGGTGCCGATGTCTACACGATGTCGTGCGCCCGTTGTCACGGGGCGAACCGCGAGGGCAAGACCGACGCGCCGGCGCTCAACCCGGTGAAGATGGCCAGCCTCGGTGATCAACCGCTGCGCTTCACCATCCAGTACGGCAAGGGACGCATGCGTGGGTTCGGCGGTCTCACCGAATCCCAGGTCGACAAGCTGGTCGCCTACCTGAGGGAGTCATGATGGACACGATCGGCGGTCTGCCCGCACATCCACTGGTGGTGCACCTTCCCGTGGTGCTCATCCCGCTCGCGCTGATCGGCGTGCTGCTCATGATGGTACGACCCTCGCTGCTGCCCAAGCTGGGCGTGCCCGTCGCCGTGCTCGCAGGTCTCGGCTTCCTGGGGTCCATCGTGGCCGCCGGCAGCGGTGAGGAGCTCGAGGAACAGTTCGAATCGGCTGGTGAGACCATCTCCGGCACACTCCGCGATCATGCCGAGATGGGCGAGAACGTGCAGTGGATCGCCGGGGTGTTCTTCGTCATCGTGCTGGCCTGGGTGCTGTTCGCCGCCTGGCGCCGCCGAGCCGGCGAGGACCACGCCGTGGCGAAGGTGCGCAAGCCGCGCATCGTGCATGCCACGCTGGCGGTGCTCGTCGCCGTCTCGGGCGTGGCCGCCACGTACGCCGTGTACGCCACCGGCCACAGCGGCGCCAAGAGCGTCTGGGAACAGGACGCCGGCTGATCTCCGGGTGCTACGCCTCGGGCGTGAGCCTGGTGACGTGCGCCGTCAACCGCTCGGCCACGGCGGGCGGCACGACGTTGTCGGCGTCGCGCAGCGCACCCACGGCATCGTGCGCGCCCACCAACGCGGCATAGAGCGGCGGGCACGTGGGGCACTGGCCGAGATGCGCCTCCACGGCACCGGCCGTCGAGGGGTCGAGCGTGCCGTCGAGGTACTCCGACACGTGTTGGCGTGCATCCCAGCAGCGCATGGGGACTCCTTGGAGTGCGTGGCGTCGTTCGGCGCCGGCAGCGAGTGCCGACACCAGGGCCATCCGGCCGCGGCGCAGTCGTTGCTTCGCAGCGGGGAGGCCGATCTCGTCGAGGTCGGCGATCTCCTGCACCGTCCACTGCTCGACATCGTGCAGTAGGACAGCGCTGCGGTAGATGAACGGGAGGCGGGTCAGCGCATCCTCGAGTTCGGCCCGGGTGGCGGCATGGTCGAGCACATCGGCGGGGTCGACGGTGTAGTCGTCGTCGTGCCACTTCGCGTCGATGTCGTCGACCACCACCTCGCGATCGGATCGGCGGGCACGATCGGTGGCGATGTTGCGCAGGATGCGCTTGAGCCATGCCCCCAGCGGCGCGTCGCCCCGATACTGGTGCGATCGTTCGATCGCCCTGGTGAGGGTGTCCTGGGTGAGGTCGGCCGCCAGGTGTTCGTCGCGCACGAGCATCATCGCGAACCGGTAGAGCCCAGGGATCTCGTGCACCAGGTCGTCGTGGTTCATCGCGTCCATCGCCACATCGTGACAGCTGCCCAAGCCGCCAGCGCGAGGCCGACGGCGGCGAGTACGGGCGCGGCGAGCATCCAGCCGGAGACGATGAGCGCCACTCCCGCACCGGCGCGCACGACGGCATCGGTGGGGAACGCTCGGTGGGTGCCGTGTGACACGAGGAACGCCTCGAGATCGGTGTCGGACACCCGGCCCACCAGGCGCGCCCGTTCGGCGCCGTCGACCTCGAGGATGATGGTCGGGGTGCCCTGCACGTGCAGGCCATCCACCCGATCGGGCTCGACGGACGCGTCGATGTGGTGGAAACGCATCGACTCGCCGTACGTGACGGCGAGTCGATCGAGTGTGGGACGCATGGCCCGGCAGTGATGGCACCACGGCGTGGTGACGACGAGGACGTCGATGTTGCTGGCGTGCATGATGCCCGGTGGCTCAGCTCGCAGCAGCCGTGCCCTTCTTGCCGCGTGTGGAGAACTTGCCCACTGCGTACAGCGGGCACCAGCCGACGAGGCCGGTGGCCAGCGGCACGAAGCCGACGATCTTGAACACCGTGCCGAGGGTGCCGGTGACGATCTCGCCCCAGCCCAGCACCAGCAACACGATGCCAGCGACGACTCGGATGGCCCGGTCTGCAGTTCCTTCGTTCATGACTGACTCCTTGTATCGGGTTGGTCGCTCTTCGATGTGCGAACACCACTGAGACGAACGAGGCGGCCGGAGGGATACCGGACTCGCGAGGTTTTTCGGCGCGAGACGGATACCCCGGGGGGTAGTTGCGGATATACCCCAGGGGGTATAGTCTCCACTCGTTCTTCCCGACGATGAGGAGTCATCACCCGTGAGTACCACGATCGAACCGACGTTGCCCGTCGAGCACGAGCCGTCCCACGACCCCGACGAGCGAGCGCTGTTCTCGCGTCTCGCCGCGTCGATGGCCAAGCACCGCCGGATCGTGATCCTGGTGTGGCTGGTGGTCACCGTCGCCGCCGCACCCCTGGCGATCACCCTCACCAAGGCGCTCTCCGGCGCCGGCTGGGATGCCAAGGGCTCCACGGCCGAGCAGGTGCGCATGGAACTCCGCGAGGACTTCCCGGCCTTCGGCGCCGAGAACCCGATCGTGGTGTACCGGCAGGCCACGCCCATCGCCGACGACCCGTCCGGGCTGCAGGCGTTGGTCGCAGATCTCGCCGTCGGGCCCCGCGTGGTGTCGGTGGTCGACCCGCTCGCCATGCCGCCCGAGGCCGGGATGATCTCGCAGGACGGTCTCACCGCGCTGGTGCCCGTCGAGCAGGAGATCGGTGAGGACAAGGACCGCCCGGAAGCCGCCGGCGAGCTGGGCAGCTTCGTGGGTGACCTCACGGTCGCCGACGGTGCCGTTGCCGAGGTGACCGGCGAGTGGCCGGTGTGGAGCGACTTCAACACCATGAACGAGGAGGCGCTGCACAAGGCCGAACTGCTGTCGGGTCTGCCCACGTTGATCATGCTGTTCATCGCCTTCGGCGCGATGATCGCGGCCGGCATCCCGCTCATCCTGGCCATCGCCGGCATCGCCACGGGCTTCGCCTCGCTGCACCTGCTGAGCTTCATCTCGCCGATCTCGGTGTGGTCGATGAACTTCTCGATGATGATCGGCCTCGCCGTCGGCATCGACTACAGCTTGTTCATCGTGTCCCGCTATCGCGAGGAGCGCGTCGAGGGCAAGGACGAGATCAAGGCCATCGAGAACGCGCTGTCCACCTCGGGTAAGGCAGTGTTCCTGTCGGCGCTCACCGTCGTGCTGTCGCTGGCTGCGGTGTTCCTGGTGCCGGTCATGGTGTTCCAGACGATGGCCCTCGGCATGATCATCTCCGTCATCGCCGTGGCGCTCGCCGCGCTGACCCTGCTGCCCGCCGTGCTGGTGGCCATGGGCGACAAGGTGCTGGTCGCCAAGGGTGACAAGGACCCCGACATCGTCGCCGAAGGGCGATGGGCGAAGTGGACCGGTGCAGCGCTCCGTCGTCCGGGTCGCACGCTCGCCGTCGGCCTCCTCTTGCTCGGTGCGCTGGTCATCCCGTCGTTCGGGATGCAGCTCGGCATGCCGGGCGCCCGCGTGGTCGACGAAGGCCGTACCAGCCGTGACGGCTACGACATGGTGGTCGAGTCGTTCGGCCCCGGCGCTGCCGGCCCGGCCTACGTGACGGTCGACGCCGCCGACGCACAGACGGTGGTCGACATCGCCGCCGGTACCGAGAACGTGGTCGATGCCCGCATCGTGACCCCGCCCGCCGACACCGGCCGCGTGGTCGTGCGCGTCACCCCGGGCACCCAGATCGACGAGTTCGCCACCGCCGACATGGTGGAGACATTGCGAGCGCAGCTCGACGACGCCGTGCCCAACGCCAAGGTGGGCGGCCCGGCCGGGCAGAACCACGACCTCACCACCGTGCTCATCGACCGAGCGCCCTACGCGATCGGCATCATCCTGATCGTCGCGTTCCTGCTGCTGCTGGTGGTGTTCCGCAGCGTCGTGATCGCGACGTTCTCGATCCTCATGAACCTCGTCACCGTCGGTGCGGCGTTCGGCTTCGCCACGCTGGTGTTCCAGCACGGCTACGGCGCCAACCTCATCGGTATCGAGGAGCAGGGGTTCGTCGACGCATGGGCGCCGCTGTTCTTCTTCGCCCTCCTGTTCGGCCTGTCGATGGACTATCAGCTGTTCCTGCTGGCGGCCATCAAGGAGCGCTACCAGGCCACCGGCAACACCCGTCGCGCGATCGAGGAGGGCATCGCTCGCACCGGACGTCCGATCACCAACGCGGCGATCATCATGATCATCGTGTTCATCGCGTTCGGCGTGACCGGGCCGATTCCGCCGACGGAACTGGGTCTCACGCTCGCCATGGCCGTGCTCCTGGACGCGACCGTGGTGCGCGTGATGTTGGTGCCCGCGACGATGGCGCTGCTCGGCGAGAAGAACTGGTACGCCCCCAAGTGGCTGCAGAAGATCCTGCCCCACGTGAACTTCAGCCACTGACCACCCAGATCGGAACCCGGGCATCCGCAAGGGTGCCCGGGTCCCTCCCTCCGAAGGAGACACCCCATGTCCACCACCAGCACTCGTTGGCCGCTCGAACGCATCCTGTTCGCGATGGCCGGCACCATGACACTGCTCAGCGCGCTGCTGGCAGCGTTCGTGAGCCCCTGGTTCCTCGTCCTCACTGCGTTCGTCGGGCTGAACCAGTGGCTCTACGTGTCGCGGCGCGCCTGTCCGGCATCGATGGTGCTCGGCCGCTGCGGCGTGGAGGGGCAGTGCCGCTGGTGACCGCCGTCGTCTGAATCCGCGATCTGACACTTGCGGCGAAGGAGTCGAAAACCTTGACTTGCGCTCGACGCGCCGCAGGCGCATCATGCTCCTAGAAGCCACGTTCCCCCAGGGAAAACGCAGACCAAGGGCTGCAGTTCAAACAGGGCTACCGACCGAGGGGCACCTCCCAGAGGCGCCCCTCAGCCGCGTCAGGAGCCCAGTGCGGCGATGGCGTCGGCCACGGCCAGCAGGCGCTGCGCGTTGGCCACGTGCAGGTTCTCGATCATCCGACCGTTGTAGGTGACCACGCCCTTGCCCTCGGCGATGCCGGCCTCGAACGCAGCGATGAGTCCGCGCGCGTGCTCGACGTCGGCCTCGGTGGGCGCCCACACGTCGTTGCACGGGCCCACCTGATCGGGGTGGATGAGGGTCTTGCCGTCGAAGCCCATCTCGAAGCCCTGCACGCACTCGGCGCGGAACCCGTCGGGGTTCTTCACGTCGTTGTACACGCCGTCGAGGATGACCTTGCCGGCCTCACGTGCGCCGGCGAGCGCGGTGGCCAGGTGCGGCACGAGCGGATGACGACCGGCCGCGCCGAGGGAGGAGCGCAGTTCGCGGGCCAGGTCGTTGGTGCCCATCACCAGTACCTCGACGCGCCAGTGCGACGCCAGGGCGCGCACGTCGAAGATGGCCGTCGGTGTCTCGACCATCGCCCAGATGCGCATCTCGGGGCGAGCGCCGGCGGCGTCGAGGCGGTTGCTGATCTCGTCGAGGTACTCCACCGAGCCGACCTTGGGGATCACCACGGCTGCAGCACCCGACTGGGCGGCGGCCGCGACATCCTCGACGCCCCACGGCGTGTCGAGCCCGTTGCAGCGGATGGTGAGTTCACGGTGCCCGTACTCGCCCGACGACGCGGCGGCCGCGGCGTTGGCGCGCGCGGCCTCCTTCGCGTCGGGGGCCACCGCGTCCTCGAGGTCGAAGATGATCGCGTCGGCTGCGATGGTCTTCGCCTTCTCGAGGGCGCGCTCGTTGGCGGCCGGCATGTACAGCACGGAACGGCGGGGGCGCAGATCACTCATGATGTCGCTGCTTTCTGGTTCAGAATCCGTACGAGGCGGCCAGCTCGGGATCGCGTGCGGCCAACTGGCGGGCCAGCTCCACGACCACCTTGCACTGCTTCACCGAGGCGTCGTCCTCCATCTTGCCGTCGAGCATGATGGCACCGGTGCCGTCGCCCATCGCGTCGATGACGCGCTGGGCCTGGCGGACGTCCGCGGGGCGCGGGCTGAACACGCGCTTGGCGATCTCCACCTGCGCCGGGTGCAGGCTCCACGCACCCACGCAGCCGAGCAGATACGCGTTGCGGAACTGGTCCTCGCAGGCGACGGTGTCCTTGATGTCACCGAACGGGCCGTAGAACGGCAGCAGACCGAACGTGACGCACGCGTCGACCATGCGGGCGATGGTGTAGTGCCACAGGTCCTGCTGGAAGGTGGCTCGGGGTGCGCCGTACTGCGGGCCGTCGTCGCCGGCGGGCGGGTCGACGCGCACCACGTAGTCGGGGTGGCCACCGCCGACGCGGGTGGTCTTCATCCGGCGGTTCGCCGCGAGGTCGGCCGGGCCGAGGGACAGACCCTGCATACGCGGCGACGCGGCGCAGATGGCCTCGATGTTGGCGACACCGCGAGCGGTCTCGAGGATGGCGTGCACGAGCAGCGGCTTCTTCAACCCGGCCTTGGCCTCGAGTTGCGCGAGCAGACGGTCGACGTAGTGAATGTCCTCGGGGCCCTCCACCTTCGGCACCATGATGACGTCGAGCTTGTCGCCGATCTCGGTGACCAGCGTGGTGAGGTCGTCGAGCGCCCACGGCGAGTCGAGGCTGTTGATGCGCGTCCACAACTGCGTGGTACCCATGTCGACCGTCTTGCCCACCTGCACCAACCCGGCGCGGGCGGCCTCCTTGTCGGCCATCGGGATCGCGTCCTCGAGGTTGCCGAGCAGGATGTCGACCGTGGGAATGATGTCGGGCAGCTTCGAGACGAGCTTCTCGTTCTGCGGCGGGAAGAAGTGGATGACCCGGCTGGGGCGGAAGGGGATCTCGCGCACGGGCTCGGGAGCACCGACGGCGAGCGGCTTGAAGAAGTCACGAGGGCTGCGCACGACCCAAGGTTAGGTTGATGCCGTGGCGCTCCCGAATTTCGACGCGATCCTTTTCGACGCCGGCGGCATCTTCCTGCTGCCCGACCCCACCGTGATGGGGCCCTTGCTGCGGTACCACGGCGGTGACGACGACATCGACACCCACCGCCGTGCGCACTACAAGGGCATGGCCGCCAAGAGCGCCGCGGGTGCGCAGGAGAAGTTCTGGCACGACTACAACGAGGCGTACGTGCGCGCCGTCGGCGTGCCCGACGTCAACGTGGCGGCCGCTGCGATCGAGCTCGAGCACACTCGCAACGCGTACACCTGGCGGTGGGCCATCCCCGAGAGCCTTCGAGCGGTGCAGGCACTGCACGCCGCCGGCATGCCCATCGGCGTGGTCAGCAACGCCAGCGGGCAGATCGCCGAGGTGCTGGCGCGCAGCGGCGTGTGCCAGGAGGGCGATGGGCCGCACACGCCCATGCGGGTCATCATCGACAGTCACGTCGTGGGGGTGGCCAAGCCCGACCCGCGCATCTTCGACTTCGCGCTCGCGCACTTCCCCGGCGTCGACCGATCGCGCATCGCGTACGTGGGCGACTCGGTCACGATGGACATCGGCGGTGCCCGCGCCGCCGGGTTGCACCCCATCCTGCTCGATCCGTACGACGATCACCCGGGTGCCGACTTCGACCGCATCGTCACGCTCGAGGAATTGGTGCCGTGAGCGGCGAACAGGTGAGCGCACGGTGGGCCCAGTGGCGTGCGGAGATCGACCTCGGCGAGTACCACACCCGGTGGGCGCGGCTGGAGGCCGACGGCACCGCGCCGCACGGTGAGGCCGACCTGATCTGTCTGTACACGCCCTCGTCGGTGCTCGACGCCGGCTGCGGCATGGGTCGCGTCGCCATCGAACTCGCACATCGCGGCGTCGATGTGGAGGGCGTCGACCTCGATCCCGACCTGCTGGCCTATGCCCGCAGCGATGCGCCGCACATCACCTGGTACCACGACGATCTGGCCACCATGTCGCTGCCGCGGCAGTACGCGCTGGTGGCCATGCCCGGCAACGTGATGCTGTTCTGCAAGGCCGAGGTGCGGGGCGCCATCGTGGCGAACCTCGCCCGCCACCTCGAACCGGGCGGTCTGCTGGTGGCCGGCTTCAGCCTCGAGCCGCGTCGTGGTGCCATCACGCTCGCCGAGTACGACCATGCCGCCACCGAGGCCGGTCTGGAATTGGTCGACCGGTTCGCCACCTGGGAGGGCGTGCCGTACGACGACGGCGGTTACGCGGTGAGCATCCACCGCAACGTCCGACCCGGGTGAACGCGAGGTGAACGCATAGCGTCGCCCTCGTGACCGTCGTGGGGGTGGAGCCGCAGCAGGAGACCTCGCTGCGTGGCACCGGCTTCTGGCTGCTGTGGTGCAACGCGGTGTCCATCTCGATGGTCGCTTCGGCCGATCGGTTCACGTTCGAGTGGCTGGTGGCCGAGACCCTCGACGCGCCTGACTGGGCCAGTGGGCTGGTGCTGTTCTGCCTCGGCGCGCCGGTGTTCGCGTTCGTGCTGGTGGCGGGCGCGATGGCCGACCGCAGCGATCGGCGGCGGATGCTGCTGGTCACCCAGGCCGGTGGGTTCGTGGTGCTGTCGCTGGCCGCGTTGATGGTGTGGACCGGGCTTGCGTCGGTGGGCCTCGCCTCGGTGGTGGCGATCGCGTTCGGACTGGTGATGGCGTTCTCGCAGCCGGTGCGCGGCGCGCTCACCCCGATGCTGGTGCCGAGATCGTCGCTGATGCACGCCATCGTGGTGATGACCATCGGCTCGAACGTCGCCATGATCGCCGGCCCGCTGCTGGCCGGTGCGGTGATCGACCGTTGGGACGTGGGATGGGCGTTCGCTGCGCAGGCTGCGTTCTTCGGCGTGGGCGTGGTGTTGGTGTTGCGACTGCAGGTGCCGCCGATGCCGGTGCGCGCAGAGCATCGTCGCCTCCGTGTGGAGGTGGCAGAAGGCTGGCGGTTCGTGTGGCACCACGGCTCGCTGCGCCCGCTGTTCCTGCTGCTGTGCGTGGGCGGCGGCCTGATGATGGGCGGCGCGACTGCGCTGTTGCCGAAGCTCGCACGCGACGTGTTCGGCCGTTCGGCGGGGGAGGCCAGTCAGCTGTTCGCGCTGATGGGCCTCGGCATGATCATCACGTCGTTCCTCCTCATCCGCTACCGGCAGCGCATCACGCGTCGCGGCCTGGTGTTCATGGTGTGCATGACCATCGGCTGCTCGAACCAGGTGCTGATGGGAGCGATGCCCACGTTCTGGTCGCTGCAGTTGTTGCTGCTGCTGTGGGGCGTGGGCGGCGGCATCTACATGAACCTGAACCAGACACTCATCCAGGAGTCGACGCCGCAGGACCACATGGGTCGCGTGATGTCGCTCACCAGCCTGGCGCAGGCGGGTCTCGTGCCCATCGGCGCGCTGGTGGGTTCGGCATTGGCCGGTGCCGTGGGCCCTCGCATCGCGATGAGCACGTTCGGTGCCGTCGGCCTTGCGTGCGTGCTGACTGCGCTGGTGCGTGCGAAGGAGCTCCGCGCTCGGGCCTGAGCGGGTCAGTCCGGCGTGTCGCGCTGCACGTCGCCCATGGCCATCTGGCCGCCCGAGCCCATCGCTGCCCAGAGGCCGACTCGGCGCCGCTTCGTCGCCGCATGCGGCCGCGCACAGTCGATGTGGAGCTGCTCGTCGGCGACGAACACGATCGCATCGCCGCTCCGGAACTCGATTCCACACACCCGACATGCCGCCATGGGTTCACCTCTGTTCCCATCCTGACGGACGAACGGAGCCTCGTCCATGCCGGCGCTATCGACCTTCGGCGCCGGACTGGCCGTCGACGATCCGACGCCATGTTGCCGCAGCGTCGTGAGCGGCCGCCTCCTCGGCACCCCACGGTAGGACGAGGCGGTCACCGGGGTGACGTGGAACGACGTGCACGTGCAGATGGAAGACCTCCTGCCATCCGTCCGGCTCGTTCGCCTGGAACACGGTGACCCCCGACGCGCCCAGCGAACGAACCAGGAGCTGTGCGACGTCGCGGGTGCCGACCGCCAACGCCGACGCGATGGCGTCGCTCGCATCCAACAGATTCCGACAGTGCACACGAGGGACGACCAACGTGTGACCCTCCGTTGCCGGTGCGGCGTCGAGAAACGCGACGACGTCGTCGTTGGCGAAGACGACATGCGCGGGCTCGGTGCCGGCGACGATGCGACAGAAGACGCAACCGTTCTCGGTCATGAGCTCATTCTCACCCACCTGACTCGTCTCGCCGCGAAACCCTGTCAGACCCCTCGTGCATGATCGAGCCATGGATGCGACGGGCGTGCCCACCACCGACCTCATGGTGTCGATGTCGGCGGCCGCGCTCATGGAGGTCGCCCATCTGCTCGACGTGGAGCGGCGCATCGCCGAGGCGCGGCAGGCGTTGCTGCTGCAGCGCGTCGATGCGGTCGGCGCACACGTGGAGGATGGGTTCCGGCAGGTGGCCGGCTGGGGGCGGGCGGCGTGCAACTGGTCGGGGGCCGAAGCCGCTCGCCTCGCGAAGCTGGGTCGGGCGATGCAGGCGATGCCCATGTTCGCCGAGGCATGCCTCGCCGGCCGTGTCGGTGTTGCGCAGATGCATGCGGTTGCCGCGGCCGCCGGCAACCCGCGGGTACGCGAACACCTCGCCGACGCCGATGAACTGTTCACTCGGCAGTCCACGTCGCTGCCGTTCGACGATCTGGTCACGTTCCTGCAGCACTGGGGCGAACTTGCCGACGCCGATGGCGCACGGTCCCGGCACGATCGTGCGGCCGAACAACGGCGCGCGTCGGTGAGCATCGTCGGCGAACGTTCCTTCGTCGACGCCGCAGGGCCGGCGATGGACGGCGTGTTCATGCGCGAGGTCTTCGACCGCTACTGCGACATCGAGTGGCGCAACGAGTGGGACGAAGGGGTTCGTCGGTACGGCGATGCGATGCACGCTGGGCTCATGGAGCGCACGCCCGCCCAGCGGCGCTTCGATGCACTGCGGCGTCTGTTCGACTCGGCAGCGGGTTCCGAGCAGATGGGTGGCGACGTCACCGTGAACATCGTCGTCGACCAGGGCACGTTCGAACAGCACCTCGAGGCTGCACTCGGCGGCTCGCCGAGCCCAGCCGATCCGTCCACCGCCACCACCCGCCGCTGCGAGGACCAACGGGGCAACGTCATCGACCCGCGGGCAATGGTGGCCGCCGCGCTCGTGGGCCGGGTGCGGCGAATGGTGATGTCGACCGACGGTGTGGTGCTCGACTTCGGCCGACGGAAGCGACTGTTCACCGGTCCGCTGCGCGAGGCAGTGCTCCTCACCACGCACGACTGCACGTGGGTGGGATGCCCGGTGCACGCGCACCGCTGCGATGCCGACCACGTACTGCCGTTCTCCCACGCCGGCCCCACGTCGGCCGGAAACGGTGCACCGCTGTGCGACCACCACAACCCGTTGAAGAACAAGGGGTATCGCACCTGGCGCGACCCCGACGGTCTGTGGCACACCTACCGGCCCGATGGCAGCGAACTCGGCTGGCCGGCGCAGCTCGCCCCACCCGCTGCGTGAGCGCGTGCCCGGTCAGGCGTTGGCGTTGGCCACCAGGGTGCGGGCGATCACCTTCAGGCACAGGGTCTCGTCGGCACCCTCGAAGATGCTGAGCACGCGGGCGTCGACGAACAGACGCGACACCGTGTACTCCTCGGCGTAGCCCATGCCACCGTGGATCTGCATGGCCTCGCGGGTCACCCACTCGGCCGCCTTGCACACGTAGGCCTTCACCATCGCAGCCTCGGCGGTGCCCTCGCCCTTGGCCATCATGCGGGCCACGGCGTAGGCGAACTGACGACCGGCCTGGGTGAGCATGGCCATGCGGCCGAGCTTCACCTGGGTGAGCTGGTAGTCCATGATCGGGTTACCGAACACGGCACGGTTGTGGGCGTAGTCGAGCGCCGCTTCGTACGCGGCCTGCATCACGCCCACGGCGCGTGCGGCGGTCTGCAGACGGCCGTTCTCGAAGCCGGCCATCTGCAAGTAGAAGCCCTTGCCCAGGCCGTCGGTGCCACCGACCAGGTTCTCGGCGGGCACCCACCAGTTCTCGAGGGCGATCTCGTAGCTGTGCATGCCGCGGTAGCCGATGGTGTCGATGGGGCGGCCTTCCATCTTGCCGCCCGTGCCCTCCTGGGTGAACTCGAACCCGTGGCCGTTGCCGCGGGGCTTGGGCACGATGAACAGGCTGAGGCCGCGGTGGGTCTTGCTGCGGTCGGGGTCGGTGCGGGCCAGCAGTGCCAACACGTCGGCGCGGGCGCCGAACGTGCACCACGTCTTCACGCCGTTGATCACATAGCCGGCCTCGCCGTTCGGGCCGGCGGCCTCGGTGGCGGTGACCTTCAGGCCGGCCACGTCGCTGCCGTAGTCGGGCTCGGTGACCGCCACGGCGGGCATCACCTCGGCCACGGCCAGCTTCGGCAACCACTCGAGCTTCTGCTCCTCGGTGCCGCCCTTCACGAGCGCACGGGTGAGGATCTCGGGACGGGTGATCAGCGAGCCGCCGATGCCCAACGAGCCACGGCTGAGCTCCTCGGTGGCCACCACCATGCCGATGTACTCGCCGTCGCCACCTTCGCTGTAGCCGCCGTACTCGGCGGGCACGCTGAGGCCGAAGGCACCCATCTCGGCCAGGCCGGTGATGATCTCCTCGGGCACATCGCCGTTCTCACGGTGCACGTGCTCGGCGTGCTGCCTGATGACCTTCTCGGCGAACGAGCGGAACGTGTCGGCCACCATCTCGAACTCGTCGTCGAGGTGGCGGGCGCCGGGGGCTTCGGCCAGCGACGCCACGAACTCGGGCGTGCGGAACTGCTCGAGGAACGGGTGCGCGTCGCGCATCGGCGCCACGTCGAGGCCCCACATCTGCTCGCGGCCCGCGAGGCGGGTGATGAGGTCGTGTGCCATGTCGGCGGTGAAGGCGCAGGTGATGGCGGCCTCGTGGGCGCCCTTGCCGCCGTAGTCGAGCAGTGCACGAGCCGTCTCCACCTGGGCCGACGCATGGGCGAGGTCGTAGGCGAGCACCTGGTGCACGTCGGGGCCACCGTTGGCGGCCAGGTGGCGGACGGCCTTGCCGACGATGCCGGAGGCCAGCTCGATGACGTCGGCCGCGGCCGCCAGATCGGGGGTGGGAAGGGCGCTCATGGGCGTGACGTTACCCGTGAGTAGCCGGGGTGGTCGAAACGTCCGGAGGCTTTCGCTGTGACGTTCGCCTAGGCTCTCGGAATGCGGCTCTGCGTCTACTGCGGCTCGAACACCGGCAACGTGCCGGCTTTCGCCGACGCAGCGCGTCACCTCGGCACGGCGTTCGCCAACCGGGGCATCGGCATGGTGTACGGCGGTGGCAGCGTGGGCCTGATGGGCATCGCCGCCGACGCCGCGATGGAGGCCGACGGCGAGGTCATCGGTGTCATCACCGAGCAGCTCGTCAACGCCGAGGTCGCCCATCGGGGCCTCACCCGGCTCGAGGTGGTGCCCAGCATGCACGAGCGCAAGGCCCGGCTCAGTGAGCTGGCCGACGGGTTCGTGGTGCTGCCCGGCGGGTTCGGCACGGTCGACGAGTTCGCCGAGATGCTCACGTGGAACCAGCTCGGCATCACCGCCAAGCCGGTGGTGCTGCTCGACATCGACGGGTTCTGGGAGCCGCTGCTGGCGTGGATGGACAAGGCGGTGGAGGCCGGCTTCGTGCGTGCCTCGCACCGCATGCTCGCCCAGCGTGCCCGCACCGTCGACGAGGCCATCGCGCTCGCGTGCTCACCGGTGCCCGACACCCCGCACAAGTGGCTCGATCGCGACGGCACGCCGGCGCACGGTCACACCGGCCCCATCCCCGTGGTGCGCCCCTGACCACGTCCGCTGTGCTGCGGCCCGAGGGTGTGCACCGGGTGCTGCGCGACGGCACCAGCGTGCAGGTGCGCCTGCTCACCCGAGACGACGGTGACCGGCTGCGCGCGTTCCACGCCGGGCTGTCGCTCGAGTCCACCCGCCTGCGGTACTTCGCCGCGAAACCGCGGCTGAGCGACAAGGACATCGCCTGGCTCACCGACATCGACGTGGTGAACCGTTGCGCGCTCGTGGCCGTGGAGAACGGCCAGATCATCGCGGTGGGGCGGTGGATGCGACCGGCCGAGGGCACACCCGACGCAGAGGTCGCGTTCGTCACCTCCGACGGCGAGCAAGGCCGTGGCATCGGCACGCTGCTGCTCGCGATGCTCATCGAACTCGCGCCGGAGTACGGCATCACCACGTTCACCGCATCGGTGCTGCTGGAGAACCACTCGATGACGAAGGTGTTCCGCCACGCGGGTTACGACGTGAAGATCGTCATCGAGGACGGTGTGCGCGAGGTGCGCATCGACCTCACCTCGCCGGTCGACGGCTAGTCGAGCGCGTCGACCACGTCGTCGACCACCCAGCGCACGAGCTGTCCGGCGTCGGCCATCAGCGCGCTCGGTGCCTCGCCGCGTTCGCCGTTGGCGCGCACGTGCAGCGCGGCCTCGATGGCGGGGTGGAAGCGTTCGGGCACCGTCTGCAGGCCGTACTCGCCGGCACCCCGCTTCGACGTGACGTCGCCGGTGAACGCCGTGTAGTGCAGCCGCAACGCACCGAGGGCACACCACACGAACGACTCGCCTGCGAAGGAGCGGTCGGGTTGCTCGGCACATGCCCTCACCACGTCGTCGGCCAGTTCGGCCCAGTACGTCTGCAGGTTGTCGGTGACGAACCGCACCCGTGCCTCGGTGTCGACGGGGATGCCGATGGTGTCGGGCGAGGGTCCGCGCACGGTGACGCCATAGGTGGCGAGCGTGTACCAGGTGACGGGGTTGATCTCGAAGCAGTCGCCGTCGTGGTGCAGTTCGCCGTGCAGCGTCCACGGGCGGTGCAGGCCGGTGGCGGGCTCGACCACCAGATCGCCCCACGCCAGGTACGGGCCGTCGACGAACGGCAGCGGTTGCCGCTCGGCCAGCAGCGCGTGCACCGTGCGCAGGTTGCCCTGGTCGTCGTCGGTGGCCGGCTCGGCGGTCACGACGACGACGTCGATGTCGCTGGCACCCCGCACCCAGTCGCCCAACGCATACGACCCCACGACGTACAGGCCCTCCACCAGCGCCGGATCGACGGAGTCGACGATGTCGAGGTAGGTGCCCAGGGCGGTGGCGACGTCGGGAACGGGGGCGGTCACGGCGTCGAACGTACCCGCCCCGGTGTACGTTCGGGCTTCATGACCGGTATCGATCTCGACGCGGTGCGCGCCACCGCCGACACCCTCTTCGCGCCCGACGCGGCCCACGGCACCAGCCTCGCGCTGGTGGTGATGCAGTCCGGCGAGGTGGTGTTCGAACGCTATGGCGCGCAGCCCGACACGATGTTCGGCCCGGGCGGCCCGGTCACCGCCGACGACACGCTCATCTCCTGGAGCATGGCGAAGAGCATCACCCACGCCGCCGTCGGCATTCTGGTGGGCGAGGGACGGCTCGACCCTGCGGCGCCTGCGGCGGTACCGGCCTGGAAGGGCACCGACAAGGAGGCCATCACGCTGCAGCAGCTGCTGAACATGCAGCCCGGGCTGCTGTTCGTGGAGGACTACGTCGACGGCTCGGTGAGTCACGTCATCGAGATGCTGTTCGGCGAGGGCAAGGACGACGTGGCCGGGTACGCCGCCGCGCTGCCCCTCGCACACGAGCCGGGCACGGTGTGGAACTACTCGAGCGGCACCACCAACATCATCGCCCGCATCGTCGGCGACGTCGTCGGTGGTGGACGCGAGGGCATGGAGGCGTTCCTGCACGACCGGTTGTTCGCACCCGCCGGTATGACTTCGGCCATCCCGAAGTTCGACGCTGCCGGCACCTTCATCGGCTCGTCCTACGTGTTCGCCACCGCCCGCGACTTCGCCCGGTTCGGCGAGCTGTACCGCAACGACGGTGTGGCCGCCGACGGTACCCGCGTGTTGCCGGCCGGCTGGCGCGACCACGCTCGCACCTGGGCCGCCAGCGACCCCGAGGGCGAGTTCGACTACGGCGCCCAGTGGTGGCTGTGGCGCGAGTATCCGGGCAGCCTGGCGTGCCACGGCTACGAAGGCCAGTACACCGTGGTGGTGCCCGACCGCGAGTTGGTGATGGTGCACCTCGGCAAGGTGGCGGCCGATCTGCGACCGTCGCTGAACGTGCACCTGCGCGCCATCATCGAGGCCGCACACGGCTGACGGCGACCCGACGTGTCGGTGCCGCGGCACCGAAATCGACTAGCAATGTTGCGTGACGTACGACCCGGGACCCCTCACCGGTGAGCTGCCCCGCGTCTCGCTCGACGACACGGGTGGCCCGCCGCGCCCCCGTCGCGTCCGTCCGGTCCGCCTCACGCTGAAGGCGCTCGCGGTCGCCCTCGTCGTCTGGTTCTTCGTCATTCCGCTCATCCCAGGCCTGCGCAAGGCGGCCACCGATCTGCGCACGGTGAACCCTGCGCTGCTGGCGGCGGGCCTGGTGCTGCAACTGTCGGCGCTGTTCTGCTACTCGCTGCTCACCCGGGCTGCATTGGGGGAGAGCGCCAAGATCATCTCCCGGCTGCGCCTGTTCCGCATCCAGATGAGCACCAAGGCGCTCAGCAGCGTGGTGCCCGGTGGCAGCGCCGCCGGTTCGGCGCTCGGCTACCGCCTGCTCACGCTCTCCGGCGCGCAGGGCGCCGATGCCGGGTTCGCACTCGCCACCGCCGGCCTCGGCTCGGCCGTGATGCTGAACGTCATCCTGTGGGGCGGCCTCATCGTGTCCATCCCCGCCCGCGGTGTGAACGCGCTCTACGGCACGGCCGCGGTGGCCGGTGTCGTCATCATGGGCGCCGCCGCCGCCCTGGTGTTCGGTCTCATGGAGGGCGCTGCTCGCGCTGAACGGCTGCTGCGCTGGTTCGCCCGCAAGTTCGGCTTCAGCGAGGAGCGCGCCGGTGCTGCGGTGCGCCAGGTGGGCGGTCGCCTGGAGGACCTGGCCGCCGATCGCCAGCTGCTCGTGCGCGTGGCCGGTTGGGCCGCCGCGAACTGGGTGCTCGACATGGCCTCGCTCTGGGTGTTCCTGCGTGCGTTCGGCCCGGCCGTCGATCCCGACGCCCTCATCATCGCGTTCGGTCTCGCCAATGTCCTCGCCGTCATCCCCATCACCCCCGGTGGCCTCGGCGTCATCGAAGGTGTGCTCATCCCCACGCTGGTCGGCTTCGGGCTCACTCGCTCGGAGGCCACCCTCGGCGTGCTCAGCTACCGGTTCGCGCAGTACTGGTTCCCGATGGTCCTCGGCGCCCTCATGTACGCCAGCCTCCGGTTCGGTCCGTGGAGCATCAACCGACGCGAGAAGCTGAAGACACTCCGCGAGCTGGCCGCCGAGACCGAGACCAACCGGGAGAGCGCCCTCGACTTCGCCGCTCGATTCGGTCGACGGCGGCGCATCCCCGAATCGGTGGCAGGCCATCCGTCGAACGGTGCCGCCTACGACGATGCCCCGATCCCGCCGCCCACGGTGCTGCCGAACGATCAGCCGCCGGGCGAACCCGAGCCGCAGTGGCCGGCCCGTGGCCCGAGCCGAGGTGGAGCGGACGACCAGTCCTGACTAGCGTCGCACGCATGACCGTTCATGAGCGCCCCTTCGGCCGCCACCTCGAGGACTTCGTGGTGGGCGACATCTACAAGCACTGGCCGGGGAAGACCATCACCGAGTACGACGATCATCTGTTCTGCATGATCACGATGAACCACCACCCGTTGCACACCAACGACTGGTTCGCGCAGCAGAGCGTGCAGGGCCGCAACGTGGTGGTCGGCAACCTCGTGTACTCGCTGGTGCTGGGCATGAGCGTGCCCGACGTGAGCGGTGCGGCGATCGCCAACCTCGAGGTCGAGACGCTGCAGCACAAGTTCCCCACGTTCCACGGCGACACCATCCACGCCGAGACGCGGGTGCTCGACGTGCAGGAGAGCAAGAGCAAGCCCGACCGCGGCATCGTGACCGTGGAGACCAAGGCGTTCAACCAGGACGGCAAGGAGGTGTGCTACTTCCGTCGCCGCGTGATGGTGTGGAAGCGGGAGTTCGCACCGCAGCGGCCGCGTCCGTACGACGGCGACACCGCCTGGGACTGACCCCATGACCCTCACCGGGCGCGTGCTCGCGTGGGGAGTGCCACGGCTGCGCGACCTGCCCTGGCGACACACCCGCGATCCGTGGGAGGTGCTCGTCAGCGAGGTGATGTTGCAGCAGACACAGGTGCCTCGGGTGATCCCGAAGTGGCACGCGTTCCTGGCCGAGTTCCCCACCACCGCGGCGTGTGCTGCCGCGCCGCTGGGCGACGTGTTGCGCTGCTGGCAGGGGCTCGGCTATCCGCGCCGGGCACGCAACCTGCACGCCACGGCGATGGAGGTGGAGCGCCTGGGTGCCTTCCCCCGCTCGCTCGACGGGCTGCTCGCCCTGCCCGGGGTGGGTGCCTACACGGCGCGTGCCGTGCTGGCCTTCGCGTTCGAGGCCGACGCCGCCGTGGTCGACACGAACATCGCCCGGGTGTATGCCCGGCACGAAGGCACTCGGCTCACGCCCAAGCAGGTGCAGACGCTGGCCGACGCGCAGGTGCCCGCCGGCGACGCGTGGGCCTGGAACCAGTGCCTCATGGACCTCGGCGCCGTGCTGTGCCGGCCCAGCGCCCCGGGCTGTGCCGAGTGCCCCTTGGTCGACACCTGTGCCTGGCAGGGGAGAGGCGACGACCCTGCCATCGGTAGCGCCGGCGTGAGTCGCACCCAGGCCCGGTTCGAGGGCAGCGACCGGCAGGCGCGAGGCCGTCTGATGCGAGTGCTGTCGTCGCGCCCGGTGCCGGTGACCGACGTCGCGGCGGTGATGGGTTGTGCCACCGATCGTGCCGACCGGCTGGTGGCGTCGCTGGTGCACGACGGCCTGGTGGTGCGCGACGGCGATCGACTGCGCCTGCCCTGACCGCAGTGGGTCACACGAAGGGAACGACGAACACGCCGCTCCGGTCGGCCAGCACCCTGGTGGCCGTGGCCGCGACGATGCAGGCCTGGCTGCTGGTGCCCGGGGCCACCACGCCGAGGTTGGCCGAGTTCTCGCGGCCCGCGTAGTTGACCAGCGAGCTCGTGTCGGCGCCGCCACAGGGGCGCAGCGTGACGTGACCGGGGCTGGTGCTGCCGTTGTTCGCCGCCGTCACGTTCATCACCGACACGGCATCGATGGTGACGGCGCGTGATCCTTGGGCCGCGATGTCCACCAACTGCAGCACTCGCGTCGGCGCGACTGCGCGGTAGACCAGGCCGCCCTCCACCGACTCGTCGTGGAACCATCCTGCGACGTCGACGATGGCGTGCACGGCACCGGACCCGGCGCGTACACACACGCCGCCGTTCGCGCCCAGCGCCAACAGCGTGCCGGTCGCGGCGGCGCGGCCGCCGAGCACGGCGACGGTGCCCGACGCCGGCGGAGTGCCGCACGGGCCGGGGTACACCTGCAGTCCGGTGGGCGCACCGCCGGACGCCTCTGCGGTGACGTTGAGCCACACGCCGGTTGCGGTGGCGGGCACACCACCGATGCCGGCGATCGGTACGTCGATCTGGTTGCCGGCGAGCACGCCCTTGGTGGGAGTCACGGCAGTTCTCGCCGGTCGCGTGTCGAGCCACCGCACGGGTCCGACGGGGTGGAACAGGGTGCCGCCCGGTGCGAACCATCCCGTGAGTTCCACCCGCAGGTCGACCGGCGCGTGGGTGTAGATGCAGACGGAGCGGTTCGTCATCAGCGACACCGCCACGCCGCTGGTGGTGCGACCACTCTCGTAGTTCACGTTCGACGTGTTCGGTCGAGCGGCACAGTCCCACACCGTCAGGTGCCCAGCGGTGCAGGGGTTGATGGCCGTCACGTTCAGCACGGCACTGCCGGCGTTGGCATCGGTGAGCGACGGCTCGAGGTTCACCGTGACCATGCGGCCCGCGGCCACCTTGCCGAGGCCCAGCGACGCCGAATCGAAGACGCGCACGGGGCGGATGCCGACGAAGCCCTCCTGTGCACCCGGCGGGGTGGTGGGCGTGCCCACTGCGGGCGGTGTGGTGCCGGCGCGGGTGTTGACCGCGGTGCACTCGGTGATCTCGCTCGCGTCGATGCTCGACTTCAGGTACTGCGCCAGGGCCATGCCGCCGGCGCGGGTCATGTGGATGTCGTCGCGCTCGAACCAGGCGCGCTGCGTGGTGATCGGCTGCGAGCGGGTGTAGGCGTTCCAGTCGAGCACCACCAGATTCGGGTGGCGCACCTTGGCGGCCTGCAGGGTGGCGTTGTGGTTCGCGTAGTACGCGCCGTAGCCGTACGAGCTCGACGTGCGATACGTGAGCCAGAACACGCGCGACACACCCTGCGACTCGGCCTCGCCCATGATGGCGTCGATGTCGTCGGCGATGCTCGGGTAGTCGTCGTAGCCCGCCATGATCACCACGGCCTGACCGAGGCGACCCTTGAGGTTGGTGCGCATCTCGGGGAGCACGCTCACCGGGGTCCAGCGCAGACCGGAGCCGAGATCGGTGCGCCCGACACAGCTGTTGGCCATCAGCCGGCGGCAGCTCTCCACGGACCACTGCAGGTCGTAGGTGGTGCCCATCACGTCGTAGATGGCAGTCTCGTTGCGCGCTTCGTCGTACCACCGCATCGCTGCCGAGGTGCTGTCGCCGAGGACGGTGACCTTGGGGCTGCCGGCTGCAGGCAGCGCACCGCGGAGGCCGAGCTGACGCCCCGTGATGGAGGTGACGATGCCGTCGGCGTACAGGCCGCGCTTGCGTTGGAAGTCGCGCACGGCCCCCACCGACACGGCGTCGTAACGGGTGTCGACCACGATGCTCGCGTAGCCGAGCTCCCGCAGCCGTTGTTCCAGACAGGTCACCGCAGCGTTGGTGACCCCGGGGGTGAGACGCACGGTGACGGTGCACGACACCGCAGAGACCACCGGCGCGTCGGCCACCGGCACCAGGGGTACTGCAACGGCCGCCAGCACGCCGGCGGCGGCGAGGAATCGGGAGATCATCGGGGGTTGGTCCACCTTGTCGTCAGGCCCGCAGGCCGCCGCGATCAGGTGGTGATCGAGGCGACGATGGCATCGTACGCCAGATCGGCGTAGGCCCGCATCTCGTCGTCGGTGCGGTCCTGGATGGGGTGCGGTGTGAACACACGCGCCACATCAGGGAAACCGAGCGCGTTCGACTGCGCGATGGCCGCGTCGACGAACTCCGCCGACGCGACGAACACACCGGGGAGGCCCCGGCGTTCCAGATCGACGATGTCGTGCACACTGCACGACGTGCAGCTGCCTCAATCGGCGAGGGCCTCGATGACCAGCGTGCACTGGGTGGCGATCTCGTGCCGCAGATCGACCGGTGCGGGCTTCGTGAAGGTGGGCTTCTTGTACCGACGCACCTGCGCGCCGGCCTCGGTGAGCCGCAGCTGCAGCTGGTCGAGGAACACGTCGCCCCGCGGCTTGGAGATGTCGAGCAGGCCGATGACGTGGCCGTCGAAGCTGGCGGGTCGGGGAAGGCGCTCGCGGTGTGGGACCGAACGCTCGCCGGTGGGGTCGAGGACCACTCTGCTCATCCTGCCGCTCCGTTCATCGTTGCTCCGGCGGTGGCACGAGCGTAGGCGACCGGCCAGGTGACGGGTTGCGAACCGGTGGCGCCGTTCGCCCAGCCACCGATCATCATCGAGAACAGCCCGGCGCCGCCACCCGCATGCACCAGCAGGATGCCCTCGGGGCGGAACTTCGGCAGGGCCGGCGCATCGCGCAGGTGCTCGGGCACGCCGTCGGCGATGCCGCCCGCGCCGTGCACCAGTTCGCTGCCGGGGAACTGCAGTCGTGCGTGCAGTTCGCTGAGCACCCGGTCGCGGTCCCAGCCCGCCTCGGCGAACACCCTGGCGTGCTCGGGGCCGACCACCAGGATCGCATCGAACGCGATGATGAGCTTCGGGTTGTGCAACGTGCGCAGACACGCGGCGAACACGGTGGCCAGTTCCTCGGCCGTCCGAGCCTTCTGGTCGACGATGCAACGCGGCCCTTCCCCGGCGAACACGGTCACGGTGTCGGCGTGTGCGTCGTACCCACGCGACTGCGCCAGCGAGGTCCACGGCGACGACGTCTCGAGCTCGGCGAAGCAGAAGCTGATCTTGCCCGGATTGCCGTGCGTGGCCCGATCGACCTCGCCGGGGCGGCCGCCGCCGACGTTGCGCACCACCAGTTGCACAGCGCGACCGATGGTGAGGTTGGCGCGATTGCCCTGCCCCAGTGCGTTACCGCCACCGTTCATGCCGATGGCGCGGGTGCCGGGCCCGTTGCACACGATGACCGGCCCGACCGGCATGGTGGTGGCCAACACACCGTGGATGTTGAACTCGTCGGTGCACACGGCCTCCACCGCTGCCAGCACCCACGGCAGGTACTCGGGCGTGCAGCCGGCCATCACGGCGTTGACCGCGACCGTCTCGACGGTGACGGGCACCAGGTCGGGCGGCACGATGGCCACGATCTCCTGTGGGTCGCGGTGCGTGCCTTCCAGCATCCGCAGCACCCGTTCCTCCGTGGGCGGTACCACCGGCAGCCCGTCGGTGAACCCGCGGTCGAACATCATCTCGAACTCGTCGTCGAGTTCGGCGAGTTCGAGCCGACGCGACTTCAGCACGTCGCCACCGAACGCCGCGGCGAGGCGCGGCGCCAGGTCGGGGTCGACCGACATCGAGCCGCATCCCGGGCGCATCACCGGCAACGCCGTACCGAGCGTGGGAATCCCGGTGATGCGCTGCCAGTCGTCGCGCAGCCAACCGACCGTGCGTTCCACCTCGACGCCGTCGACGACGCGGATCAGCGTCGGCACCGTCTCGATGTTGTGGTGCCAACTCCACGACAGACCGGCGTCGTGGGTGGCGTCGATGCCGTCGGGGAAGGTTGCGTCGTCCTGGGTGTACACGGTGGCGGCGAACTCGGCGAGCAGTGGCGCCACCATCCGGCACGTCTCGCACTCGCGCTTCACGAACACCACCAGCCCGTCGGGCAACGCGGGTGCACCCGGGCGGGTCACGCCAGGAACTCCAGCACCTTGGCGTTCACCACGTCGGGCCGCTCGAGCTGCAGGAAGTGGCCGGCACCGTCGACGAACTCGAACGCGATGTTGGCGGGCGCCATGCCGGCAGACAGTTCGGCCACCTCGATGCCGATGCAGCCGTCGTTGCGGCCGTGCAGGTACAGCATCGGCTGCGTGGGGAACTGCGAACCAGCCGCCTGAGCAGTGTCGAGCGCGGGGTCCTTCAACCCGTCGCCGAGCGTGGCGCGGTAGTAGCCGAGCGCCGCTGCGAGGTTGGTGGGATCGCGCAGCGCGTCCTTCACGTTCGCCACGTCGGCGGTGCCGTCGTAACCGGGCGACCAGTCGCGCCAGATCTTCTCGATGAACTCGAGGTCGTTCGCCGGCACCACCAGGTCGGAGAGCGGGTGCTGGAAGAAGAACATGTACCAACTGCGCTTCAGTTGTTCGAAGTTGCCGAGGAACGCCATGGCGATGGCCGGCCCGGGCGGCACCGCCATGGTGACCACCTTGCGCCACCGCTGTGGTTCGAGCACCGCCGCCGCGTGCGTGCCCGACGCGCCCCAGTCGTGCCCGATGATGACGGCGTCGTCGCCGCCGCCGAGCGCCTCGTGCAGCGCGTTGGCATCGACGCCCAACACGCCCGACTGATACCGGCCGTCGGCGGGCACGGCGGTGGGCGCGTAGCCGCGCTGGAACGGTGCAACGGCCCGGTAGCCGGCGTTGGCGAGGGCCGGCAACAGGTGCCGCCACCCGTGTGCGGTGTCGGGGAAACCGTGGAGGCACAGCGCCAGCGGGCCGTCGCCCTGCGTGAGGACGGCGAACTCCACGCCGTTCGCGGTGACGGTCTGCTGCTCCGTGGCGGTCATGAGCGCAACGTAGTCGCGCCATGACAATGGTCACGTACGGGGCGGTTTGCCGCAACCTGGGTGGCGACTATGGTGACCCACATCGGGGACCAAGGTTCGATGCAGGTCACGTTCTATGGAGTGCGTGGTTCCACGCCCTGCCATGGCGAAGACACCCACAAGTACGGCGGGAACACGTCGTGCGTCGCTGTTCGCATTCCCGGCGAGCAGCCGATCATGTTCGACCTCGGCACCGGTGCGCGGTACTTCGGCGCCACGCAGACCGCTGCCGAGCCGTTCCGCGGCACGTGCCTGCTCAGCCATCTGCACTGGGACCACACCCAGGGGCTGCCGTTCTTCACGCCCATCCTGAAGCCGGGCGCCGAACTCGACATCTACGCGCCGCAGCAGGACGACGGCCGCCCGCTCACCGAGGTGTTCGAGGAGATGATCTGCCCGCCGGTGTTCCCGGTCACCATTGCGCAGTTCGCCGGCACCGTGCGGTACCACGAACTCAACGACGACGACTTCACCATCGGCAGCGTGAAGGTTCGGTCGCGGTTGGTGCCGCACCTCGGTCCCACGCTCGGTTTCCGCGTCGAGTGGAACGGCCACAGCGTGGTCTACATGAGCGATCACCAGCAGCCGCACGACGGCTCGTTCTCGCTCACCCAGGGTGCGCGCGACCTGGCGGAGGGTGCCGACCTGCTCATCCACGACTCGCAGTACACCGCGGCCGAGTTCCCGGCGAAGAACAACTGGGGCCACTGCACGGTCGATTACGCGATCTGGCTGGCGCAGGAGTGCGGCGTGAAGAGGCTCGCCCTGTTCCACCACGACCCCACCCGCACCGACTCGGCACTCGACGAGTTGCACGGCTGCGTGGTGGGCGAGGGGATGCAGTTGCTGGTGGCCCGCGAGGGGCTCAACGTCGAGCTCGGCTGAACGGGCCTCGGCGCATGGGTGTGGTCGCGGCCGTCATCACCGGGCTGGTGTTCCTGGTGGCGGCCATCACGAAGCTGGCGGCCCCTGCAGCGTGGCGTGCGCAGGCATCCGACCTGGGCGTGCCATCGACGGTGTCGTCGATGGTGCCGTACGTGGAGGCCGTGCTCGGCGCATTGCTGCTCGTGCAGTTCCAGCGGCACGTGGTGGCGTGGTGCGCGGTTGGGGTGCTCGCGGCATTCACCGTGCTGCTGGTGGTGCGGCTGGCACAGGGACGCCGACCTCCATGTGCGTGTTTCGGTTCGCTGACGCCGAAGCCCATCGGGGCAGCGAGCGTGGCGCGCAACATGGTGTTCATCGCCGTGGCCGTGGTGGCCGCCACGTTGTGATCGCTACGCGAGTTCGGTGAGCACGAACGCGAGCACGCGGGCCTCGTCGCGCCACACCTCGTAGCGGCCGCTCGGGCCACCATGCCCGGCGTCCATCTCGCAACGCATCATCAACGTGGCGTCGTTGGTGCGCACGGCACGCAGCTTCGCGATCCACTTCGCCGGCTCGTGATAGCTGACGCGAGGGTCGTTCAACCCAGCCGTGATGTAGATCGCCGGATACGCCGTGGCGACCGTCTGGTCGTACGGCGAGTAGCTCAGCATGTATGACGCCATCGGCTCGGTGCGCGGGTCGCCCCACTCCTCCCACTCGGTGACGGTGAGCGGGATCGACGGATCGGACATCGTGGTGACCGCATCGACGAACGGCACCTCCGCCACCGCAGCGCGGAACAGGTCGGGGCGCATGGTGATGCAGGCCCCCACCAGCAGGCCGCCGGCGCTGCCGCCGCGGATGGCCACCTTCTCCGGATGTGCCCAGCCCTGTGCGACGAGGTGCTCGACGCACGCGATGGTGTCGGTGAACGTGTTGCGCTTGTGCTCGAGCTTGCCCTGCAGGTACCACTCGCGGCCCAGTTCGCCGCCACCGCGAGGATGCACCAGGGCCCACACGTGGCCGCGGTCGAGCAGCGACACCCGGGCCACGCTGAACCACGGCGGGGTGGACGCCTCGTAACTGCCGTAGCCGTACACCAGCATCGGAGCCGTGCCGTCGGCCATCGTGTCGCGATGGCGCACGATGTCGACCGGCACCTGTGCGCCGTCGGCGGCCGTGGCCCACAACCGCTCGGCGGTGTACTGGCCGAGGTCGAGACCCGGCGCCGGTGTCTGCTTCAACAACGCGCGTTCCCCGGTACGGACGTCCTCCTCGTACACCGACGCGGGCGTGGTGAGCGACTGCAGGGTGTAGCGCACCGTGGTGGCGCGCCACTCGGGGTTGCTCTCCAGCTCCACGTCGTGCGGTTCGTCGCTCACGTGCAGTACGCGCTCGGTGCCGTCTCGGAACAGCACCCGCAGGCGAGGTTGGGCGTCGGCCCACTCGTGCAGGACCAGGTGATCGGCGAACGCCTCCACCGAGGTGATGCGGTGGCCGGCGACGTGCGGGGTGAGTTCGGTCCAGACGTGCGGCTGCTCGATGGGTGCGGTCATCAGGCGGAAGTCGGTGGCGTCGAGGTTGGTGAGCACCACCCACCGGTCGCCCCAGTGCTCGAGCCCGTACTCGAGATCGGGCGTGCGTTCGCGCACCAGCAGTGGCTCGGCGTCGGGTCGGTCGGCCGGGATGAGCCGCACCTCGGTGCTGATCTTGCTGGCGGTGTCGATGACGATCCACTCACCGCTGCGGGTGAGGTCGATGTAGACGTAGAAGCGTTCGTCGTCCTCCTCGTACACCTTCACGTCGTCGGACTGCGGGGTGCCGAGCGTGTGCCGCCACACGCACGACGGTCGCATCTGCTCGTCGGCGGTCACGTAGAACAACGTGCGGCCATCGGCCGACCACGCCGTGCCGCCCCAGGTGGTGCCCTCGAGTGCGTCGGACAGGTCCTCGCCGGTGGCGAGATCGCGGAACCGCATCGTGTACTGCTCGCTGCCGTCGGTGTCGCTGCTCCACGCCAGCAGGGTGTGCTGTGGGTTCACGTCGAAGGTGTTGATGGCGAAGTAGTCGTGCCCCGCCGCCTCGGCGTTCTCGTCGAGCATCACCTGGTCGGTGGCCGTGGCGGCGCTGCGGCCTCGGCAGTGGATGGGATAGCTGGAGCCCTCCTCGGTGCGGCCCACGTACCACCAGTCGTCCTTGCGCACCGGTGCCCACAGGTCGGTCTCCTGCACCCGCGACTTGATCTCGGCGAAGATCGTGTCGACCAGTGGTGAGTGCTCGGCGAACCATGTGTCGCTCCACCGGTTCTCGGCCTCCAAGTAGGCAATGGTGTCGGGGTCGTCACGGTCGCGGAGCCACGCCCACGGGTCGTCGGCCGGGCCGGTGGGTCGCGTCCACGTGTGGGGAACCTGCTTGGCGATGGGGGGTTGCACGCCTCGCAGGGTAGTGGCACGACCGAGCACGTCGATCCGGCTGCCGGTAGCGTGCGGCGCCATGCGGGTGTGGATCGACCAGGATCTGTGCACGGGTGACGGACTGTGCATCGACCACTGCCACGACGTGTTCGTGCAGCTCGAGGACGGCATCGCCTACGTGGCGGAGGACGGCCTGGCACTCAACGACCCCGGTGGATCGGGCAGCCTCGCCACCGTCGATCCCCGTCATCAGCAGAGTGTCATCGACGCCGCGCTGGCCTGCCCGGGCGAGTGCATCTTCATCGAACTCGGCCGCGCCACCACCACCAGCATCACCGCCGCCTGAGCCGCCCTGAGCGCGACTGATCGGCAAGGTCAGGCGAGACGGCCGGTCGGCCCGGGTGCCCGCACAGAACAGCAGCTGGGTTCGATGCATCTGGCGCTGATTCGTCCCGGAATCCGGGACGAATCAGCGTCAGAAGCCATTTCGGAACAGATCGCGCCCAGACTCCGGCGAGGGCTCGGGTGCGAGCGGGGTCGGAGGTTCGGCCACGATGTCGAGTTCCGCCGCAGGTTCCGCGTCAGTCTCCTCGACGGACTCGGACTCCCCGATGGGCACAGGCCGGCGTCGGCGGCGGACGAGCACCACCACCAGCACGACGAGACCGATGAACAACACCAGCCCGCCCAGGCTGAACAGGGCGCGCTTGGTGCCCACGCTGCCGGCCTGCTCGACGGTGTCGACCACCTCCTGCGCCGCGGCACGCGCAGCGTCGTGGTCGCCCTCCTCGAACGCTGCGGTGGCCACCGCCAGGTCGGCGGGGAGGTCGGTGCCCCACAGTCCGATCGTGTCGAACAGGCCGTCGTCCTCGGCCTCTGCCGCGACGGCGGCGAGCACGGCGTCGGCCGTGTCGATCTGCTCCTGCACCGCCGCACCCACCTCGGGCAGTGCGTCGTCGTCGGCCGCCTCGTAGTCGGCCTCGAAGGTAGCCGGGTACTCGGCGCCGAGCTGCTCGGCCTTGTCGTCGAGTTCGTCGCGCAGCGTCAGCACCGCCTCGGCCTCGTCGATGCGCTCGGCCGCCTCGTCGAACGACCACAGGTTCATCCGCTCGCGCACCTCGAACGGCGGCGCCCAGGTGTCGCCGTGCTCGTCGAGGGCGGCGTACTGCTCGCGGGCGTCGTCTCGGTCCTCGAGCATCGTCACCTGCGACTCGTCGGCCACGTACTGCTCGATGAGGTCGCGCGCCTCGGTGGAACCGCCGAGCTCCTCCACCAGGTCGAGGAACCGGCGCCAGTCGGTGGATCGGTTCACGTCCTCCGGCTCGGCGTCGCCGACGTACGCGATGGTGCGGTCGGCGATGGCGGCGAACACCTCGCGCATCGTGTCGTCACCGATCTCGTCGACGATGCGCTGCACCACGTCGTACGAAGCGTTGTAGCCGTAGGCCTCCACCTCGTCGGCGCCGTCGGTGAAGTTCGGGTCGCCCCAGTCGTTCAGTGCCACGCGGCCGGGATCGGTGTCGTCGATGGTGGTGGGCTCCACCACATCGCCGCCGAGTTCGGCGACGGCCTTGTTGGAGTACACCTGTGCGAAGCCCTCGCTGAGCCAGCGGTCACCGAACCAGTCGTCGCTGAACCATGCGTGCGACAACTCGTGCAGCACCACTTCCTGCTCGAGGTCCTCGCCGATCTCGATCTCCTTGTCGCGTGCGCTGAACCAGCCGGCGTAGCCGTACAGGTAGGGCGTGTATGCCTGGCGCACTTCCACCGAACCGTCGATGGGCCACGGCTGGCCGATCAGTTCGGCCATCGCGGGCACGCCGTCCTCGATCTGTGCCGTGACGAACGCCTGCCACTCGGCGTCGCCGGGCCAGGCGCGCACGTCGAACTCGTCGCCGTCGGGGGTGCTGACCTCGGTGCTGGTGAGCGCGCCGTCGTTGCGGGCGGAGATGAAGATGTCGAACTCGTCGGGGTTCGGGATGTTGGTGGCCGTGTAGACGGTGTTGCCGTTCTCCACGGTCTGCTGCGCGTCGCTGCCGAAGGCATCGACCACGAACCCGGGCGGCACCACGACGCGCACGGTGACCTTGCCGTCGTCGCCCACGCCGAACGCGTCGAACGCTGCATAGGCCGGGTTCACCCGCGACGGGTTCTCGCTGCGCGGCGGCAACCCGGTGATGTCGTAGGTGACCCGCACCCGCTCGGACTCGCGGTAGTACAGGTCACTGGCGAAGTCGATGTCGTGGACGAGGTAGGCGTCGGTGCCCGGCACGGCTCGCGGGGTGGTGCGCAACGCTCGTCCGCTCGGTGTGGTGGCGGCGAGGTTGACCGCCTGTGACGGCACCGGGAAGGAGATGCCGGTGAAGTACCGCCGGTTGATGATGTTGCCCTTCACCTGGTCGGGGAGCGTGTTGGTGAGGGTGAGGTCGGCCACCACGCGCACCACGCTCGCCGCGGCGTCGATGGTGTAGGTGGTGGTGTTCTCGAACGTCAGGCCGTCGTCGTCGGCGTGGGCGAGGGGAGCTGCCGGTGCGAGCATCACGACGGCCGCCGTGAGGGGGAGCAGAGCGGCCAACGAGCGTCGGAGCATTGCGACAACGTATTCGCCTGACCAGGCCGTTGTCAGCGCAACCAGCTCGGGTGGGCAACACTGATTCGAATTGTTACTATGTCCGTAGTGCTAATTCGCCCCTCATGGATCGGACGTCCACGATGACCTCCTTCGACCTCGACCTCAGCAAGTACGACCTCGGCTGGAGCGACACCGACGTCGAGTACGCCTTCAAGCCCGAGAAGGGCCTGAACGACCGCGTCGTCGACCAGATCAGCTGGTGGAAGGGCGAGCCGAACTGGATGACCAAGCTGCGCCAGCGCAGCCTCAACCTGTTCGACCGCAAGCCGATGGCCGAGTGGTTCGCGGTGAACATGCCCGACATCGACTTCCAGGACATCTTCTACTACCTCAAGCCGGCCACCGATCAGGTCAGCGAGTGGGACGACCTGCCCGAGCAGATGAAGGCCACGTACGAGAAGCTCGGCATCCCCGAGGCCGAGCGCAAGTACCTCGCCGGTGTCACCGCTCAGTACGAGAGCGAAGTCGTGTTCCACCGCAACCGTGAGGACCTCGAGGCCCAGGGCATCCTGTTCTGCGACATGGACACCGCCCTGCGCGAGTACCCCGAGCTGGTGAAGCAGTACTTCGGCACGGTCAT
>SXGU01140480.1_pt1 | contig 36045 bp, 41 predicted proteins | sample 3174531 | NCBI WGS metagenome assembly SXGU01 (sample SAMN11356863, study PRJNA531348) | freshwater metagenome | isolation source: freshwater sample F1-140 | place: China: Fuxian Lake, Yuxi | collected 2017-12-25 | reverse complement strand
GCAATCGCCGAAGCAAATCACGACGAACTTGGTCTCAAGTGGCCTTCTGCTGTTTCGCCAACTGATGTGCACATTGTTGTTGCAGGCAAACCCGGTGACGAAACCTCAACTGTTGGTGAATCACTTGCAACTGCATTGCATGATCTTCACATGACCGTGTTGCTCGATGACCGCAAAGGTGTTTCACCTGGTGTCAAATTTAAAGATGCCGAATTGATTGGTACACCACGCATCGTCATCGCGGGTCGTGGTGTTGCAACAGGTGTCGTCGAGGTTCGCAACCGCCGCGCTGGATCATCAGGTGATGTCGCAATTGATGATGCCGCGAAGCACATTGTTGCAATGTCGATAAAATAAACAAGAGTGCAATAAAAATGACTGCTATCCTTTTTCCAGCAATAAAGCACTATGAGTGGGGCGACTTTGCCGCCTTGCCGGATTTGCTCGGTTTATCGCGAGATGAAAAACCTTGGGCCGAACTTTGGTTTGGCAGTCATCCTGATGGTTGTGCGACTCTGCAAACTGCCAACGGCGAAACACAGCTGAAGAATGTTGTTGGCGATCTTTCGTTTTTATTGAAACTCATTGCGGTTGCAAAACCGTTGTCACTACAGACGCACCCGACAACGGTTCAGGCGCTTGAAGGTTTTGAGCGCGAAAACAAAATCGGCCTCGCTCGCACCGCAACAAACCGCATATACAAAGATGCGGCCGCCAAACCAGAAATGCTCTTTGCTCTTTCTGAATTTCAGATGTTGTGTGGTTTTGCGCCTGTCACCGAGTCGCTAGCACGCGCCAAAAAAAATGGCTGGCTTGAACTTGCCGATCATTTGAAACGAGACGGATTAGAAAATACCGTGCGCTGGGCACTTGATGAAAAATCGCATCCAACACCACAAAATTTGCCGAGTCATTTGCGCACACTCGCATCCTTGTATCCAAATTCAGGGGGCACTCTGGTTGCATTATTGATGAACTATGTGACTTTAAAACCTGGCGATGCAATTTTTCTTGAGCCAGGAAACGTGCACTCGTATTTAAGTGGTCTGGCGGTTGAAGTAATGACCAGTAGCGACAACGTCATGCGCGCGGCATTCACGACAAAACATATTGATATTGATGAATTTTTCGCAACTGCCAACTTTGACTCAGTTATACCCAAATTAGTTTCACCAACCGCAAACTCAGCGAGTAACGCTCACTACGACATCGCAAGCGCACCGTTTAGCGTTCAGCGCCTTAACGTGAATAGCGCCATATCGCTGACAGCCGAACACGAAGTAGAAATATTTCTATGTGTGCAAGGACAAGCAGGATCTCTGCGACAGGGTCAAGCATGCATTTTGCGTCGCGGCGAAACTTTGCAACTGACTGGGCCTTCACTCGTATTTCGAGTTTGGGGAGATCCAATTAACTAATGCTTTGGGCCAAAGATAGGAAATCTGTAATCGCAAAGTTGCTGTTTGTCGCATTTACTTTTGCAGTATCAATTGGTGCGGGTAGCAGTACGCCTTTCACACCGAATACGAGCCCGTCGCTTTTGATCCTCGGAGACAGCATCACTTGGGGCACCGAATATTTCGCGAAAGCACAGAAACTTGTTGCAGGTGACGGCCAATGGGCAAACGTGGTTATAGATGGGCAATACTCGCGGCGAGTTGCGTTTCCGACACCGAACACTTCAATTCGCATGTCAGGTGTTAAATCATATTTGAAACTTAAAGCGGCGGGTCTTAACCCCGATGCTGTGATTGTCGCACTCGGCAGCAACGATGTAGCGGTTGAAACCAAATCTGATGTCTACGAAAAAATTATTCGTGATTTAATGAACACAATCGGCAATGTACCCGTGACCTGGTTGACCGTTAATCGCCGCGATACCAAGGCAATTGCGGCGCGCAGTGTTATCTTCAATGGCATTCTGGTCAAAATGACGGCCGAATATCCAAATTTGGTTCTCTCAGATTGGTATTCGGTGATCAATTCAAACCTCAAATTAATGGCTTGGGATAAAATTCACCTCACCCCGACTGGTTACGCGATTCGCGCCAAGTCGTACCAGTCACTGGCACGAGATATATACGAACGATATTGGATTGCGACCTTGCCAACCACTACAACCACCGCTGTCACTACCACTACGACAACTGTGCCAACCGAAACCACAGCCCCCGCAACAACGACCATCCCAACAACTACTACGACCACAATCAAAACAACCCCTTAATAAAAATGGTGACTCAACTGCCTAGCGCAGGTGGCAAAAGTGTTGCTACTATTTGTTTGTGTTAAGATATTTTAATAATGTTCCTGGGCTCGTATACCCACTCGAGCCCTATTCATATGTGGTTTCAGCCGGACAAACTCATTACTTAGCGGGGCAAGTTGCGCTCGACAAAAATGGTTTGATCGTCGGAACAACCATGCAAGAACAAGCAACTCAAGTTTGGCAAAACATCAAAATCGCTCTAAACGCTGTTGGCTCGGATCTCGAAAATATTGTGAAAATTAATTATTTTTTACGCGACATTCGAGAGCTCAACGACGAAATCAAAATTCGTAAGATAATGTTCAAAACTAATAAGTTTCCAGCGGTAACCGCCATTCAAGCCGCAGCTCTAGGCCTACCGGGATTGCTGCTTGAAGTTGACATCGTGGCGGTATCTAATGACGCATGAAGTATTTATTGAAATCATTAAGTCAAAACTTAAGGCTGATTTAATTCTTGAGCCGGGTTTTGAATTTGACATTATCGCTCAAGATTTTGCGAGTCGTATAGGACTGGATCTAAGTCTCAACTCGCTTATAAACGATACGACTGTTGATGAGCAGCCTTGTTTTGATCCAAGTTGGCTGTAGTGATTTTAGATTCAATCAAAGAGACCGCAAGAAAAGTTAAAAATCATGAAACTACGGCGACTGAAATTGTAACCGATTTAGTTAATGATGTGAAAAATCGTGATCACATTCTTAATGCATTCGCTTCTTTCAACTCAGAACTTTTATTTGATCAGGCAAAAATTGCGGACAGACAATTATCTGAAGGCAATTACTCAGGACCACTTCACGGCATCCCGTTGGGTATAAAAGACATCATTAATGTTGCTGGATACCCAACGCGATGCGGCTCAGACCTATACCCGAAGCAAGTACAAAATTGTGACGCTGAAGTAATTAACAATTTGAGAACCGACGGAGCAATTTTCGCTGGCAAAACAACATCCCACGAACTTGCCTGCGGCGTAACCAGTGCCCCAGCATCAAATCCGTGGAATACAAATTATGTGCCTGGTGGTTCAAGCGGAGGCTCAGGAGTGGCTGTTGCTTGCGGTTATGTTCGCGCTACTCTTGGCAGTGACACTGGTGGATCAATCAGAATCCCAGCATCTCTTTGTGGTGTTGTTGGTCTCAAACCCACATATGGTCTTGTCTCAACCGGTGGTGTCGAACCTTTATCTGTTTCGCTAGACCACCTAGGACCGATTACTGCAAGCGTTGAAGATTGCGCATTGATGATGAATTCTTTAGTAAAACAGTCTGGAGTTGACTACACAACTCAGCTCAACAAGGGAATCACGGGCATGCGATTTGGCATTTTGGCGGGTAAACCATTTTCCCCGATGCAACCTGATGTTCAACAAGCTTTCGAAAATGCCGTAGATCATCTTCGCAACTTAGGTGCAACTTGCATTAATATTGAAATACCGGAATTAGAACATACTTTGGCTGTCGAATTTGGAATTATTCCTCTTGAATCTGGTGCTTACCATTTGAACTCGCTTCAGAACAAACCTGGTTTAATCAACCCATCAATCCGAACTCTCTTAATCGCTGGCCGAGTTATCCCTGAGAGCATCTACCATCGCGCTAACAAAGGCAGAAAATTAATCGCAAGTGCCCTTCGACGCGCTTTTGACGAAAGCAATCTGAACGCTGTAATTACACCGAGTTTGCCTGCTACGGCAGCCAAAAAGGATCAGGATGAATTCTCTTTTGAAACTTCAAGTGAACATATTTCCGTTTCATATGTTCGCACTACTGCCCCATTCAACCTTTCTGGACAGCCCGCGATTTCCGTGCCGTGTGGGTTTGACACAACTGGTTTACCAATTGGACTACAAGTAGCAACCAGACCATACGACGAAAGTGGAGCTTTACGAATAGCCCACGCCTATGCAACTAGCACCGAATGGCAAGTCATTGCGCCAAAAATGGGCTAAAGCAAGAGCCTAAACTGTTGTGAACAGATATATTATAGTTTGCCCCAAAATGAATGGATAAGTAGTGCCAAAGTCAAAAACTAAAGTGGAGGACAGTTCAGTAGAACAAGTCATAGCGCACATCAGGTCTGGCATCGTGAGTGGCAAGTACCCTGCCGATACAAAATTGCTACCAAAATTAATCGCCGACCAATGTGGCACCAGTTTTATTCCGGTTCGCGAGGCTATGCGTGCGCTTGAGTCTGAAGGACTGGTTACTTATATTCATAATCGAGGAGTCTGGGTATCCCCACTGTCGGTAACTGACCTAGACGATCTATATCGAATACGAATTGAACTTGAGTCTGGAGCAGTAGCAAGTTCAGAAAAGTTCTCCGAGAAAGACATAGCCGAGTTAGAGCACATTCTTGAAAAGATGACTGAGTATCGCAAATTGGGTGAAACTTCGAAAGTAATTAAACTCAACCTTGACTTTCACTTCAATATTTATAGAAAATCGAATTCTCCCCGCCGGATCAAACTAATTGAGCAACTGTGGGCACATGCAGATAGATATCAGAGGCTTTCGCTCAAATATAGACACGACGCAGCTGACGCTGAGCATCATGAAATACTCAAGCATCTTGCTGTTGGCAACAACACTCAAGCCGCACAGGCACTGACAACGCATCTAAAAACAACAGCCAGATTGATTCGGGCAGGGTTTGACGCTAATAACGCTCAAAAACAACTCGGGTCTAACTGACGAATAGGCATAATGCCAAGTTCAAAAATGACTTGGCTTTTGATTGATTAGCCACTTAGATGAATTCAACTTTCAATGAAAATGGATTTGAAATTATTCCTGCCGATAATCTGTCAGCCCTCAATGAATTTCAAAAACATGTCCGAGACATTTCTTACAAGTTAATAGGTATTGGAGCAAGCGAAAACACAATTAGTGACTTAAATTCACTACACAAAGCTTTTAAATCTCCAGATGATGCAAACTCGTTTCGGCTTAAACTAACTTCACAGCTATCAAATCATCTCGATGTCGGGAACAAAGTCTTCGAAATATTTCGATCAAAATTAGAACCACTCGTTGGACCCGACATTTTGGTACAAAAAACTCCAAACCTCGTGTTTCAGCCGCCAGAGTATCCAATTCCAACAGAATTACATCGAGACGCTCCAGCAAATTCACCTTACGAAGTAATCGTCTGGTTACCTTTTGTTAACTGCTTCAATACCAAAAGCATGTATGTGCTTGATAGAGCACACTCACAAAAAGCGGCAGAATATATTAAAGAAAATCCAAACGATAAAGATGGTTTTGATGAAATTTTATTGGCACATGCCGCATTAATGGAAGTTCCTTTCGGAAGCGCACTTATTTTTTGGTCTGGTTTATTTCATGGTTCGATTGTGAACAAAGAAGGTGAATCACGTCTCTCATTGAATATTCGTTACAAAAATCTCTTCTCGCCAACAGGTCTTAAGGATCAGCTTAGATATTTCAATGTTCTTCAGACTTCACATCTAACTGAACTCGGTCTTGATTTTCAATATAGAGAGCAATTTAAATGAAAAAATATCTTTCTGTGCTTCATGATTATGAAGACAGCACATTTTTTGAACCAGGTGTTGCCAAAAAACCAAGCTTTGAATTACAGCGAAAAGCAATTGATGTACTTCTCCAAAAGAGAAATGCCCTGCAGATTCAAGAATTTAATACGACTAAGCACCGCTACCTTTCTGTTCAAGACTTTAACTTTCCGACAAATCAAGTTTCTGGCGTTGTATTTTTCAGTGCCGAAAGTTTACGCGATAAAAACAAACAAATTAATTTAGAGTTGTTTAGTTCGCTGTATAAAAAATTTTCAGAAATATTCATAATTGTAGAATCAATTTCAATCGATAATATGAGAGACTTTTCATCTTTTTATAAACGATTTATAGGCTTAAATTATTGTGCTCAACGCGACGCTTCAAAAGAATGGCGAGAACTCGTTATTGAAATTACGAACGAAAACACCAGGTAATGAAACTCTCAATCAACCGCAAAACGCTTATCTATATTGCGATAGCCGCAGCGATGTTTATAGTTGGAGGTCCTTGGCTGTATACGAGTTTATTTCGCGACGAACCACTAAACCCATTTAACGAAAAGAGCATCAGTAAAAACGGCGTTACTGCCACATCAGGAGAAATTGAAATTTCCGGTAATTGGAAACTGACTGCTGACTCGCAAGTCGGCTATCGCATAAATGAGCGAATAGCCTTAAAAACTTTTGAGACAGTTGGTCGATCTAGTGAAGTGACGGGCTCGCTCAAAATTCTTGATTCACATATAACGCAAGCCACTTTTGAAGTGGATATGAAGACTTTTCAAAGTGATAGTGGTGGTCGTGACGCTCAATTTAATGGTCGAATTATGGAGACCAAAAAATATCCAACGGCAAACTTTGTGCTCACTGAGCCGATCATATTATTTGATAAACCCACAAATAGTATGACCATAGAGAATACCGCAACAGGTAATCTGACTTTACGTGGAATAACTAAAGAGATCACTCTTTCTTTGTCAAGCACACTTGAAAACTCGGTTATCACAGTAATCGGTCAGATTCTTATTCAATTTGATGAATGGAAAATTCCAAATCCATCGGTCCCACTTGTTTTTATTTATACCGAGCCGAATTGCATACTTGAATTCAGTCTCGAGTTTGAGAAACAAAGAGATTAATGAATATGCCGATAATTTCGCTACCCACAGAAATAGATATGTACTACGAGATCAACGGTCAAGGACCGCCTTTGCTGCTGATTATGGGTACTGCGGCAGACCACACAACATGGGCATCACAGGTAGAGGCGTACAAAAGTGACTTCACCGTAATCACTTACGATGCGCGAGGCACTGGACAAACAACCAGCTCACTAGATCCTTCAAGTTACAGCATGAGAGTTCTAGCTGATGATGCAGCTGCACTTCTCAAGGTCTTGCGGATTAAATCGGCTCACATATCTGGGTTATCACTTGGATCGGCCACCGCTCAAGAGTTCGCAATAAACTACCCACAGATGCTCGATTCTTTGCAGTTGCATTGCACCTGGGGAAGATCGGATGAATGGTTCTGTCGAATGATCGACTCGATGGAGTTGCCAGTGATTCATGACGACTTTACTAGTTACATTCGCACTGCCCTACTTTGGGTTGCGAGTCCCAACTTCATCAACGAACACCCTGACGACGTTGTCGCATTTGAACGCGGGTTTATTCTTGATAACCCACACCCTCCAACAAAGATAGGCTTGCTTGGACACTTTTTCGCAGATAAAACTCATAACACTCTTGACCGTCTTCACACCATCAAGGTGCCCACTTTAATTTCTTCTGGCGAAATGGACTGGCAAGTGCCAGCTCGTTACGGCCATGAAGTCAACAGCAAAATTAAACACGCAGAATTTTTGCTCTTCAAGGGACCAAAATCAAGCCATATTGCATTTCATGAAATGCCCGAAGAATGGAACCAAAAGACTCTGGCTTGGATGAAGAATTTACTTCTTTAGCCCGTGCGCTTCATCATACGATGGCCCACCGGAATCTTCGACCCAATATTTTTTTGCCCAGCCAACACCTTTCCAAGTAGTCAACTTTGCGGGAGTCAAACGAATCAACCAGCGAGGCTGATTTAAAGTCGATGTCAAATATGACGGGCCGTTTTCACCGAGATAGCGAATTGCCATCTTTTCACAAATGCCCACCCATTGGCCTCCAATATTTGGTTTTTCTATAACTTCCGCATTTCCATCAGCCAAGATTTTTGGAATCTGAGACATTGCCCCAGTGCTCGTATCAGGTTGGCCATGCTCTTTATCAATCACAACTGCGATTCGCGGGTCGCGTTGAATGCACTTGCACCACTCCGAACGCTCGCGGCCAATGAACCACAGTGATTTACCGTCCCAGTGATACCAAACGGGGACTACAAACGGTGAACCGTTTTCTTTGAGAACCGCCAGACGGGCGAGTGCGTCGCCAGCAAGAAATCCATCTCGCTCCGCATCTGTGAGACCGCCCATTTTGCCACGATATTCTTCACTCATTTCAATACCCCTGTCTGATAGAAGTTAAAAAAGTAAAATTGCGCTACTTAATTATATGTTATAGCATCGAGAAGTGGCTGTGTCTTACCCAAATCAAGCAACTTCCGATAACGCTCTGTCCATACGCAACCTTCGCCACACATACACGCAACGTGGTGTTTTGGCGATTAGGAAAAGTACTTCAGTTGAAGTATTGAAAGATATTTCACTTGAGATTCCCTCTGGCAAGACTCTCGGGTTGGTTGGCGAATCTGGCTGTGGAAAGACGACACTTGTCAAAGCAATATTGCGGCTAATTGAACCTACTTCTGGTCAAATTAAACTTAGAAATGAATCATTATTGGGTTCTGAACCACACGATATCTTGTCGTTAACTAAGTCCGAGATGACATCTGTTCGACGTAGCATGCAGATTGTATTTCAAGACCCATATGGTTCGTTGAATCCGCGAATGTCGGTTTTCCAAACTATTTCTGAACCACTTCATACGCATCTTGGCATGAACCATGACGCTTGTAAACAACGCGTTAACGAACTGCTCGATCTTGTCGGTCTCGACCCAATTCTTGTTGATCGATATCCGCACGAATTTTCGGGGGGTCAGCGCCAGCGGGTCGGTATCGCACGGGCGCTTGCATTTGAACCTTCATTACTAATTCTTGACGAGCCAGTTTCTGCTCTTGACGTTTCTGTACAGGCACAAATTCTGAATTTAATTATTGGTCTTCAAAAAAAACTTAACCTTACCTACCTGTTCGTGTCACATGATCTTGCGGTAATTCAACATGTTGCTGACCGAGTCGCAGTGATGTACCTTGGGAAAATTGTTGAATATGGCGCAGCGGTTGAAGTGTTTTCAAAGCCATCACACCCATATACCCAGGCTCTGTTGTCGGCAAGCCCAATTCCTAATGTAGACCTTGAGCGCAAACGTAAACGTATTGCTCTGCGCGGAGACATCACAAGTTCCGCTGGGTCGCACCAAGGTTGCCAATTTGCCAACCGTTGCCCGGTTGGTGCCGATGACGAGCGTTGCAAGAGTGAATCTCCGGTACTGCAAAGTTTATCGGCGCAGCATCAAACTTCTTGCCATTACCCAGCAAACTAGCTAAGTGACATCTCCAGACGCTTCAATTTCGGTACAACATCTACCTCGGTCAGGTATTCGCCGCGTGTTTGACGAGGCGAGTAAGTATCCCGACTGCATACGTCTTGAGGTCGGTGAGCCGAGTTTTACAACACCCCAACATATAAAAGATGCTGCACAGGCTGCACTGAATACCGATTTTACAAAGTACACACCGAATGCTGGAATTGCTGAACTACGCGAAGGACTATCACAAAAGCTTCGTGACCGCAACAAAATTTTGGTTGTGCCAGAACAAATAGTAGTAACGCCCGGCGGAGTTGCTTCGGTATTCAGCTCGCTTACGGCACTACTGAATAAAGGCGACGAGGTAATGCTCGCTGACCCAAGTTGGCCAAATTATCTACAGATGACAATCTTGCTTGGAGCAGTTCCGGTCTTTTATCCGCTCCGAATTGAGAATGATCTGGTTCCGACGGCCGCAGACATTGAATCAAAAATTACTTCCAAAACTAAAGTCTTACTTCTCAACTCACCCGGTAACCCAAGTGGTGCAATAATCCCGGAAACTGAGCTGATGGCGATACTCCAGGTCGCAAAAAGAAATAACCTCTGGGTTATTTCAGATGAGGTTTACGACGAAATTTACTTCGACAGGCCGCCAACCTCATTGCAACCCCTTGACGAAGAAGGTCGGGTAATCAGTGTCTTCAGTTTCTCAAAGACCTACGCAATGACTGGCTGGCGTGTTGGGTATTTGACCGGTCCAACATCTATTGTCAGTCATATCTTACGAGCCCAAGAGCCGATCACATCATGCGTAAATTCGGTTGCTCAAAAAGCTGCATTTGCCGCAATCACAGGCGACCAAAGTTGCGTAACTGTTATGCGAAGTGCTTACGCGAAGCGCGCCGCGCTTGTAACTAAATTACTGACGAAAAACAAAGTTCAATTTGCAACACCAACTGGTGCCTTCTACACGATGGTCGATATAACTGCGTCAGGAATGTCCGATAACGATTTTGTTTCCCGAATGATTACCGAAAAACGAGTTGCTGTTGTGCCCGGTTCAGCATTTGGACCAGGTTCTGGAAACTTCGTCCGAGTATCGCTCGCATCAAGTGAATCTGATCTCGAGCAAGGCGTAAGCCGCCTTGCCTCGGCGATTAAAGAATGGGCTTAGTTAAAAGCTAAATAACGTAAGTGCTGTCAGTCCTCTGATTGAGTCTCTTTCGTCAGAAGTCAAATTTGGTAGCAGTAGATCTACGAGATCTAATACCTTTGCGTATCCGGGCTCATATTCAATCCATGGCCAATCTGAAGCCATAAGCATTCGTTTCGCTCCAAAGAATCGGTATAGTCGTTGAGCAATTTCAATAAAATCTGCATATGGATATTGATTATGAGTGAAGGCGTACTGCCCAGAAAAATGAACATAAAGATTTGAGTATTCCCGTGCCATCTGCTCTACGATTGGCAAGTCAATTGGAGGAAGTTGTACATCAAAGTGTGGCCGACGGTACTTGTCAATCTTCAATTCCGCGTGCATATTCGGCAAGAACCCACAGTGGTTAAGCACAACTTTTAGCGACGGAAGAAGTTTCATAACTTTTCTAAGAGCTGCAAGTTGGACCATATCTCCATAGAACCAAACCACCATTCCAGATTCAGACATAAGTTCAAGGACGGGATAGCAACTCAACTTCGTCACATCACAAACTTCAGTCGCTCCAAATCCGAAGAACCTGAGACCTTGAAGGTGTGTTTTAGTAAGCCTTTGCTCAATATCTTTTACACTGCTAGATTTCGAAGGGTCAAATACACCAACTCCAGCAAATTTGCCTGGAAATTTTGTGAGCACTTCCTGCAAATATTCGTCATCGCTTGAGAGCGGCACCACGATGGCATGATCTACTCCAGTTTCAGACATTTTAATCAACAGCTTCTCTGCAAGTTCTTCTCGATCTGCCTCTGCCATTATTGGATATTCTGTTCTCGGAAACTGCTCACTAACTGCCCTGAATAGATGGAGATGTGCATCAACTACTTTGCTCATAACGCCCTCTCACTTGTTGGCTTAATTGGTCTTGTTTCAGGTTTTTGGCTCAAATAACGATGAAGAAAGAGTTCTACATGATTCTGTATGTGGCTTAACTCACTAAGTTGCAAGAGCCCAAGTTGTGAATCTAATGATGAGACCATCATCTTCTCGCCAAGAAGATATGAGAAAAACTTTTTAGTTTTGGTGGCAGCCATGTTTGGATCGTCACCATGTATGACCAACCGAATTGACTGCGCCCGATTTTCTGACGAGATCATGGAGTCATCAAGTTCTGGGTTCACAAATATTTGTGCTATCACTTTGTCGACAACTCCAATATGTGCACCAACAGTTGCCAATTGTCCTGACATCACGAGACCAATAGAATCTCCGTCTTCAACAAGCTGTTTGACTAGACAGAGCAGATCTTCACGAATACGTAGTAAATTGTTTGATCCATCAGATATCCCGTGACCAATTAGATCAATGGCAATAGGTTCATATCCTCGTGCATATAATTTTTCCGGCAATGATCCGAATTCGTCAAGATCAGCGCCGAGCGAATGTACCAACAGCACGCGATTCGCACCATCTTTTGCGATTTTGATACCCCGAATTATTTCTTGCGTTGATGATGGAAACTCAACTGCAATTCGTTTAGACATTAGATAAAAGTAGTTATTTGAATGGGTTAAAGCAACGTACTTCAACCTCGCCTTGTGACGCTAATAATGGTCGTTGAGTGGCACATTTTGCAACCGCTCTACCGCAACGTTCTACGAAGGTGCAACCACTTGGTAAATTGTCTGGCTGCGGAACACGACCAACAATTGGAATCAATTCAGCAGAGCTACTACCTAATCTTGGTACCGCTCCAAGCAGCCCATTTGTATATGGGTGTTGTGGCTTACTGAAGACATCCTCAACTGATCCGATTTCAACAATTTCGCCCGTGTACATCACAGCCATTCGATCCGCAATTGACGCAACCACGCCTAAGTTATGAGTAATCAGCATGAGGCTCATGCCACGGTCTTTCTTGAGATCTTTTAACCTCTCAAGAATTTGAGCTTGAACTGTCACGTCTAACGCAGTTGTCGGTTCATCAGCAATAATAATTTTAGGATTATTAACTAATGCCAATGCAATCATCACTCGTTGGGAAACACCACCAGAAAGCTGAAAGGGATACTCTGCTAATCGACGTCGAGGATCTTCGATTCCGGCATCTGCAAGAGATTCAAGTGAAATTTTTTCTGCAGTCACCTTGTCGACACTCTTGTGGGCACGGATTGCAGACTGAAGCAAAGCACCAACCGTAAACATAGGATCGAGAGCGCTCATTGGGTCTTGAAATATCATTGCGATTTCAGCACCACGCACACTACGTAGATCTCTCTGAGGAAGCTTTGCTAAATCTTGACCTCCAAATTTAACTGAGCCACTAGTAATTCTTAGGGGCGGGCTCGCGTGTAAACCAAGAATCCCAAGTGCCGTCAATGACTTGCCACAACCACTTTCACCAACGATTGCTAAAATTTCATTCTCAAAAATTGTAAAATTGACATTACGGACGATGTCATACTCAACACCTTCGCCCTTTAGCCCAACTGTTAGATTTTCTACTACCAAAAGTGGTTTCCGATTCATTTTGGTTATTTCCTCAATCGTGGATTCGCTAGCGTGTAGCCAATGCTCGCTAATAAGTTGCCGAGAGTCACTGCGATAACTAAAAGCAACGAAAAAAACTGAATTATTGGATAATCTCTGCGGAGCACACCATTGACAAGTATTTGTCCAACCCCTGGCCAACCAAAAATTGTTTCTACAACAAGGGCATAACCAACAACTTGTCCGACTCGTAAACCAGCAAGCGAGATAATCGGTAGCAATGAATTACGCAATACATGTTTGAAGTAGATTCGTCGCTCGCTCAGTCCAGATGCACGCAAAGTTCGAACGAAATCTTGACCGATGTTCTCTAACATCGCTGATCGGGTCATACGCACAGTGAGTGCGATACCTTCAGCACTTAGCACCAATGCAGGCAAGATCAACGACTTAAATCCACCTTGACCACCCGATGGCAACCATCGCAATGTCGAGGAAAAGAGATATATCAAAAGCAACGCGAGCCAAAAATTCGGAATTGCCATTCCTGCTACCGAAAATGAAGTTACTCCTGTATCAATCCACGTATTGCGCTTCTTTGCCGCAATCATTCCGAGAGGAACTCCAACGGCAAAAACTATAAAAAGTGAAGTTCCACCGAGAATCAAGCTATTACGAATCTTTACGCCTGCCAAGGTACTGATTTTTGCGTTATTTGTAAGTGAGTTCCCAAGATCACCAGTGACGAAATCGCCCATATAGGTCGCATATTGCCTAAGAATTGGCTGATCAAGACCAATCTGCCGACGAAAAAGTTCTCGATCTTCGGCTGACGCTGAAGCCGGCATCCGCGCAGCAGTTACATCACCACCAGACAACCTAATTGCTGCAAATACTGCAAAAGAGGACGCCAAAAGTAGCACCATTGTGCTGACAATTCGACCGACGATACTTTTCATTTCGAACTTGCTCTCTCAACTGCAGTTCTAAGTCTTGGATCAAGCAAATCTCTCAATCCATCCCCAATTAAACTGACACTTAAAACCATAATGAAAATTACGACACCAGGTACGGTCGCTTCCCAGTGATTCAACCTAAGGTAATTACGACCGTCCGACACCATTTGTCCAAGACTTGGAAGCGGTGGCTGTGCCCCTAGCCCAACAAAAGACAAAGAAGCTTCAGCAATAATTGCTACTGCCACATAGTAAGAGGAAAGTACGAGTATTACTGGCATAATATTTGGCAATAGATGTTTTGTTATTATTCTCCTTGTTGAATATCCACCAGCTTTTGCGGCAACTATAAACTCTTTTTCTGAAAGACCGAGCACTTCACCACGAACCACTCGAGCTATAGCGACTGTGTTCACAAGCCCAACAGCGAGAATCACTGGAAGCAATCCCGATCCAATACTTGCTGCCGCTAGTACTGCCACAACGATTAAAGGAAAACCCCAAATGAAGTCAACGATTAGTGTGATCATGTTGTCGATTGCACCTCTGACATATCCTGCGACGAGACCAATGGCCGTCCCGATAATCACTGCAATTACTGTTACTGAAATTGCGACTATTAAGCTAATGCGAATGCCGATGACAACACGTGCAGCAATGTCACGACCGAGTGCATCCGACCCGAGCAAATAGCCCGATGAATTAGGAGGTAAGTGTCCTAATAGTAAATCCTGACTGTTATAGTCTCCGAGCAATAATGGACCAAAGAGTCCGAGCGACACAATTAATGCAGCCAAAATAGAGCCTGTCGCTAACTGCTTGTTTCTTCGCGCACGCCATAGGAAGTTCATTTAAAACCTTTTTACAAAAGAACGAGGGTTTGATAGATCAATCGATCCATCAAACCCTCGCTTATCTATAATCTTAGAAGATTAATTTCTACTGATCCAACCACACATCGTTGTATAGCGGATAAAGGTTCCAGACGAACGGCGCCCAGTTTTTCACATAATTTTGATGCACAAAAGTCGCGTATTGGTTCATCAAAGGCAAGTATGGAAGCGTGTCCGCCCATTCAGTCTGGAACTTTGACGAGGCTGCCAATGCTGCCTCAACTGTTCCCGATAGTCGCCACTCTGTGATCGCCGCATCAATTGTTGGTTCGATCGCGTGTGAAAAGTTTGGCACCGGAATTGTCTCGGATGATCCGAATATGACCATGATGTCAAGCGGTACTGGCCACAACCAAAAGAAGAGTGCCATTGGAGCTGCTTCTCGTCCTTCACCCGATTGCTCTTGGAAAGCAACCGCACGATCAACCACTCTCAACTTGGCAATTACTCCAACTTCCTTAAACTGTTGGGCAACAGCTTCCGACACCAATTTCTGGGTTGATTCGTCTTCTACGACATATTCAAATTCGAAGCGAACACCCTTACGAGTGAGCACTCCATCGCTTCCCGCAACCCAACCGGCTTTTGCCAATTTTGATTTTGCAAGTTCAACGTCATAGGTGTTGTACGACTCAACCTTCGTGTCATATTGACGGTCGGTCTTCGGGAAAGGACCATAAGTTGCGTCACCGTTTCCGAACAAAATCGCATCAACCATTCCCTGGCGATTCAACGCATGAGAAAGACCCTGACGAGTCAATTTGTCACCGAAGAATTCTGGATAGTCACGGTTCATTGACAATTGGTATCCAGACCACTCTGGATGCTGAATAACTGTCAAATCAGGGTTTGATTTGAGGCGCTCGAGGTCTGCGTAGCTTGGTCCAAGCAAAGTATCTAACTCGCCGTTTTCAAGCATCGTTGCACGTTGTCCGCTCTCGGTGATCACACTCCATCGAATCGAATCTAAATAAGCCGCACCAGGGTTGGTGACATAAGGTGTGTTACTACCTGGATATGAGTCCCATCTTGTCACCAGCGTGTGGCTTCCGGGAACCCACTCGGTGTGAGTAAATGGACCAGTACCATCAGCGCTTTCTGAGCCGTATGTTGACTTTGGGTCCACTCCACCTGCAGCATTCCAAGTGTCAATATTCAAAAGTGCCCAGTAACCAGTCTTATGAGGATTAATCGCGCCCAGCCAAGCGTTCTTCATCTTCATGATTACCTTATTACCTTCATGCGAGTAACCTTCCATCGGAACTGTAGAAACTCCACCGATGAAGCTCGTGTCTTTAATAATTTGTAATGTTTCTGCTACTTGTTTCGCTCCAATTGGTGCACCGCTGTGACTGACGCGACCTTCTGGAACATCAAACGTGTAGGTAAGGCCGTCATCTGACACCTCCCATGCGGTAGCGAACTGAGGGACCGTGTCACCTTCAAGACCGTCTGTCACGATTGTTTCATAGATCGCGCTGAAAGCTGGGTCGTACCAGTTGGTTGTGATCGGGTCATGCTTTGAAACGTCTCGTGGATAACCTTCGCGAAGTTGTCCACCGGCTTTTGGTGCAGAACTTGTGGCATCTGCGTCGCCAGAAGCGACCGAGTCTGTTGACTCCGAATCAGAAGAACTTGATCCGCACGCAGCCAAAATCGACGCTGCAGCACCAGCTCCAATTCCGACAGCCGACACTCTCGCAAGAAATGCACGTCGTCCAATCTTCTTATCTCGATACTCATTCGCAACTTCTGCTACTTCCGCTCCGAATTGGTCTTCAATCCATGAATTGCTCATATTTCTCCTTTGATCAAAATGGCACTGACGATTTCAGAATATAACATAGGATTTGTGAGAATGCAAATCCCCTATGACAAAGGGCTTTCGTCGGTAAATCATTTTAAATTTAGTACCTAAATTGCCTTGTTTAGCATTTTGACTATGGCGTTTCTTATTTGCTCCACGCCTGGGACTACTTCGGCTTCCAAAGTCGGGCTGAACGGAATTGGTGCCGTCTTTGCGCCAACACGACCAAACGTTAGTCCGTACGAATGACCAAACTTTTCGGCGAGATGCGAAATCACTTCACCACCAAATCCGCAAAACTTCCAGCTTTCGTGAACCACCAATACATTTTTGGTTCGAAGTGCTGATGTCTCAATTGTTGCATAATCAAGAGGAACTAGGGATCGCAAGTCAATTACTTCTAAATCAATTCCCATTGCCTCTAATTGGGTCGCAGCGTCTAAGGCTTTATTGACCATATCCGAATAGGTAATTACGGTTGCATGAGTGCCACTTCTTGCAATTCGCGCCACGCCCAGGGGAATCTTTAAGTCACCTTCTTCCACCATTGAACGCTGACCAGTGATTTTTTTGTGCTCAAGGTAAATTACCGGGTTAGGATCACTGATTGCACTACGCAATAGCCCTTTTGCATCGTTCGCATTCGACGGCGCTACAACTTTAAGCCCAGGTATGTGGCAAAATAGATTTTCTAAACTTGAGGAGTGCTGGGGGCCCGATGCGCCACGAACCCCATCCGAAGCTCTAAGAACTATTGGTACCGAAGTTTGACCGCCAAACATGTATCGAAATTTTGAAGCTTGGTTAACTATTTCGTCCATTGCCCCAAGGGTAAATTCGACAAAACTCATTGATGCCACTACTTTTAGTCCGGTGACCGAAGCACCCACGGCGGCGGCAACGATCAATGCCTCCGAAATCGGTGTGTCCACGACTCTGGTCGGGCCAAACAAATCAGTCAAACCTCTGAACTGTCCAAAATTTCCACCCCAAGAGATATCCTCACCAATAACAATGACGTTTTGATCTTCTCTCATTGCGAATTCCATAGCCTCGAGTGTGGCTTGCCCAAATGTCATCTTCTTCGGCGCCATCAAGCCATACCGTCCTCAAAAATGTCATCAAGTGCTTCGGATGGCGCAGGAAACTCAGACTCTCGCGCAAATGACTCTGCATTCTTAATTTCATCTTTTACATTTTTTCGTAGCTTTTCAACTATGTTTGCATCCAAAATACTTGACGCAATGGATAATTTTATGAACTGCTCAATTGGGTCACTTAGCGCCATCGCATCAACTTCATCCTTTGATCTGTAATTTTCAGCGTCACCGACATAGTGCCCACTCATTCGGTAACTCTTCATGTCAATCAAAGTTGGCCCAGCGCCCTGTCGCGCATTTGATACGGCGTCGTGCACGACCCCCAAAACATCGATCAAATCATTACCGTTGACGGTTTGCCCAAACATTCCATATGATTTCGCTCGACCAGCAATATCGAGACTTGCTGTAGTTCGATGCATGTCGGTAAATTGTGCATACCCATTATTTTCACATACAAAAATCACAGGCAACTTATGCAATCCGGCAAAATTTAGTGACTCATGAAAAGTACCTTTGTTAAGCGCACCATCTCCGAAAAAACACGCCACGACATTGTCTAATTTTTGATACTTGATTGAGAGTCCTGCACCTGTTGCGATTCCATAGCCACCGCCAACTATCCCATTTGCTCCTAACATTCCGATTGAAAAATCCGCAACATGCATAGACCCTCCCTTACCTTTGCACGCACCAGTTTTTTTGCCAAAAAGTTCAGCAAAAATAGAATTTAGACTTATTCCCTTCGCGATTGAGTGCCCATGACCGCGGTGAGTTGACGTGACGAAATCGGAGAGCCGAAGAGGCGCGCATACTCCAACAGCAGTCGCTTCTTGCCCACGACAAGAATGAACAAAGCCAGGGAGCTCCCCAAGCTTGAACAACTCCTCGACTCTAAGTTCGAATTCTCGAATTTGGACCATTTTTTTTAGGTATGCGAGAACCCTAGATCGCCCCAAATCTTCAATCCGTATTTTTATCATTGCGCAGTAAACCCGCCGTCAATTGCCAATACTTGTCCAGTTACCATCTTTGACGAATCTGATGCAAGAAATATCACGCCACCGACTATGTCTCTCGTTTCAGCGAGATGACCCATGGGCGTCCGAGTCTCAAAAAAAAGTTTCAAACTTGGCTCACTAGCCCACTGCTCACGAACTAACTTTGTTGCAACCTGACCTGGAGCGATTGCGTTGACTCGAATTGCGTGAGGAGCCCATTCCACTGCGAGAGACTTTGTTAACTGCACGACTCCACCTTTACTTGCTTGATATCCAACACTTCCTGGGTATCCAACTATCCCACCAACTGACGCAATATTGATTATTGAGCCACCGCCATGTCGAATCATTTCTCGACCTACCGCACGCGACATCTTGAAAATACCGCCAAGATTCACGGCTATAACTTTTTCCCACAACTCATCGGAGTAATCAACAGCTGGAGATCGCCCTCCTATCCCTGCACAATTGACCAATATGTCGATTTTAAAAAACCGTTCTAGCACCTTCGAAATAGTTTCATCGACATCTTGAGTGTTACTAACGTCAAGCTTTACAAAGAATTCGGAATCTGCAAAGGAACTTGTCTCAATCAAATTCACTTCTTCATAATCTCGGTCAGCAAAAATCACAGAAGCCCCCTCCTCCAAGAATGCTCGAGCTATTGCTTCCCCAATTCCGCTCTTCGCCCCAGTTACCAATGCCACTTTTCCAGAGAGTGAGAAGCGCGAACTAAAAGTCGAAGAGTGATTCATTTCGAAATTAGAATTCGACCTACCAGTGAGCCAACTAAAATTTCGTCATCTGACGCATTAACCATTATTTCAACCAATCCATCACATGGGGCATCCATCTGGACCTGCGTTTTTTCAGACTCGTAAATCAGGCACGGATCCCCAAAATTGACCATGCTGCCGTCTGCGACTAGCCAAGCCACAAGAACTACTGACTCAACAAGTCCGCTATGCGGGATTATCAACTTACTGTACAACTCAGATGTGTCCATAACGGTTTAGACCTTCCAATGGACTTACTCCAAGTTTCATATCCGATCGAACCAATAGTTCGATGCCAGCGATTTCTTCTGATTTAATCATGACGCGCTCTGCTTCAGCGCCCGGAACTATCAGCACCCCATCAAATTCAGCCACGACGATATCGCCTGGAAACACATCGATACCATCAATAACTACTTTCTCCTGACACGACAGCATTTCCCATCTGCCAATTCCGTTCAATGGCGACAAATCTTTGTAAAAAACCTGGAGTCCGATTTCTTTCAATCCACCTGTATCCCGTAAATTTCCATCCAAAATTACTCCGACACATCCATTTTTAAGCGCAGAGTTCCCGGTCAATTCTCCAAAGTGACCGACACTGCTATTCGGATTACTTGAAACAATTACATGATCCTTCTCGATCCGCTGAAATGCTTCAAGATAAGAAGAGATGCGCAGCTTACCCTCATCCCATCCAACCATTGGATCAATTGCAGCACCCTGTACCGTAAAAGCATGACCGACAATTCTCTGGTCTGGTAAGAGCGGACGCAACTTTGACGACAGAACTTGTTCCGGAAGCCCTAACTCATATAGTGCATCACAAACGACTGGCATCTGAACATTTCTAAACCGAGCACATATTTCGGATATCGGTGGCATAATCACCAGGATCTTTACTTTTCTAAATAGCGCAGCGCTGCAAGTGCATAAACCATCGCTGATTCTGCGGCTCCATTTACGTGCATACTCTCATTCGGACTGTGTGCACGAGGCAAAAACCCAGGACCAAAGGAAGCAATACACGGAACTCCAGCAGAGGACTGAACATAAGCGGCGTCAGTGGCTCCAGGGAAGGCATCAATTCTCAGAGTTTTGCCAAGAACTTGCTCGGCTGTTTCTCGCAAGCAATCAACTACTGGGTGATCCTGGTTAATCTCAGTCGCACCAACCATTAATCTCCATTCCAACCTCGCTTCAAGTTCTCTATCATCTCTCATTGCGTCGTCAAGAAACTTTTGAATGTCAGTTTTGATCTGAGTTTCGCTCATCCCCGGCAATGTTCGAACGTCACATGCGAACTCGGCACGCCCTGGGAAAACCCCATAAGTGACACCTGATTGTGAAGTTACACCCACGTTTACGGTTGGGCCGAATCTACAAAGAGGGTGCTCTTTGAACGTCAGATAACTCTTTAGTTCCCTCTGCATTTTGATAGCCAGTTCAGCCATTTTGAGCGTTGCATTGATAGCTGGAAGCTGATCGGAAATTGAAGAATGCATCTGAGTACCGATTACAACTATTTTAAAGAGTGCCGCACCTCGAGAAACTAGGTGAATTGACTCCCACTCCTCCAGAATTCCACCAGGTTCGCCAATAACACAAACATCTGCTTTGATATGTCCCTCATCTGCAAGCCACTTAGAACCAAAGATCGAACCATTTTCTTCATCCGCAGTGAGTGCTAGAGCTAAAGATCCCGAAAACGAGTCCAGTGATCTTACTGCAGCCGCCGCATAAACCATTCCCGCTACGGCTGCTTTCATATCGCCACTTCCTAGTCCTATCAACTGGTCACCAACGACCAATGGTTCCAATGGTTCTGATTTCCATAGCGACAAGTCGCCTGGCGGCTTAGTGTCAATATGTCCTGACAGCATAATTCTTTTCCCAGGCAAATTTCCTAAAACTTCAACAACCACATTGGGGCGAGTTGGGTCTTTAGCAAGAATTTGAACTCTTTCTACACCGAGTTTTTTAAGTCGGTCCTGCAATACGACACTTACTTCTCTTTCATCACCCGGAGGATTTATTGACGGAGTCCTAATCAATTCGCAGACAAATTCAAAAATCTCTTTCTGTTTAGAAAAAATAAAGTCAGCTACTTTTTTTTCATTCACAGTTTCTAGTTTTTCAACTAAGCCGTTAAATAGTGTGCTCATTGACTTCTCCAATTCTGTAAACAATTTGATAAACCCAAAATTCCTTGCTCAATAGTTGCGTCACTTGCCGCTAGGGAAACCCGCACCCACCCTTTTCCGCCGGGACCAAAAACGGAACCAGGTGCAACACTCACCTTGTGCGACCTCAACAAACTCATCGCGAAGTCAACGTCCCCGCTCGCTCCAAATTTACCAACGTTAAGCAGCATATAGATTGTGCCCTGAGGCTTAAACGCCTCAATGCCATAAGTCGCACAAGTATCAAGCGCAAGGTCAAGCCTAAGTCGATAAGTGCTCAGCATGTCATCAATTGGCTTTCGTGGCCCACTAAGCGCAGCTTCAGCTCCTTTTTGCGAAATAGTGCTCGGACATGACACTAGGGGTTCCTGGTAAGCGCGAATTAAATCGCAAATTGAACGTTCGGCGACTAGATATCCAACCCTCCAACCCGTCATGGCAAAAACCTTGGAGAAACTAAAGATGGAAATTACCCTTCCGTCACTGTCAAACTTAGACGCGGGAACATACTCAGCCGCTAAATCAAGAACTAATTCGTCGTATACTTCATCGCTGATAAGCCAAAGATCGTTACGTTGTGCAAATTCCACAAGAGCCGCCATAGTCCCCTGATCAAAAATGCGACCAGTTGGATTTGAAGGTGAGTTGATAAACAATACTTTCGTTCGCGAAGTCACCAACGACTGCATTTCCTCAATGTCTGGTTGAAAATTTGATTGTTCACGAAGTTCATAGAAGAGAGGTTTTCCATCCAGTAATCGGATCATTTCATCCATATTTGGAAAGCCCGGGGTCGGAAGTAAAACTTCGTCCCCTGGTTCAAGCAACACTCCAAACGAAGAATAGAGTGCGTTCATTCCACCTGGCGTAACAACAATTTCTTCTATTGAAGTCTTTATTCCATTTACACACTGAAGTTTTGCTTTTAAAAGTTCTCGCAGCGAAACCAGACCACCATTCGGGCCGTACCCAGTGTGACCATTGCGTGCAGCCTCCGCAGCCGCCTCAATTATGTGAAGTGGTGTTCGAAAGCTTGGTTCTCCTACCTCTAATCGAAGGGCTCCCGGCGTCTTAGCCGCTGCGTCAAAGAGCACTCGTATTTCAGAACGCCGATAAACAACATGCTTTTTTGACTTCGGCTTCATTAATTATTGCGCTCAGAGGCTCGTGCTTTATTCTCTAAATCTGGTCTTTGCCCCTTATCAAAATATTTGAGCGACCAGTCAGCTCCTTGCCATGTCGTAAGTTTGTCTTTGATAGGCGTTAGTTTTACTAGATATCGCTCCCAGCTGTACGAAGCTTTCAACTGCTCTGGACCTGTAGGCCCCGAATATCTCGTTGCCATTTCGTTGGCAATCGGAACCCACTTAGAGTTTTCACCGCGAGCTGGGCCCTCAACCACTTCGGCTCTGCACTGCGCAAGTACTTTACGAATGCGAGGATGTGCCGTCTCTTCGATACAAATCGAACATCGTTGATCCCGCTTGAGGAGCTCTACCCATTTTGATCGCTTGCGTCCCACAACGTAAAACTCTCGTCCCGTCCATTGGTACCAAAGAGGGGTGCATGTTGGCCACCCCTTTTCGTCCAAATACGACAATTTCAAAAGCCAAGTGCTTTCTGGGGATGCTAAAAACTCCTCAATCTCAAGATCTGACATCCCGCCAGCACCTGAACCTTCTTCGTAATACTTCTCTTGGCGAAAATTTCCCATAATTCCTCCAGATTTTGGAATAATATAACATACAACTTGTGACTCCACCAATTTATACCAAGCACCGCCAGGCAAATGTCCAAGAGAAAATTTCAACCGCAATACCAGGATTTAAATGCATTGTTGAGCGCGATACGCAGTGTCAAATGCGAGATGGCACAATTTTGCGTAGTGATATTTACCGCCCTATTGAGAATGGCAAATATCCAGTGCTATTAGTTAGAAGTCCTTACGACAAACGGGTCGCACTTTCATCTTTCGGCAATTCGCATCCTGCGTGGTATGCAGAACATGGTTACATCGTGATTATTCAAGACACTCGCGGACGATTCGCTTCAGATGGAGAGTTCTATCCATTTGCAAATGAGTCAGAAGATGGTTACGACTCTGTTGAGTGGGCTGCCCTGGTTCCTGGGTCAGATGGTCAAGTAGGAATGTTCGGTTTTTCTTACTTAGGTGCAACACAGCTACTAGCGGCAGTGACCCGACCACCCTCGCTTAAGGCAATCGTGCCTGGTTTTACAGCTTCGCAATACTTTGAAGGTTGGACTTATAACGGCGGGGCTTTTGCACTTGCGTTTAATTGCTACTGGGCAAATTTGCTGGCAATGGACTCGGCAGCTCGTAACAAAAATATCTCAGACCTTGAAGAATTGTCGGCAAGTCTTGGTTCTGCAAGTAATTGGTTTTGGTCAACGCCACTTAAAAACTATCCACCACTAACAAATAAACCGGCTCAGTATTTTTTTGACTGGCTTGAACATCCAACATATGACGATTATTGGAAGCGGTGGAGTATCGACGAAGACTATTCGCGTGTTGATGTTCCGTCGTTGCATATTGCTGGTTGGTACGACATTTTTCTTTCTGGATCCGTTAAAAATTTCAGTGGTATTTCGAAAGATGGTGGTTCGTCGAAAACTCGCTCGCAACAAAAACTTCTAATCGGGCCTTGGACTCATATGCCATGGAGCCCGGTTGGTAATACAGGTAAAGCAGAACCGAGCACCTCTGAAATCGACGACTGGACGATCCGCTGGTTTGACGAAATTTTGAAAAACAAAAAGACTGGCGTTTTAGATAGTGCTGTGACTTTATACCCAGTAAATGGTGAACGAATAGACCTAAATAGTTGGCCAGCGTCAAATGCACCGATGGACACGTGGTTTTTTCATTCAGAGGGTAGAGCAAATTCAAAATTCGGTGACGGAACTTTAAGTCCCATATCTGCAGTTGACGAGCATGTTGACTTGTTTATTTCAGATCCATCGATTCCAATTCAAAGTAACGGTGGTCATAGTTGCTGCTTTGACTCAATAACCCCCATGGGGCCTGCCGATCAACACGTAAGTGAGTCGTCAAGAATGGTCCTCGTCTACACAAGTAAAAAATTCGAAAAAGATAACTTACTAATTGGTGACGCAAAAATTGTTCTTTATGCCAGTTCTTCGGCCCTTGAATCAGATTTCGTGGCTCGACTCTGCGAAGTCACCGAAGATGGAGTTAGTACAAATATTCAAGAAGGCATCATCCGTCCTAGATACCGCAATTCCCTAGCGAGCCATGCCCCGGTTGAGCCGAACACCATAAGTGAATACACAATCTCTCTTGGACCTGTCGGCTATTTAATGGCGCGTGGGTCAAGGTTGCGAGTAGCAATTGCTGGAAGCGACTTTCCCCAGTGGGATAGAAATTCTCAGACAGGCAATCACAATTACCAAGAGCATTTTTCGGAATATGTCGCTGCCACACAGGTTGTTTTTCATGATCAAAATCAACCAAGCCGGCTAGAAATTACAAAAATAGATACAAAACAACTACAAAAATAAAAGGAGAAAAACATGCAACGATTTAAAGGTAAAAATATATTGATAACAGGTGCTGGTAGCGGGTTTGGACGAAGAACTGCAGAATTATTTGCAAGCGAAGGCGCCAAAAATATCTACCTTGTTGACAGATTGCAAGATCGTCTTGACGCAAGCGCTAAAGCAATTAAAGATCTTGGTGCTAACCCAGTGAAAATCTGTGCAGATCTTGGTGACATGAAGCAATGTGCTGATGTAGTTGCGCAAGCCTTAAGTGTCGATAAAAAACTTGATGTTTTGATTAGCAATGCAGCCGCGTGGGCCGACACACACTTTTTAGATATTACAGATGAGTCTTGGAGACATGTACTCTCAGTTGATCTGGACGCATACTTTGTACTTGCACAACGCGCAGCCAAAGCAATGAAAGAAACAGGCGGTGGTGTGATTCTGTTCACTGCTTCAATTAGTTCGCTTGGGCATGGTCGCGGGTTCACGGCATACGCAGTTGCTAAAACAGCGCTTGTTGCTTTAGCTAAAGCCATTGCCGTTGAGTGTGCCCCATTCAATATTCGAGCGAATTGCGTTAGCCCAGGACCAGCCGATACCCAACAGTCAGTTGACCTTGCTGGGAAAGAACTTATGGATAAATGGCGGACTAATGGGTTCCCTGCCGTTCCGCTAAATCGACTCGCATCAACAGACGACATCGCGAATACTTTCCTATTTCTGGCATCGGATGAAGCAAAATATATCACCGGCGCAAATTTTATCGTTGATGGTGGACTCACCGCGCAGGCTTACGACGTACCAGAAAATTAGATCAGAAAAATTTCAAAAGCAAAGGAAACCGAAGTGATTAAAATTATTGGAACTGCATACCGACGAGATGATTTCACGAAAGATGAATTTTTCGATTATTGGTTCGACGTTCATGCACCGATATCAAGACAGGCACCCGGCATAAAGGGTTACGTCGTCTCTGAAGTTGTAAGAAAGATTGCCGGAGATATTGAAACAGATGCGTTTGTTGAGCAATGGTTCGAAGATGAACAAGCTCTTACCGATGCAACTGCCTCAGATGCCGGACAAGCAGCCTGGGCGGATGTAAGCAATTATGCAAAAACAACTGGAACATTTTGGGTCGCTAAGCAACACGTGATTATTCCACCGCCACAGTTATATGCACGCTGATCAAATTTTGAGATGAACGCAGGTAACTACTACTATCTAATTAAATAATATAACAACGAGGGAGAAATCATGGAAGAGAATTGGCGAGGCAAAATTGGTCCAATGACTAAAGATCGAATGGATCTTTATCTAAAAGGAAACGCAAACGTAAGAATTGCCGCAATTGACGACGCTGGAATGCCTCACATCGTGCCAGCTTGGTATCACTGGGATGGCGAAGCATTTTTCTTTGTGTTGCGTGAGCGAGCCGAGATTGCCAAACTTCTACAGCGCCGACCAGAAGTTGGAATCGTAATTGACGAAGGTTCTGTTTCTGATGAAGCCAACAACCGTTTTTTTGAGATGCCAAAAGTCTGGGCTCAAGGCCGAGCAGAAGTAATTGAGAAACCAAACACAGGTGGCAAGTGGGTTGAATATGCAAGAGGTATGGCCATTCGATACCTCGGACCAAATGGTCCCGAATATATAACCGCCTCACTTGGTCAACCGAGATGGCTCTTCAAACTCACACCCACAGTTTTGAAAACTTGGGAGGGAGTTGGCTGGGCTAAGAAATATTGGGTTGACTCAGGCCAAGGACCAAGTTACGAAGAAGTACACGCCGCCGGAAGGCCTGGAGCGTAATTGACCACAGAACCTCTTGATCTATTCAGGGTTTCTAATCGTGTTGCTTTAGTAACTGGCGGATCTCGAGGTCTCGGCGCAATAATTGCGGAGGCGCTTGCGCGTGCTGGTGCCTCTGTGATTATTACAAGTACAAACGAAACCGAAATTAAAGCACGTGCCGAGGCAATCTCAATTGCAACCAATCAAAAAGTTGTTGGTGTAAAAGGCGACGTGTCAAACGAAAGTGACTGTAAAAAAATTATTGAGTTTGCAGAAAACACTTTCCATCAACTAGATATTCTTGTGAATAATGCCGGAATAAATCTAAGAGGCGGCATCGAAGAGTTGACTGTTGACGAATTCGAAAAATCACTAGCAGTCAACGTGACAGGGTCATGGTTAATGTGTCGATTCGCAAAGCGACTACTTGAAAAATCAAAAGCTGCCAGAGTCATAAATATGGGATCTACTTTTGGCGTAGTCGGTGCAGCAAACCGCACGCCTTATACAACTGCAAAAGGTGCGGTGCATCAACTAACTAGAGCTCTCGCAATGGAGTGGGCAAATATTCCGATCAATGTAAACGCCATTGCACCAGGCCCTTTTTTAACAGACATGAACATACCATTTCAATTTTCCGAACATGCTTTGAGAGTTATCGACCAAGAAGTTGCACTTAAGAGATGGGCTGAACTAGATGAAATAATTGGTCCATTAATTTTTTTAGCCTCAGATGCATCTAGCTATGTAACTGGTTCAATACTCGCCGTAGATGGCGGTTGGACTACTCATTGAGGATATGGAACAAGAAAATCAATTTAGAGGTTGAGGGAGATTTATTGTGTCAAGTTTTGCAATGATTAATGGAACAAAGATTTGGTACGAACTTTCAGGGTCAGGTGATGTAGTTGTTCAGATTGGCGGAGCGGTCAGTGCTCACGAAGGTTACGAGACAGTTACTCCCGATATTGAAAAACACTTTACTGTTTTAAATTATGACCATAGGGGTTACGGACTAAGCGATCGTCCCAAACAGACCTACACGATCCAAACTTGGTGTGATGACCTAGAAGCACTTCTCGCTGAATTAAACATAGACAAGGCACACATTCACGGTGGATCTATGGGCAGCTTTATTGCCATTGCATTCGCGATCAAGTTTCCAAAGAGAGTTGGCAAACTGTTACTCGGCGCTGGCGCCGTTGCGAAATGTGATGGCATGGGGGTCTCGCACTTCAAAGTATGGCAATACCTTGCAAAGTCATACGGAGTTGGGTCAATTGAGGTTGCAGATGAACTTGTAAATAAGGCATTTTCTCGTGAATTCATCGACTTACAAGGCCGCGAAAAGTTGGTCGAATTAATGCTAGACACAGCCAAGAGAAACGCTGACACGGACGTCTTTGTTGATGCCTGCCAGGTCATGATTGATGCTGATGTACGTGCCGACTTGAAAAATATTGAAGCACCGACTCTGGTCATGGTCGGCTCGCAAGATGTACTTACACCTCTCGACTCTGGGCCAAATGGCGTTGGCGCAAGACAAGTCGCTGAAACAATTAAGAGATCAGAACTTAAAATATTTAACGGCAGTGGTCATGGACATTATGCAGAGTGTGCCGTTGAATCAGTTAATACAATTCTGGAATTCTTAAATAAAAATTAGCTAAAAGCGCTTTCAATAAGTTGAGAATTTGCTGGGCAAATATGAACTGTAAGTGTTGGGCCCTTGCTGCGTATTTCTAAACTCTGCTTTGAGACTTTTGGAGGCAACGAGTAATAGCCCCCAACGTTGTAAATAAATCGTTGTTCATTGCCATTGACTGATGTACCTACATCAATAGCACCTCTTAGAACAAAACATTCTTCAGATGTGGTTCGACTTTGCCATCCACTGATTTGAACATCGGTATCACTTCCCCATTGTTGGATCCAATACTGACGCGGCAAATTTACTGGGCTAAGACAGTACGACGACAGAGTATTTGAATTCGGATTGTTGTCGTCAACAAAGGTATGTCCAATAATTACTTCTTTGTCACTCCCTAAATTTCCCGATTCGAATTTCAATGGACCCTCTGCACAAAGCAATGCAGTAATCGGCGTTATACAAACAAATGTAGATATCAAAGAATCTTTACCAACTCGTAGAAACGTATACGGCTTGACTAGTTTGCCATTTATCTGAAGCTCACCAGAGATAAGTAGAAGGTCAAACGAAGCCGTGAAGTGTCCGCGCGACTCGGTTCTCCACCCCGCCGGAGCCTTAATTAATCGAGTGCTCTCACCTTGAAGCGTCGTAGACAAAATTTTCTGCTCAACTTTTCCAGCAACTCCCACAATCACCATGCTACGTACCGTCAGTGACGCATCGCTTATGCCGACAAGTAACCCGCGTCGTCGATCAACATTTGCTGGATCCATCAAATTAACTTTTTGTATCCATCGACTACTATTATAAAGAACATGGCATGGTCTGATATCAGAACTGATAAATCACTTAAAGAAAATCTTGCAAATCAAACTACCGTTGTTGGATGTTTCGTGATGGTCTCTGGTGCACAAACAGTTGAAATGTGTGGACTCGCTGGTTGCGATTTTGTATTTATTGATACAGAACACACACCTGTCGGGTGGGAACAAATTTCGGCGATGGTGATTTCGGCTCTTTACACAGGCATGACTCCGATAATTCGAACTACATCTGGTAATCGAGAACTTGTCACACGAGCATTCGACTCGGGTGCTCGCGGAATCATGGTTCCGCAAATTAACAATCGCCAAGAAGCTGAGACTGCGGTTAGAGGTTGCTACTACCCACCATTAGGTAATCGCGGTGTCGCTGGCACAAGAAACTTTGGCTTCGGTTTGACTATGAGTCTTGACGAATACATACCAGCGGCGAATAAAAATGCAATCTGCATTATTCAAATCGAAAGCCGTGAAGCTGTAAAAAACGTGGAATCAATTGCTTCAGTGCCTGGCATTGACTGCTTATTTGTTGGCCTTTCCGATCTTTCAGTTGATCTTGGTGTACCAGGACAAATGACTCACCCTGATGTCGAAACGGCACTCGACAAGGTCATTTCAGCAGCAAAAAAATATAGCCTTTCAGTTGGCATACCGGTCGGCGACGGCAAGACGGCAAAGTCCTATATTGATCGTGGTGTCTCACTTTTTGCAACTAACGATCGTTCAATTATCAGTGCGGCGATGAGTAAATACAACACAGACATACGTGCTTAATCTCAGTTCTGCACTAATTAGCGACGTCCTCGACACGCTTGGCGTGCGCACTTCTTTTTGCGGACCTCAAATAAACGAGCTCTGGTCAGGCGCAAAAATATCAGGCCGAGTTGCAACTCTTAGGTGTGTGCCTACTAACAAGATTGTGGATAACCCATACCAGGGGCTATTTGATTTATTCAAAGTCATCCAACCGGGTGAAGTAATTGTAATTGAGGCTGGCGAACAAAATTCAGGTGTCTGGGGTGAGTTATTAAGCGTTGCAGCAATCGCACGCGGATCAGTCGGCGTCGTAACCGACGGACTAGTTAGGGATAAAAGTGAAATCGCTGGGCTTAAGTTTCCTGTATTCTGCGCGGGCACTTCACCGCTTGATTCATCGGGTCGCCAAATTGCAATTGAAATGCAAACGCACGTTAGATGTGGCCGAATGCAAGTAAACCCTAAAGACTGGGTAGTTGCAGATGAACTTGGTGTTGTATTTATTCCTCAACACTTAGTTGATGAAGTTTCTAAGTTGGCTTCTGAAAAGCAGTTGGGTGAATCAATTGTGCGAAACGAGCTAGCAGCCGGTCAAGACATCGGCGAAGTTTTTGCACGACATGGAATACTCTAAATTTAATTCAAAGAAATTAGCGCGAAACCTCGCGACTCGCACCGGCAATCAACTGATCAACTTCTACCAGAGAGGTCGTGAGTTGATCACCATAAATTCCCCGTTTTAGTGCAGCCATCGCGACACCCCGAGAAACACCTAATGCAATATTTTGATCTATCAAACCACTAATTACCCCAGCGGCGAATGCATCACCAGCGCCAACTCGGTCAACAGTATCTGTCTTGATTGAGCTCGTAAGTTTAACTTTGCCATCAATCAGAGAATAAGCACCGACTGCACCATCAGTTAAAACAACATTTGAAACATTCAATTGTGTTGCAAGTTCTTTAACTACATCTTCGGCCTCACCATTGATCAAAAATACATCTTTTGCATCTTCGCGAGTGCAAATAACCAAACTTGCCGATTTACACATTTTTGACAGAATCTTTCTTGCATCTTGTACTGCCCAAAGCTGCGAACGATAATTTATATCAATAATTACCTGAACTTTTCTAGACTTTGCATAAATCACTGCAGCCTGTGAAAGCTCCGCACAGGACGAACTTAACGCGGGAGTTATTCCTGAAATATGAAACACTTTTGCTGCATCAATCACGGATAGATCTGTGTTTTGAGTTGACATTTTTGAGGCTGCAGAATTGGCACGGTCATAATGAACCTTCACTGGCCGTGGAGCCGCACTTAGCTCAACGAAATATAGGCCAGTGCGCGAATTACTATCCCAGGTAACTCCGGAGGTGTCAACTCCGTGTCGACCAATCTCTTGGCTGATCCTTTCACCCAATGGGTCAGCTGCCAATCGAGAAATCCAAGACGAAGATTTGCCTATTTGGCATAATGCAACCGCGACATTTGATTCTGCACCACCGACCGATACACGAAAGGACTCAGCGGTTGTTAGACGCTCACCAACCTGTGTCCAAATACGAAGCATTGCCTCACCGAGCGTGACTATATCAATGGTCATTGGATCGCCTTTAGAAATTCAGTTGCTGCCTTCTTGACAGCCCCAACATCACCGTTGTCTAAAGCCAATTTTGGAAACATTGAACTACCAACACCAACTGCGATTGCCCCTGCATTCAAATATTGTCGTGCACTTAAGCTATCAACTCCCCCAGTTGGTATCAACTTTGGTTTTCGCAATGGTGCTCGAATTGCTTCTAAATATCCCGGTCCACCTAACTGCTGAGCGGGAAACACTTTCACTGCGGTTGCACCAAGGTCAATCGCAGTTTGAATTTCGGTTGGCGTCGCTGCACCGGGAAAAGTGGCTAATCCAAGTTCTTGTGCTGTTCGCAAAACCGATTCTGAAATAACTGGAGCGACAATGAACCGCCCACCAACGTCAGCAATTCTTTTAACTTCATCTACGGTGTGTACGGTTCCGGCACCCACAACTAAGTCTGAAGCGTCTCTTACCACATCACCGATCATTTTTAATGCATCGGGTGAGTCGAGCGTGATTTCTATAAACTTGAAACCAACTTCAGCCGCAGCAACTACCATTTTTAATACATGAATAGTGGGACAGTTTCTAAGGATACCGATCGCACGACAAGATTCAAGCACGCTCAAAAAATCGGTGTCATTTGTTTGATGCAAGAGAGCAACTCCTTTTCGCCTAAGAAGACGAGTATAGATAACTTTGATATTGCTACAAACAACGAACTCGTGCAACGAAAACCTAGTGCAAATTTAGAATTTGAAGGCGCTCTCGACGAAATTAGTGCCCTTGATGGAACAGCCGTTGCTATTTTCAACGCATTTGCTTTGCCTTCAGGGCCGATTGATACAAAGTCTTTAAACACGCTGATAGGTTTTTTAGATAGAGAGCTAAAAACTCGGGATGCCATTGATGCGTATGTCTGCTGTTTACACGGTGCGATGATTGACGAATCTGGTGACAGTGCAGACTTACAAATTTTACGATTTATTAGAAATTTTGTTGGTGACTCAATACCAATCGCATTATCGCTAGACCTACATGCGAATATCTCACAAGATTTTCTCGAATTAGCAACGGTAATTAGCGGATACAAGACGAACCCTCATATTGACTTAAGTGAAACAGGTCGTCGTGTAGTGCGGTTGCTCGCCAAAACCATTGAGGGCGAAATTAAACCAATCATGAACCTTGCCAAGTGCCCAACTATTTTTCCCGACCAAACATTAAACACTTCTCACGGAATCTTCGCAGAGATACTCACTCGGCATCTAGAAAAAATTGATGATTCGATAATTGATGTGAGCGTGTTTCCATGCCAACCATGGCTTGATAGCAAAGGGATTGGCTTTGGCGCACTTTGTATTTCAGATAACGACCCGACCGCTGCAGGTGCACTTTCATCAGAGATAGTTAACGCCATTTGGCGACATCGAGAAGACTTTAAAATCTCAAATTTGTCATCTCCGTCGCAAGCAATAAAAATTGCGGAAAACTCAGGTATTCGGCCGTTCATCATTGCAGAATCTTCGGATGCCCCGACTGCGGGCGCATCTGGAGACAGCCCAATCATGATTGAAGCATTCATAAGTTCGAACTCTGGGGTCAAAACGTTTATTCCGATCACCGACCAACCTGCCGTGGCTAAATGCCATGCTCTAACGCTCGGTGACGAACCAACATTAAGGCTTGGCTGCACTATTGACCAACGGTGGTCGAAACCGGTCTCAATTAAAGTTCGCCTTGATTACCTAGGCGATGGCGATTATGAACTCACCGGGGCTGGCTATTCTGGCTTAAAAGTGACGATGGGTCGATTCGCAGTAGTCAGTTTCAGATCAATGAAAATTCTGATCAGTGAGTTTCCTTGCTGGTCAGCAGACCCAGCCACATGGCGACATGCGCAATTAGACGCATTTGATTCAGAGCTTTTAGTAGTTCGAAGTTGCTCTGACTTCAAAGCTAATTTTCCAGACTCTGGCAATAGTGCTCTCTACTTAGATGTGCTTGGTGTAGCTTCAAATCGATTTTCAGAACTTCCATATAAAAACTGTGCTCAAGGAACTTGGCCAATCGACAGAAAAATCAACTAAACAGTTACGCCAAAATTGGTCTTGTTAGAAGATGGATAATTTGCAATGAAATCGTGAATGGATTGTGAACTAAACGCGGATCCAAACGGAATCTTGTTAACGATTACTTTGTTGTTCAAACAAGGCTGACCTTGAGATACATGCAAAGTGGTCTCGTTATTTTCACGCACCAACACATAGCTATACACAGTTGTATGAAGTGCATGGTTACATACGCCCGTATCGCCATCATCATGCGACTTCAATAAATCAAAAACGTCGTTTACTGATTTCACTTTGGCAAGGCGCTTTGACGCAGAATTAAACCTAGGAACAGTCGTAGTTTTGTCTTCTTGTAATTCATGATCGCCCAGACTCAGATGATGGTTTGTGCGTGCATTCGCCCCAATGAGCGGAACAGCAACAATTTCAGTACCACGTATCTCAATTGATGCCGATGAGTTTTCATCAATAAGCACCATATTTCCCCATGAGGTTGGGCTTTTTGCAACTTCTTTCTTTACTGCAGAAATTGCAGATTCAACATTCGTTCCTTTACGCAATGCAACTTCAACCATAATGTCGTAATTCACATGACCATCAAGAGTTACAACATTTGAATCACAGCACAGTAAACCACTGCTATTTGCGCCGACGGAGAATCCTGAAAATTGGTCAAGACTTGGGTTAACTCCAGCCCATGAAGTAGTACCACTGACACCAAAAACATTTGGTTCTAATACAACTCGATCATCAAAATATGCTCTACCGAAATCTTTATTCTTGAACAGCGCGTACCCTCCAGATGTCAAGCGAAAAACTCCGGTTGTACACATGCAATGCTTACCTCCTGACTTGGGTGCTTGCTGGTATATTATAATGATTTATGCGACAAATGCTAATGCGTAAACTCAATCCTGAGTTGTCGGGCGAATTTGTTGAAGTTAATGAAGTCGATAAACCACGAGCGACTGGCCCATTTGATGTTGTGATCAAAATCTCTGCTTCGGGAGTATGCCGAACAGATCTACATCTGATTAGTGGATTGCTTCCAGCTGGTTTACCACACGTACTTGGACATGAAAATGCTGGAATAGTTGAAGAAACCGGATTACTCGTGACAACGGTGTCAAAAGGCGATTCGGTAATTTGCTTTCCATTTGTTAGCAACGGACTCACTCGCACAGAGCGTCAAGGTCTTGACACAAATGCGCCGAACCGTATTACCCCTGGAATTAACGCGCCCGGTGGATACGCCGAGTATTTGTTAACCAATGAACGCGCACTGATCAAAGTCGCCGACGATTCTGATCTTTGTGAATTGGCGACACTGACAGATGCGGGACTTGCCGCTTATCGGGCATGCAAGCGCGCATCGAAAATCTTAGAAGTTGGCGACACTGCAATTGTTATCGGCATAGGTGGGCTCGGCCATTTAGCATTACAGATTTTACGAAGTATCTCAGCTGCAAAAATTATTGCAGTTGACAATAAGTCTGATGCACTTATATTTGCAAAGACTCTCGGCATTGGGCACACATGTAGCGCAAACGAACTTACGGGTCTGTTTCATGGTCAGGCAAAAGTTGTGCTTGATTTTGTGGGCACCAGTGCAACTTCTGCCGATGCACTCAAATGCCTAGCTTTTGGAGGGACCTACCTCGTGATTGGTGCCGAAGGTTTTGTCACCGCGACAATGCTGGATCTAATTGAAAACGAGAAGCGGATCGAAGGAATCTATGTTGGCACCTACTCTGAATTGCAAGAAGTTACTCACCTTGCAACATCGGGAGAGCTTCGACCTCATGTGCAGAAGTATGCACTCGAAGACGCCAATCAGGCACTAAATGACTTGTTATATGGCAAAATAACTGGCCGGGCTGTACTAATCCCTTGAGATTCATTAGCTCCAGCTTGGATTAAATAATATACCGTTGCTAGATTTCATAGTCATGAGTGCGAAAAACAGGACAGCTCTAGTAACCGGCGCATCTCAAGGAATCGGCCTGGCATGTGCACAACGCCTGAGCCAAGATGGCTGCAGGGTCATCGGTCTTGATATTCATAAGCCAT
>SXGU01442983.1_pt1 | contig 36108 bp, 20 predicted proteins | sample 3174531 | NCBI WGS metagenome assembly SXGU01 (sample SAMN11356863, study PRJNA531348) | freshwater metagenome | isolation source: freshwater sample F1-140 | place: China: Fuxian Lake, Yuxi | collected 2017-12-25 | reverse complement strand
GATGGGCGCAGTGACGCCGACGAACGCAGTCGACTCTTCCGCGATGCACAGACAGTCCGAAAAGGCCTCTGAGAACAGGTGGTTCAGGTTGCGCAGAAACGCGATGGCTTCGAGGTTGTAGCGCCCGCCATCCTTGTTGGGCGTCCACTTGCCCGGCGGCCGCGAATAGTCCAGGTACAGCATCGACGCCAAGGCATCGACGCGCAGGCCGTCGATATGGAACTCGCTCAGCCAGTAGTGCGCGCTGGCCAGCAGAAAGCTCTGCACCTCTGGCCGGCCAAAGTCGAAGATGAGCGTGCCCCAGTCGGGGTGCTCGCCGCGCTGCGGGTCCGGGTGCTCGAAAAGCGGGGTGCCGTCAAAGCGCCCCAGGCCATGGCCGTCGCGCGGAAAGTGCGCGGGCACCCAGTCGATGAGCACGCCAATCCCGGCGCCGTGCAACTGGTCGACAAGGTACCGAAAATCGTCGGGCGTGCCCCAACGCGACGTCGGCGCAAAGTACCCCGTGACCTGATAGCCCCACGAGGGGTCGTAGGGATGCTCGTGCGGCGGCAGCAACTCGACATGGGTAAATCCGAGCTTGCGCACGTGGTCGGCCAGCGGCCGCGCGATTTCGCGGTATCCGGGCGTGCCGTCGTCCCAACGCCGCCACGAGCCCAGGTGCACCTCGTAGATCGACAACGGCTGGTCTGGCTGGTGGGCCTTGCCGCGGCCGCGCATCCAGGCGGCGTCGTGCCAGCGATAGTCGCTCGGCCCGCACAGACGGCTCGCTGTGCCCGGGCGCAACTCCGCCTGCCGTGCAAATGGGTCCGCGCGCTCCGTGCGCAGGCCGTGCACGTCCTCGATCACCAGCTTGTACAGCTGGCCCGCGGTTGCCTCAGCCACAAAGCCTTGCCAGAACGCGCCGTCGCGGGTCAACCACTGGGGGCGCCATTGGTTCCAATCGCCGATGACGCCAACCCGTTCGGCATTGGGCGCCCACACTGCGAACTCGAAGCCGGCCAGCCCTGCGCGCGACCGCTGCCAAGCGCCAAGCCAACGCCACGCTTGCTGGCCAAAGCCCCCAAGGAAGGCAGCGTGCAGGTCCTGGCGGCTCGACCGCTTGTTGTCGCCAGCCTTGGCCACACTCACGGGCCGCACACGCCCGCAGTGCACGACTTGCTGCCACCCGCGCAGGGTGTGCCGTCGGCTGCCTTTGCTGTGCCCTTGCAGACGCCGGCGCTGCACGCGGCGGTCGCCTGGCAGTCGATGGCGCAGGCTGTGCCGCTTAAGACTTTGGAGTCGCAGCCCTTGGTCTTGTCGCAAAAGTCCTCGGTGCACGGGTTCTGGTCGTCGCAGAGGAGCACGGTGCCGGCGCAGGTGCCCTTGGTGCACACGTCGCCTTGGGTGCACACCGAGCCGTCGCTACATGGCGTGCTTGGGTCGAGAGGCAGGTTGACGCAGCCCGCCTTGGGGTCGCAGCTGTCTTTGGTGCAGTATTGGCCGTCGTCGCAGCTGGTAGCCGCGCCGGCCAGACACACGCCGCCGCCGCACTGGTCGTTGCCGGTGCAGACGTTGCCGTCGTCGCAAGCGGTCGCAGGGCCAGGCAAGTGTGCGCAGCCCTTGAGCTTGTCGCAGCTGTCGAGCGTGCAGCCGTTGCCGTCGTCGCAGTTGACGGCGGTACCCTTGCAGACACTCTGGGTGCACGCGTCGGGTAGCGTGCACGCGTTGCCATCCTCACAGGCCTTGCCTTCGGCGCTCGTCGCCGTGCAGCCGACCGCCGGGTCGCAGGCGTCGTTGGTGCAAGGGTTGGCGTCGTCACAGGCTTTGGCGACGCCGGGAACACACTTGCCGTCCTTGCACTTGTCCACCAGCGTACAGGCGCTGCCGTCGCTGCAGGGGTCCTCGTTTTGCACCACCAGGCAGCCCGAGGTCGGCTTGCAGGTCTGGTCGGTGCACGGGTTGCCGTCGTCGCAGTCGAGTGTCTTGCCGACGCACGCGCCGTCCTTGCAGGCGTCGCTCGTCGTGCACTTGGTGCCGTCGTCGCACGGGTCGGTGGTCTTGGTACTGACGCAGCCTTTCTTGGGGTCGCAGGTGTCGGCGGTGCACGGATTGCCGTCGTTGCACTGCTTGACAAAGGGGGCGTGGCTGCAACCAAGCGGCCCATCGCAGTTATCCGTCGTACACAGATTGCCGTCGTCGCACAGCGTGCCTTCATCGGCCTTGCCGTCGCAGTTATCGTCGCCGCCGTCGCAGACCTCGACCTTGGGGGTCTTGGCGGAGCAGTCGCCCAGCCCATTCTTGCCGCAACTGCGGGTGCCCTTGCAGGTGCCGATGTGGGTGCCGTCGGCCTTCTTGGCCGAGGCGAAGCACGGCGTCTGCGCCAGATCTTCCTTGGCCAGCTGCGAGCAGATGCACACGCCGTCGTCGGGCACACAGTGCGTGCCAGCGTTGGTGCCCTCGACCGTCAAAGTCTGCTTGCACACGTAGCCGGTCGGGCAATCGGGCTGATCGACGCACGCCGGGGCGCAATAGAAGCCGCTTGCCCCTTTGTCGCCCGAGGCCGCGACGCAGCTGCTGACGGGTTCTGTCAGGGTCTTGCAGGCTTGCGAGGCAGTACAGGCTTCGCACAAACGACTGAGCCGTGGCGCGCACACCTTGACTGCCGAGCCGTCGGACGTGGTGACGGGCTTGCAGCCAAAGCCGACCGCACAGGTGCCCTTGTCGCTGCACGGGCCGGCGCACTGCTTGCCCTTGTTACTCGGCAAGCACGCGCTGCCCGGGCAGTCCTTGTCCGCCTTGCACGTACACCCGGGCCCACCGGGGCAGGCGGCCGCGGTGTCTGGTGGCGGCAAGTCGGGGTTGGCTGCGATGTCGGGCGTTGCGGCGCTGTCGACAGCAGCAGCGACGTCAGCGGCGGTTTCAGCGCCTGCGGATGCGTCGGAATTGGCCTTGGTCAACAATTGGTCGTCGGCGCCACATGCGGCGAGCAAGGCCTGCACGACGGGCCAGAGAGGGAGCGAGCGGGGCATCGGGTGGCCAGGGCGCAATCGGCTTGCGCGGCGCCAGGATACCATGTGACAGCGGAGGGGCAAAAATGGGCGCGCGGTCGCGACATTGGGCATAGGCGCCCTAGGCCTGCTTGTAGGCGCGGTTCAGGTCATCGGCGAGAGGCAGCCAGCCGATGTGACTGGGGCCGCTTCCGGCTCGTTTTAGACTGGAAAACAATAACTTGAACACTCTCGGCGACCAACGGAGCCACGAGTTGGCCCGCGAGACCGTGAGCTGGCGACCCACGAAACAGGCAATCGGGGCTAAGAAATGATGAAGTAAGTCATTTCAGGTCCTATTGCGGGATGCACAAGAAGCCGTCGCCCTGGAAGCCGGCTTTGCAAACGCATTGGTTGCCCAGTTCACCTTCCTTTTTGCAGGTGGCATCGGCGTGACAGCCCTGGCCGCTCTTGCACTCGCCGCTATCGTCGCAGGTATCGTTGGTGGTGCAGCCGTTGCCGTCGCTGCACTCGCTTTTCTGCGGCGGATACGTGCAGCCCTTGTTGGCATCGCAAGCGTCGCTGGTGCACGGGTTGCCGTCCGGCTCGCAGCCCATGGGGACAGAGCCCACGCAGCTGGTGCCGATGCACACACCTTCGGTCGAACACGCATCGACTGTGCACTTGCCGCCGTCGTTGGGCTTGTTCACACAGCCGACGGTCTTCTCGCAGCTATCGAGGGTGCAGGGTTGGTTGTCGTTGCAGTCTTTCTTGGCACCGGCAACGCAAGTGCCTTCGCTGCAGGTGTCGGCGACTGTACACAGGTCGCCGTCTTCGCAGCTCGCTTCGATGGGCATGAAACTGCACTTGCCGTTGGCGCAGCTGTCGTCGGTGCACTGGCTGTTGTCGTTGCAGGTCATGAACTCGCAGTCGCCGCTCGCTGCGTCCTCCGGCACGTCGCCGGGCGGCGCATCGGCTGACCCGTCGGTGGCGACGTCGAGCGGTCCGACTTGCGCGTCGTCCGCCGCTACCTCGGCTGACCCGACTCGCTGTGCGTCCGTTGCCGCCACGGGCACAGCGTCCTGGCTGCCATCCTGCAGCGCATTGGCGTCTGCCAGCCGCGCCAAACGGTACCCCATCAGGTCGTCGTTGCAGCCTGCGGCCGCGACCATGGCCGCCAAGGCCCATATGGCTACGCTTTGGCGAGTCGTCACGGCGCACCTACCCGAAAGCTATATATTTTGCTCGGAATTCCCGAAGTCTCGGCCCTGTCAATGGCGGTTACACGCCAGAACCAGTGACCTGCAGGCAAGTCGGCGGGGACGCCAAGTTGGGGCGATGCGGAGCCGTAAGTGCGCAGTTGGGTCACCATTTCGCCGTCGCCCGCCAACTCAATGAGGTACCCAGTCGCGCCAGGCAATGGCTGCCAGGTCAGCGCCGCGGATCGCGCGTGGTCGCCCATCAGCGGGGCTTGCAGCTGCGGTCTACCGAGCAACGGCAGCGCCGCACTGACGTTGCCTGTCGCGTCCACGGTCGCCGACTGGCCTGCCTCGACCACCACGCTGCCCTTACTGCCGACCGTCGCTTGCAACTCGATCCGGCCCGCCAGGCACTCGACGCCGGTGCCGCCGACGGACAGGTGGCGCACGCGAAACCGGGTGCCGCGCACGCCGGCCATCGCCGTCGCGGTCAGTACGTCAAACGACGAGCCCTTGCCCTTGAATTCGGCGATGGCCTCGAGCCGGCCCTTGACCAGCTCCAGCTGCACGCTCCGCTTGAGCTCCGCGTTCAGTTCGATGCGGCCGATGCGCACTGCACTGTCGCTGCCAAGCGCAACGAAGCTGCCGTCGGCCAGGGCCAGGCGTGCCGTCGCTGCCTTTGCGGTAACGGCCACGTCGCCCGCGATCATCTGCGCGCCGACAGTCGCCGGCCCGAGCTTGTCCAACGCGGGTCCGGCCTGCACGCCGCCGGTCATGGTTTGTACCAGCGCGACCGCCCGCGGCGCCGGCTCGCGAAAGGCGATGCGCAGCACCGGCGCGGTGCCCGGGTTGGTCGTCGGCAGCACTGTCGAGATGCGCCCTTCGGCAATGCCGGCGCCGACCAGCGCCTTGGTCCAGGCAGCGGCCGCTTGCGCCCCCACGTCGCGGCGGTCAATGGGTACTTTGGCGGCGATCGTGACGCTGCGCAACTGTGGCCGGCCCTTGAGCAGGGCGCCGACCGCGGTCGCGCACGCCAGGTCATCGCCGGCCAGCGCCGCCTTGACTGGCAACGGCGCACCCGACTGCACCGTGCCAGCGTCCAGTCGCAGGCCGCCGCATGGGTCGGCAGCCGCGACGCTGACCCAGCCGGCCGCCCATACCAGGCTCAGACCCACCACAGTCTTGCAATGGCGCAGCATCTTTACCCCTCTATGCGCCCGGCTCGCGCACGACCAGATTGAATTCAACGCGGCGGTTCTTGGCGCGGCCTGCGCCGCTCTTGTTGCTGGCCGTCGGCTTGTCCGGCCCATAGCCCTTGGCGGTCATGCGCTTGCCATCAGCGCCCTTGGCCACCAGCCACGCGCGGACCGACTCGGCGCGCCGCTGCGACAGGTCGATGTTCTTGTCGCGCTTGCCGGCGTTGTCGGTGTGACCGGCGATCTCGACCCGCGCTTGCGGATACTTGACCAGCACCTCGACCACGGTCTGCAAGACGGCAGACGACTTAGGCAGGAGCGTCGCAGAATTCTTGGCGAATTCAAGGCCTTGCAGGACGCCAACGCGCTCCGCCAGTGGCGCCGGTACGCCATCGGGACAGCCGTCGTCGTCGTCATAGCCATTGTGGGTCTCGCCCTCGCGCGGACACTTGTCGGCAGCATCAGCGACGGCGTCGTCGTCGTCGTCCAGCTCGGGGCAGCCGTCGCTGTCCTCAAAGCCGTCGGTGTCCTCGGCCCGGTCTGGGCACACATCGTCTGCGCGAACAAGGCCGTCGCGGTCATCGTCGCCACTGCCGACCAACGGTGGCAGCGCCCTGGGTGCCAGCGGCTGTGCAGCCGGTTCGACCGTCATCTCGCGCTCGCGCGGCAGCGGTCGCGGGCTCGGCAAGTGATCGGCGATGCGGCTGGCGTCGTCGGGCAAGAGCGCGATGGCGTCGCCGGCCACCGCCCCATACCGCGTTTGGTGGTAGCGCCGCACTTCGGCCGGATCCTCTGGACAGCCGTCGCCGTCGCGCACGCCGTTGACCAGCTCCGCTTCGCGCGGGCACTCATCCACGTCGTCGTTCAGCCCATCGCCGTCGTCGTCAACGTCAGGACAGCCGTCGCTGTCTTCAAAGCCGTCGCTATCTTCGGCGGCGTCTGGGCACGCGTCGTCTTTGCGTTCGAGGCCGTCGCGGTCGTCGTCGCCAGGGCCGACCAACGGCGGCAGCGTGTGCTCTGCCAGTGGTTCTGGTGGCGCCTGCGGATCGTCGCTCGGCGTTGCCGCCGCAGCGAGCCGGTCAGCGCGTAATTGCCGCGCCAGTACCCCAATCTGCGCCTCGCCGAGGGCCACATAGCGGGTCTGATGCACGCGCTTGGCGATGTCGCGGTCCTCCGGGCAGCCATCGTCGTCGCGCACGCCATTGCGCGACTCCGCCTCCAGCGGGCACTGGTCCGCGTCGTCATGGACGCCGTCGCCGTCCTCGTCGCCCACCGGGCGCGGTGGCGTCCAGGCTGCCGCAGGCGTCGGCACAAACCGCCAACCGAGCGACAGCGCCGCGCTGACTTCGCTCGCTAGCGGGTTGCCGAACTCGCTGCTGGCCGTCAAGTGATAGCGGCCGTCCGCGCGCACGATCAGCCGGCCCGCGATCCGCATGTCCAGGGCCAAGCCGGCGTACCCATAGGGATCGGTGTCGCTGCCAAAGGTGACGTGGGCTGGCGCTGTCGTGCGCATCCAGCCGCCGCCCGCAAGCGCCGACAGGCCCACTGGACCCAGTGCGAGGCGGCCGATCGCATGGGCGCGCAACGCCGCGAGGGTGACCGGATGCTTGCCGTTCCAGACGCTGGACAGGGTGCCGGACCCGGCAGCACCTTCCAGCTCCAGGCCCAGGGACGACCACGGGTATGCGCCAATTCTGACGCCGTACAGCCAGGCCTGACCCAGCGCTCCGCTGCCGTCTTCAGGCTGGGCCAGCTCATTGTTCGGGTTGAAGAAATGTGGAGCGACCAGCCCCGCAGCCTCAAAATCGGCCGCAAACGCGGTGCCTGAATCGATGGCCGCGCTCGCCACCAACAGGCACGTGAAGCATCGGCCGATGAGCGCTGCTGCATAGCTGCGCCAACGACCTCGTTGCGTCTGATTTGCGTGCACCTGCGCCTCGCAGCCAAACTGATTCTTGGACTTGCACACGCGCAGCGCCTTCGCCGCGCTCGCGACACCGGCCCCGCGGTCGCGATGTTGCGCGAGGCCGGGGGGCGCGTCAATCAGGGCGGGTCAAGCTTGAGCGTTCCGCCCGCCGGCCTGCACTATTTCCCCGACACCAGCACGTCGTCCACGAACACGCCCGGGTGGTTATTGCTCAGCGCATCGACGCTGTCGAACCGTAGCCGCAGCGCTACCTTCTTGCCCGCGAACTTGTTGCCGTCGAACAGATGACGGGTCCAGGTCTTAAGCTTGTCTTTGTTGACAACCCAGGTCGTGGTCCCATTGGTGGTGCACTGGTTGGCCGAGATGTTGCAGGTCGCGTTGTTGGCGCACGCACAGCCGGCGAAATTGTCGCTCGACATCTGCACGAACAGTCGGTCGACGTTTTGGCAGGTGCTGCCCCCCCAGCACGCGCCAGGGCCCTCGATGTCCTGGTAGGCCCACAGGCCAATAAAGACGTTCTTGTACGGCCCCAAGTCGATGGCCTGGCCCCACGATGCGGTTCCGGCCGTGGCCTGAATCGAGGTCGTCCCCGTGCCCGGCACGTAGTCGACGCCGTCGTTGAAGTTCAGGGTGCAGTCGCCGGTCTTGGCTTTGACCGACGCTGGGCTCTGGTCGACGGCCCAGCTAACGGTGGGGGTGTTGGCAGCAAACGTCCAATTGCTGCTGCCGCAGGCCATCAGGTCGCTGGCAATGGGTTTGGCGGTGCACAGCATTCCAAACGCGCACGGCGGGTCCTCGCAGTCGGCCTTGCCGTTGCCGTCATTGTCCAGGCCGTCGCCGCACGCCGTCTCCGGCTGCACCGTCGCTTGCATCGTGAAATTGTCGACGAAAATCCCTGCGCCAAGGTTGCCCTGGTCGGTGGTCAGCCATGCGTACGGCAAGTTCATGGTCAGGTTGACAAATACCTTGAGGCCCTTGGCTTGCGGCATGTCGATTTTGTAGCCGTTCTTCCACTTCTTGATGTCGCTGTTGGTGACCGGCAGCACCCAGCTCGCCAGTTCGGCGCCAGTGTCGGCGTGGCGCAGCGTGACTTTGGGCGCGTCCCAGCCCTGGAACTGGACGCTAGGAATGTCCACGTCGTAATAGACGTCGAGCACTAGCGCCGGCAAGAACGACGGCACACTGGAAAAGTCGACGACCGGCGAGGTCGCCGACCCCTTGGGCAACTGACATTGGTTGCCGAGCGGATCGCAGTGGTCAGTGCCGTCGTTGAAGTTGAGCGTGCAGCCCTTGGCGGTCTGTTCTGGGACTACCGGCGTTTGGTCGACGGCCCACACCACCTTGCGTGGCTGGCCGCCGGTCTGAGGCGGCGGGACATCGATGGTAAAGCCGCTGTCCTTGTCACACCCGAACGCGTTGGAGTACAGCACGCACGGCACCGTTGCCAGGCACGCGCCGCCCTTGCAGGCGCTGGCGTCGGTGCACGCGATGCCGTCGTCACACGCGCCGCCGTCTGCGACGGGCGTGTGGCTGCAGGCGCCGGTCTTGCTGTCGCACGCGTCGCTGCTGCACGGGTTGGCGTCGTCGCATTTAGGCTTGCTACCCGGCTTGCAGACGCCCGCGGCACACGCACCGCCAGTGGTGCAGACGTCTTGACCGCCGCACGCTGCCAGGTTGTCGGTCGCCGCGCAGGTTCCGGTCTTGGGATCGCAGGCGTCGGTCGTGCACAGGTTGCCGTCGTCGCAGGTCGATGCTTTGCCGGTGCACTTGCCACTGGCGCAAACATCGCCGCTGGTGCACAAGCTGCCGTCGTCACAAGCACCGCCGCTTGCCGGTATAGAGACACATTTGCTGGTTGCCTTGTCGCAACTGTCGGTCGTGCACACGTCTTTGTCGTCGCAGACGGTTGCCGTGCCCTCGCAGGCGATGCCGACACAGTGGTCGTTGCTGGTGCAGCCATTCTTGTCGTCGCAAGGACCCTTGACGTCGGTCCACGAGCAGTTACCGGTCGCCGGGTCGCAATTGTCGGCCGTGCACGCGTTGCCGTCGTCGCAACTGCCAAAAGTGCCGCCCTGGCACTTGCCGCTGGCGCACTTCTCGCCCGCTGTGCAGACGTTGCCGTCGTCGCAGCCGCCGCCGTTGGCTACCGGGGTGTTGACGCAGCCTTTGGCTGTCTCGCACGACTCCGCCGTGCATGGGCTCTTGTCGTCGCAGGCGGTCTTGGGGTCGATGGCGGCACCCGGCATGCACTTGGCACCCTGCCCCGGAATGACCGTGCACTTGTCGCCCGCCGTGCACTTGTTGCCATCGTCGCACGGCGCGCTGTTGGGCAGGTAACCGCAGCCGAGCTTGGGATCACAGATGTCGTCGGTGCACGGGTTCTTGTCGTCGCACACGGTCTTACTGCCGGCCTCGCACTTGCCGGCTTTGCACTGGCTGGCGGCGACGCAGTTGTCGCCCTGGCCACAGTTGGTGCTGTCCGCGACCGCAGCGTAGATGCACCCGACCTTGGCGTCGCAGGTGTCGGTGGTGCACGGGTTGCCGTCGTCGCACGACTTCTGGCCGGTCGACGTGCAAGTGCCCGCATTACACACGCCCTGGTCGCAGGCGGTGCCGAGCGTGCACGGCAAGGTGTTGGGCGCCGTCAAACAGCCCTTGCCGGCGTCGCAGCCGTCGTCGGTACAGGGGTTCTTGTCGTCACACTGGACCGCGGGGCCACCGTTGCACTTGCCGTCCGCGCAGCTGTCGTCGGTCGAGCACTTGTTGTTGTCATCGCACGGCGCGCTGTTGGCCTTGCTCTGGCAGCCGAGCGCCTTGTCGCACAGGTCGTCGGTACACGGGTTGCCGTCGCTGCATGACTTGGCCTTGCCGGCCGCGCAGCTGCCGTCCGCGCACAAGTCACCGTCGGTGCACGCGTCGCCATCGCTGCAGGGCAGGCCGCCGATCGGGCTAGCAGTGCAGCCCACCTTGGAATCGCAGGCGTCCTTGGAGCACGGATTGCCGTCGTCGCACACGATGGGCTTGCCCGCGCACTTGCCGCCGCCGCACACCGCGTCGCCCAGGCACTTGTCGTCCAGCGTACAAGGCGCGGCGTTGTCGGTGGCCGTGCAGCCCGTTGCCGGGTCGCACGCGTCCGTGGTGCAGGCGTTGCCGTCGTCGCAATTGGGCGAGGCGCCGCCCGCGCAAGCACCGCCCTTGCAGCCGTCGGCGGTGGTGCAGGCATTGGCGTCGTCGCAGTTGGCGGTGTTCGGCGTGCTGCCGCACAGGCCACTGCCGGGGTCGCAGGCGTCGTCGGTGCAGGGGTTGCCGTCGTCGCAGGTCTTGTCCTTGCCCGCACTGCACAGGCCGGCCACGCAGCTGTCGCCGTCGGTACAGGCATTGCCGTCGCTGCACCCGCTGCCGTCGGGCGCCGGGCCGATGTTGCACACGCCAGCGATGCAAGTGGCGACCGAGCACAGCGAGTCCGGCTGCGGGCATTGCATCGGATCGGTGCACTGTGGCTTGGTGTCGGGGGCGGCATCGGGCACGGCGTCGACCGCATCTGCGTCTGGTGGCGCGAGCGCGTCGGAGGACTCGGTGTCTGCATCGACGGCGTCGGCTTCGACTTCCGCAGGGACGTCGGAACCGCCTCCTTCAGCGTTGTCTGGCGCGGCGCCGTCGTCGTCGGTCGAGGCGTCTGGTGCAGCGGTGTCTACCTCGGCAGCGTCGCCCGTTTCTGCCAGAGCGTCGGGCGCTGTCGTATCTGCCGTGCCAGCGTCGGTGCCTGGCGCGGTGTCTATCGGCCCGACGTCTGCTCCGATGTCGACCGTCACGCTGTCCAGCGTCGGGCCACCCTGCAACTCGTCGTCGCTGCAAGCGGCTGTCACGCACAAAGCGAGCGCTGCGAATACCCGATTCCACCGCAACGCCATCACACTTTCCTGCCAGAGCTGGCCGCGCCGCAGCGGCGCCTGGGGGCGCAAGATCGCGAATCTCCTTGCCGCTTGTCAACGCATCCGGCGCAAGGCATGACTTTTGGTTCAAAATGGGCCATCGCAAATAGCGACCGCGATTGACACGCCGCGGTGGCCGGCCCACGCTTGGCGGGTGCCGTTTGGCTCGGAGCCGCCCATGGTTGCCGCTTTGCGATGGTTGCCGAAGGCCTCATTGGTCATGGTCTTGCTGCTGCGCGCTTCGCCTAGCCATGGCGAGCCGATTGCCCCACCACATGACGCGACGCCCACCGATGCCGCACCTGCGCCCACGGCCACATCGGCAGCTGCCGCGCCTGCTGCTGCGCGGCCGGCCTGGGCGCGCGTCGACTTCAACTTTGGCAAAGGCTTGCAGATCGTCGGCACCGATGGTCGTTCCGCGCTGCAGTTGCGCGGCTTCATTCGTGCCCGGCAGACGCTGGAGATGCGGCAACACGGCGGCGGGGAGGCCCTCGTCCGCAACGCGCAACTGCGCATGGACGGTCAGGCCTTGAAGCCCGGCTTGACCTGGCGGATGCAGGTCGGGCTGTCGCCGAGCGAGATGGGGGCCGGTGGCCAACGGCTCTTGCAGACGGCGCTGGTTCGCTGGACCTGGCCGGTCGGCATTTCAGTCGCGGTCGGCCGCGGCAAGGTGCCGTTTGGCGCACAGCGGTTGGCGCACTCCAGCGAACTGCAGCTGAGCGATCTGTCGGTGGCGGTGCAGGAGCTGCACCTGGATCGCACGACTGGCCTATTTGTGAACACCTCGCCGGACAAGGTCGCAGACATTGCGGGTGTGTTCGCGGCGACCGACCCGGGTGGCTTGCTCGGCTTTCGCGCCCGACTGCGTCCGCTCGGCGCGTTTGACGACACGGTCGAGGGCGACGTTGAGCGCATCAAGCGCCTGCGGATCGCCCTGGCGGGCAGCGTCGCGCTGGCACCTGCCTTGGCAGCGCCCCAAGTGACCCGCGGCAGTGCCTTTGCAGCAACCTGGACAAAGGCGTCGCTTTTGGCCGTCGACTTTACCATGAAGTACAATGGGTTCTCAGCGCACGCCGAGTGGTTGCTGCGCCAAGCGGAGCGCGATTCCGCGTACTTGGACACCGGAACCGCAGTCGTCCGCGTCTGGTCGCGCTCTGCCTACGGTGCGCACCTTCAGCTGGGCCAGATGGTGTCACCGTGGTTGCAAGTGGCGGCCCGGATGGCTCGGTTGCGGCGCCTGGGCGGTACGGATCCGGCGTTGGTGTCGGTGGACGAGCTGGCGGTCGGCGTAACGGCACACTTTGCAGGCAATGACTCGAAGCTGCTGCTTGAATTCGCCGACCGGTTCACGGGCGCTTTGAAAGACGGCGACCTGACGGTGCGGGGGCAGGTGGCGCTGTTTTGGTGACCCGCGGTAACGCTGCAGTGCTACGGACAGGCTTTCGGCACACAGGTCAGACCGGTACAGGCGAGGCCGTCGGCGCAATCGCTGGACGAGGCGCACGGCCCGCCCTTCTGGCTTTGGGGCGCACACTGGTTTCCGTCGCAGCGCAAACCACCCTGGCACGAGCTGTACTTTGGGTCACACGCCTCACCCAGCGTTCCGCGCGGCACGCACGAACCGGCTTTGCACCACGCGCCGCTACCGCAGCTCCAGCCGTTGTCGACCGAGCAGGCCGCGCCGATTGCGGCGTTGCCCAAGCACTTTCCACCAAAGCATACCGTGTCACCTTTGCACTCAGCGGGTGTCGCACAGGGCTGGCCGTGGCCGTACCAGGGTTGGCAAAGGCCGCTCGCTGGGTCGCAGTAGTGTTGGACCGTGCAGCGCTGCCCCGGTTTCTTGGCGTCACCGGGTGCCAGGCAAGGCTGGCCAGCCTCGGGCAGCGGGGCGCAAATCAGCTTGCCGCTCGCTCCCGGCCGGCACGCGCGGTCGGCGCCGGTGCAGTTGACCCGGTCTTTGCTGCACGGCTGGCCATTGCTTGCGGGGTGGGCACAGCTGCCATCGGCGCAGACCAGGCCAGCGGGACAACCCTTCTTCGCGTTGCAAGCGTCGCCTGGCTCTTTCGCCGGCAGACACACGCCATTCTTGGCCTGGTTGCACTGCCAGCCAACGCTGCAGAGCGGATCGTCACCGCCTGACTTCAAGGTGCAGCTTGCCTTGTAGGTGCCCTTGGGCCAGCAGATGCCGGCGCTGACGCACGTCGCCTCCGGTCCACACGACTCGCCTGGGTCACAAACCTCGTGCGCGATCGGTTCGCGATAAGGTCGGCAGCGGCCGTTGACGCCGCAGACCATGCCGAACCCGCACTCGTTAAGGGCTACACACGACGTGCCGATCGCCCGGGCGGCAACGCAGAGGCCTTTGCCGCAGGGCTGCGTGGCTTCGCAGCGGCCGTGGGCACATTCGCTGGACCCGTTGCAGACCTCGCCCGCTTTTCGCCAGCCCCCGAACACGAGCGCACACGGCGACCCGGCCTCGCGCCAGCCGTCGGCCAGATACGCCTTGGCGCAGCGGGGCCTACGCGCGTCCAGCCATTGCAGGCACTGGTGTGCCGCGTTTTCGTCATAGTGTGGGCCATCGACCGGATAGTGGTCGACAAGGTGCGCCCGCCCAGCCGCACCGTCCAAGCGGAGGCAGCGCTCAACGGACGAAAACGGCGTCTCGGCCGGGTCGCTGCACGCTGCGACTTCTTGACAGCCCGCCTGGACCACGCCGCGCACGAACGTCTCGCGTGGCAGCGCATCGGGATCGCCCGCACGGTCGTCGCACGCGGCAGCGACCATCAGCGTGCTGATCACCGAGACGAACTGCCGCAGCCCGCTCATTGTGCAGCCTTGCACGGGTCTTGCTGGCAAGTCAGCGCTTTGCAGACAAGGCCCAAGGCGCAGTCCGCGTTGACAACGCACGGGGAGTTCAGGCTGGCGCCGATGGTGCACTTGCCCTGCAAGCAAACGAGGCCCGCCGCGCAGGCCTCGGGCGTGTTGCCACAGGCGCCACCGCCGCCCAATTTCGCGGCACATTTTCCTTGGTTGCACCAGGTTGCAAGGTCGCAGGACCAGCTGGCATCCGGGTCGCACGGGTCGCCCACCGCGCGGCCCTCGACGCACTGGCCGGCGATACAGTCCGTGCCGAAGGCGCACTCTGCCTCTGCGCCGCACGGCTGGCCGCGGCCCGTCTGCTTTTGGCAGACGCTGTGGGTGGGGTTGCAATACAGGTCGACCTGGCAGCGGCGACCCTCGGACGTCGCCCAGGTTTTCGGCGCGCACGGCTCGCCCACGTCGGGTAGGGGCACGCAGCGCTCAACGCCTGCGGCAGCGGGGAGGCACGCCCGGTCCAGGCCCGTACAGGTGGCCCGAGCCTTGGTGCAGACCTCGCCGTCTTTGGCCGGTCGCAGGCACACACCGCCGTCGCAGACCAGACCCCAGCCACACGGTTGCCAGGCCGAGCAATCGCCCCCGAGCGCCGGCGGGGCGACGCAGACCGACAGGGTGCTGGATTCGTCGCAGATCAGGCCCTTGCCACACACAGGCAACGGCGACCACCACGACTCGCACCAATCGCCCGGGCCGCTCGGCTGTCGGCACTTGCCGGTCCTGCAGATGAGACCTGTCTGGCACTCCCAGGGCGCGTCACAGACCTGGCCTTCGCTTGGACGGTGGTACGCGTGGCACTTGCGGTCCGTGCCGCAGTGCATGCCGGCACCACAACGGTCGAAGGGCGGACAGGCCTCGCCCTCTTTGGCAACCGGATGGCAGCGCCCCTTGCCGCAGTTGCCTTCGACGAAGCATACCAGCGTGGCGCAGTCGCTGTCGCCGTCGCAGGGCTCGCCGACCTGGCGCGCGCCTTGAAACACCGCCAGGCAAGGCGAGGCCAGTCTGGACCAGTACCATGGGTCTGCTGCATCTCGGCATTGCGTACGCTGGCGTGCGATCCAGTCCAGGCATTGCGCCGTGGCCTCCGGGTGGAATACCACGTCGCCGGTCTGCAGTTCCTTCAATGCCCAGCCCAACCGGTAGCGGCCCATGAGGCGTGCGCAGCGCTCGAGCGTGCCGTAACTCGCCTTGGCGGGATCGCTGCAATGTAGGCTTTCGCGGCACAGCAAAACTCCCAATTCCGCCGTGAATTCTTCGTAGCTCCACTGCCGCTCTGGCGTCGGGTCGATGCACCCAAAGCACGCGCAAGCGGCCAGCAGCCAGCCGTGGCGCGCGCTCATTGTCGCCTCCTGCAAGCGACGAACAACGCGCCGATACTGGCCAGCCACGCCGACAAGGTGCCGCAGCCCTTGGTAGCAGTACAACCGCCAGGCGTCCTGGCACCAATCGTGGCGGTTGACGCTTCGGGCAAACAGGCCGGCGCGTAAGTGGGCTCGACGCGGCAGCTGGCGCTGTACCAGTCGCAGTAGCCGAGGTGGCACGCGTCCGGCGACGGGCAGGTCAGGGGGGCGCCCGCGCAACCGCCGCCGACGCAGCGATCCTGGACGGTGCACGGGTTGCCGTCGTTGCAAGCCTTGCCCTCGTTGATTGGCGCTGCCTGGCACGCTCCAGTCGTCGGATCGCAGGTTGCCGCCTCGTGGCAGGGACCGGCGCTGCTGCACGACCTGGCCTTGCCGCTACAGGTGCCGCCCTGGCAGCGGTCCTGCTCGGTGCAGAGCAGGGCATCAAAACAGGGCGAGCCGTCTGCCATGGCGACGCATTGGCCTTGCTCGCACCGGTGGCACGGGCCGCAGGGGCTCTGCCCACAGGGTGTGGCGACGGCCGCGACGGCTACGCCAAACCTGACGCCACCCGGTCCCGCAGCGGTCGGGACCGGCTGAAAGGTCCAAAGCAAATCGTCACGCAGCGGATCAAGTACAGTTGCCGACCAAGGCCCGAGCGAGCAACCGTACTTGCAAGGCGCGCCAGCCACCAGCACGCTGGAACCTGTCAAGTACGGGTAGGCATTGCGCATGCCGCCAGCGGGGTCGTCGGCCATGCGCAAGGCGTAGCTCGCGCCGAAAAGGCTCGCCTTGTCCACATAGGCAAAGCCGACCAACACATCGAGGCCCGCCGAAACGGCGAGGCTGGGATGGGCGAACGCCGCGTTCTCGCCGCCGCCGACGATGCCCTGGTGTACGACCTGACCCGAATCAGCGACTGCAAACCAGGCGACGCCGGGCGAGCTGCCCTGCGCCTGATTGGCGGGCACAGCCCACCACGACAAACCGCCGCGGACCTGGCCGTGTGCGGTGCCGTCGTAGGGGCGAAGCCAGATCGCCGGCTTCTGCGCGGACTTGGGCCACCAGGTTTCCGGCGACCACGCCCAGTCCATGCCCTTGAGCATGGTGATACTCTCGAGCTTGGCAGTTCCTTGGTCCCACTGCGTGCTGTATCGCACGATTGCCGTGCCGGCTCCGGGGTTCCAGGCCAGAAAATCGCCGCGATCTGCCTCACCGGGTGGCACCAGGGCAGGTGCCATGCGCGGATCGGCGTTAGTCGTCCACCCCTTTGGCGGCGCAGAACTTCCAAGCGTCGCAGCATCAAACAGCCACACGACACCCGGGCCGGGGTACTTTGTGGTTTCGCCTGCGTGTAGCAGCAGCGATTTGGCCGTCACCGCTATGCGCGGTCGGTCCACATTGAGAAACTTGTAGGTCTCGACCGGATGCGCAACCCAAGATGCGAGTGGATCGGCCCCCTGCGAGGCCAGCAACCGCAACCGGTACGGGCCACTCATTTCGCCTTGCACCGCAACAGCTGCGATGAAGCGGCCGCGGAACGGGTCGAACACCAAGCTGCAAGCCAGCACCGTCCATGTGTAATCAACACCCGCGAGGTCGCGGACAGCGACCGTGTGCAGCACATCGCCAGACCGCGTCAGCACCCGCAGGTAATCCGTGGTCATCACCACGACGTGAGCAGGCCCCACCGCGCCTTGTACCGAGGGCGCAGAGCCGTAATTGACCAGCGCGACGTAGCTGGCCCACGGCGGCGGCGAATCACCCGGCGCGGCCGGCGCGGCAGGGGGCGGCGTGGCGCTTTCCACCAGCAGCGGGTCGGGCAGGTCGCGCAGTTGCACGACGGTCGCGCCGAGCGGTGCTGCTAGAGCTTGCGACGCAAGCGCGGTTGATGCCACAGCAAGCAGCGCCACGCCGCAGAGCCCCGCGGGCCATGCCTTCCACATGCCAGCGAATTGCGGCATTGCCTCAGCCTCCCGATGCCGGTGTACCGCGGGCCGGCGTCGGTGGCAAGGGCGAAGTTCACCCTGGGCCGCCTCTGCCGCCGGCCTCGACAACCCCCGCGATCCGGCCGAAACTGCCCGCACCACTTGAGCCGGTCGCCATGCAAGCCCAAAACCCGCCACCTGAAGACCATTACGCCGCCGAGCTGGCGTTCCTGCGCCGCTGGGATGTCGGCCCGCGTCCGCCCGGCTGGCGGATGACCCCGCGCGCGGTCGTTGTGTTCATCGTCGGCAGCGGCGGTCAGGCCTTGCCGGTCGCTGCCACGACAGACGGACCGGCGCAGTCGATGGTCATCGCCGAGAAGTTCGTGGGTGACCGCGCCTTGGTCGAGCGGGCTGTCATCACACTGGCGGGCGAGCGCGGCTTGCTGCTGACCGGCGAACCGGGCACCGCCAAGTCGATGCTGTCTGAACTGCTGGCCGCTGCCGTCTGCGGCTCGTCGACGCGCACCGTGCAAGGCACCGCAGGCACCCACGAAGACCACTTGCGCTACGGCTGGAACTACGCGCTGCTGCTCGCGCACGGTCCGCAGCCGCAGGCGCTGGTGCCGTCGCCGGTGCTGTCGGCGATGCGCGCGGGCGCGCTGGTGCGCGTCGAGGAAATCACCCGCTGCCTGCCCGAAGTGCAAGACGCCTTGGTGTCGATTCTGAGCGACCGTCGCATGGCCGTGCCGGAACTGGCGGATCACGCAGACCACCCGGGCTATGAGGCTGCCGCGCCCGGCTTCAACGTCATCGCCACCGCCAACCTGCGCGACAAAGGGGTGTCGGAGATGTCGGCGGCGCTCAAGCGGCGCTTCAATTTCGAGGTGGTGCCGCCGATCGCCGATGTCGGTCGCGAAATCGAGCTGGTGCGCCGCAACGCAGGTGTCCAGCTGCAGGCCGCGGGCGCAACGCTGGCGGTCGACGACGCCGTACTGACGGCGCTGGTGACGGCGTTTCGCGACTTGCGCGGCGGTCGCAGTGCAGAGGGCTGGGCCGTCGAGCGGCCGGGTGCGGTCATGAGTACGGCCGAGGCGGTGGGCGTCGCGGTCGCCCTGGGCCTGCAGTCGGCGTACCTGGGGCACGGCCGCGACCCGCTGTCGCTGGTGGCGGGCTACCTGCTCGGCGTCGTGCAAAAAGACGATGCCAAAGACAAAGCGCGCCTGCTGGCCTACTGGGATGGCGCGGTCAAGCGGCGAGCCGACACCGGCGACCCGGTCTGGCAGACGCTGTACGCGGCGCGGTCGGCGCTGGAAGCGTAGGGGCGCGGGGTGGCCGACGCCGACAACCTCGCCGCTGGTCTGGCGGCGCTGACGGCGCACCCGCGCCGCCTGATGCTGGGCGTGCGCCACCATTCGCCGGCGTGCGCTGCGGCGCTGCCCGCGCTGCTCGACGGTTTTGCGCCCGACGTCGTGCTTTTGGAACTGCCTGCCGACTTCGCGGCCTGGCTGCCTTGGCTTGGCCACGCGCAGACGCGGGCACCGGTCGCGCTGGCAGCCGCGGCGACGGGGCAGGGTGTGCTGGGCTTCCACCCGTTTGCTGACCATTCGCCAGAGCTTGCCGCCGTGCGCTGGGCGGTCGCGCGCGGCGTCCCGGTTGTGCCTTGCGACTTGCCGTTGCTGGCTCGCGAACCAGCGCCACACGCTGACGATGCCGTCGAACTTGAGCTCGGCGTCGTCGCAAGCGAGCCGGGCGAGCGGCCGGACACGGAAACGCTGTGGGATGTCGAAGTCGAGAGTCGTGCCAATCCGGACCAGCCCCAGGCCACGCAGCGCGCCGCGCTGCTCTTTGGCTTGTGGATGCGCCAGCAGGCCGCGCAGGAGCCCGATGACCACGCGGACGACCTGCGTCGCGAGGCCTGGATGCGCCAGATGCTCGCCGACCACGCCGACCGCAAGGTGGCCGTGGTGGTCGGAGCCTTTCATTGCGCCGGGTTGCTTGACGAGGCGACGGACGATCCGCTGCCACGCGTGCCCCCGCCGCCCGCGCCTTCGGCCACGGCTGTCACCTCACTTTTGCCCTACCGCAGCGACCTGTTCGACGCGCGCTCGGGCTACCCGGCGGGAATTCGCGATCCGCTGTGGCAGCAGCGCACCTGGCGGGCTTTGGCGAACGGCACCGACCCAAGGGCCACAGTGGCTGAGGTCGCGGTTGACCTTTGTCGCCATTTGCGCGGGCAACGCCATGTGGCCGGTGTGCCAGACGCCGCCGAAGTCGTGCGCGTGGCCGAGGGCCTCGCCGCACTGCGGGGCTTGCCGCGACCAGGTCGCCGCGAAGCCTTGGAGGCGGTGCAGACCGCGCTGGGTCAGGGCGAGCTGTGGGGGCGCGGTCGCGCGCTAGCCCGGTCGCTGCAAGCGGTGCTGGTCGGCCGCGTGCGCGGCGAGTTGGCGCCCGGAACGCCGCGGTCGGGGCTGCTGCCTGCCGTGGTGGCCGAGCTCGCCGAGCTCAAGTTGCCCGGGCCGGACAGCGATGGCGACGACCCCAAGTATGTGCGCTGGGACCCGTTACGCTCGCCCCTTGACCGTCGCCGCGTGGTGATGGTGCAGCGGCTGGCTGCATGCCATGTCCCCTATGCAGCGCGTCAGGGCGAAGCCACCGTGGGCGGCGTTGAGACGTTGACCGAATCCTGGCAGGCCCAGTGGACCGCCGCGACCGAGGCCGCTTTGATGCTTGCCGCGACCGCAGGCACTACGCTTGCCCAGGCGGCCGCAGGCACCTTGCATGCCAGTTGGCGTCATGCCGGCGACGACGACGAGCGCGACCCCGAATTCGTGCTGGGGTGGCTGGTCCAGGCGGCCGAGGCCGGACTGCATGGCCTGACTCGCGCCGGCCTGGCGCAACTGGTGGGCTCCTTTCTCGAAGACGCGGGGCTCGCGCAGCTCTTGCGGGCTGTGGCCCTGTCCGAGCGCATCACTTGCGGGCACGTTGCTGCGCTGCCCGTCGACAGCGGCGACCGCCATGCTCCTCGCTTCGCGCTGCCGCCGGGGTGGTCGACACAACCGCTGGTGGTCGCGGCGCTGTCGCGGCTCCCCGGTTTGCAGGGGTCGCGCGATGCGGCCGATGTCCAAGCGCTCGCCGAGCTGGTGGCGCTGATCCATCGCGAGGGCACCGAACGCGCGCCGGGACGCCTCCAGCTGGCTCACCATCTGCACAACCTGGTCGCGAACGGCTCGCCGACCATGCAAGGTGCGGCAACCTGGTTGCTGTATGCGACTGACCAAGGCTCGGTCACTGCGCTGTCGACCCTGGTCGGGTCGTGGCTCGACTGCGCGATTGAGGTTGACGCTCTCCGCGAGCTGTCGCAGCGCATCGCGGGCGTGTTTGGCGCCGGTCAGACGGCGCTGTGCGCCCATGCCGCGGCTTGGGCGGGGCTTGCCGAGCAAGTGGCGAAGCAGGCCGACGCCGACTTCTGGCCGCGCGTGCCTGCCCTGCGCAAGGGCTTCGATGTGCTGAGCCCAGCAGCTCGACAGCGTTGGCTCGAACACCTGGGCGACCAGCTTGGCGACGCGGCAGAACTCGACGTGCCGCTGGCTGCCGATGCGGCCACACTGGCGCTGTGGCGTGCAGCCGACGCCGCGGGTTTGCAGGCGCTACGCGACGCCGGGCTGGCAGTGGTCGACAGCGTGGACGGACAGCCAGCTGCGGCGCCCGCTGGCCACGGCGATGCGCGGTCGCTGGACCGCTGGCGCGTGCTGCCGGGCCGCGAGCCGGAGCAGCTCGCCGGGCAGTGCGGTCGTGCAGCTCGGTCGCTCGACGACCTGTACGGTCGCGGCAGTGGCGAAGGCTCGCAGTCGCTGGACGGACCCGGCGGCCTGGGTCTTGGTGGCGGCGACGGCCAGCCGGACTTGCGCGAGCGTCTGAGCGACCCCGACGACTGGGCGGCCGAAATTGAAGCGATATTCGGCAGCACGGCGCGCCTGGAGATCCTGCCCACTGCCGTCGAAAACGGTCGGCTGCAGGCGCTGGACTTGGACCCCGAGACGGTGCCACCGTCCGTCGATCTGCTCAGCGAAGTGCTCGCGCTGCAGGGCGGCTTGCCCGAGGCGCAGGTTGCCCGTTTGCGACCGCTGGTGGCGAGCCTGGTGCGCAAGCTGACCGAGGCCCTGGCGCAGCGGCTGCAACCGGCGTGGTCCGGGCTCTCCGTGGCGCGTTCTACCCGGCGGCGCGGGCCCCGACTGGACTTGCGGCGCACCATCGCTGCCAACCTCAAGCACGCCCAACGCAACCCGACCGGCGGCGTGGACCTGTGGGCCCGCGAGCTGCACTTCGTGGCGCGCGCACGCAAGTCGCTGGACTGGCACCTGTGGTTGCTGGTCGACGTCTCTGGGTCGATGTCGGCGTCGGTCGTGTACAGCGCCATGATGTCCGCTATCTTGAGCGGTCTGCCCGCGCTGTCGGTGCGCTTTGCCGTGTTCAGCACCAAAGTCATCGACCTGTCCGAATCGGCGGCCGACCCGTTGGCGCTCTTGCTCGATATCGAGATTGGCGGCGGCACCCACATCGCCAAGGCCCTGCGCTATGCGCGTGAACGTATCACCCAGCCGCGACGGACGCTGTTGTTGTGCGTCAGCGACTTTGAGGAGGGCGGGCCGGCTGGCCGGATGCTCGGCGAAGTCCGCGCGCTGGTCGAGTCGGGCGTAGCGTGCCTGGGCATTGGCGCGCTGGACGACCGCGGCGCGCCGTACGTGCACCAGGCGTTGGCATCGCAGGTGGCGGCGGCAGGCATGCCGGTGGCGGCGCTGTCGCCGCTCGACCTGGCGCGGTGGGTGGCGGAGCAGATGGCGGCGGCGCGGTAGGCGTGCGCGGTTGACGCGGCATGTTCCGCCCGGATTGACCCAAAAACGCAGCGGGGACCGCCGGCGGCTAGCCAGCGATCCCCACCGAACTATCGCAGCGCGACTACTTCGGCGCTACGCACATGTCTTTGTTGGCGTTGGTGCACCCGGCCAGCTTGGTGTACAGGTCGGCGCCGGCAGCCGAGGCGCCTTTGGCGCAGGCTTCCGCGCACGGCTGATCGTTGCACTGCGCGATGCAGCCGGACAGCTTCAGGCAGTCTTCGCTCTTGTTGCAGGCTTCGATTTCGTTGCCGCACTTGGCGTAGGCGCCGCACTGGGCCTTGCACAGCGTCGAAAGCTGCGGCGTGACCTTGTCGCAGTCCAGGCACTTGCCGATGATGCAGGTGTTGAAATTGGTCAGCTTGCCGGCGGCCAGGTTGCCGCCTTGCAGGAAGCATACGCGGGTGCAGTAGGCCGGCGTGGCCTCGTTGGGCAGTTGCGCAACAGGCGTGCCGTCCTGGGGCGGCATCACTGGCGTGGCGGCCTGGCAGCCACCGACGCACTTGTACAGCTTGTCGCACACCGGGTCGCCGAGGCAGCCCTGGATTTCGGAATTGCAACCCGCTTGCGCGCAGCCCTGCAAGCAGACCTGATCGGTCGCGCCAGTGCAAGTGCCGTACTCGGGCTTGGGCGCGGCGATGTCCTTGGCGACGTCGGCGCCGACGTCTGGCTTGGGCAGCTCAGTCCCGCCGCCGTCAGCCGTTCCGGCCGCGGTATCCGCAGTCGTGCCATCGGCTTTGGCGCCGCCCGTGTCACCAGCGGCATCGTTCGGCGCCGTCGCGGTGTCCACCGTGCCGCCGCCGCCGGTCGTGCCGCTGCTGCTGCTGCAGGCCGCGAAGGCCAGGGCTGCCGTCACCATCGCCGCGCGCGCCGCGGCTGCCAGAACTCGCTTCATGTCCGATGCTCCCTTCCGGTCGCCCGTGGCGATGACGGAATCGTGTCGCGGTGCTTGTGCGTCGCCCCGCTGTTGCCATAGACGTGATCCCGCATCGGGATCCTCTCAGCGCCTAGACCGCGAGACCGGAAGCAAGCCGGTTGTGACGGTCGGGACGCAATTTCCAAAAAGCGCCGTGCTTTTCGTTAGTTGCCCCGTCACGCAAGGTGGCGGGGGCGCGAAAGTATAGGCGCGCGGTTGGGGGTTTGCAACGCCGGTCTGCGATCGACACAGGGCAATCGCAAGATCCAAGATTTTGGGCGCGGATAGGCCTCTGTGCCTGACCGGGCAATGCGCATTCGCTCGACTGAACCGGACAAGGATGGGTACGCATACACCCCCCTTACGCGTCGGCAAAAAGTTGACAGCTGATTATTTCCACCGAACGTGCGCGCTCGTCCGCCTGCTGGCCGGGTGCGACGCGCGTTGTGGAAGAGCCGGTAGCAAAACTGACCGCGCGGAACGTGGCCTTGAAGGCCGAAGTCGCTCGATTGACCAAACGGGTCGAGGAGTTGATGGCCAAGTTGGGCATGGACAGCTTGAACTCATCAAGGCCGTCGTCCGCGGATGCGCCCGGGAACTCAGGCAAGCGGCGCCCGCCATCGAAGCCCTCGGGAAAGCGCCGCGGCGGGCAGCCAGGGCACAAGACCAACAACCGCATCGCGCGAGACCCGGGCACGGTTTGGGACGTGTACGCCGGCAAGTGCGGCGGCTGTGGCGCTGCTCTCGACGTTGCCAGTGCGGTGCCGGACGCGGCTTGGGTGCACCAGTTGGTCAAACTGGTCGGGTCGGCCGAGGTGCGGGACTACCATATGCACGTGCACGGATGTGATTGTGGCCATCGCACGCCGGCCAGGCTGCCGCCTGGTGTACCACCAACGACGACAGGGCCGCGGCTGCAAGCCGCCATCACCACGCTGGTTGCCAAGTTTGGCTTGAGCCGACAGGACGTCCACCAAGCACGCGACGAGGTTTTTGATGTGCAGTTGTCGATTGGCGCCCTCCAGGGCGTGCCGGACCGTGCAGCAGAGGCAACGCGTCCGGCGGTGCAGAACATTGGCGCGCAGTTGCAAGCCGCGCCGGTCAGGCACCGCGACGAGACCGGCTGGTGCCAGGGCGGCAAACGCGCCTGTGTGTGGGTCGTCACCTCTGCGATGGGTGCCTTCTTGCGCGTCGACCCCAACCGCAGTCGGCAGGCCTTTCGCCGTCTGCTGCCTCGACTGCGAGGCCTCATCCACACCGATCGCGGGCGTGCCAACGACATCATCGAGCAGGCGCTGCGCCAGCTCTGAAACGCCCATTTGCGGCGCGACATCCAGGCGCTCATCGATTTGGGCAAGGCGACCGAGGCCATCGGCACGGCTTTGTTCGCGGCGAGCGACGGCATGTTCCACCTGTGGCACCGATACCAGCCCGGCAAGCTCGACGTCGCGAGGCTCACGGCCGAAGTGGTTCCGGTGCAGGACCGCTGGAAGGTGCTTGCCGCCCAGGCGTTGGCGCACGACCACAAGAAGGCGCGCGCGCTGGGGCGCGACCTGCTCAGGCATAGGGTTTCGCTGGGGACGCTCTTGGATCACCCCGGCGCGAAGCCGACCAACAACCATGCACAGCGAGACGTCCGCCCCACGGTCATACAGTGCAAGACCAACGGAGGCACCGGCGGCGCACTCGGCGTAGCGTTCGTTGCCAACTTGCAAAGCGTCATCGTCACCGCCAAGCGCCAGCACAAACGTGTGCTCGATTGGCTGCAGACCGTCTTTGTCGCGCGCTGCTCGGACCCGCCGACGCCGATGCTCCTGCCCATGCCCACCGGGTAGGCCAAGCACTGGCTCACGCAGTCGTTGCGGGGCGTCAAGGATCCAGGAAGCCTCATCAGCTCGCGGGGGGTGCTTGCGTACCCCATCCGTTCCTCGCTCCGTGCCTAGCGGCCAGTTGGCGTCGCGGTGTCGGCAAGCGCCACGGCAACCCCATCGACTTCAAAGACTCGAAATTGCAGCCGCCGATCGTGTGTCCGACACGTCTCGTTCTTCTTCTTGTTCCTGGCTTTGCTCTCCAACGGCTTGGCCAGGTCCCCACACAGGGCGGCCGCGTCGCCCCAAAGCCCGTCGCCGGCAACCGACCCGGCGCGACCTCTTGCGCGACCGGGTGCGCTACCACGACCTCCGCCTGCTTCTGCGACAGCGTCTGGTTGTCGGCTGCCACACGGACGTCGGCGGCGACGGCCGGTGGTGCGTTTTCGTGGCTGCACGCCAAGGCCAGCGCGGCAGCGAGCGCCACTACCCAGAACCGGGCACTTCCGAGCTCGGTCGTCGCCGTGATTTGGGTTAGACGACTTAGTAGTCTATTGAGCTTGGTGTCCCTTGCCCAACAATGGGCAGCGGCCGACCGGCGAGCGAGGCCTGCGCCTCTGCCGTGCCCCAAGCCCCAACGAAGCCGACCGGTGCAAGCTACTGCGCGGCCGTGTTGCGCCCACAGTTTTGCGCGCCGCGCTTTGTCACGGCAGCGTCACCGGGCTGGTTTTGGGCGGATTCTGTATTCAAGCGGTAGCCGGATTGGTATCGTCAACGGCGAATGCGCAGGAATCGACGCTGCGAGACGCACGGCCCGGGCGCTGTGTCGTGCCGCCAACTTGATCATCAGGCGATTTGTTTATCTGTTGAAAGGGGCGGATTCCCGGCGGCCCGGTGACCGTGACCACGCAGTAGCCGGCGGTCCGGCCAACGGTACTTGCCGCCCGCCTTTCCGTTGCGGCGCGGCACCGCGTACACTGGCTGCATGGTTGGTCGCCGAGCCATCTTCGCGTTGACCTTGGCCGCATGGTCGGCGAACGCCTGCGTCAACAACGCGGAGCCAGCTGTCAGTCATGGCTCCACGGGCGGCGCGCCAAGTCAGTTCGGCGATGCGCAGGGCGCCATCGACTGGAAGGCATGCTCCGATATCCCCTCATCCTACAAGGGGTTTGAGCTGACCTGCGGCGAGACCAAGGCGCCGCTGCGCTGGTCGAACCCGGGCGGCGAAGCGATCGACCTGCGCGTGCTGCGCATGACCCCCAAGAGCACCCCCATCACCAGCCAACTGTGGCTGCTGCAAGGCGGTCCAGGGCTGAGCGGCGAAACGCTGGCGGGTCTCGCGCCGCTGTTCGCGCCCAAGATGCCTGGCGTTGAGTTCCTGCTGCCGGATCACCGCGGCGTCGGCGCGTCGAATCGCCTCAGTTGCACGACCGAGGAAGACGATGACAGCGCCAACGGTGCCACGATCACATTTGCCGAATGGCCGCAGTGCCTCGCGGCGGTCCAACAACAGTGGGGGGCTGACCTGGCGGCTGTTGACAGTCGCGGCGCCGCTCTGGATCTGGGCCACTTGATAGCCGCGGCGCGCCAGGACAAACTGCCCGTGCGGCTCTACGGTGTTTCGTACGGCACTTTTTGGGCTTTGCGGTATCTGCAGCAGTTCCCCGACCAGGTCGACCGGGTCGTGCTCGACAGCGCTTGTCCACCGGGCAGCTGCAATCTCTCGCAGTTCTGGAACAACCACGAGGCAGCTGCAAAGTCGCTGCTCGACTTGTGCGCCAAGGATGCGTTCTGCGCTGGGAAAATGGGCAGCAACCCGTGGGGCAAGCTGCAGGCGGTCCTCGCCGACGTCGCCAGCGGCGCTTGTCCGCAACTGACCAAAAAAGGCCTGAGCCATGATAACTTGCGAATGCTGTTTGCGGCGTTGATTCGCGACGAGGGCCTGCGAACCCTCATCGCGCCGTTGGTCTACCGCCTCGGACGGTGCAACGAGCAAGACATCGCGGCGCTGCAATCGCTGGCATCGGCCATGGCGTCTAACAAAGCGATGGACCCAAAGCAGTCGCAAGCGTTGCGCAAGCAATTCGCGCCGGTGCTGCACCACAACGTTGTCGCCAATGAGCTGCTGCAAGGTACGCCGGCGGGCCTGGGTCAGCTGCTTTTCGCCCCGCCTGACGCTATCGAAGACCATCAGGTGTATGCCAAGTGGCCACTGGGGCCGGCAGACCCGCTGCGATTGCAGTTGCCGGATGTCAAAGTGCCGGTGCTGGTCCTGGCCGGCGGGCTTGACCCGCAAACGCCGGCGCTGTGGGGCAAGTTCGTCACAGACAAACTGCCGCAGGTTGCGCGCAAGGTCGAGATTGCCAGGGCGGCGCACGGGCTGGCGGGCGGCGCGGGCGACGTCGGCAAGTGCGCGCGCAGCGTGATGGTCGAGTTCTTGGCCAACCCGAAGGTAGCGCCGTTCGCTACTTGCGCGACGCAGCAGGCGCCGATCGACTTTGAGCACGGCGAGGGGCAGGTTCTGACCTTGTTCAAAGACGGTCTGTGGGAGACCACGGCAGGCACCAAGCGCGGCCCTTTGGCCGAGACCGCAGATGGAGACTCGCTGCGGGCTGCACTGGAGCCGTTGTTTCGCGAAGTGGAGCGCGGCATGTAGGCTGCGGCTCTCGCCCGTCGGTCGGGGCTGGACCTGCGGCACCCATCGCTGCAAGGAAAGCTGCGGGTGCCACTGCCGCACCCGCCATGGAGGACATTGTGAACCTGCACACGTTTGCTCGTGCGGGCCGCTGGCCGGTCCTACCCGCGTCGGCCTTGCTGGCTGGCGCGGTCCTGGCTGCCGCAGCCGAGGATCCAGCGGCCTTGTTCAAGCAGCTGTCGATCACCCGCGACGACGCCCAGGACATGGTGCTGGATACCCTGGGCGACGGCCATCTGCGCCTGCCGGCGGCGCTCAAGGCGATTCCCGCCAGTCAACGTGCCGCAGCCGTGCGAACTGCCGCCCAGTTTGTCGGCACCGTGGTTCGAAGCGACGCCTGTGCGAAGTGGTATGCCGAATACCGCGCTACACAGAGGCCTGAACTGCCAGAAGAAGCCATGCTCGCCGCGGAACTACGGGCACTACGCATTGCGGAAGCCAAAAAAGCCATCGCGCAGGCCGAAAGGGAATGCTCTGCGGCCGCCGCCGAAGTCAAGCAGGCTTGCCAGCAGGCGCTGCCCGCGATGCGCAAGTCGTTGGCGGACGCCGAGAAAGTCGATGCGGCTGCCGACGCCGCACACGATGCCGCGGTGGCAACTGAGCACGCAGAGGCGCGGCGCGCGCACGCGCAGAAGGTAGCCGAATGGGAAGTGGCCCTGCCGGCAGGCAACCCCAAAGCGCTGGTCGATCGGCGGGTCAAGGCCTGGCTGGCAGCAACGCAAGACGTGGACTACGCCGCCGCGGTGGTCAAGGACAAGCAAGGCAAGCTGCGCTTCAAGAAGGCTGAGTATGAGGGCAAGCCGCAGCAGTGGAAGCTGGCGTTTCGGGCGGGCAAGGAGGCGACGACCGCGGCGCGGATTGCGGCCGAGGCGTTGGTGACCGTGACGCCGGCGCGTGCCAATTGAGCGGTGATCCCTCGGCGTCCGCCGATCGGCGCGGTTGTCTTCGTCGCCGACCTTGACAACACCCCGCCCGCGTCGCATAATTTCACTGGCGACTGAAATTTCGAGTCGCCCGCGCGGACCGGCCGCGGCCTTTGCGCCGACCCTTCCGCGCGACGCGGGCACCCTGTTCTAGCTGCCTCGACCCTGGACCCCGAACGTGCGACTGCATGGCAGCTGCGCGGCCGCCAAGGTGTACCCATGAGCGATTTTTCCGCGGACGTCGCCAGCTTTGCCGGCGCGGTCGCCGTCGCCCCGCCTGCCGTGCTGCCGGTGCTCGGCCACCATGCGCGCCAGCAGCGGCTGGATGGCCTAGCGGCACAGCTCGCTGACCTGCAGACCTGGCTCGCCGACGACTTGAACGCCGTCGAGTCGGCATTGCGCACACCGCAGGGCACGACGCTGGCTGAGCGCGCCGGTCGCCACCTGCTGCAGGCCGGCGGCAAGCGCATTCGTCCGCTGTGTACGCTGCTGGCTGGGCGAATCGGCGGCGGAGCCTCACCGCGCAGCGTGCGCGACCTGGCCATTGCCGTCGAGTTGGTTCACAACGCTACGCTACTGCACGACGACGTAGTGGATCTCGCGGATACCCGCCGCGGTCGACCGACTGCGCGGGCGCTGCACGGCAACGAGGTGTCGATCTTCGCCGGCGACTGGGTGCTGGTGGCAGCGCTGCGCCGCATTGTCGGCTCCGGCTTTCCGGCCCTGGTCGACTCGGCGCTCGACACGCTGGACGCCATGATTGCCGCCGAGGTGGAGCAGTCGCAGCGCGCGCGGGTGCTGGCCGCCGATGTCGAGGGGTACTTCCGCGTGGCCGAGGGCAAGACGGCCGCGCTGTTCCGCTGGGCGATGCGGGCCGGTGCCACTGCCGCGGGCTTGTCGGACGATTGCCGCGTCGGCCTGCAGACGTTTGGCGGTGAACTGGGCCTAGCCTTCCAGATCACCGACGACGCCATCGACCTGGACGGCGATCCTGCGGCGACCGGCAAGGCGCTGTTCGCGGATCTGTGCGAGGGCAAGGTGACTCTGCCGCTGGCCCTGGCGCTCAACTTGCGACCGGCGTTGCGCGATCAACTGCTTGAGCTGCGCGCGACTGTCGATGGCGCCACAGCCGGCACGTTTGTGCACAATGATGAAGGGCCTGGAACCGCGGCCCTGTGCGCGGGAATCGCCCGCGCCGTCAGCGACTGTGGTGCACTGGAGGCGGCCCGCGCCGAAGCGCGCGCCCGCTGTGAAAGGGCGCTTGCGGCGTTGCAGGTGGTGCGGCCGTGCCCTGAGCGCGAGGCCCTGCGCGCAGTGGCCGGTGCGCTGGTGCGCAGACGCGCGTAGACTCGGCCGCGGCTGGGCGACGGTGCCTGGTCGGGGGAGCGGATGCGCGCGGACGAACGAACGCCGGAACACCACCGCCCACGGCGAGTGGCCCAAACCTCCGGCGCAGTTGGCGAGGCGACCATGATCGTGATCCTCGAACCCGATGCTGATGTCGCGCACGTGGCCGCGGCCCTGCAAGGCCTGGGCCTGTGGACGCGTCCGATGGCCGGCGGTTCGCCCGCGATGCTGGAAGTTGAGGCCCACAGCGCCAGTGTCGCCGATGCCGCCGTCCTGGCGGTGCCGGGCGTGGCGCAGGTGCGCTCGCGGGTTTCGCCGCACCCCCGCGTCGACGCGATGTCGCGGACGTACAGCCTGGACATTGCTGGCGGCGCGCCGATTGTGCTCGGCAAAGACACGGTGCTGGTTGCGGGCCCGTGCGCTGTCGAGTCGGCCGAATCGATTGCCCAGGCGGCTGCGCTGGTCGCTCAGGCCGGTGGCCGGCTGCTGCGGGGCGGCGCCTTCAAGCCGCGCACGTCGCCCTACGCGTTCGCAGGTTCCGGCGTCCAGGCGCTGCGCTGGCTGGCCGATGCCGCGCGTCAGCAGGGTCTGGGCGTCGTCACCGAAGCCATGAGCGAGCTGCATGTCGACGCCGTCGCCGAGGTGGCCGACCTTGTGCAGATCGGGTCGCGCAACATGCAGAACTTTGCGCTACTGGCCGCTGTCGGCAAGAAGGGCAAGCCGGTGCTGCTCAAGCGCGGCCGCGGCGCCACGGTCGAAGAGTGGCTGATGGCCGGCGAGCATCTGCTGGCCCACGGCGCGGCTTGGGTGCTGTTCTGCGAGCGCGGCGTTGCCGGATTGGTGGGTGAGACCCGCAATACCTTGGACCTGGCGGCCGTCGCCCTGCTGCGCCATGCCTACGAATTGCCGGTGGCAGTGGACCCCTCGCACGGCACCGGTCGGCGCGATCTGGTGGTGCCGATGGCCAAGGCTGGCGTTGCTGCTGGCGCCAGCGTCGTCCTGGTCGAGGTGCACCCGGATCCCGCGCGTGCCAAAAGCGACGGGCCGCAGGCGCTGTTGCCGGCCCAGCTCAAAGAACTGGGTGAGCACTTTGGTTTGCCACCGGTGGTGCCGGCCAACACCGCGCTGCCGCCGCACACCAGTCGCTACCCCGAGTTCTACAAGAAGTCGGTGGCAGAGCGCCGCCGCGCCGTCATCGCCAATCTCGGACTGTCGCACGACGCCCAGGTCTACCTGCGGCACGGTCGTTTGGACTTCGCCATTGCCGACAAGATGAGCGAAAACGTCATCAGCACGTTTGCGTTGCCGCTGGCGCTCGGCCTGAACTTTCGCATCAACGGCCGCGACTACCTGGTGCCGATGGTGGTCGAAGAGCCGAGCGTAGTGGCAGCGGCCAGCAACGCCGCCCGCATGGTGCGCGCTGCTGGCGGATTCCGTGGCGACGCGACCGCCAGCATCATGACGGCGCAGGTGCAGTTTGACCACGTGGTCGATCCGCCGGCGGCAGTTGAAATGATGCGTGAGCGGCGCGACCTGGTGGTGGCGACGGCCAACGCCGCAATCCCACGCATGGTGGCGCGCGGCGGCGGTTGCATGGACATGGACGCCCGCGTGCTCGACGGCCCCGGCGGTCTTGTCGTGCTGCACCTGTACGTCGACGTCGGCGACGCGATGGGCGCCAACGTCGTAGACACGGTGGCCGAGCACGTAGCGCCGTTGGTGCAGTCGTGGATCGGCGGCAAAGTCGGCTTGCGGATTTTGTCGAATCTGCCGATGCGCCGGTTGGTGCACGTGGAGTGTGACGTTTCTGCCGAAATGCTGGGCGGCGCCGATCTGGCCGACGGCATTGCCCGCGCCAGCAATTTCGCCGAGGTGGACCCGTTTCGCGCCGCGACCCACAACAAGGGAATCCTCAATGGAATCGACGCGGTCGCGGTCGCACTTGGCCAGGATTGGCGTGCAGTCGAAGCGGGCGCACACGCTTATGCCGGGCTGGGCAGCGATTATCGGCCGTTGGCGACCTGGGCGCGGACAAGCACCGGACTGCGTGGTACGATGGAATTGCCGCTGGCCATTGGGACAGTAGGCGGCTCGACGCAGGCGCATCCTGGTGTGCGCACTGCCATGGAGATCGTCAAGGTCGAGAGCGCGCGCGAATTGTCGGTGGTGATGGCCGCGGTCGGCCTTGCCAGCAACCTCGCCGCATTGCGCGCCCTGGCCGGCGAGGGCATTCAACACGGCCATATGAGGCTGCACGCACGCAAGTCGGATGTCTTCACCGCGCAGGCAGAACACAAAGAAGTACGGTAACGCGGCGGATTTCGCGACCGCGGCCCTGCCGCCCGCGCCCGTTGCGCCTGCCGACCCGGTGGGGCATGCCCTTGCCGGTGCCAACGTCGTTGGCGGCTCGGGCGCCATGTTCGACGCCATCGCCGAGCGCTACGACCTGCTCAACCGGTTGATGACTTTTGGCATCGACCAGCGCTGGCGGCGGCTGGCGGTCGAGAGTCTGCAGCTGCCGCCGAACGCCAAGGTCTTGGATCTGGCGACGGGCACAGGCGACCTGGCGCTGATGGCCACGCGGTTGCTGCCCACCTGCACCGTGGTTGGCATCGATCCGTCGATGGGGATGCTCGCGGTTGGCCTGACCAAGGTCAAGGCAGCGGGCCTGACCAAGCGCATCGACTTGCGCCATGGCGACGCTTGCCAACTGGATATCCCGGACCAGTTTGTGGACGGCGTGACCATGGGCTTTGGCATTCGCAACGTGCCCAATCGCGCCAAGGCACTGCGCGAGATTGCGCGGGTGCTCAAGCCCGGTGCGCGGGTGTGCATCCTGGAGGCGACGGAGCCGACCGGTGTTTTTGGCGCTGGCGCGCGCTTTCATTTGCGGGTGGTAGTGCCGCGGATCGGCGCCCTGCTGGCACGCGCCCCGCAGTACCGCTACTTGCAACAGTCGGTGGCCGCGTTTCCGGCCCCGCACCGCTTTGGCGAGATCATGGAGTCCAGTGGCTTGAAGGTCCTGGAGATCCGCAAGCTCCTTTTCGGCGTGGCCCACCTGTTCGTCGCGACGCCCATGGGCTTTGATTCCGGCGAAGGCGGGACATGACGGCGCGGTGGGCGGTCAACGAGCCCACCCCTGGTCATCGCATCGGCCCGCGCGGCTGGACGACCGAGGGCTTGCTTGCGCATGTTGCCACGGTTTTTGCGCACGGGCCGGCGCGCGACGCCTGGCGGGCGGTGTTTCGGACCCGGCTCGACTGGTCGGCGAGTGACCTCGCCGCACTGGCGGATCCGTGGTGGTTCGCATTCCGGCCGCCGGGGCAGTCTGTCGCCCGCGCCATCGGTTGCGTCGAGCGCTGCCCGGTGCAGTGGATTGACCTGCTGCCAGCCGATGACCACGGCTGCGCCGCAGCAGGCGAGGGTTTTGCACCGGACCCCACGCAGCTTGCGCAGGCGCGGGCCTGGCTCGCCGGGCTGAATTTGAACACCGACTGTGCGGTCGTCGCCGGTTTTCCGGTGCCGACAGGGCAGGGCGCCCGTGTGCCGCTGTGTTTGTGGCTGCCGCAGCTGTGGCTGACTGATCCAGACCCGGCAGACGACGACGGCATTCAGGTTGCAGCGACGGTGGATCGCACGTTGCCGGCAACGGATATCGCGGCGGCGCTGGCCCGGGCGTTGACGCGCGACCACGCCTGCATCCATCCGGGGCCGCGGGCCGCGCCTGCGGGTGGCGACAGCGTGGACGTCGCCGGTCTGATTACCCGGCTTGCCGCACCAGGCGCGCCGCGCAAGGTGGTCGCCGCGTGGCCGCAGCCAGTCCAGGTGCCGCGGCCCCGGCAGCTGTGGTTGGCTGGCCTCGCGCAAAGCCGACCGAACGCCTGGCTGGCAGACCTGCGCACGCCGTTTGCCGATTTCGCCGCGGCCTCGCCGGAGCTGCTGGTGCGGGTGCACACGGGCACGGTCGAGTCCATGGCGCTCGCCGGCACGCTCGATGACCAGGGCGGCGCCGGTCCTGGGTTGGCAGTCGAACACGGCGAAGTGGCTCGGTACATCGACAATACGCTTTCGGCCTTGGGTATCGTGCCGACCTCAAGTCAGGATTGGCACGCCGACGGCCCGTTGCGCCACCGCGCCACCCGCTTTTTCGGGCAAAAGCCGATAGGCGTAGATGCGTTGACGCTGGCTTTGCACCTGCACCCGACCCCTGCGCTACTGGGTGCGCCGCGGCATACGGCGCTGCAATGGTTGTCCGCGGCCGAATCCACTGCCCGCGGATGCTATGGCGGGTTCGCTGGACGCTTGCGCGCGGATGGATCCGGCGAGGGCGAGTGCGCCGTGCTGTTGCGGGGCATCGAGCGGACGCCAGACGGCGACCGCAGTTGGGCAGGCGCGGGGCTGGTCGCGGCATCGCAACCGTTAGCCGAGTGCGCCGAAATCGCGCGCAAGCACGCCGCAATCTGGCAGGCGTTTGGGGCCGGGGCAGCATGAATGCCATCGACGCGGCCGAACAGGCCGTGATGGTGCGCACCTGGTTTGAGGTGTTGGCCGAGGCGGGCGTCCGCCACCTGTTCGTGGCCCCCGGTTCGCGGTCGACGCCCTTGGTGCAAGCTGCGCACGAGATGGCACAACGCAAGCCGGCACCGTGGCAGGTCTGGCCGGTGCTCGACGAACGCGCAGCTGCATTCGCCGCGCTGGGTGCCAGTCGCGAAGGGCAGCTTGCAGCGGTGATTTGCACTTCGGGGTCGGCCGTCGCCCATCTGCTGCCGGCAACCATCGAGGCCGAGCGCTCGGGGCACTGCATCGTGCTGCTGACCGCAGACCGTCCGCATGGCGCCTGGCAGGTGGGCGCGCCACAAGCCGTCCACCAGGAACCCATCCTCAAGTCGCACGCGAATTTTGCGCTCGTTGGCTTGCAGCCCTCGTTCAACCGGCGGGCGAATGCGGCACGGGCCCTGCGGCAGGCTGTCGCTGAGGGCCGGCCGCTGCACGTCAATTTCCACCTGGACACGCCGCTGGCGCTCGCCGACGCCACGCCCAAGCCAGTCAAAGGCGTCAGCCCTGAGCGACTGCAGGTGCCTGACGAGCAAGCCCTGCCTCCGCCCAAGCGCGGTGAGCGCGCGCTAGTCGTGGTGGGTGCCCTGTCCCAGGACCCGCCGAAGCTGCTGGCGCATACGATGGCGGCGGCCGGCGTGCAGTGGCAGGTGTTGGCGGAGGCGTGCAGCAACCTGCGCGGCTTTCTGCCGGCGACGGCACCGATTCGCTACGAGGCCTGGCTGCGCCAGCCGGCGGTGCGGGCGGCAATTCGACCGGACCGCATCCTGCGTTTTGGCGCATGGCCGGTCTCCAAGGGTCTGCAGTTGCTGCTGGAAGACTGCGCCGCCGCCGATGTGCCGCATACCTACATCGGCGGGGCGCATCCCTCCAACCCACTGGGCCAGTCGAGTCTGCGGTGGCTGCGGTCGTCACCTGCCGCAGCGCTCGCCAACTGGGACGAGACGATCGTCGATACGGAGACTACGGAGTGGCTGCGGCGGATGGCCGCGGAAGACTCCGACGCCAACTGGCGCCTGGATGACCTGTTGGCCAGTCCGGAGGCGACCAGCAACGAGCCCGGCATCGTCCACGCCTTTTTGGCGGCCCTGCCAGCCCACACACCGGTGCAGATTGCCAACTCGATGCCGATTCGCCACCTGGAGGCCTTTTGGCCAGCGCAATGCAGCGCAGTCATGGGGTTTTCGCGCGGCGCCAACGGTATCGACGGCACGCTGGCCACGGCGTGGGGCAGGGCGCTGGCGCTCACTCGGCCATCGTGGGTGGTGCTAGGCGACGCCGCATTGCTGCACGATGCGACCAGTCTGCAGCTGCTGCGTGTGCGCCCCGACCTGCGGGTGCTGTGTTTCGACAATGACGGCGGGGCTATTTTTGACTGGCTGCCGGCGGCGAAAGTGGTCGGACCGGCGGTGCACCGGGACTACTTTACCCAGCCGAATGGCTTGGATTTGGTCGCGGTGGCGCGGGCGTTTGGGTTGACGGCGGAGGTGGTGCACGGCTTGAAAGCTGCGGCCACCATTGCCGCATGGGCGCGCGATGGTTCTGGGCCGCAAGTGGTGGTGGCCAAGACCGATGCTGTGGCGGCGCGGGCGGTGTGGCGGGATTGGACGG
>SXGU01080717.1_pt1 | contig 36133 bp, 39 predicted proteins | sample 3174531 | NCBI WGS metagenome assembly SXGU01 (sample SAMN11356863, study PRJNA531348) | freshwater metagenome | isolation source: freshwater sample F1-140 | place: China: Fuxian Lake, Yuxi | collected 2017-12-25 | reverse complement strand
GACGATCAGCACGGCACGGCTATCATCTGTGCGGCGGCACTAATCAATGCGGCGCATCTGACTGGGCGCAACCTGAAAGATATTAAGGTGGTGGTGCTTGGCGCGGGTTCGGCGGGGATTGCTTGTCTTGAGCTGATTAAGCGCATGGGCATTAAACATGAAAATGCTTTGCTGGTTGATAAAACGGGCGTGATTTACGAGGGGCGCACCGAAAGCATGAACCAGTGGAAATCCGCACATGCTGTAAAAACTGACAAGCGCACTCTTTCTGACGCTCTGAACGGCGCGGATATGTTCATGGGGCTGGCGGGGAAAAACGCAGTTAGCAAAGAGCAAGTTGCTACCATGGCGAAAAATCCGATTATTTTTGCGATGGCGAACCCTGACCCAGAAATCACGCCTGAAGATGTTCGCAGTGTTCGCTCTGATGCGATTATGGCGACTGGTCGTAGCGATTATCCAAACCAAGTGAATAATGTTATGGGTTTCCCATATATTTTCCGTGGTGCGCTTGATGTTCGCGCTTCGCAGATTAACGAAGAAATGAAAGTTGCGGCGGCGGAAGCTATTGCGGCTCTTGCCCGCGAAGATGTTCCTGAGGAAGTTTCCGCGGCTTATGCTGGGCGCAAGATGGAATATGGCAAGGAATATATTATTCCCGCGCCGTTTGACCCGCGGCTGATGACCACCGTTCCTGTTGCCGTGGCGCAAGCTGCGATGCGTACGGGCGTGGCTCGCAAGCCAATCACCGATTTTGTGGCGTATAAGCAAGAGCTAGCGGCGCGGCGCGACCCGACAGCGAATTCTATGCAGCATATTTTTGATAAAGTTCGTGAAAACCCGCAGCGCATAATTTTTGCTGAAGGTGAGGAAGAAAAAATCATCCGCGCTGCTGTGCAGTGGCGCGATAATGGTTATGGCGAACCAATCCTTGTCGGGCGGGTTGAGCGCATCCATGAGCTAATGAAAAAAATGGGAGTTATCGATTATCAAAATATCGAAATCGCTAATGCGGCGGTGAGCGAGCATGTCGACGCTTATATTGATTACCTATATCCGCGCTTGCAACGCATTGGTTATCTCTATCGTGATGTTGCCCGTATGGTGAAAAATGACCGCGATATTTTTGCTTCTTGTATGTTGGCAATGGGGCATGGTGACGCGCTGATGACGGGGCTTACCCGCAATTACAATGTGTCTTTGGATAATGTAAAACGGGTTATTGACACCAAGCAGGACGAATTCCTGTTCGGAATTTCTTTGGTGGTGGCGAAGGGAAAAACTATTTTCTTCTCCGACACCACGGTGCAGGAATTGCCAGATGCGCAGCAGCTAGCGCAGATTGCGGTTAAAACAGCGGCGAAAGCTCGTCAAATGGGGCATGACCCACGGGTTGCGTTGCTTTCATATTCAACTTTCGGTAACCCGATGGGCGATAAATCGGATCGTATCCGCGATGCGGTTAAAGTTCTGGATGGCATGAATGTTGATTTTGAATATGACGGCGAAATGTCCGCTGGTGTGGCTTTGAATAAAGATTTGATGAAGCTCTATCCGTTCTGCCGCCTTTCTGACACGGCGAATATTCTGGTGATGCCTGCTTTGCACTCGGCGCATATTGCCTCTAACATGTTGCAGGAACTGAGTGACGGTGTGACCATCGGGCCAATTCTAATGGGGCTTACTCGCCCTGTACAGATTGTGCAGATGGGAGCAACTCTTTCGGAAATGCTTAACCTCGCCGCCATCGCTGCGATGGAAGCAATCGCCGAAAAGCAAACCAAAGTAACCCCAATCGCTAAGGGGAAGAAGGCGAAGGCTTAAATGGTCATAGGTATTCGGTCATGGGTCATGGGAGTTGAACTCATGACCCATGACTCATGACCAAATTGAATTTACATACTCAATATTAGAGGACACCACAATGACCCTATCCATCACCGCATCACTTACCCCAGAATATAAGGCTATTTTAACGCCTGATGTGCAAAAATTTGTAGAAAAACTGGCGGAGAAATTTACTGCTCGTAAAGACGAGCTTCTTAAAAAACGCATAGAAAAACAAAAATGGTTGGATGCGGGGAATCTGCCTGATTTCCTGCCTGAAACCAAGCATATCCGCGATGATTTGAGCTGGAAAGTTGCGCCTATCCCACAGCCTTTGCAAGACCGCCGCGTGGAAATCACAGGACCTGTGGAGCGCAAAATGATCATCAACGCGCTTAACTGCGGCGCGAAAGTGTTCATGGCAGATTTTGAGGATTCGCTAACGCCAACTTGGCAAAGCATCATGGACGGGCAGGTGAATTTACGCGATTATGTTGATGGAACAATTGCTTATACAAGCCCAGAAGGTAAGCATTATACGCTAAATAAAGAAATCGCCACTCTGATTGTTCGCCCTCGTGGTTGGCATCTGGATGAAAAACATGTTTTGCTAAATGGCAAGCCAATTGCTGGTGCGTTCATGGATTTTGGCGTTTATTTTTATCTGAATGCGAAAAAACTCCTAGAGCGCGGGCTTGCGCCGTATTTTTATCTGCCAAAGCTGGAAAGCCACGAAGAAGCAGCACTGTGGGCGGATATTTTTGACTTTTCGGAAAAAGAGCTTTCTTTGCCAAAAGGCACAATCAAAGCGACCGTGCTTATTGAAACCATCGTTGCCGCTTTTGAGATGGAAGAAATTCTTTTTGCCCTGAAAGACTATTGCGTAGGTCTTAACTGTGGACGGTGGGATTATATTTTTAGCTTCATCAAAAAATTCAGCAAACGCCCTGATTTTGTTCTGCCTGACCGTGCAAGCGTCCTGATGACTACGCATTTCCTGCGTTCTTATTCTCTCCTGCTCATCCAAACAACGCACAAGCGCGGCGCGTTTGCCATGGGCGGCATGAGCGCGTTTATTCCAGTTAAAAACGACGAAGCAGCTAACGAAAAAGCTTTCGCTATGGTTCGCGCTGATAAAGAGCGCGAGGCAGGTGATGGGCATGACGGAACATGGGTGGCACATCCAAATCTTGTGCCTGTTGCCATGGAGGTTTTTAACCGCCTGATGCCAACGCCAAACCAAGTTTCTCGCCAGCGTCCTGATGTGAGCATTAAAGCTAGCGATATGCTGGCGATTCCTGAAGGCAAAATCACCGAGGCGGGACTGCGCAATAATATCAGTGTTTCCGTGCAATATCTGGCATCGTGGCTGAACGGCGTGGGCTGCGTACCGATTTTCAATTTGATGGAAGAAGCGGCAACGGCGGAAATCGCCCGCTCGCAAATTTGGCAGTGGATTCACCATGATAAAGGTGTGCTGGATGATGGTCGCCCAGTGACCATTTCGCTTTATGAGCAGTTGCTCGCCGAGGAGCTAGCAAAACTGCCAGCTAGCGACCTGCCATACGAACGCGCGGCGGCGTTGCTTACTGACCTAGTAGCACCGCCAGAATTTGCAGAATTTTTGACCTTGCAAGGTTACGAGCAACTTTCAGAAAAACTAGCGGCTTAGCTCTGGCTTGAATATCTGCATTAGCCTTCCTAGCCAACCGCCTGCTTCTTCTAGTGGCGGCGGCAGGGTGTCTTGACTTTTTGAAAATTTATTTGCCCAGCCGATATCGACCTTATGCTGAAAATTTTCGGAAAGATCGTGGATTAAGTGATCCGCTCCACCCATTGGTAGGTCATAGGCAACGGTAATAACTCCGCTATCAGCGTCATAGGCTTGTTCAGGAGTGAGCGGCTTCAGGATAGCATTGTTGAATTCTGGCAACATGCCCAGCATATTGACAATGGTCGGATAAACCAAGCTTGGATGATGCCGATCAGGCTGGGTTATATTGATAAAAACCCTATCGCCGCCATTCTCCGAAAGCTCAACTTTGAACGCGACCGATAACGGCTTTATCTGGTGGTCGGCGTTGCCACTTGTTTCAATAATCGGCGCTCCTGACAGATGGGCGATGATCCTGCCCGCTGCGTTTGACTCCTCAATTATATCCTTTGGATTATTTATTCTTTCAATGTTGATCATAAATTTCTCATTTGGTTATTATTGTTTTGTGTGCGATTTACCCAATTTTTTTCTATTTTTTCCTCTACAGGCAGCAGAAGTTTGTCGCTAAGCAATTTGTCCCATTTTTCCGCATGATAGGGGAATAATGACCTGCCGCCTACGGCAATTCCCGCGGTTAGTGCTGCTCCGCCTAGTTTTCCTGCAAAGATATGAGCGATTGGCGCGGGGTTATGCAGCATTTTTTGCGCGGTAACATTAAGCGCGATAGATGAGCATGTCCACACTAGAGCTTGCGGCAGATGGGTAACTTCATAGTTGTAAATCCTCTCAACACGGTCTTTGTATTTTTGTGAATCAAGGCTATATCCATGACGCAACGCCCACGCTTTTCCTTCCCTCTGCGCGCCTTTTCTGAAGCTAGAGCTGAACACAGGCTCTAGCAACTCACCAATCCCCTTCATCAGGCTGGGGAATAATCGCTGCATCCCGACAGTAAGCGGAATTGCCCCGAAATCACCTATTACCTCTGCCTTCCAGCAATTTTTAAGCTGGCTCTCATTGCCAAGATGTTTTTGAATAAAATCGCCAATGAAGGGATCAATAAAATCCGTCGCCGTGCAAACAATCGTGTGGTTGAGCGTATAAGCAATGTCCGCCGCTTTTTCTTGCGGAGTTTTAGCTGCTTCCAGCTCTTGCGGCGTTTTTTCTTCCTTTTGCTTCATTGCGAATGATTATCATTCGCATCATCAAAAGTCAACTATTAGTAACCTTAAGATGTTTATTCCATTAATCAGGTCATGGAATTTGCTAGTTTTTCTGCACAAATATGCTGATTTCTTGGCTGGTTACGGCGTCAGATTTGCTTTCCTTAACGCCAATTTTATTGGCGTCAACGCCTAGTTTATTGAGCTTTGAAACCACTGCCAGCAGGTTGGCGGCATGAACACTGTCCGCCCGCCCGTCTTGAGTTTCATTCATCGGGGTAACCGATTCAACAGCGTAGCTAGCGTCTATTTTCCCTCTGGCGACAGAATCAACCACAGTTTTTAGCGCATTTTCAAAATAAACATTCTTTTGATTAAAGCGAATAACCAGCACTGGCTTTGCCGATTCTATAGCGGAAAACTGGCTATTTTCCTGCGCTTTACTGCTCATTGGCGTAATTAACGCCGCCGCGCAAAGCAAGGCAGCAGCGGCTAATACGGTGGTTTTACCAGTGTTTTTCAAGCTATGCTTGCCCATTCTATTTCCCCAATATTTAAGTTATGTCGCAAAGACTGTAAAATATCATAGATTACAAGTCAATTTATAGATAAAAAAACCACAGATAAAAAACTCTTGTGTTTTATAATAAATTGGTTAGATTGCCGCCTCTTGCATCTGCAATGGACCCATAGCTCAGCTGGATAGAGCATTTGACTACGAATCAAAAGGTCGGGCGTTCGAATCGCTCTGGGTCCACCATATCTTCATAATATATGATAAATTTCTGATAGAAGTTCGTTGCAACAATTGCGAAAGCGTATTATTACTCCGAGTTATGACCAAAACAGCAAAAAAATTAATCCCTGCAAAAACATCGGCTAAACCATCGGCAAAGCCGCTGTTCAAGCGCGTTCTTCTCAAAATTTCTGGCGAAGCTTTGATGGGCGATATGGGCTATGGGCAAGACCCAAAGGTAATTGAGCGCATTTCCCGCGATATAAAACAAACCATGGAAATGGGCGTTGAAGTTTGCCTTGTCGTTGGTGGCGGCAATATATTTCGCGGCATTCAGGGGGCAGCAAATGGCATGGAACGCGCCAGTGCCGATTATATGGGGATGCTGGCGACTGTTCTTAACGCGCTGGCGATTCAAAATACTCTTGAGCGCATGGGCGTTGATACCCGCGTGCTTTCAGCGATTAACATGATGCAGGTTTGCGAACCATATATCCGCCGTCGTGCGGAACGCCATATCCAGCGCGGGCGCGTGGTGATTTTCGCAGCGGGAACGGGTAATCCGTACTTCACCACGGACACTGCGGCCGCCCTTCGCGCTAATGAAATGGGTTGCGATTTGCTGATGAAAGGCACGCAGGTGGACGGCGTTTATTCCGCCGATCCGCGCAAAGACAAAAAAGCCAAGCATTTTGATCGGCTTACCTATCATGAAGTGCTGGTGAAAGATTTACAGGTTATGGATCAATCGGCGATTTCGCTGGCGCGGGAAAACCAAATACCTATTATGGTTTTCTCTATCCATGAAGCAGGCGGACTGGCGGAAGCGGTCTGCGGCAAGGGGAAATTTACTTTAATTGCAGATGCGTAGTTCGTATTAATTACGGACTACTAACTACGGACTACGAATTACGAGGAAACAATGACCGCAGACTTAAACGAACTTCGCCGCCGCATGGAAGGCGCACTGAAATCACTCCACACTGAATTTGGCGGGTTGCGCACTGGACGGGCTAATTCTAGCTTGCTGGAGCATATTCAGGTGGAGGCGTATGGCAGCATGGTCGCGCTTAACACCGTTGCTAATATCAGCATTCCAGAACCGCATCTGTTGGCTGTGCAGGTGTGGGATAAAGGCACGGTAAAATCGGTTGAAAAAGCTATCAATGCCGCGGGTTTAGGCTTGAACGCCGCAGCGGACGGGCAGATTGTTCGCGTACCAATTCCGCCACTTTCACAGGAACGCCGCGTGGAGCTAACCAAAATCGCTGGGAAATACGGCGAAAACGCCAAGGTTGCCGTGCGTAATGTGCGCCGCGAAGGCATGGACACCCTTAAAAAACAAGAACATGACAAAGAAATTTCTAAAGACGAACACGCAAAGCAAAGTGAGCTAATCCAAAAACTTACCGATGAATTCATCAAAAAAATTGATGAGGCGCAAGCGGTGAAGGAAAAAGAAATTCTTGGGAACTAGCTATTGTGGCTAAAGCCTTACCGCAACATATCGCCATTATCATGGATGGCAATGGCAGGTGGGCAAAGGCTCGCGGTTTGCCACGAAGTCACGGGCATAAAAAAGGCGCGGACGCACTGCGCCGAACCTTGGATAGCTGCGAAGCGGCGGGCGTTTATTACCTCACGATTTATGCTTTTTCCGCGGAAAATTGGAAACGCCCGCAAGAAGAAATATCGGAATTGATGCAGCTTTTGCAGCATTATCTGCATCAGGAGCTGGATAATTTTTACCAGCGCGGTGTGCGCCTGCGCTTTATCGGTGATTTATCAATGCTTGACGCGGAAATCCGCGAACAGCTTGAATATTCAGCAAAACTTACCGCGAAAAACACGGCTTTTAACTTAACCATCGCGCTCAGCTATGGCAGCAGGCAGGAAATACTGCGCACCGCCAAAAAATTGGTGGAAAAAGCGGTGGGCGGAGAAATTTCGTCAAGTGATATAAGCGAGCAAATCTTTGAAGAAAATTTGGACACAACAGGGCTGCCCGAACTGGATTTGCTGATTAGAACGGGCGGCGAAAAACGGCTTTCCAACTTCCTGCTTTGGCAATCTGCCTATACAGAGCTGTATTTTTCTGATACTCTGTGGCCAGATTTTGACAAGGCGGATCTCTCCTCCGCACTAAACGATTTCAGCAAGCGGGAACGACGATACGGAACAACGGGATAGCCATGTTATTGTTTAGCCAACAATTTCAACGCCGCTGAAGAAGAAAGAAATTTCAGCCGCTGCGTTTTCAGGGCTGTCAGAGCCATGAACCGAGTTGCGCTCGATGCCTTCGCCAAAAAGTTTGCGGATAGTTCCTGCCTCTGCTTTCGCTGGGTCAGTTGCGCCCATGATTTCGCGGTTTTTAAGAACAGCGTTTTCGCCTTCCAAAACCTGCACAACAACTGGCGCAGAAACCATATATTCCACCAACTCATCATAAAACGGACGATCTTTATGAACCGCATAAAACTCGCGGGCTTGCAAACGAGACATCCGTAGGCGTTTTTGCGCTACAATGCGAAGACCGTTTTCTTCAAATACTGCGTTGATCTTACCAGTAAGATTGCGTTCGGTTGCATCTGGTTTAAGAATAGAGAAAGTGCGCTGTTTAGCCATGGTTATACCCCTGCAAAAAGTTGAAAAATCATAAAATCTTGCGCGGTGTATAATGCTAAATCAATTAAAACGCAACTAGATTTCTAAAAGAAGTCTATTTCCCAGAAAAACTAACCGCATTGCCCATGTAATTCAGCATATTATTTTCCAGCTTGGCGTTTAGCATATCCATCATTTCCGCTATTAGCTTTTCGTAGGCAGCGCGGCGAGCATTAACGCTAGCATTTTCGGGGATGGTGATGCTACGCATGACGCTGACCGAGGTATTGGCTTCTGAAAGTGCCTCGCCGCCATATAGGCGCATTTCCACCTCAAGTTTCGCGTCAAAGCGTTTATCCTGCTCAACGGTGAACACGCCTTTTACGCCCTTGCTGGTTGGCAAATCAGTGCTGGTAACTGGTGCGTCGAGAATGGTTATTTGCAGCAGCTTATCCGAACCCGTCGCCCGCAAGCGATCCTTCACCCAGATATGCATAGCATCCGCAGGCGTATAGGGCATAAGATGCTCAATATTCGGAGCTTTATATGGTGATTTATAAGCATCCACCACCTCAATATTCGCCACATTAACCTTTATAATTGGCAGCTTGGTGAAGCTTAATTCATTCACTTTTGGCGGTGGTGGTGCGTCGCAAGAAGCTAGCAACAATGCGCAGCTAACAATAAAACCACGAGCTATTAATTTAAGCATATTTTTCTCCATATTTTTATTTTTGCAGAGAGTATCACTATCACATGCTGCGAATTATTTCACGCATTTTTTTGCGATCTGCATCACCCAGCGGCAGCAATCCGCGCTCGGTTATATAGCCGTCCTCACCGATAGCATTTTCGCTGGTTAGCTCTTTTAAGAATTCGGCAACGCCAGCAACCATGCCGATATGCTGTTTTTTCGCATAAACGAATAAGCTGCGCGACACGCTGTATTTCCCTGATTCAATGCTGTCAAAGCTGGGCAGCACGCCGTCTATCCTGCTTGGCTGCACCTTTCCCGAATTTTCCTCCACAAAGCTGTAACCTAAAATTCCAAGTGCTTTTTCATTAGAAAATAGTTTTTGCACGATGATGTTGTCATCCTCACCAGCTTCCACGAATTTTCCGTCCTCGCGCAGAAGATGACACATTTTTTTGCGGGTTTTTTCGTCCGCATAAGCTTTTTCAAATTCCTTGATTTGTTCGCAGCCCTTTTCCATCGCTAGCTCCACGAAGGCATCCCGCGTTCCCGAAGTGGGTGGCGGCCCGTAGACTTCAATCGGGTTTTTGGGCAGGGAAGAATCTATCTCGTTCCATGTTTGATAGAAATTTTTGACAAGCTTGCCGCCCGCATCTGGCACTTCACGGGCAAGGGCGAGGAATAAAGTTTTTTTGCTAATATTTAGTATCGGCGTGCCTTTTTTTGCCGCTAGAACAATGCCGTCATAACCGATGGCAATTTCAGCAATATCGGTGACTCTATTGCGTTTGCATAAATCGCGCTCGCTGTCGGTTATCTGGCGTGAAGCATTGGCAAAGTCTGGCGTATTCTCGCCCACACCTTCGCAAAATAGCTTGAAACCGCCGCCCGTCCCCGTGGATTCCACAATCGGCGTTCTGAATTTTCCGCCTTGTCCGAATTGTTCGGCCGCCACGGTGACAAAGGGATAAACGGTGGACGAGCCAACAGCTCGAATTTGCTCGCGGGCAAGGGTGGGTGGCGCGAAAGCCAAGCAAGAAAACAAGGCAAGGCTTGGAAATATAAACGAAAAACGCATAAAATTCCTTTTAGGAAAATCAAATTAGATAAAGCTACATAATCGCCGCATCATATACCAACAAAGCGATGCTTGCAATGCAATGAGTTATGTAATAATGCTTCAGCGCATACTTCAGGGTACATAGCTCAGTTGGTAGAGCAGCTGACTCTTAATCAGCTTGTCGCAGGTTCGATCCCTGCTGTACCCACCATATTTCTAAACATGACTGAATAGAGGAAAAAATGTTTATACAAACCGAAAGCACTCCTAATCCGCTAACGCTAAAGTTTTTGGTGGGACAGCCAGTGCTGGAAACTGGTACGGCATTTTTTACCAATGTGGAGGATGCGGGGATTTCGCCGCTCGCGCTGGAGCTTTTTGCGATTGACGGCGTTACTGCAATATTTCTTGGCAGTGATTTTGTGACTGTGACCAAAAGTGAAGATAGCGAGTGGAACGACTTAAAAGCTCCGCTACTTACCAGCATAATGGATTTTTTTGTAGCAAAAAAACCTGTGATGGGTTCGGCAAAAAAAGCGGTGGAAGTTGACGAAAATGAGAGTGATTTAATAAAACAAATTCGAGAATTAATTGATACTCGCGTGCGCCCAGCCGTGGCGCAGGATGGCGGCGATATTATTTTTCACGGCTTTGAGGATGGTATTGTGCAACTCGAACTCCATGGCTCATGCTCGGGCTGCCCAAGCAGCACCATCACCCTCAAAAACGGCATCGAAAATATGCTAAAACACTATATTCCCGAAGTCGTAGCGGTGGAGGCGGTTTAGTGGCAAAGCTTCAAGAACCGTTCTTACAATTTGCTAAAAATTTCAATCCTGATTTTGCGGGGTTTGGTGAAACTGCGGCTGCTGAATATCAGCATGAAAAATCAGCGCAGACCAGCAAATTAGTTTATTATAATTCAGAAGCTGAAGCCTATTTATTTCAAGCAAATTGTTTGGAAATGATGGACGCTATGATTAAAAAACATCCAGAAGGGTGTTTTGATATGATTTTCGCCGATCCACCATATTTTCTTTCTAATGGCGGGATTTCTTGCCAAGCGGGGAAAATGGTTTCTGTGAACAAGGGGAAATGGGATAAATCGGAAGGTGCAGAAGCAAATCACGCCTTTAATCTTGAGTGGTTGAAACGCTGCCAAAAGCTCTTAAAGCCAAATGGTACGATCTGGATTTCTGGCACTATGCATGTGATCTATTCTATTGGTTACGCGTTGCAGCAGTTGGATTATAAGCTGCTTAATGATATTATTTGGGAAAAGCCAAATCCGCCGCCGAATCTTGCTTGTCGCTATTTTACCCACTCAACGGAAACAGTGTTATGGGCGGCAAAAAGCCCTAAATCAAAACATGTTTTTAATTATGCGGATATGCGGGCAATTAATGATGGCAAGCAGATGAAGTCAGTGTGGCGATTTACTTCGCCGCCAAATGCCGAAAAAACGCACGGCAAACACCCAACGCAAAAGCCACTTTCATTGGTTGAACGCTGCATTCTATCTTCCACCAATAAGGGCGATTTTGTTTTAGACCCCTTTGCAGGAAGCTCTACTACGGGCGTAGCTGCCGTTGGTTTAGGGCGTCGGTTTTGTGGAATAGAGTTAGAAAATGAGTTTATTGAGCTTTCAATAAAGCGTCTAAAAAACGCAGCTGTAGCACCTGTTTTACAGGATAGATTGGAGTACGCATGAAAGAGGGTGGGGTTGGCGGTGGAAAAACCATGACAGGATTGCATTTTGAAAAGAAAGTTGATTTTCAAGCACTGCTTCTTGGTATAGATGGCTACACCATAAAAAAATCTGGTCGTGCTGGGTTAGATGTTTGCTTTTATGATGCTGTTGTGGCTAGGCTTTTTCGCAAGAATGCTTTTTATAAATATCTGGAAGAGCAAGGAGTTAATTGGAAAGAACATATTTCCAAAAAATTATTACCAGATGATGCCTTGTTGGTTATTGTGCGCGAAACGCTGTTTATTATTGAAGTAAAATATCAGCAAGTTGCTGGTTCTGTTGATGAAAAATTGCAAACCTGTGATTTTAAGCGCAAGCAATATCTAAAACTGGTTTCAAGTCTTGGGTTAAAAGTTGAATATGTTTATGTACTCAATGATTGGTTTAAGGCAGATGGGTATAAAGGCGTTTTGGAATATATTCACAGCGTAAATTGTCACTATAAATTTAATGAACTTCCCCTTGCTTGGCTTGGGCTTCCAACTGGCAAGAAATAATCAGGTACAAAAAATGAACTTGCAGCATCGTATAGCTTTTTACTGTGGATTGTTTCCTTTATTCAGTGGTGTTGCTGTATTCGTTTTGTGGTTAATCACAGGATTTGAATGGTTAGAATTTGCTGGATTATTGTTACTAATTATTGGTTGGATATGTTTTCTGTTTGGACTTTTATTTTTGCTTTTTGGGATAAAAAAACAGAAATCTGTAAATATAAAAACATATTTTGTTGTTTTTGTATTGCTTGCTAATTTTCCAGTAACCTTTTCTATTACTTCTTATGCAATAAAGGTTGAAACTATAAATTATGTAACTGTTTCTAACGAATCTAATAACATTTTAGAAAATGTTGTTTTTATTGATCCTCTAGGAAATAATTATGAGGTGAAAAATATAAATCCAAATACAAAAATACAAAAACAATTTAATTTTCAAGGAGAGGGTAGCGTTAAATATAAGTTAGAAGATAATAAATTTCGTCCATCTTCAGGTGAGCTTATAGGCTATATTAGCCTCGGACTTCCTGCTAATAATGTTGTATTTAACATAAATCGCGAAGGCACTATTTCTGTTTCAGAAGGAAATAAATAAAACAAAAAAAGGCACAAAAAAATGAGCATTACAATTTTTCCACATAAGCTAAATTTTGATTTCATGGGCAAACGGTGGCTGGGCTTTGCCTTTTCCATCGCGCTTACCATTGCTTCTATTAGTTTGGTGATGACCAAGGGGCTTAATCTGGGCATTGATTTTACGGGCGGGATTTTGATGGAAATCCACACCGAGGAAACGGCGGATTTAGGTAAGCTACGGGCGACACTCGGCAGCCAAGGCTTCGGTGAAGTTTCGCTGCAAAATATTGGCGATGTGGCGGCGGGTAAGGATGTGATGATCCGCATCCAAGTTTCCGAAAGCGATGACCAATCGGCGGTTACCAATAAAGTCAAAAGCTTGCTGGCGGCGGAAGTTGGTGGGAGTGTGGAGTATAGAAAAATTGATTTCGTAGGGCCAACAGTGGGGCAGGAATTGGTGCAGTCTGGAATACTCGCGGTGCTGTGTGCCTTTGCGTCTATTATGCTTTATGTTTGGTTTCGCTTTGAGTGGCAATATGGCGTTGGGGCAATTCTCGCGCTGATTCATGACAGCATAATGATACTTGGGTTTTTCGCCATCACTCGCCTTGATTTTGGGCTGACTGCTATTGCGGCGATTCTCACTATCGTTGGTTATTCCATCAATGACTCGGTGGTGATTTATGACCGCATCCGCGAGAATATGCGCCGTTTCAAAAAAATGCCTGTGTTTGATTTGTTAAATGTCAGCATAAACGAGACTCTTTCGCGCACAGTTCTTACTGCTTCTACTACTCTGCTTGCTTCACTAGCGTTGCTGATATTTGGTGGCGAGGTGATTCGCGCTTTCTCCGCCGCTATGGTTTTTGGGGTAATAATCGGCACTTATTCATCTATTTACATTTCCGCGCCCGCGCTAATTTATCTTAATTTGCGCGAACAGGCTGAAATACAAGAATAATTTGCTAAAAAATAGTGGTTGCATAAAACCTGTTTTTGTGCTAATTACTTAACATCCAACGGTCACCATTAACACTTTATTAAGGAATATTATTATGAAAAAATCACTAAACGCAATCGCACTCGCGCTTACAGTGAGCTTGTTGCCACTAAGCGCATATGCACTTGATATAACGCCTGATGCAACTCGCGATCTTGCTGATCCGTCTTACTTGCCAACTCAAGGCAAGGTGCAAGGCAAAACTTCTTATCAGTATGGAAAATCCAAGTGGGATGTGCGGGATGCGAATGATGCATTCGTTTTGGCGGCAGACCAAAAAACAAATAATATCACACAAAATGTTGCTTATGGTATAACGGATACTGTATCGGTTAGCGTTTCCGATAGCTACGGCACTTCAACTGTTGGACGCGGAGCGACATCAGAGCGTAAAGCCAACGGTTTTGAAAACCCAACTATTGGCGCGACATGGCGTGTTATCGACCAGAAAACCAACCCAGTTAGCGTTGATTTGCTTGCTTCATATTCTCCTGATGTCTTCAATGCTAAAGGCGCGACTGAAACTCAGGATGGAACGGTCGCTCGTGGCGGCTATGTAGTGGGCGGCGGAACGGCTGTTAGCTATAGAACCCGTGCATTCACCATCTATGGTGCTGGTGGTGCTGTTTATCGGGGCGATACAGAAACTGAGAACCAAACAACAGGCGTAAAGACAAAGTTGAATGATTCAAATTGGAATTATTTACTATCTTTGCAAACGCAAACTCGCTTGACCAGCCTAGTTTCTTTGGATGCTGGCGTGTCGCATGTGTTTAGAGATAAAGCGAATACATCGTTCAGAAATGGTGCTGGTACTCTGGTTAGCAGGCATGTTAAGGCGGGTGATATAACCGCGCTTAATGTTGGTCTTAATTACACGGTTATTAAAAATCGTTTGGTTGCTGGTTTGACATACGAACATGATATTATAGATGATAGTGTAACTAGCTATGCTAATCCTGCGAATAACATAACAAGGACAGATGACACCGCAAATATTTATGGTGCAAAACTTACCTATCTTTTGAATTAGTTTTTTCCGTATTTAATTGATATAAACAGGTCTAGCCGATAAGATTGGCTAGACCTGTTTTTGTATCTAGTTCTGTCCATAAATTCTACTATAGCTTGCTGCAAATGATGTTTTCCTGCGCTTCCGCTACTCATGTACTCGGTGTACACTCCGTTGCGGTTCTCTGAAAACTACCATTCTCGCTACGCTCTAGCGAATTTCTGGACAGAACCTATAGAAAGTCAAATTGGTGAAAATTATTCGAGATATTGAAACCATAGATAAAAGCTATAAAGGCGCGGTTATTGTGCTGGGTAATTTTGATGGATTTCATCTTGGGCATCGGGCGATTATTGCTCACGCCGCAACTGTTGCGAAGGCTGAGAAACGCCCCCTTGCGCTGATGTCATTTGAGCCACACCCTAAGGAGTTTTTGGGGAATTTACTTAGTAAAGAACCATACAAAAACATGCGGATTTATAGCTTACGCAGCAAGCTTCTAGTCGCTGGCGAACTTGGTGTGGAGTGTGTTTTTCTAATGCGTTTTAATGAAAAATTTGCAGGACTTGGTGCGGAAGAATTTATCCGCGAGGTGCTAGTGAAAAAGCTATCGGCAAAACATGTAATCACAGGCGAGAATTTTTGCTTCGGAAAAAATAGGAGTGGGGATAAAAATTTACTAGCAAAATTCGCAGGCGAGCTAGGATTTGGCTATACGGCGCACTCACAAATTTACGCTAATGATGGGGCGGTGATTTCTTCTAGCCTTATCCGTGATTTACTGGCGCATGGAAAGGTAAGGGAGGCTTCGTCCTTGCTGGGCAGGTCATATCATATTAGCGGGCGAGTGCAACACGGCGAAAAACGCGGGTCGCAACTAGGATTTCCCACTGCCAATATATCGCTTGGTAGAAAATTATTTTTACCCAAATACGGAGTATATGCGACGCGAGTGCAGTTAGAAAATAAAATTTACAATGCGGTTGCCAATCTTGGTGTGAAGCCAACTTTTGGAAACTATGCGCCAAATCTGGAGGTGCATTTGTTTGATACAAACGAAAATCTATATGGTAAAAGGCTGTGCGTTGAATTTGTGGATTTTATTCGAGATGAACAAAAATTTTCCGCGCTAGACGAGCTAAAAACACAGATAGATATTGATTGCGTTGCGGCAAAGAAAATATTGAGTTTCGAGTTTAGAGTTTAGAGTTTAGAATTTAGAGTGTGGAGTGTGGAGTGTGGAGTGTAAGAAAATCAACAAAATAGTAGCTGTATTTCTCGTCGTCGCCACCTTTGCGCTTGACCAGTGGAGCAAAGCGGAAGTGCTAGGAAATCCGTTGTTATCTGGTTATACGACAATAGAAATTACATCGTTTTTTAATCTGGTTTTAGTGTTTAATCGCGGTGTAAGTTTTGGGATGTTCGCTGGGTATAATCAACCGCTCCTGCTTATTATATTCGCGCTGATTATCATTTCTGTTTTGCTGGTGTGGCTATGGCGTAGTAAGTCGGTTATGGTGACGACAGGGATAGGGCTGGTGGTTGGTGGCGCGGCGGGCAATGTTGTTGACCGAATTCGTTATGGCGCGGTGGTGGATTTTCTTGATTTTCACCTAGGAGAATTGCACTGGCCAGCGTTTAATCTCGCTGATTCTTTTGTCTTTATAGGGGTTGTAGTTTTATGTGTTCATAGTCTGTTTTTCGAGGACAGGCAATCAGCAAAGCCCAACAGCAGCACGCAACAGTGAATTTACGCGTGATTGCCAACCGCTACCTCCTTCGCGTAGTAAATCCAACAAATCGCTGTCTATACTTATACTAACAACTGCTTTTTTTCTTCCGACTGGTCGCCCACGCTTCGCCTTCTTAAAACGCACAATAAAATCGTTATCCAGATCTTTCATAGGAAGCATGTCCGCTAAAACGGCATCGGTTAACCCAATTGCTTCTCCGCTTTTATTCGTCAGTTTTTTGCTCATAAATCTTTTCCTCTCTTTTATTCGCCTTGCGCAAACTGATAATTCTATAATTATTGCCACGAGGCGTATAAACGCAGGCATGTAGCCTACCCTCGATTTTACCAAGAGCAACAAAGCGAATTTCTCCATATTCAAAATTACCAGATGGGGTGCGGATAGCATGTTCCCAATCAAGTTCCCACACCTCATCAAAGTCAATTTGATGCTTGGTAAAATTGCTTTTACGCTTTTTTTCGTCCCATTCAAACATGTATTAAATATAGCTATAAAAAATCATTTTGTCAAATTATTACCGTTTGCAATCCTTGGCATTGATTGTATATATTCTTTGAGAATAAAAAACCTACTTAGGGGACGAGTTATGAAAATCAAAATATTACTTGCTGGGTGCAGTTTATTGGTGCTTGCCGCTTGCGGTAGTGGCAGCGTGAAAGAAACGCTGGGGATTAACCGCAAAGCTCCTGACGAATTTCGTGTGGTGGCGCGTCCGCCGCTTTCTGTTCCACCGCAGTTTAATTTGCAGCCTCCGTCGGCAAGTGCGGAGTCGCCAACGGTTGTTCCCGCCGATAAACAGGCGAAATCTCTGGTTATTGGTGGAGGTGCGGCAAAAGAAGGCGATACTTTTAGCTTGAAGCAGGGGGCGGCTGATACGGCTGTGACGCCTGTTAGTTCTGCGCCACTTTCCAAAACTGCGGGCGAATCTAGCAGCAACAGCGAGCAGCAATTTCTTAAAAAAATTGGTGCGGATAAGGCTGACCCAAAGGTGCGTGATGAGCTAGTGCAGCAACAAATATCGGTGCAGGAGAAAAAGGAAGAAGCTGGCTGGTGGAATGTTTTCTCTGCGCCAGAAAAGAAAGAAGCCTTGGTGGATGCTAGCGGCGAGGCGGAGCGCATAAAAGCCAATAAAGAAGCAGGAAAACCCGTAACCGAAGGGCAGACACCAGAGGCGAAGGACAAAGATCGCGGCTGGCTTCGTGAATGGATAGGTTGGTAATGACCAAACGGCTTTTTGCCCTGTTTTTTCTTTTGGCATCTCCCGCCTTTGCTGCGGACGCGCTTCCTATTACTAGCTTTACTCTGAAAAATGGGTTGGAAGTTGTGGTGGTGGAAAATCACCGCATTCCCGCGGTTAATCACACTATTTGGTATCGTATTGGTGCGGCGGATGACCCGTCGGGCAAGTCGGGACTCGCGCATTACCACGAACACGCGATGTTTTTGGGTACGAAAAAATATAAAAACGGCGAATATACGAAGATAATTACAGCAAATGGTGGCGAGCAAAATGCGTTCACTGGGCATGATGCGACGGCTTATTTTGTAAATATTGCCAAGGAAAAACTGCCGCTAGTGATGGAGATGGAAGCTGACAGAATGCGCGGTATAACGCCGACTGATGCTGATATGGAAAAGGAAAAACAGGTAATCATTGAAGAGCGCAGAATGCGGATTGAAAATAATCCTGAAGCCTTGCTGAGCGAGCAAATTCACGCCGCGCTTTATCGCAATTATCCCTATCATATCCCCGTGATTGGTTGGATGAGCGAGATGGAAGGGCTAACCAAGCAGGATGTTATTGATTTTCATCGCAAATATTATCATCCTAATAATGCTATTTTGATTATTGGTGGGGATGTGACAGCGAAAGAAATCCGCCCGCTTGCCGAAAAATATTATGGTGATTTGCCAAGTGCAGCTGTGCCGCCACGAAAATGGAACGAAGAGCCGCCACAACGGGCGGAACGGCGTATCACCATGTATGATAAACAAGTATCGCAGGCGCAGTGGTCGCGGGTTTATACCGCCGCCAGTCTTGGTTATGGCAAGAAAGACGATGTTTTGCCGTTATTTATTCTCGCGCAGGTTCTAGGCGGTGGCAAAACCAGCAGGTTATATGACGCGCTGGTTACACAGCAAAAAATCGCAACTGGCGTTAGCGTAAATTACAATGGTTTTGCCATTGGTATAGGGGAGTTTTCTCTGGAAATTACGCCAGCGGCGGGCATTGACCCAGCAAAAGCCGAAGCCGCCGCCGATGCTGAAATCGCAAAATTTATGGCAAGTGGCTTGACCGCGGATGAGCTGTCCCGCGCCAAGACCTTGCTGAAAGCCGAAACCATATTCTCCCGCGACGGCTTGTCGTCACTAGCCAATATCATAGGTTGGGTGCGGATAACTGGGCAAGATATTGGCTATTTTTCGCGTTGGGAAAAGCTGGTGGACGGCGTTTCCGCGGAAGCCGTTTTAGCGGCGGCGAAAGACACGCTAAAGCGCGAGCAATGCGTCACCGCGCTGTTGCTTCCTGAAGAAAAGAGCGTAAAATGAAGAAGATAATTTTTATAATCGCCATCTTCTTTTCCTTCCCGACCTTTGCCGCTACGGTGCAGGAGGTGAAAACAGCTGCTGGGTTCACTGCTTGGTTGGTTGAAGAACATTCACAGCCGCTGATTTCGGTGAGCATTGCCTTTCGGGATAGTGGCGTTGCTTATGACGCAGAAGCGGAAAACGGGCGCGTTGCCATGGTGTCGGAGCTGCTCAGCGAAGGGGTGGGCGATATGGACGCAAAAGCTTTCAGCCTCGCGCTGGAAAATAGTGCGGTGCGCCTGAACTTCTCAGCTGATTATGACAATTTTTATGCAAGCCTAGAAAGTTTAAGCGAAAACAAAGAAAAAGCCTTTGCCTATTTGGGGCTAGCACTGACCAACCCGCGCTTTGACGATAGCGCGGTTGAGCGCGTAAAAAGCAGGACGCTAGCTGCAATAAAAGAACAGCAAGAAAAACCAGCCTATCGCCTCGGTCGTGCTTGGCAGGCGCAGCTATTTGGCAAACATGCCTATAGCTATCCTGAGTTGGGAACGCAGGAAATCGTTCAAAAACTAACCGCCAAGGATTTTCGTAGATTTACCAGTAATTACCTATCACGCGAAAATATAATCATTTCGGTAGTTGGTGATATTACGGCTGCGGAACTTTCCGTACTACTGGACAAAAACTTGGAGAAATTACCCGCAAAATATAATTCTGAAATAAAAATTTCCGATATTGCTATTCCTGATGCTGTCAAGCAAATCGTCGTTGATCAGGATATTCCGCAGACGATGGTGCGTTTCGCGCTTAAAGGGTTAAAGCGCGATGACCCAGAATTTATTACAGGTTTTGTGCTGAATTATATGCTCGGCGGCAGCGTGTTTGGCTCGCGCCTTGGCAGTGAAATCCGAGAAAAGCGCGGGCTGGCTTATTCGGTTTCTTCCGCGCTTACTCCGATGCGCCATGCGGCAATTTGGCAGGGCAGTTTTGCCACGCGCAATGAAAAAGTGGGTGAGGCGGTTGCTGTGCTGAAAAATACCATTAAAGAATTCGCGGAAAATGGCGTTAGCGAAAAAGAGCTGGAGGACGCGAAAAAATTCCTGACAGGCTCGTTTATCGTAGGGCTGGACAGCAACGGAAGCATCGTGAATTTTATAACTATGATGCAGTTGCAAAATTTAGGAATTGACTATATAGAAAGACGCAATAATCTCATCCGCGCAACAACTAGGCAGCAAATAAACCAACTAGCCAAACGCTTGATTGATGTAAATAAATTGCAAATTGTAATGGTTGGAAAGCCAAATCTAGAAACAACAACCGAGAAAAATAAATAAGACTGGAAAAACCATAATGCTTTATCGTCATCTTATAGATTACTGTATGCAAGCCGAAATCGGGGTGCATGGTTTGAGCGAGGAAGAAGTGGTTGGGCTTACCAAATCGCTTGCGCTTGGCTTTGATAAGCTGAAAAACCGTGAGTTTTTGGGGGCTGTGCCGCTGCTTGATTTGCCATCTCGTGGCGATGATTTTGAGGAAATTGAAGCACTGGCAGAGGCAATCCGCAAACGCTTTGCTCATGTTGTGGTGGTTGGTTCTGGTGGTTCTGGTTTGAGTGGCTCGGCTTTGCTGGAGTTTTCGCCGTGTCGCAGCCCGTCTTTTTCCTTTCTGGACAATATTGACCCTGACATGATGGAAGATATTCTGGCGCGTGCACCGCTGGAACATACTTGTTTTATTGTCATCAGCAAATCAGGCACAACAGTGGAAACTTTGAGCCAGCTTTACGCGCTGATTGAACGGGTGAAAAATGTCGTTGGGCGCAGCTATATCTCTACTGGTTTTATTATGATAACCGAGCCAGAAGTGCAGGAAGGCGCAAACCCGATGCGTTCTTTGGCGTTGGAATATGATATAAGAGTGCTTGACCATGCCCCTGATATTGGCGGCAGGTTTTCCATTCTGACCAATGTTGGCTTGCTGCCAGCCGCCATTGCAGGCATTGATATTCGCGGGCTTCGCCGCGGTGCGGGCAGTGTGGTCGCAGAATTGGAAGCCGCGCAAAGCCCAGCTGATTTTGCCCCTGCCCTTGGTGCGGCGGTGCAATATGGCTTCGCGCAGCGCAGCCGTAATATGAGTATTATGTTGCCATATAGCCAGCGACTTTCGGGTTTTTCCGCGTGGTATCGCCAGTGCTGGGCGGAAAGCCTCGGCAAGGACGGCAAGGGTACGACCCCTGTTCGTTCGGTTGGCAGCACCGATCAACATAGCCAGTTGCAGCTTTATTTAAGTGGGCCAAAAGACAAAATTTTTACCCTAATAACTTTGAAACGCGAAGGAACTGGCGATTTTATCCTTCTGCCCGAAGGTTTGCTTGAGCAATATCCAGAGCTTTCCTACCTGAAGAATAAAACTATTGGCGACATAATGGCAGCGCAGCAACGGGCAACTTTTGAAACGCTGATTAAAAACCGCTGCCCAACGCGCTTAATGGAAATTGACGCGCTGAATGTTGAAACGCTGGGTGCGCTGTTGATGCACTTCACCTTGGAAATAATTTTTATGTCGTTTTTGTTGGAAGTAAATCCTTTCGATCAGCCAGCGGTTGAAGAAAGCAAAGTTCTGGCGCGGGAATATCTCGCTGCTGATGGCGGTAGTAGCAACGAAGCCTAAGAGTAGGCTCTAATATTCATCCCAAGCTTTTTTTTCTTCAGGAATAGAAGCCGCTGATTTCGCTGGTGGGAAGGACGCGGGTGCTATTGGTTGTAGGTTTTTATAGCTAGCTGCCATTTCCGCACGGATTTCATCCGATGGAACACCCTTACCCGCGGCGATGATTGTCCCAAAATCGCTTGGTGAAAAATCCTCGCCAGAGTTAAGTGCGCTGTATAAGCGTTTGATATTTGGCAAGGTAACCTGAACATAGCTGTAAATCATGTCGCCAAAAGAGTTTTTGCCCTGAAGCAAAATAACGGCAAATTCATCCTTGAACAGCTCACCGAATTTGTCGGCAGAGACGCTCTTGCTAGTTTCTTCGTTGTTCCAATTATTGCTCATTACCGCTCATGGATAGCTTTTGCCAAAATTCTACATATATCCCGTGAATATACAGCATTTTAGCAATGTAAGTAAATAGATTTCCTTATAAACCCATTTGCGTGGCTATTTACAAGAGTTAATTATGGTGATAATGATTAACTCCATTTGCCGATAACAATATGATTATCATTATATATCCGTGACTTATAAAGCGCAGCGACTATTAAATTGCCAAAAACGAGCAGTTCTTCTTTCCCTGCCCTTGGCGTTGCTGTCTTCCAGCTCGGCTTTTGCCATTGCTGTTTCGGTGGCAACTGCGCCAACCCCAGCCTTTCCAAAAACTACATTCACGCAAGTAAAACCTGTAAGTTCCAAAGAACCAGTGGTAATGAATGCGGACGAAATGGATTATGATAAGGAAAATTCGTTGGTCTATGCACAGGGAAATGTAGAGATTTCTCAAGGTGATACGGTTATGCTCGCGGATTTTGTGTTATATGACCAGATGGCGAATCTGGTGATTGCCCGCGGGCATATCAGCGTGCTGGAAGCTAGCGGGAATGTTTATTTTGCCGATGATCTGGAGTTGAAAGACGACATGAAGGCGGGAGTAATCAAACAGTTTAAGGCGCGGCTTTCTGATAATTCTTTATTTGTCGCAGCGCAGGCAAATAAGCCCGATGACAATAAAACCGAGCTGAAAAACGCAGTTTATTCTCCATGTAAAGTTTGCGCTGGTGATAGTGATTCCTATCCATTGTGGCAATTAAATGCGGATGATATATTAATAGACCAAGAAAAACAGAAGGTTACCTATCATAATGCTTTTATGGAATTATATGGTGTTCCTGTTCTTTATACTCCGTATCTTTCGCATCCAACGCCTAATGCTGATAACCAAACAGGCTTGCTGATGCCAAGTTTTAAGCAATCCACCAATCTTGGCAGTGTTTATCGGCAGCCAGTTTATTATACGATTTCACCTGATAAAGACCTAACCATCACCCCAGTTTATACCAGCCTAGAAGGGCCTTTGCTAATAGGTGAATACCGCCAAGCATTTAACAATGGCTCGGTGTTGCTTGATGGCAGCTTTACCCAACCGCAAACGCGGGATGCGGGTGGTGCAGTTAATAAGGGGCAAAACTGGCGCGGGCATTTGAACGCTACGGGGGACTTTGCCGAAGAAGGGCAAACCTTCTGGGGTTTTGACTTGCATCGTACCAGCGATGATACCTATCTACGCCGCTATGATTTTAACGATACTTCTCTGCTAACCTCGCGGCTTTACGCAGAAAAATATGATTTTGTTGGTGATGGTGGGCGCAGTTTCGCAGGCATTCAAACCCTAAAATTTTATGGACTGACAGCGGCAGATAACAACCGCTCTGCGCCGCTAGTATTGCCGCTAGTAGATTTCAACTGGCAATCGCCGCGCACTAGCTATGATGGGCGTTTCTCGCTCAGTGGCAATATGATGTCGCTGAGCCGTGATCTTGGTGCGGATAGCCGCCGCTTGTCAACCACTGCGGGTTGGAAAATGCCTTATATCACCGCAGATGGGCAGTCTATTGAGTTTGGAGCGCAGCTTCGCACCGATATTTATTCAGTGTCAAATCAAGTATTGCTGTATAGTGGATTAAACGCAGAAAGCCTTATTAAGGATAACTCGGTTTTTTGTAATAATGGTGAACCAAGTGTGTATTTTTTTAAGAACGACCATATATATTGCTATGATGGTAATGTTGCTAGGGTTTTACCGCAAGCATCCTTGATCTGGCGTTATCCGTTCATCAATAATTTTGAAACGGGCAATATATTGATTGAGCCAGTAGTGATGTTCTCCGCCAGCCCGAATACTGAAAATTCTAACAAAATACCCAATGATTCTAATAAAATCCCCAATGAGGATAGCCAAGTTCCTGAATTCAACGCCAGCAATCTTTTCGATCCGAACCGTTTTGCGGGCTATGACCGCGTGCAGACTGGCTCGCAGGTTAGCTATGGTCTGCGCGGACAGGCGCAAATTTATAGCAATAAATATATTGATTGGCTAGTCGGGCAGAATTACCATAGTGATACTGACAGCAATTTTCCTTTTTCTAACGACCCAACCAGCCATTTGTCTGATTATGTTGGCGGCGTTAGTTTTGCTTATGACCCAGTAACTCTGACCTATCGCACAAGAATAGATAAAAATTCGCTGGCGATGAACCAAAATGCGGTGGATGCTTCGTTTAACTATTATCCTGTTTCCTTGAGTGGATCATACTTAAAGCTAAAAAATGATCCAACCCTGCAAAATAAAGAAGAAATTTCTGGTGCAACGGCGATTAATCTAACCAAGAAATGGCAATGGGGTGTTGCCGCCCGCCGCGATATTCAGCTTGGGCTGATGACAGGCGTTTCTAGCAGTTTGCTATACCAAAATGAATGTGTTGCTATTTTGGGTAGTCTGGGTAAGGAATATACCAAGGATCGCGATATTAAACCTGCCACTAATTTTATGCTTACCGTTTCATTCAAAAATTTGGATTAGTTTTTATGAAGAGTAATTATTTTTCCTTTCTTCTTGCGTTTTCTATGTTGGTTAGTCCTGCTGAAAGCTTTGCAGAAACGAAATTAAAATCGGCAAAATCGCCGCAGAAAACCGCGTCTAAACCAGCGCAGTCCGCACCTGCACTAGACATTGCAGCGGTGGCTGGTGAGCGGGCGATTTCGTCTTTTGATGTTGATTCGCGCATAAAATTTATTGTCGCTACCACGAAAATCACTGATTCGCCTGAGGTTCTCAAGAACATCCGCCCGCAAGTTATCCGCACACTGATTGATGAATCCTTGCAAATTCAGGAAGCGGAAAAAAATGATATAACCATTCCCGACACCGAGGTGCGGCAAGCGATTATGACTATTGAGGCGCAGCGCGGAATGCCAGCAGGCGGCATAGCAAATATGCTGCGCTCGGGCAATGTTCCAGAAAAAACTTTTGTGGATCAAATCCGCGCTCAATTGGCGTGGAATAAATTAATCGGCAAAAATATTCGCCCGCGCATTAAAATCAGCGATGAGGAAATCGCGCTGGCTCGTGGGCGTCTTGCTTCGCCAGTGGCAACTGACAAGGAGCTGGAAATCGCGGTTATCGCGCTGCCAGTGGACAAGCCGCAGCAGCTTGCCGCCGTCAAAAAAACCAGCGAAAAGCTGCTAGCCGAGCTGCAAAAAGGTGCGCAATTTAGCGAAGTAGCACGGCAATTTTCTGCAACCAGTGACGGCAAAAGCTTTTGGGTGCGCCCGCAGCAGCTTGACCCGATTATAGCCGACGGAATCAAAACCCTTGCGGCGGGGGCAATAAGTCAGCCAATCCGTACGGCAAATGGCTTTAGCATCGTAAAACTGCTTAATATCCGCGCCGCAAAAAATGATGCGGAAACTCCAGACGCTGATGTGAAGCTCAAGGAAATATTGTTAAAACTGAAAAACACATCTGACGAAAACGAGGCAGATATTTTATTACAAATCAGCGAGGCAATTGCCAAAACTCCAGATAGTTGTGATAACAGCAGCATCGCCAGTATAAAGGATTTGGACGCTTTCAACATAGAAGTCAATTTCCTGAAAACCAGCTTGTCGTCATTGCCCAGTGCGATTCGCACCATTGCCGAGGGCTTGCCAGTGGGCGGCATGTCCAACCCATTTGCCAGCGAAGAAGGCGTCCGCCTTTATATGCTCTGCGAGAAAAAGCCGATTAATGGCTTAAGCGATGATAAAATCCGCGAAGTTCTCTTCCGCCAGAAATTTGAGCTGGAAGCGCAAAAATATCTTCGCAACCTGAAACTCGCCGCCTTTATTGAGGTGCGGGAATAGAGCGCTCAAGTTAAGTCATTGAATAATAACATTTATTTATTCAGGGCATGGATTTAGGTGCAACCTTCACAAAATCTTCACAAAACTTTCAAATTTTTGTGTTATAAATAGTCTTATGAGAACTCGTCACCTTGACCATAATATTGGTGGTGACGGCAATAAGGTTTAGTAAATGACTGAAAATGAACAATTAAACTCAAAAGACACTTCTGCGCCAGAGGACGATCGAGCGCAGGAGGTTGCGCCTGCACCAAAAAACCCCAAGCCAGAGATGAGCAGGGGGGAAAAACGCTTTGATTCCATAGTCTATACAGGGATTAACTATTGGACAAACCTCATTTTATCGCTTGGGATTTCTGATTATTTTACCAATCTTGCAGGGCGCAAAAGCCTAGATTCTTGGATTGAAAAGGCAACGGTCAATGTTTCAAAAATGCTTGGCGCAAGCAAAATGGCTGTGCATGGTCCTGTAAAAAACATTCTTGAAACCCTTACTTTGTTGACTGGCGGCATATTGGTTTTGTTTCCAATGATGCATCTTGAAAACCATAAGCGCGAATATGTTCATAAATTAAATAAAATGATGGGTGTTCCGCAAACTGCGCCAGATGGACATGAGGAAACGCCAGAAGAAATTCATATTGAAAATGAACAGCCAAAACAAACGGTTGGTGGGGTAATTTGGCGGCGGGTTTTGGCAACTATTGCTGTGTGCAGCGCGAGCCTTAGTCTGGATAAATTCTTTAAGGATAAAAAAAATCTTCTTGACCCAGAAAAATATGTAATTGGTGGTGAGGAGATCGTTTATAATGCCAAGCCTCTGGGCGGTAATAAACGCGCAACGAATTGGATAGTGGGCAAAATAAATGAAGGCTTAAAGCATGTCCCTGTGGTGGGCGAAAAAGTTATTGCCCATCAGACTACGCAACGCTGGCTGGCACTGGCCGCGCTTGATGTGTTTTTTACGGTGATAACCAAGGTTGTGATGAAAGCCACCAACGGCACGAAAAAGGTAAAGCTAGAGCGAGAAATTGACGATAGCAATGACCCAAAAGGGCATGAGGTAAATCACCATATTGTTGTTGATGAGCAAGACCTAGGCAAACCACAGGCGCAATATGCCAGCAAGGTTGGCAAGCGCGAAACCACCATCAAAAAACCATCCGAAAATTTTGTTGGTGGGCTGGGTAATCAGGAAGCGGTTGCTCTGGGTCTTTTATAGTTTCTTGGCATAATTCTTTGGCATAATTGCTTGGTTGACAAAATCTGGTGTGGGCTTCATATATCTCTCATTATGTAATATTTCGGTGGGAGATTGTGTTATGAAATCTAAGAAAAATTCCAAAAGCGGATATTTATTGGTGCTGGCGATTGTGTTGTTGCTTGCTGTTCCGCCAATTGTTGGGCATTTTGCTATGCACGGTGTTGATGCCGCGCTGACTTATGCCAATACAGATAAAAAATAATCACCGCATCTTATAAGCATGGAAAATTCTGAACCAAAACATTATTCATGGAATGAAACAATCCGCACGGTTATTACCGCGGTTTTGCTGGCTTTACTGGTGAGGAGTGTTGCCTTTGAGCCGTTTAATATTCCCTCTGGCTCGATGAAAAGCAATCTGCTTATTGGCGATTATTTATTCGTTTCCAAATATTCTTATGGCTATAGCCGCTATTCATTTCCACTTGGTTTGCCGCTATTTTCTGGGCGGGTTTTTGCTTCTGAGCCGAAGCGCGGCGATGTTGTGGTGTTTCGCTATCCTCCTAATCCGCGCATTGATTATATCAAGCGGTTGGTTGGTTTGCCGAATGATAAAATTCAGGTGAAAAACGGTATTTTATACATCAATGGCAAGGCTTTGGAGCGACATTTTGTTGATGAATTTTCGGATAATGAAAATAACATCGTGCAGACCATTCCGCGCTTTACAGAAACTTTGCCCGAAGGAAAAACCATCACCATTTTGAAGACTAAATCTGGTGATTATGATGCCAATAACACCCCGATATACACTGTTCCTGCTGGGCATTATTTTATGATGGGCGACAACCGCGACAACTCTCGGGACAGTCGTTTTGGCGATGATGATGGTTTTATTCATGGGATTGGTGGCGGTGGTGTTGGTTTTGTGCCTGCGGAAAATTTGGTCGGACGGGCGGAAATCATCTGGTTTTCCACGGATGGCAGCGCGAGTTTGCTAAACCCTATCAGCTGGTTTTCCGCTTTGCGGCTTGACCGCTTTTTCAAAAAGATTGACTGATGAAATCGCTTCAGCAGCGCATTGGCTATCAGTTCCGCGATGAAAAATTGCTGGAACGAGCACTCACACATCCCAGCATTGCTCATCATGGGCTTGCTCGACAAAAGAACAATCAACGCTTGGAATTTTTAGGCGACGCTGTGGTGGCTCTGGTCGTAGCGCGAATTTTATATGATTTATTCCCCGATGAACAAGAAGGCGAGCTGGCAAGGCGACAGGCGGATCTAGTGCGCGGTGAAACTCTTGCCAAAGTGGCAACGCAAATTGGCTTGGGTGATGCACTAAAAATTGCACTAAGTGAGGAGCAAAGCGGTGGGCGGGCGAACCCTTCCAATCTTGAGGATGCGATGGAGGCTTTAATCGGCGCGATCTATCTGGATGGTGGTTTGCAGGCAGCAGAAAATTTCATCATTCCGCTCTGGAATGTCTTGGCAAAAAATGTGCTAACCGCTCCAAAAGACGCGAAAACCACCCTGCAAGAATGGGCGCAAGGGCGCGGCTTGCCGCTGCCTATTTATAAATTAATTGAGGCTGCTGGCTCTGCACACGCGCCAATTTTCACCATAGAGGTTGGCGTACAGGGCTATGCGCCCGCCAGCGCGAAAGCCACCTCAAAACGCGCAGCCGAACAAGCCGCCGCCGCCGCTTTATTGGAAGCATTAAGCAATGGATGAAGCGCAACATGGATTTTGGCTGGTGTTGCTGCGCGGCTTGGTGTATCGCTGCCCGAATTGCGGTGAGGGAAAATTATTCGCCAGATATTTGAAACAGGTTGATGCCTGCGCTGTGTGCGGCGAAAAATTTGCTGGAATACGCGCTGATGATGGCCCTGCATGGCTTACCATTGTTGTCGTTGGGCATATACTCGCGCCGATACTTTTAGAAATTGTTCCTGATTCCAGCTTGCCCAGCTATGTTTTTATGATTGCCATTCCTTTATTCGCTCTCGCTCTTGCAATGTTGATTTTGCCGCGGGCGAAAGGGATTTTTATTGGCGTGTTATGGAGAATGGGTAAAACATAACGAATATCTTGAATTATAAAGTTATTAATGCTATAATCTCGTTCACGGAGAACATTGTCACATACGATGTCACAAAAATGTCACGGTAATATTTCGTATTGCGTGATATATTAGATTATAGTCGACCGAACATGCTTATAAATGTACGCTTATTAAATGTCTAATAAACGAGGTGCTGTAAAATGAAACTAGCCTCCGATTTGCAAAAATTGATAAAAAACCCATCTGCTGCCTCTCGCGGGTCGCTAGCGGCGAAGGTCGCTTCTGCATATTGCGCTGGTGGGTTTAGTGACAAAGAAAACGCCATTGCCGCTGATATATTTCGTTTGCTGCTGCAAGATGCGGAGAAATCTATACGCAAGACGCTGTCTGAACATCTCTGTAATAGCAAAAATGCGCCGCATGATGTTATTTTGCAACTCGCCAATGACGAGACGGATGTTGCAGCGCGAATCTTACAGTTTTCGCTAGTGCTTACAGATGATGATTTACTCGCAATAGTTGCCAGCACCAAGGAAGTTTTGAATTTATGCGCTATTGCCAAGCGCAGCAAAGTGTCGGAGCGTGTATCGGATAGCTTGCTGAATGCGGGGCAGGCAAAAGTTTTGCGCGATTTATTCAATAACAAAGGGGCAAATCTTAGTGAAAAAGGGCTGATGCGAGCGTGGGAAAATTTTGCCAATGACGGCTCGTTGATGCAGACATTGGTGCGCAGGGGGGGCTTGCCGCTAACTGTTGCAGAAAAATTATATAGCGTGGTTTCCGATGAGCTTAAAAACTATATTTCCCGCGAGTATAGATTTACTTCCCCAATTGTTCACAAAGCCGCCCTTGATGCGCGTGAATGGCGGATGTTGGGGTTGATGCCGATTGATGGGATTATTCATCCCGATGATGATGAGCAGGTTGAAGATCTGGTGGAGCAGCTTGCTGCAACGGGTAGGCTTACCCATTCTTTGATTATCCGCGCATTATGTATGGGGACGCTGAATTTATTTGAGACCGCACTTGCCAGAATGGCGGGTGTTCCACGCGTTAATGCGCGAATTTTACTTACTGGCGGGGCGAACGGATTTCATGCGATTTATAAAACAGCGCACATGCCCGAAGGTTTTGCCGTAGCGGTGGAGAAATTGCTAAATATAGCATTATCACTTAGTCAATATGGATATTCTAAACCTGATGATTTTCGCAAACGAGTGATTGAAGAAGTATATATAAAAGGCTATCATCGCACGGTGGATGGAATGGGCTATCTTTTATCAATCATTGGTGGAAGAATATCTGATGGTTCTTCTGCTCTTGTATATTCAGAATTTGCGGCGGTTAGTTAATCCTTATGACACGAAATAAAATTTCTGCGGAACGCTTTACCCTTAGCGAAGAAGATGTAAGGCGGTTGTTGGAAGATAAATCTCCCGCCAGTCGTGCGTCGATTACTGGGAAAATTGCCGCCTCTTATAGTGGTGCATCGCTGGACGAAAAAGAGCGGCAAATTGCCGAACAGGTGTTCCGTTTATTGGTTCGGGATACGGAGCTGAAAGTTCGCGCCTCGCTTGCGGAACACTTAAAAGAAAGCACGCAAATTCCACGCGACATCGTCATGTCTATGGCGCGAGATGTAGAGGAAGTTTCTCTTCCCATGCTTGAATATTCAAAAGTGCTAAGCGATGACGATTTGCTTGAAATAATAAATTCCACTGAGGAAATGTCGCGTTTTGTTGCCATTGCGCGTCGGTCAGAAGTTTCCGAGCTACTATCTGATAAATTAGTTGATAAGGGTGATGATAGGGTTATTAGCTCGTTGCTGGATAATGGTGGGGCGGTAATTTCTGAACAGATTTTTGACAAGATTATCGAAACGCATAAAGAAAATGATTCGCTGATGGAAGCGGTTATGCGCCGTCCGCAACTGTCAATTAGCATGTCAGAAAAATTGATGAGTGTAGTTTCTGATAACCTAGCCGCAACGCTAAGGCAAAGATACCAACTGCCAAGCGAAGAAATTAATAAAGAAGTCGAAAAAACTCGGGAGACGGAAACCCTAAGCCTTGTGCGCTCGGCGCGTTCGCAAGGTGAGGTTGACGCGCTTATTGGTCAGCTTAAAAAATCTGAACGGCTAACACCGTCGATGATTTTAAGTGCGCTCTGTCAGGGGAATTTTGACTTTTTCGAGTCGTCGTTGGCGTTGCTTTCAAATATTCCTGTGGATAATGCCCGCACGCTGATTGCCGATCGCGGAGACCTTGGGTTTCGCGCTATTTACAATAAATCTGGGCTTCCTGATGCGATGTTCCCTGCGGTTAAATTGCTGCTAAAAATCGTTCGAGAAATGGATGTTGAAGGCTATAAGCCAGATACAGCAAGATATGCCAACAGCATTGTTGAGCGAATTTTGCAGTATTCTGAGGAAAATCCTGTGGAAAATCTTTCCTATATTATTGCCTTGGTTCGGCGCGTGGCGCAGTAGTTATGAAAAAATTCAATTTACATCTGGTCTCGGATTCAACTGGTGAAACGGTGGGGAGTGTTGCTCGCGCCGCCCTTGTTCAATTTGAAGCGGTGGAAGCCGAAGAATTTAGCTGGACACTAGTACGCAGCAAGGCGCAAATGGAAAAAGTTATCGAGGGCATTCGTGAAAATCTGGGCGTGGTTCTTTATACGCTGGCTGACACAAGCTTACGCGATATGCTAAAAATGGAATGTTCAAAGCGCGGACTGCCATGTATTGCGGTTATTTCTGGTGTGGTGTCCGAAATTTCTTCATATCTTGGGGTGGAAAGTCACGCCCATACTGGCAAGCAATATGAGCTGAACGAGGAATATTTCGCCCGCATGGACGCGATAAACTACGCGCTGGCGCATGATGACGGGCAGGGGCATTGGGAAATGGAAGAGGCGGATGTGGTTATCCTCGGCGTGTCGCGCACTTCAAAATCGCCAACCTGCATGTATCTGGCATATAAGGGTTATAAGGCGGCGAATATTCCGCTGGTGGTTGATTGTCCGCTGCCGCCTAGCCTAGAAACGCTTAAAAAACCGCTGATTATCGGGCTGACCATCAATCCTGAACGCTTGCAGCAAATCCGTAAAACCCGCTTGCAATCAATCAATCAAGAAGGTGAGAGCAATTATATCGATATGGAATATATGCAACGCGAAATCGCCGAAGCGCGGAAATTATACTCCAAGCATCGCTGGCCAGTGATTGATGTCACCAAACGCTCGGTGGAGGAAACTGCGGCAAATATTGTGCAATATATCAAAAAACACAAAGAAAAACTGGCGAAAGATGGCTCAGGACAACATTAAAAAAGCAGCGGTTATCGGCTATCCTGTTGCGCATAGCTTGTCACCACGGCTGCATGGTTTTTGGCTAAAGAAATATGGCATTGCTGGCGAATATAGCGCGGTAGAAGTAAAGCCAGAAGAATTAGAGAACTTCATAAAAAATATGTCCGCGAATGGCTATAGTGGTGTGAATGTCACCATTCCCCACAAGGAAGCGGTTATTCCATTTCTGGATGGAATAGACAAATACGCACGAGCGATTGGTGCTGTTAATACGATTATCGTGGATGACGGAAAATTATACGGTACAAATACCGATGCAGAAGGTTTTTATCAAAATATAGAATCTCATATTATAGGCAGGAAAAAGGCCGTGGTTTTGGGGGCGGGCGGTGCGGCAAAAGCCGTGATTTTTGCATTGGAACTATTAGAATTTGAAGAAATTATAATTACTAATCGTACCTGTGAACGAGCATTGATGTTGCAACATTTATATTCTTCAAGTTCGCAAATTGTGGACTGGGAAAAACGCAGCGAAATACTTGCTGATGCAGATTTGTTGGTAAATACCACGAGCCTAGGGATGACGGGCAAAGAGCCGCTGGATATTGACCTTTCCCGACTTCCCAAAACCGCGCTCGTCACCGATATTGTTTATAAACCGCTGATTACGCCGCTACTTGCCCAAGCGCAGGCGCGAGGCAACCCAACTGTGGACGGGCTTGGAATGCTGCTACACCAAGCTGTTCCCGCCTTTGCGGCGTGGTTTGGGGATGTGCCAGTGGGGGATGTGCCAGTGGTGGATGATGAACTTAGAGATTATGTGCTAGGCAAATGATAGTCGTCGGTCTCACAGGCAGTATCGGTATGGGCAAGTCCACGGTGGCGGCGCAGTTTTCCGCGCTTGGTGCGAAGACTGCAAGTGCCGATGGCTTTGTGCATCAGCTGCTCGCCAGCGATAAACAGGTGTTCGCTGAAATAGAGCAAAATTTTCCGACAGCCATCTTGCATTGTCACCCCGCACTTGTTGCGGGGTCTGGGGAGACAAACTCCGCCAGTAGCTTTATTACCAGACCCCGTTATAAAAACGGGGTGACAGCAAAATATATTGATCGCCAAGCCCTTGGAAAAATTGTGTTTGCCGATGCTGAAAAGCGAAAAATACTAGAGCGGATTTTGCACCCAAGAGTGGTTGCGCTAGAGGAAGAATTCGGGTGGGCGCAAAGGCGGCTGGGCGCGAAATTGCTGGTTCTGGATATTCCACTGCTTTTTGAAACTGGTGCGCAAAATCGGGTGGATTATACGATAGTGGTCACCGCGCCAGAATTTATTCAGCGCAGGCGAGTTTTGGCACGGGCGGGCATGAGCGCGGAAAAATTCGAACGCATCATAAAAACTCAAATGCCCGACCGTGAAAAGCAAGAAAAAGCCGATTTTATCGTGCAAACGGGGCTAGGAAAAGCCCATAGTTTTAAGCAAGTGAAGCAACTTATAAACAGCAATGCTTGTTTTTCAATGGTTTAGCTCGATAGCTAAATTGTCATCAAATCTTAACAATACTTACCGATTTTCATGCTATAATCCTTGCCATAGCCACCGCCATAAGAGCGAGTGCTATTAACAAACAACAAAAAAACGCAGGAGAGTAAATTATGTCTGATATTGGGAATTTTAGTGTAAGTACCCTAATTAAAGCTTTGACAGAAATGGCTAATACAGAAATGGCTAATCGTACAGGAAGCAATCTTACGAAGGAATCAACACTACAAGATGTAGATAAAATTATGGGTAATAAAAAAATCGAAGATGTGCAAATGTATCTTCGTTCTGAAAAATGTAAAACATCGGCAAAAGATCTACTTTCAATGAGCGACGATGAGTTAAAAGCCGTAAGGATTGATGAGTTGCTGGATCTATTCGCAAAAGATGACCATGTGGAATACATAGACACGAATAATGGAGAAAAGCCATATACCGCCTTTAGAATCTCAGGAGAGCCAACTTTGCCTTATATACGAAGGCTTGAAGTGGTTTTTGGAGAAAATGGAATTAAAACCGTTGGCGATCTTTTTGATAAGCAGAAAGAATTTCTTTTGGAGCTTAATAATAAGAAAGATCCATTTGTCGCTTCTGAGTGGAAAAAACAAGAAAAATCTTTAATAAAGAACATATTTGGAGCAGCCGTAAAATCTCTTGATAGTTCTTTTGAAACCCAAGTAGAAAAAGGACGCGTTCCAAGTAAAGAGCAAAAACAATGTCATATTGTTAAAGGCTTGTTCGAAAATTTAGAAAATTCGATGTCAATAGACATTAATGTTGGGAATGAGGATGCTCAGCGTGATAAATTCTACGAAAAAATAAGGGGACTGGCGACACTTGCTGAACAGAAAGACAAAGAATTTGAAAGCAAAAAAGCTTTGTTGCTTAAAGATAAAAAAGAAGAATTATCCAACCAAATCGAAGATAAGTCTTTTGCTGCGTCTGTTTGGAAAAGTAAAAATGATCCTTTCGCGGCAGCTGTTTGGAAAAAATAAAATAAATTTACCCCTTGAAAGCCGAGTATAGTTTCCTATATCACTGGCACAACAGATCTCTCCATAAACTCATTTTGCTGGAAAATTCACTTGCAAATGAAGCCTCGGAAAATGCTCATGTATAAGCATACACTGCGCTTTTCCACTCCATTTGCTTCGCAATTTTCTCAGCAAAATGAGTTTCTAAAGAGATCTAACGAAGTGCGGTGGCGGGTAGCCATCGCCTAAGTTTATCCAATTTTTCAAACAATTTAGGAGATTATTCTATGAATATCAAACCTTTGGCGGATCGCCTCGTGGTTGAGCGCATCGAGCAGGAAGCAAAAACTGCTGGCGGCATCATCATCCCTGATAACGCAAAAGAAAAACCGAAGCAAGGCAAGGTTCTTGCCGTTGGTGCGGGCGCGAAAGACGAAAACGGCAAGCGCATCCCTGTGGATGTTGCTGTTGGCGATATTGTTCTGTTCACCCAGTGGGCGGGCAGTGAAATCAAGCTTGATGGCAAGGAATATCTGGTTCTTAAAGAATCGGATGTTATTGGCATCATTGAGGATGCTAAGGCGAAGAAAGCCGCATAGTTTTTGGTGCTAGTGATTAGTGGTCAGTGCTAGTGAAAAAGAAAAATCACTAGCCACTAGCACTAATCACCAGCACTTTATAAAATAACAACAAACTCGGAGAAACAAAAATGTCTGCAAAAGAACTAAAATACGGCTCAGACGCTCGTGAGCAATTGCTCATCGGCGCACAAAAGCTTGCGAATGCGGTTAAAGTTACCCTTGGGCCACGCGGTCGCAATGCGGTGATTGATAAGGCTTATGGCGCACCAACTATTACGAAAGATGGCGTGTCAGTTGCTAAAGAAATCGTGCTTGCTAATAAATTCCAAAATATGGGCGCGCAAATGCTGCGTGCAGTGGCTAGCAAATCTGCGGATCTTGCTGGTGACGGCACAACCACAGCGACAGTTCTTGCCCAAGCCATTTTTACCGAAGGTAGCAAGGCGGTTGCGGCTGGTCTTAACCCGATGGATCTAAAACGCGGCATTGAAGCAGCGGTTGAAGCCGTTGTGAAAGACATTCAGTCAAAAAGCAAACCCGTAAAATCCAAAGCAGAATGGGCGCAGGTGGCGACTATTTCAGCTAATGGCGACAAGGAAGTTGGCGAAAAAATCGCTGAAGCTATGGAAAAAGTGGGCAAAG
>SXGU01353201.1_pt1 | contig 36164 bp, 24 predicted proteins | sample 3174531 | NCBI WGS metagenome assembly SXGU01 (sample SAMN11356863, study PRJNA531348) | freshwater metagenome | isolation source: freshwater sample F1-140 | place: China: Fuxian Lake, Yuxi | collected 2017-12-25 | reverse complement strand
GGCACCGACATCAAGCTCAATCCCGAGGTGGTGCGCGTCGACCGCCAGATCGTCACCTCGGTCCTCCCGCTGGACGGGCGTCTGCCCTCGGGCAAGACCCTGCGCCAAACCCTGACCGAGGAACCCGGCGGCCTACAGGTAATCGGCACCGAGCGCCACGCGGCCCGCCGCCTCGACCGCCACCTGCGGGGCCGCGCCGGCCGCCAGGGCGACCCGGGCGCCTCGCGTTTCTTCCTCTCCCTCGAAGACGACCTGATGCGCCTCTTTGGCTCCGAGCGCATCGCCTCGATCATGGACCGACTGGGCGCCGAAGACGGCGAGGTCATCGAGCACCCGATGGTCACCCGCTCCATAGAGCGGGCACAGAAGAAGGTGGAGGCGCGCAACTTCGAGATGCGCAAACACCTGCTCGATTACGACGACGTGATGAACCAGCAGCGCCAGGTGATCTACAACCGCCGCCACGACGTGTTGGAGCGCGAGACGGTGCGCGACCAGGTCGAGGAGTTGATCGCCGAGTGCCTCGACGGCCTGCTCGCCGCCCATATCGGCGAGCAGATCCCGCCCGCAGAGTGGCCCTGGGAGGAGTTGCAGACCCAACTGGGCAGCACCTTCTTCGCCGGGCTCCCGCTGACGGTGGAGGAGCGGGACACCATCCAATTGGAGGAATTGCGCCAGCGCCTGTTGCAGGTGGTGACCGAGTCCTATCACCACCGGGTGGAGATCGTGGGGGAGGAGACCTTCCGCCAGATCGAGAAGGCGATTCTGCTGCACACCATCGACACCTGCTGGCAGGAACACCTCTACGAGATGGACGAACTCAAGGAGGGCATCGGCTTTGTCGGGGTGGGCGGCAAGAATCCGCTCATCGAGTACAAAAAAGGCGCCTACGATCTCTTCGAGAGCCTGATCGAGCGCATCCAGCAGGAGACCCTGCGCAACCTGTTCCGGCTGCGCCTGGGCGCCGAGCCGGGCCGCCAGGCCGTGCCCACCCCGCGGCAGGCCGCGCCGCGCCGCCTGCGCCTCATCCACACCGAGGCCACCAACATGGGTTTTGGCCCAGGTCCGGAGGCCCAGCCGGCGGGGCCGGCGCCCTCACCCGAAACCTATGTGCCGGGCCAGGCCATGCCCCCCGATAGGCGGCGGCTCAGCGCCTCGGGCGGTGGTGCTCCCGATGCCCCCCCTGCTCCGCGCGAGCCCATCCGCGTGGCCCCCAAGGTGGGCCGCAACGATCCCTGTCCCTGCGGCAGCGGCCAGAAGTACAAGAAATGCCACGGGGTCAACGAGGTCTGAAAGGTGCAGTGGAAGGTCGAGGCCGAGGAGGTGGGCGTGTGACCGAAGAAGCTGAGTTGGCCGTGGTCTTCAGCGGCGGCCTCGTCGAGGCCGATCTGGTCAAAGGGCTTTTGGATCAGGCCGGCATCGAGGCCTTCCTCTACAACGAGCTGTCGCCCAGTTTCACCGGCCTGGGCAGTTTTGCGCCCAGCCAGGTCGCCGTGGCCCGGCGGGATCTGGCTGAGGCGGTAGCCCTGGTGCAGGCGCGCAGCGAAGATCTCGGCGCCGCGCCGTCCTGAGGCTGCGATGGCAACGTGGCAGGTGTGGGTGCTGGCCGCTTACTGTGTGATTGTGCTGGTGCTGGGGGTGTATGGCTTTCACCGCTACCTGATGCTGCGGCTCTTCTTCCGCCACCGCCAGCAGCACCCCCCTGAGCCCACGCCCTTCGTCGACCTGCCCCGCGTCACCGTGCAGCTGCCCCTCTACAACGAGCTGCATGTCGCCCAACGACTCATCGACGCCGTCTGCCAGCTGGACTACCCCAAAGATCGCCTGCAGGTCCAGGTCCTCGACGACTCCACCGACCAGACCACCCAACTCGCCCAGGACGCCGTCGCCGGCTGGCAGGCCCAGGGGGTAGATATCACCTATCTCCACCGCACCGACCGCACCGGCTTCAAAGCCGGCGCCCTCGAAGCCGGCCTCGCCACTGCCAAGGGCGAGTTCCTGCTGATCTTCGACGCCGACTTCCTTCCCCCACCCCAGGTGCTCAAAGAGGCCATCCACCACTTCACCGATCCACAGATCGGCATGGTGCAGCTGCGCTGGGGCCATCTCAACCGACCCTACTCCCTGCTCACCCGCATCCAATCCATCTTCCTCGACGCCCACTTCGTCGTCGAACACACCGCCCGCAACCGCTCTGGCCGTTTCTTCAACTTCAACGGCACCGCCGGCATCTGGCGCAAACAGGCGATCCTCGAGGCCGGCGGCTGGCAACACGACACCCTCACCGAAGACCTCGACCTGAGCTACCGCGCCCAACTGGCCGGCTGGAGATTCCTCTACCTGCCCGGGGTCGAGGTGCCCGGCGAGATCCCGGTGGAGATGAACGCCTTCAAGTCCCAGCAGCACCGCTGGACCAAGGGCGCCGTGCAGACCGGCCGCAAGATCCTGCCCCGTGTCTGGCGCAGCGACCAGCCCCTCAAGGTCAAAGTCGAAGCCACCTTCCACCTCACTGCCCACAGCTCCTATCTGCTGATGCTGCTGATGGCCCTGCTCATGGGCCCGGTGCTGGGCCTGCGCGCCCTGCTGGGCTGGGAGCGCCTGCTGATCATCGATCTGCCCCTCTTCTCCCTGGCCACCCTGGCCATCTCCGGTTTCTACCTGGTCGGCCAGCGCGAACTCTACCCAGACTGGCGGGCACAGATCAAATATCTGCCCCTGTTGATGGCGGTGGGTATGGGGCTGTGTATCAACAACACCCGCGCCGTCGTCGAGGGCCTGGTCGGCCACACCAGCCCCTTCCTGCGCACCCCCAAATACGGCGTGGTTACCGGGGCAAAAACCAGAGCCTGGCACTACGGCAGCCGCACCACGGTGCTCGTCTTGGGCGAGTTGGCCATGGCCGCCTACTTCGTCTGGATGATCCACAAGGCAGTGGACATCGGCCTCTATGCCGGCCTGCCCTTCCTGCTGCTCTTCCTCGCCGGCTTCCTCTACACCAGTCTCGCCTCCGTCCTTCAGGGACCGAGAACGACCGGATTCGACAACCTCCCATGCGCAAAGTCCTGATCCCCACCAAACTAGACCCCATCGCCGCCGACACCCTGCGCACCCACGGCTTCGAGGTGGTGCAAGAACCCAAGACCCCGCTGGCCGACCTGGCCGCCGCCCACCCGGATGCGGCGGCGCTGATCGTGCGCAGCGAGAAGGTCGATCCCGACCTGCTGGACCGCCTGGGCGAACTCAAGCTGATCGTGCGGGCCGGCGCCGGCTACGAAAACATCGATACCAAACACGCCCGCCGGCGCGGCATCGACGTGATGAACACCCCCGGGGCCAACGCCAATGCCGTGGCCGAAGAGGTCGTCACCCTCATCCTGGCCGCCTACCGCCACGTAGTCCGGGGAGACAACACCACCCGCGCCGGGCAGTGGGAGAAAAACGCGCTCATGGGGCGCGAGCTGGCCGGCAAGACCGTGGGCATCGTCGGCATGGGCAATATCGGCCAGCTGCTGGTGAAGCGGCTGGCCGGTTTCGAGGTGGAGGTGCTCGCCTACGATCCGGTGCTCTCGGAGCAGCGGGCCGCCGAGCTGGAGGTGGAGCTGTGCGCGCTGCCCGAACTCTTTGCCCGGGCCGACATCATCTCGCTGCACATCCCGGAGACCCCGGAGACCCGCGGTCTGGTGAACGCCGGGCTGCTGGGGCAGATGAAGGAAGGGGCGCTGCTGATCAACTGCGCCCGGGCAGGGGTCATCGACGAGCACGACCTGCGTGCCGCCCGGGCCAGCCGCCGGCTGGGGTACTGCACCGACGTGTACCCCAAGGACGAGCCCGGCCCCAAATCCGTGGCCGATATCGCCGACCTCATGCTGCCGCACGTGGGCGCCAGCACCGAAGAGGCCAACGCCAATGCTGCCCGCCGCGCCGCCGCGCAGGCCGTGGCCTATTTCGCCAGCGGCGTCACCACCTATGTGGTCAACCGCGCCCTGCCCGTGGGGCTGGACGAGCGCTACCAGCTCCTGGCCTACTACGTCACCCGCGTGGCGCGGGGGTTCCTGGGGCCGGGGGTGCAGCCGCAGCGCATCGAGACCAGCTTCTACGGCGATCTCCGGCAATACCAGGACTTCCTGCTCGCCTCGGTGGTCCTGGGGCTGAGCTCGGGTTTCGACCCGCTCTTCGACCACCAGCAGGCGGTGCAGTACCTGGCGGAGAAGGGCATTGCCTACACCAGCCGCCAGACCGACGAGAGCAAGGGCTACGGCAACTCGATCACCATCGACCTGATGGAGAGCAGCCAGCGCACCTCGAACCGCTGCAGCGTGCGCGGCACCATTGCCGAAGGCATGCCCATGGTCTCGCGCATCAACGACTTCGACCGGCTCTACTTCGAGCCCACCGGCCACAGTGTCCTGGTCGTCTATCGCGACCAGCCGGGTATGCTGGCCACCATCACCCAGGTGATGGCCGACCACAACACCAACATCGACGACATCCGCTCCCCCCACGATCCGCGCACCGGCGAATCCCTGGCCGCCCTCAAGGTGAACAAGCCCGTGCCCGACGCCGCCCTCGAACGCATCCTGGCCCACCCCGGATTCCGGCGGGCCACCGCCTTCACCATCTGAGGCCCGGTCGGGACGGCTGCACCGCCGGCAGCTCAGTCGAAAACCGGGTGGGTATAGGTCGGCCGGTGCGCCAGCCGCTTCAGCCCGAGGCGCAGCCGCGCCTGCGCTGCGGGTCCCAGGCGCACCCGCAGGTGGCGGCCGTCGACCTGCGTCGGCGCACCGCCGTCGTCGCCGCGCACCTCGGTGAACTCGTGTTCGGCGCAGCCGCCAGCCTGCAAGAGCACCTCCCGCGCTTCGAGGAGATCGGTGTTTACCAGGTGTACGTGGATGTGGTCGGTCCCCACCTCATCGACCAGGGCAGCTACCTGCGGCGGCAGACCAGGCCGTTTGGCCACCGGGTCGAAGTAGCGCAGCGCCGCGTGTATCATGCCGCCGTGGTAGACCGCCGCCGGCGTGCCCATGGCCATCTGCATCAAGCCCTCGGGCACCACCGGGTTGATGTTCTGCCAGTGGTGTACGTCCTGCCATTCGGGCCCGTCGTCCCAGGTGGTCCAGTCGAGGGTTTCGGCGTCGCTGCGGTCCAGGCGCCGCCGCATCTCGGCGGCGGTGATCTCCAGGGCCCGCTCCGGGAAGTCCGGATTGCGGCCAACGATGTACTCGAACCACTCGTGCACGTGGAAGCTGCCCGCCTTGCCGCAGCCAGGCAGGGGCTGGTCCTTGGGCAGCGGCCGGTCGCCGTACTGCTCCTGGATGCGGTCCAGATCCTGCTGCTGGCGGCCCACCGCGTAGGCGTGCATCAGCAGCCGCAGGGTCGGCCCCGAGGTGTGGGGCATGTACTCGAACCAGCCCTGGTCGCCGTGTTTGTTGGGGATCATGATCCGGCCCGGCTCCACCCGCCGCATCTGCCACAGCCGGTCGGCCTGGGAGCGGAACAGGTCGAGCCAGGAAGGGTCGCCGGTGAGCAGGGTGGCGTTGCAGCCGGCGTTGCACATCGCCTCCAGCATCACCCAGCCGCCGTGGGGCCAGCGCCAGCCGTAGTACCCGCCCCACCACCTGCCGCCCATACGCTCGCCGATCTTGCCCGTGGGCCCAACATTGTCGGGGATCAGCCCGCCGTTGGCCGCGGCGCGGTCCATCCACGCCTGGAGGTAGTCGAGCACCCACTGCTTGTACTTGTTGTCACCCGTATACAGGTACGCGTTGGTGACCAGGCTGGTGGCGTTGAGGTTGAGGGGCACGTCGCCGGGCACCATGCGCTCGTTCATGGTCTGGAGGATCTTGGCGTAGACCGCGTCGTCGGACCAGTTGAGCTTGACGAAGGGGTCGTCGCTCTCGTGCCCGGGGATGTCCTGGTAGGGCGCCAGGTAGGGGGAGAGGTTGTCGCGGTGGGTGACCCAGTCGTCCCACTTCATCTCCAGGCAGGGCCCGGCGCTGCCGTTGATCGGCGAGCGGATGATCTTGTGCTCGGCGTCCCAGTTGGGCGCCTCAGGGTCCTCGCCGATGTACATGGCGGCGAACTTGAGGGCCCGCTGCCGGTCCACGTAGTGGTCGGGATCGGCCAGGCCCAGGTAGTGCAGGTAGGTGTAGGCCTCGCCGTGGTGCATCCAGTCATAGTACCGGTCGAACTCGCGGTGGACGGTGCCGAACTGGGTGAACTGCCAGGTCACCGCCGTCCACAGGCGCCGCGCCAGACCGTGGACCTGCTCGCTGCCGCCGAGGAGGTAGAGGAGCGGGAAGGAGAGGTAGCTCTCGTACCCGTCGTCCGAACCGTCCATCCCGGGCCACTGCTCGCGCCAGATGAAGGTGCCGTCGGGGCGGGTGTACTTCTCGACGAACCTGGGCGCGGCGCGGTCCATCAGCTCCATCAGGTGGCGCTGCCGGAGAGCCCAGTTGGGGGAGGTACTGCGGCCGTTGACTTCGAGGGTCTTCATATCTGTCTCCTTGGTCCCTTCAGCAGGGAACAACTGCTAGCTGGCCCACCCCGCCGGGGTTGAGCCCTCGCGGTGTCGATCGGTTGACGTGGTTCACTAGATTGCGCAGGGAGATCCGGCTCCGGTCAGCGCCTAGATCACCCCGGGCGGCCCCTCGTGTCCTACGCGCTGCCAGCCGACCTGGTCCCCGCCCACCAGCCGGTACGGCCGGGGGAAGACCCGCAGCGAGCGATCTTCCAAGGGCAACCGGACCCGCTGGTGGCCGTGCCGTGCCGACCACTTCAGGGCCGCGGCGATCTCCAGGGCCTGCCGGTAGTCGTGGCCGCTGCACTGGGCCTCCTGGCCGGTGTCGACCGCCCGCATCAGCCGCTCGACCACCGGGGTGAACCAGTCCTCGGGTAGGGGATGATCGAAAAAAGGCGGGAATACCGGCGTGGAGGTAGGCCCGGTCCCCCGGATCAGCACCGAGCGGGGGCGAAAGAGCCACACTTGCCCGGCCTCGGCCGTCACCGACACCGGGCACCCCCGCGGCCGCTCGGGCTCGGGATGGGGGAGCTGGCAGACGATGCCGTTGGACAGGCCGAGACGACCGTACGCCGGGCAATCGCGCTCCTCGTCGCGCGCCTCCGGCGGCAGCTCGAACCCCTCCTGCCAGGGATGGGGCGGCAGTTCCCACCCCTCCACCCACTCGACCTCGGCGCCGGTCAACAGCCGCATCATGCTCAGCTCCACGCAGCCGGCCCCGGAGATCTCGCTGGCTACGCCGCCGGGAATGGCTGCGCCGGTCAGCCGGCCGATGTGGCCCTGCCGCACCCATTCGGCGATCTCCAGCAGGTGCGGCACCTCGTAGTGCGCCGTGCCACACCCCAGGGCCGTGCCGTGCTCGCGGCAGACCCGCACCATCTCGTCGGCCTCGGCAAGCTGCACCGCGATCGGCTTCTCGCACGACACTGCCTTGACCCCGGCGCGGGCACAGGCCATGACCGCCGCCGGCGAGTGGGAGACCGGCAGGACCACGGAGACGATGTCGGGTACCTCACGGGCCAGGAGTTCCTCCACCGTGTCCAGGACCAAGGACACCCCGTACTGATCGGCAAAGGCCTGGCGGCGGTCCCGGGCCTGGTCCACCAGGGCGATTACCTGGCAATCCGGATGGCGGGCAAACGCCCGCAGGTAGTTCCGGCCCCACGAGCCGGCGCCTCCCACCACGGCCACCCGGTACCTGATCTTCCTCGCCACGCAGTTCCTCCTTTCGACAAGCGCCGTTTCGCTGTCCGCGGCCCGCCCGGTGCAGCGCGTCGGCAAGACCGGCTCAGCAGGAAGCCGCCATCCGGTCGGTCTCTTCCGGCTTGAAGCGCACCCTCACCACCGAGTTCTGCTCGGGCCCAGGTCGGTACTTCACGTAGGTCGTGGCGACAAAGGTGCCGTCCGGCAGGCGTTCCAACCCCGGATAGCCGCTGTCGCCGTCGGCCCCGGCCACCCCCAATACCCCGGCTGCACATGGTGAGTACAATACGCAGGACGACAGGCCTCATCAACACCGGGAGCCCTGCGGAGTTGCCGCCCAGAATGTGGGTCTGTAGATTCCGGTGCCACCCCGGAACACCGCTTGTACGGCACGCAGTTGCTGCCGCCGCTGGAGTCGTTCACCATGGCGTTCACCAAGGATCGCGGCGATTCCCTGGCGATCAGGGTCGAGAACCAGCACCGGGGCGGTCTGTGCGGCGTCAGTGAGTACCGCCTCTCGTGGGACGAACGACTCGGCTATGTCTGGGACTGCGAGAGCCGCTACACCATGCCGCAGCCGGCCAGGATCGAGTTCGAGTTCCAGCCCAGCCCGCATGATCCATTCCTGGTGCTTCGTCTCTGCGTGGACGGCACCGGCTCCGCCTGGTTTGACGACGTGTTGCTGGAAACCCTGTGCTGAGGGCCGGTACCGAACTGTCTGGCACGGCCGGACCGGGTTAGGCCTGGCGCGGCAGGATGTGATAGGTTTCCCCGGCCCTGGCCCGGAAGACGAGCCGGTGCCCGTGCTCGCGGCAATCGAGTGCCTCGCCCGCCGCGTTTGACACCCGATAGCGGCCGGCGGCGTGCGCCAAGACGCAATCGGATGAGTCGCTTGCGATCACGCGGGCCGTTGAGAGTCGGCCGTCGCGCCACCCGATGTCGACGGTGTAACCCCCCCGTGCCTTGAGGCCAGTGACCTGGCCGCTTGGCCAGGCGGCTGGCAGCGCCGGCAAGAGGTGCAGTTCGCCGTGGTAGCTCTGCAGGAGCATCTCGAGGACCGCAGCCGCGCCCCCGAAGTTGCCGTCGATCTGGAAGATGCGCACCGGATAGAGGGACAACAGGGAATCAGAGGTGTACTCGTTCAGGAGAAGACACAACTGCTCCCAGGCCTCGTCGGGCCTTCCGAGGCGGGCAAAGCAGCATGAGATCCAGGCCCGGCACCAGCCGCCGCGCCCTCCTCCTGCTGCCAACCGGCGCTCGAGCGAGACCGCCGAGGCGCGCCACAGCTCCGGCGTGCGCTCCGGATCCAGCAGATCTCCCGGGTACAGGCCGATGAGGTGAGACAGGTGCCGGTGGGCCGGCTCAGCGTCCTCGAAATCTTCGTTCCACTCCTGTAATTGTCCGTGGCGCCCGATCTTGAGGGGCGGCAGGCGCTCGACCATCGCGCGCCACTGTTCGCGCTTGTCCTTATCGATGGCCAGTACTTCAGAGGCTTCGATCGCATAGCGCAGGGCCTCCCGCGCCAGGATTATGTCCATCGTCGACGAGATCCCGATGCTTATCGGCAGGTCGCCGCCGCCCACAAAGCGGTTCTCCGGCGACTGGGACGGAATGATCTGCAGCACACCCTGCCCGTCTGCCACAAGGTAGTCCTCGTAGAACGCCGCGACCTCTCTGAAGTACGGGTACGCCCACTCCCGCAGGAAGGCGAGGTCGCAGCCATACTCCCAGCGCCACCACAGGTGCTGGCCGAGCCATGCAGCCGCCCCAAGCCACACCGCGCACCCGTAGGACTCGGGGGTGGCGCGCCCCCACGGGTCGGTCTGGAGAGGCAGGTAGATGCCGCGGCAGCCGTACAGGTCGTGCGCCACGGCGCGACCGTGGGGCACGAAACGCAGCATGTGCTGGAAGAGCGATTCGGTCGCAAAGGCCAGGTTGCCGGCCTCGGCGGGCCACAGGTTCATCTGCAGGTTGATGTTGTGGTGGTAGTCGCTCTCCCAGGGCGGCTGCAGATCCTCGTTCCACTTGCCCTGCAGGTTGGGCGGCAACTGTCCCCGAGCCGTGGTGGTGACGAGCAAGTACCTGCCGAACTGAAAGTAGAGCGCCGGGAGCAGCGGGTCGTCGGCCCCCTCGCGAAAACGGCGCAGACGCTCTCCGGTGGACAGCGCTGGTTCAGGAAGGTCGAGCTGCAAGGCGAGCGCCCCAAAGAGGCGCTGATAGGCCGCGTGGTGGTCCGCACACACGCGGGTCCAGCTCCGTCCTGGCTGAACCCGCACGCAGCGCTCAGTAGCCGGAGGCAGGCCAGTGGCCGACGTGCCGATGTTGACCGCCAGCGTCATCTCGCGCGCGTCCTCCACGTGCAGCACCTCTCCCCGTGCCCTGCAGTTGCCGTCGCAGGCCAGGACGCGTCCCTCCACGCCGAAGCTGATTCCCCCCCGGAAGTGGCCGTCCAGGGTCACCAGCCCGTCCTCTGCCCTGATGCGCAGGGTGCAGCCCGGGTCCTCCACACGCCCCAGCCAGAGCGCTGCCGAGAAGGGCACGTCAGCGGCGATATGGAGGTAGAGCAAGTCGTCCGTCAGGCTTGCCAGGTACTGGCGCCGGTACCTGGCCCCGTCGACCTCGTAGGTGACGGTGGCGATGCCCGTGTCGAGGTCCAGTTCGCGCCGGTAATCCTGCACCGTCCCATGCTCCATCCCCAGGTGCAGGTCGCCCGCCGGCTGGTAGGGATCCACGCTGTTGGGGTGCTCGGCGGCCCTGATCCCGCCCCAGCCGCCGAAGGCATCGTTGGCGGCGAGCGCCCCTTCGTGCCACCTGCCCGCGAGCAGCAGCTGTCGCACGTGCGCCAGCTTGTCGCTGGCGACGGCCGCTTCGCGGTTGCGGTTGGTGCCGCGCCAAAGCCACTCGTGGTTCAACGCCAACCGCTCCTGGTGCGGGCCGCCCAAGACCATCGCCGCCAGGCGTCCGGTGCCGATGGGCAGGCCGTCGATGTACTCGGACGCCGGGGTTTCGTACCAAAGCTTCATGGCGATGCTCCTCGACCAGGCATCAAATGAGACCCCCGGCGGGGTCGGGTCGGCACCGGGCAGGCAAGGGGGCTTGCGCTCCGAGCCCCAAGGGTCCCCTACTCCTGGCAGTCGCCGGCCAGCACCCGCTCGTGCAGCCGCGCAAAGGCCGTACTGCCGTCATCCTCGATCACTTCCTCCGTCACGCCGCGGGCAAAGCCAGGCAGGCTGCCGCGCGCGAAGGCCCAATGTTTGTCCAGCTCGTGTGTGAACCGGTACCCGGGTCCCTTCTTCTGCCCCGCAGCAGCCGGCCACCGCACCGTGATCACCCGCCGCTTGGCCATGAATTCGTCCTTGGGCGTCTTGGCCGCAGGATCGACGCGGTACCTGTTCACGGCCTCCTCGTCCACCTCGATGCCCAGCCCAGGGGTCGTCGGCACCTTGATGTAGCCGTTGACCACCTTGAGCGGTTCCTTGAGCAGGCTGTTGGCCCACAGACAGTGGCAGGTGATCATGGGCCACTGGGCGTGGCTGAGCACCGCCCCCAGGTGCACGGCGTAGGCGGTGCGCACGCTGGTGCCCACCATCTGCAGCCAGAACGGCTTGTTGAATTGGGCGGCAATCGCCGCCTGGGCGCGCATCGTGTTTACCTTGCCGCCCATCACAAAGCCGTCGCACACGTTCTCCTGCATCGCGGTGGGAATCGGCGGCGAACCCCAGTGGAACGCCACCGGGCGCTTGATGTGGCGGCGCAGCTCCTTGGAGCCGGGCACGTCCCCCTGATCGATGGGGGACTCGTAAAAGCCCACGCACTCGAACTCGTCCAGCTCCTTCAGGATGGGGATGGCATTGCCGGAGTTGATCATGTAGCCATTGAAGTCGATGTCGCACTTCCACCCTGGGATGGCCACCTTGTCGACGGCATCGATCTGGGCGACGATGTCGCGCCAGGGGCGCGCCTTCAATTTGATGGAGGTGTAGCCCTGGCTGATGGCCAGCTTGACCTCCTCCGCCCAGTCCTCCGGCGGCATGTCGATATCCCACCAGGCGATGGGCGAGGCATCGCGCACCTTTTCGCCCAGGAGCTTGTGGACCGGCACTTCCAGGGCCTTGCCGGCGGCGTCCAGCACGGCCTGTTGCAGGCCATCGTCCAAGGTGTCGTCATTCAGGTACTCGAAGAGGTTCCTGCCCACCAGGGAAGCGACCTGCTGTGGGCTGGGCGGCGGCTGGCCCGTGTCGGCGTCCCCCCAACCCACGATGCCGGCGTCGGTCTCCAGTTTCCAGAGGATGACCCGCTCGCCGTGGGTCAGCGCCCGGTGCATGTGGAACCGCTGACGGTCGCACGAAAAGGGCAGATTGAGTGCGTAGCGTTCGACCTTGCTGATCGTGAGCTTCATGCTGACCTCCTTGTTTCCGCAGCGCGTCAGTCGCGCCCGCGACTTGTGTCTGCTGATCGCCTGCCGCCCGGGACAGGCTCACCGGCCACCGGTGGCCGCCTGGCAAAGACAGTCATACCGGCTTCCTGGTGCCAGATCCGGGAAGCCGGCTCCGTTCAGCCCTCCCAGATCCCCGCCATCTGCCAGGCCTGCAGCGACACCAGCCCTGCCGCGCCGCCCTCGGCAAAGGCCGCCACGCCGAGGCTGTCCTGGCGCGTCGGGTACATACGCCGGGTGAGGCAGAGACGGCCGTTGGCGAACACCTCGACGATGGTACGGTCCACGAACACCCGCAGGCGCAGCGGCTCCCCCGCCGGCAAGGGCAGCGGCCCGGTCTCAGGGTTGAGGTTGCGGACGTGGGGGCTGAGGCTGGCCCTGGCGATGTCGACCGTCAGCGTGGACTCCCGGCGGTCGTACCGGATGAGGGTTTCCTCTTCGCCCCCCGGCGAGCGGCAGAGTTTGAGGCCACAGGCCAGGGCTGCACCGGGGTCGAGCGTCACGGCCAGTTCCAGGCAGTTGCCGCGGACTTCGGGCAGCACCAGATCGGTGGCGGCATCGAGGGCGGCCGGTGCAACCCTCACCGAGTCCTGCCGGAGCCCTTCGAGTTCGCGGATCGGCTCGATGAGCAGGGTGTCATCCTCGGCCAGCGCGATCTCCCAGGGCAGCCCCATGATCCCGGACCAGCCACTGCCGGCAAAGTACTCTTGGGATGTGCCTTCGGCAACGCGGCCGATCAGGAGGCAGCGGCCATCCGGAGCGGTAAGATGATAGGCCTCGTTGTAGGTGCCCGTGCGGCCGGAGGGGGGACCATAGGCCATGCGGCCGTGGCGCTCCGGGGTGAAGCGGTGGTCCTGGTAGGTGCCGACGTAATACTGCGAGCCGCGCCGATGGCTGGCGAAGAGCAGCACGTGGCGGTTGCCCAGCGGGAAAAAGTCGGGGACCGCGCAGTCCTCGCCCACGTCCGAGAAGCGGGTCGGCTCGTAGAAGGGGTACAGGTACTCCCAGTGCTGGAGGTCCGGCGAGCGGAAGAGGAAGGCGGTGTCCCGGTCCCCGGCAGTGCGGCCCCCGGAGAGCACGTAGTAGGTATCGCCCTCCTTCCACATGCAGGGGTCGTAGACCACGTACTCCTGGCCCTCGTGGCGCGGGATCACCGGGTTGCCGGGGTGCTTCTCCCAGGTGGTGAGCAACTCGTCCCTGCTGGTGGCAATACAGATGCCGTGGGGGTTGCCAAAGTAGCACATCCGCACCAGGTCACCGTCCACGAGCGCGGTGCCACTGAAGACCCCTTTCACGTCGGGGCCGCCTGGGTCTGGCTCCAGGGCAATGGGAAGGTGCTGCCAGTGGACGAGGTCCTCGCTCACGGCGTGGCCCCAGTGCATATCGCCCCAGATGGCGGCGCTGGGATTGTGCTGATAGAAGAGGTGGTAGCGCCCCTTCCAGAACACCGGGCCGTTGGGGTCATTCATCCACTGCGCCGGGGGAACGAAGTGGAATCGCGGCCGCCACGGGTCAGCGGCCACCTTCGCCAGCAGTTCAGGGGTGGTGGCGGTGTGTTTCACGCGAAGCCTCCGGGTAGAAGGGAAGTGCGAGGCATGGGTGATCCCTGTGTGCGCCGCTGGGCACAGGCCCCCAGTGCCTGCCCCTGTTCCACATTATATCGCGGCGGTGGAACGGAAGTCAACTCGAGCGCCGGCTACGGAGCGCTGGGCCGCTTGTCTTGGCGTTTCCTGGCACAGGGCTGGCCGCAGCCCTCACGAGCCCTGGCGGTCCTTCCTCCGCCGCGGACCGATCCGGCTGGTGTCTATCGGCTCAAACCCCATCTTGAGCGCGGGGGAATCCGGTTTCAGTTCGTAGTTGTCGGCCGCCGGATCGACAAAGCCGGGATCGGCGAGCATGGAGTGGTTGTCGAACCCCAGGGCGCGCCACTGCGCAAAGGTCAACCCCCCTTCCCCCACCGCCATGCCGATCCGTTTCACCGCCTCTCCCGGGGAACCAGAGAACGTGATTTCGCCCCCCGGCGGCGGGCAGAGCAGGTTGCCGTCGCACTCGGCGATGGTCTGCCCCAGATCCACGCCGGGCGCCAGATTCAGCCGCACGAAATCGGCGTCTGCCCGGGTCCAGACGAACAGGTTGCGGCGGAGGCGGATGCCGGACTCCGGGCCGGCAAAGAGCAGGTAGACCTGCGACTTGGCGCTGTCGACGAAGATATTGTTCTCCACGGTCACGTTGCGGCCGTAGTGGCTGATCATGATCCCGCCCAGGGTGTTGCGCGCGCAGATGTTGCCGTACACCTGGGTCTCCATCGGGGCGTTGTCGAAGTAGATGCCCCAGCCGTAGTAGAGGGACCAGATCCGGCCACCTGCATGGTCGGTACCGCCGGGCTCGGCCTTGGTCCCGTACGCGCCGCAGCCGATCACGTCGCGGACGCGGTTGAAGCGCACGATGCAGCCCTTGGCCAAATCCGGGTCGCCCTCCCATGTGTACCAGCGGTTCGAGACGATACCCCCGGTGTCACAGGTCTCTTCGCTCAGGTAGCGCAGGTCATTGTACTCGACGATCACCCGCCCGAACCCGCTCAGCAGCCCGATGCCGAAACGGGGGGTGTGCTCGATGAGGTTGTGGGCCACCCTCACCTCTGGGGCGCTCACGCCGAAGAAGCAGATGCCGCAGGCGTGTTTCTCGTACACGCCCACATGGTGGATGTGGTTGTCGGTGATGACGTGGCCCGGCGACCGCGGCCAGGCCAGCGCCGTCGGCTCCCTCTCCTCCGGGTGCGTGTGCCACCTGGGCGGATTGGGCACGTCTCCCGAGCGCGTGTCGTGGTGGGAAAAGCCCTGCTGGAAGCTGCCCAGGAAGATGCCGTACGCGCCGGCGTGGGCGATCTCGTTGCCGGCGATGGTGCAGCGGGCGTTGGCGTGCTGCAGGCGGATGGCGTCGCCGCCTACGGCGTCGAACCGGCAGTCCTCGATGCGGCAGTCCTCGGCGTTCTCTAGATACACGGTCTGGGCCGCGTTGGGGGTCTTGTAGTAGACCTGCTCGCCGGGGAAGCCCGACTGCGTCTGGGTGAAGGTCAGGCCGCGGATGGCGACGTGGCGCACCGGACGGCCCGGCTGGCCGCTGAGCCGGATCAGCGAGTCGGCGAAGGGGGCGCTCACCCCGTCGGGGTCGAAGTCGCCGGCGGGAGGCCGAAAGTAGACCGTGCCGGTGTCGCGGTCTAGGCACCATTCGCCGGGCTCGGTCAGGTCTTCGAGCAGGTTCTCGACGCGGAAGCGGTTGCCCGCGCGCAGGCGGACCGCCGCGCCCAGGGACTCGCTGTAGGGCCTCAGGGCGCGGGCGAGATGGATGGTGCCACGCTGGAAGTCCACCTGCCGGATCGGGACGATGTCGTTCACCCAACAGCTTCCGGGCACCACGAACACCTCCCCCTGCTCCGGCTTTTGCCACGGCGCCGGGAAATCGCCCGGGTTGAAGGAGAAGGCCACCGGCACCGCGATCCTGGCCGCCGGTGCGGCGGGAGCGGCCGGCCCCAGGGCCGGGTCTTCCGGGACGATTCCCTCGACGAACGACCACCCTCCGTAGAGCGGATCGGCGGGGTCGTGCTTGGGCCGCCGCGAGCGGATCATGCGCCGGGCCTGGTAAAAGAGCTGCCGGAAGTGCCACTGCCCCGCCCGCGTCTCGGGCACGTGCGCCTGCTGGATCCTGTCCCGATAGGGCTCCCAGCCCCTAATCGGCCGGCCGCCGCTGAGGATCGGCTGCTCGCCGGGGAAGGCGCGGTAGGTGACGGGGCTTTGCTCCGTGCCGGAGTCGCCCGGCCCCAGGCGCAGCGGCTCGGACATCAGGTACACGCCGCTGCGCACCTGCACCTCGACCGGCCCGCGCAACGCGCCCTCCAGCCGCAGTCTCCGAATGGCATCGCGCGCCCCCGTCAACGTCGCCAGCGGGCCGTCGGTGTGCGCCGCGTTCGGGGCAGGCAGGCGCCCTGACCACCGATCATCGCCGTTTGTCGCCACGTAGAAGATCAACGCAAGCTCCTCTCCCTTGTCTGCTCAGCGCTCGCTTCAGCCTGACAACAGCAGGTGGAACCACGACCGAACACGAATGGACGCCAGGGTCAACCCCTTAGGTCTTGGCCGGCAGGCGCCCAGCTGGTGAAGCCGCCGTCTGTTCTAGCTCCTTCTCAGCGGCACCAGCCCTTCTCGCGTCACCCGGATGAACTGCGCCCGCATCAATGACTCGTGGGAGTCAAAGTAGACATAGAGCACCACATCCGGCTCGACCTCGACCATGCCGCCCATCACCCAGATGGCGCCGTCGATCAGCGTGCCCTCGTCCCAGGTATGGCCGTCGTCCCGGCTGCAATGCACCGTCATCGACGGCAGCCGGTGGGCGACGAGTACGGCGCCGCTCGAGGTCCGCAGCATATTGGGCGTCGCGTAGCCGGGGAAGGGGCCGCGCACGCAGGGACTCCAGGTGACGCCACCGTCCTTCGACCACGTCTCCCACATCCACGGCGAATAGATGGGCCGCACCAGCGCCATGAGGTGTCCGTCCCGCTCCATCTCCGCGCCGCAGACCTCGGTCAGGTCCAGGTTGCCCTCCAAGGGCTCTGCGTCGATGGGGAAAGCCGCCCGGTCCACGTTCACCGGCGGCGACCAGGTGCGGCCATCATCGGTGGAGCGGCAGGCGAAGGCCTGGCAGTGGAGCGCGCCCCAGGTATGAATCCCCAAATCCTCCGCCGCCAGGTCGCAGCCGCCGTACACGAAGAGGACCATCGAGCCGTCGCGGCAGTTCACGAATGCCTGCGGGCCGACGTGCATCTTCTTCAGGTGTTTCGGCTTCGGGCCGACTTCGATGGGCTGGGGCGCCGACCACGTGTGTCCGGCGTCCTCCGACTCGGCCACCATGAAGCCGTCGTCCAGGCACACGAGCGCGATCAATCGCCCGCGCGGTGTGAGGTGCAGGCGGGTCGGCAGCCACTGGTTGTCGCCCTGTCCCATGGCAGGCGGCTGCGGCGGAGACCAGGTGTGTCCTCCATCGCGGGACCGCGTGATCCAATGAGTGGATTTCCCGGAGTATGGCGGGTCCTGCTCCGAGTAGGTGAGCAACAGTTCGCCGTCCGGCAGTCGCACCAGGTCGCCCGGCTTCTGCCAGATGGCCGGCGTCCGCGCGCACGGGTGGAACCAGTTGGTCGGCTGCTGGACGCGTGCGTCCCAGACGAATCTGCGCTCCGGTTGGCTCTCCACCTCGACCTGGCGGAGGTCCGCTCTGCCCACCGCAAACACGCCCACGGCGCCCGCTTCGGTATAGCTGTCATCCTCGGCCTCAAATACCCCGTGCTCGCCGATGCGGACGGTCAGCTTCCTGCCGATCAGGCTCACGCCAGCCGTCAGCCACAGCCCGCTATTGCTGGGCACGCGGCGCACCAGCTCCATCTTGATACATCTCAGATAGCCCGTCTCGTCCATCTTCGAGAAGGCCGCCCAGAAGTGCTGAGCGCGCGAGCCCTGCCCGCAGTTGGGGAAGTGCAACAGATAGAAATGCGCTTCGTCGGCCGCACGCAGGATGATCCCCGTATCGCTATGGCCGGTGAGCCGAAACGCGAACCTTGCCCTCACGTCGCGGCTGGCGAGCCGGGTGCAAAAGGCGTAATGGTGGCCCTGCAACCCAAGCCCGTCGCTGCGCCGGAGCGGCTCGGGAACCGCGATGAGGCCGTCCACCCCGTCTTCCCAGGCGCCATTGACAAAGTGCCAGCCGTGGTCGCCGCCGATGTACAGCACGTTTCTGTCCTGAGCAGCCATATCCAAGGCTCCTTTCGCAATCTCCGTGAGGCGGGTCTGCGCCACGGATCCCGAACCCTTCAGCGATCCCACTCCTCGAACGACGAAAGAGCCGCCGCCAGGTGACCGGGTGATACTCCCAATAGTGTCCCTCGTACTGCGATCTGCGCGATGCCTGTGCGCTACGGATCGACGACCAACCCGGACGGGGTAGCGCGCAGGCGAAGCACGCGCCGATCCGCCTGGCCGGGGCGACCGAGGTAGCCCATATAGTTGACCAGCACGACATCGGGCTCCACCTCCAGCGCCTGGTGGTTGGCCCAGAGGGGGTAGTCCAGGATCGTGCCAGCATCCCAGGTGATTCCGTTGTCCCAGCTGACATTGGCGCCTAGGTACGGGAAGCGGTGCACGGCGACCAGCGCGCCGCTGGCCGTGCGCGTCAGGGTGCTGCAGTACCCGGGAAAGGCGCCGAGGGCCGCCGGTTCCCAGGTCTTGCCCCCGTCGTTGCTCTGCACCCGCCACATGTACGGCCACGGGCCGGGCCGGCCGTACCCGATGACGACGTTTTCCTGCGCCTCGGCCAGGCCGATCTCGGAGAAGTTGCCGACGCAGAAGAGGGCTTCCCTGCTGTTGTTGGCATCGCACCAGACCGGCGCCTCCCAGGTCTGGCCGTCGTCGGTGCTGCGCAACACGTAGTTCGTGGAGACCGTCGCGTTGACATAGCCACAGAACTCCCGTTGGCACATGATGGGCACCAACAGCGTGCCATCGCGCAGGCGCAGGGGTTGTCCGGACGGGCCTGCCTCCGTCAACTCGTCCGGCCATTCGCCGGTGACGCTGAGCGGATGGGGCCCCTGCCAGGTGCGGCCATCGTCACGGGAGGTGTAGGTGTAGAAAGCGCCGGAGCCCCTCGCGCCCGGCCGGGTATACAGCGTCACCCAGGTGCCGTCCTGCTTCACAAAGTTGGCCCCGAATGCCTTATGCAGGGTCGCCGGCTCCGGCTTCGACCACGTCCGGCCGTGGTCGCGGGAGCGCACCCATTTGATGTATCGCGGCTCCTCCGGGCCGCCCGGGTTGTGGAAGGGCACGCCGGCTGTCAACAGGCCGGAGGCGCTGCGGATGATGCTGGGGTAGCCCTGGTAGGTTTCCGGATCGGTTTCCGGGCACGGCGTCACCCAGTGCGGCGGCAGCGGTGTCAGCCCCTTCCAGACACGCGGCGGCTGGTACGCGCCCTCCACCTGCAGGTCGGCGAAGTCCGCCACGCAGTGGTGCCCGGCGGGGGTGATGCCCATGATCCCGAGCCGGCCGGCATCGTAGGTAGCGTCCTCCACGTCCACTACCTGACGTCCCTCGATCCAGGCGCGGATCCGCGAACCGGCGCACTCGACCCGCGCTTCGTACCAGTGGTGGGTCCGCGGCACCACCTCCCGGATCAGCCCAAACTGCACGTAGCGCTGGAGCGGGGTGCCATCGGCGATGACCAGGCCCGCCCACATGTGCCGGTTGCGGGCCTGCTGACCACACCAGGGGATGTCCAGCGCGTAGTACCGGCCGAGATCCTGCAGCCGGAAGAGCAGGCGTACCCCGCCGTGCCCAGAGCGGGACTGGAAGCGAAAGGTCGCCGAGAAATTCCCATACCACCGGTCGTGGCGCACTGCCAGGAACACGCGGGACTGGTCGTCGTAGACAACCCCGTCCTGGCGCTCCTCTTCCCGGGGCAGGATCTCCCCGGCGGCGCCGTCGGCCCACCGGCCGTTGAAAAAGGACCAGGCAGTCCCATCGCCGATGGTCCACCGTTCGCCGTTCCCACCTGATGTCATCATCACCTCTTTCAATGAAAGATGGAAAACCTTCGCGACCTCGGCAGACCGATCCGCCCGGCTTCGCTACTGCTGCTCCCGCACCGCCATAACCACATTGCGAATGGCGTCGGTCACCCTCCTCGCAGTGGGCGCTAAACTTTGTTTTTTTATACCTAACGAGGTAAGTGTACGCCCTCAGCACCGCCCGTCAAAGCCCGGGAGAGGAGAGGCGGAGATGCCGCTGCTGCTCTGGTGTTCCGGTATCCACAGACAGGAGAAAGGGTATGACCCCATCCGAACTGGAAGGCAAAGCCCGGCGACTGGAGCTGCTGGTCGAGACGAAGATCGTCCGGGAGCACGGCCTCATTCCGATGTTCGTTCGTGCCAGTGACTACCAGTTGCCCACAGCCGAGGACTACCTCGGCGCCTACCGCCATCGGCACCTGCTGGGCAAGACCGAGGAAGAACTCGGCCTGCCGCCGATGTACGTCTGGCGCGCTTGGGAGAACACGGCCACGGACACCGCCTATTACCTGGCGGCCCTAGCGTACAAGTACCGCTGCACCGGAGACGGGAAGGACCTGGCGGTCTGTCGCCGCACCTTCAGCGCCCTGAAATACATCTATGGCCTAGCTGCCGAGAAAGGCGAGAGAGGACGCCTGTGCAAACCCTATGGCGGCGTCTGGAGCAACCAGTCGTCCGGGGACCAGACGCAGTGCGTGACCTGGGGGTTGGCCGCCTATCGCGAGATCGCCCCGCCCGCAGACCTGGCCGACCACCACAGGATGGTCAAGGAGGCGGCCGAGTACAACATCGAGACGGAGTACATCGAACCCCACGGGTATTTCGGCTGGACGGTGGAGATGGGTCGCCAAGCCATCCTCGGCGACGAGAAGTGGAGCAAGGCGACCTGGACGTATGCGGTCATCTTCGCGCCGCAACTGCTGCTGGCCTGGCAGGCAAGCGGCGACCCCCGGTTCCTGCATGAGGTCGAGCGCTGGTATGGCGCGTGCGGGGTGGAGAAGAGACCGGGTGGAGGGCCGCAGCGGGACCTGTACCTGGGGGCACTCATGATGGAACTGGAGCCCCTTCATCACGAGATCTGGCGCAGCCTGATGCACGGGGTCTTTGCCGCACTGCCCTCTCGCGTCCTGCCGGACGGCACGACCTCCTCCCACATCGGCCGCTCCGCCATCGATGCCATGGGGTGCGCCGCCGCCCAGCGCTGGTTCCCGCACCTGGACATGATTTCGGTGGCCCGTCACATCCTGGAGAAGCTGGACGAGCACACCATGCGGTTCGTGAGACCCGGCACCACGCCTCCCTGGGCGAGGAGCGGGGAGACGGCGCCGCAATGGGCGGTGGAGGCGAGGATGATCGATGGCGACAGCCTGACGGCGTGGCTGGCCGCCTTCTGGGAGGGGCGCTGGCGCGGGTACTGGTGACAGGCCGCGGCCGGTCGGGAAGGCATACGTCTCCAGGGCGGTTGCGCTTCGCTCGTGCTGCTCGTCTACATGGAGTTCGGCGGCGACGGCAGAGACTTTGCCCGGACGCGTCTCGTGGCGGCAAAAATCTGCTCGGTGTGGCGCATGGGGGCCTACTGGATGGGCCAGACCGCCTCCATGTCCCAGGCATCGAGCGATCGCAGCGTCGCCGTTCCGCCCACCGAGAAGACGCTGACGCCGAGGCTGTCGTCCCGGGCTGGGTAGATGCGCTTGCACAGATAATGCCGGCTGTTGGCGAACACCTCTACGACGCTGCGATCCACGAACACGCGCAGCTCCACTGCCTGCCCGTCGGCGAGGGGAACCTGGCACTGGTGCGGCTCCCGGTTGCACACCTCCGCGCTGACGCTCGATCGCGTGACATCCAGGATCAGCGCCGGGACCATCCACCGGGAACCCTTCAGTTCCAGCGAGGCGGGATTCAACTGACCGGGGTTGGTGGTGAAGCGGACGAGGGTCTGTTCATCGCCGTCGGACGAGCACCGCACCGCGAGCCCGAACTCTTCCGCATCCCCACACTCGAAGACAGCCCTGAGTTCGAGCTGGTCCCCACGGATCCCCGCGAGCGGCACGACCGCGCCCGCCGCGAGCAGCAGGTCTGCGACCCGCCGGTGATTGGCCCGCAGGCCTTCCAGTTCCGGGACGGGGTCCAGGTTCAGCTCGCCATCTTTTGCCAGCGACATCACCATCGGCAGGGCGAAGATGCCCGACCAGCCGGACGCGCGCTGGACGTACCCGTACCGCGCTTCACTTATCCTTCCGAAGAGGATGCGCCGTCCCGAGGCGTCCTGCAGCGTCAGGCCCTCGCACATCCCTCCTGTGCGACCGAGGAGCCCGCCGGTCAGCCGCACATGGCGCTCCGGAGTGAAGCGGTGATTCGCGTAGGTGCCGATGTAGCACTGCGCTCCGCGCAGATGGCTGGCGAAGAGCAGCACGTGTTTGTCCCCCAGGGGAAAGAAATCGGGAACGGCGCAGTCCTCCCCCGCATCCGTGAAGTGTCCGCCGACGTAGAGGGGGTGCAGGTACTCCCAATGAGCCAGGTCACGGGATCGGAAGAGGTAGGCCGCATCCGGCGACGCCACACTATTGCCGGTGATGGCGTAGTAGTCGTCGCCTTCGATCCAGGCGCATCCGGTGCCGGTGATGCGGTATTCGTCTCGGGGGCCAGGGTTCGGGATGACGGGATTGGCCGGGTGCTTTTCCCAACGCCGCAGCAGCTCATCGTGGCTCGTGGCGATGCACATGCCGTCGGGAACCCCGTGGTAGAAGAAGGTCGGCTTCCCCTCCCGGCTCAAAAAGGCCGCACCGCTGAAGCAGTGCAGACGGTCGGGCCCGCCAGGCCCCGGGGCGAGGGCGATGGGGTGATCGGTCCAGTGCACCAGATCCTCGCTGGAAGCGTGGCCCCAGTGCATGTCGCCCCAGAAGGCGCCGTTGGGATTGTGCTGGTAGAAGAGGTGGTACCTGCCCTTCCAGAACAGTGTCCCGTTGGGGTCGTTCATCCAGTTCGCCGGCGCCAGATAGTGGTACGCGGGACGGTACGGATCCGCGGCCAGCTCCAGCCGCCGGGGATCCACCTCTGCCTTTCGAACCTTCGCCATCCCGCCTCCTTCGATCTGGGTATAGGCCAATCCTCGACGAGCGCACCGGCGTGCAGGAACTCGAGTTGGTCTCCCCGCCGCACTTACCCCACGGCGCAGCCTCCCCCATGACCTGCCCAAACCTCGCCAGCGCCACCGGCGCAATTTAGAAGTGCTGCGGGTAAAAAGGCAACCGCCACAACGTGCGCGGCAGGTTCCGGCCCAGCCGCCCCACATGGCCCGGTGGCGACGCAGCTTGCCGGGAAAGCCGCCCTGCTCGATCTTGCCGCCGAGCAGGTACTCCTGGCCTCACTCGCCCGGGAAATGGCCCCGGTACTCCAGGCCCAAGAGCTCCCGGGAGCGGGCCACGTTGCAGTACTGGTCCGCCTCCGGATGGCTGGCCGTGTGCAGGATGTCGAAGTCGATGGTGTTGTTCTCCAGCGCCAGGTGGCAGGCCTGGGCCAGGTCGTGGCGGCAGACCCAGCCCAGGCCGCCGCGGGCAGGCGAGCCGTCGCGATAGATGAGGCGCCGGCTGTCGCCGATGCTGCAGGGCCGGAAGACGATGATGCGCAGGCCGTACGCGTCGTGGTACTGGCGGCACACCTCTTCCTGCAGCCGCTTGGTGATGCCGTACAGGTCGCCCTCCTTGCTGCGCACCTCCGACGACAGGAAGAGTCCATCCGGGTGCTGCACCACGCAGGAGCCCATCTGCACCACCCGCCTGAGCCCGCGCCGGCGGGCCGACTCCAGCACGTTCCACATCCCCTTGACGTTGATGAGGAAGGGCTTCACGTTGTCCTCGGGCGGGTCCTGATAGCCGAAGTACGCGGTCAGGTTGACCACCCCGTCCATGCCTTCCAGGGCCCGGTCCACCGCGCCGAAGTCGGCGATGTCCCCGTAGGCCTTCTCGCCCACCCAGTCCCCGTCGAAACGACGGTACGCCTCCCACGCGGCCGGATCGCGGTCGAAGGCCCGCACCTGGTGGCGTCCGGCGAAGTTTTCCAGCACCGCCCGGCCGACCCAGCCGGCAGCGCCCATGACGGCCACTTTCATGCTCAAAATCCTCCTTCCTCTGCGCGATCCTTTTCTCGGGTTTGGGCCTGATAGCGACTTTTCAGACAGGCGCTAGTTCTGAGCGTGTATATTCCGGCAAGGCTCCTCTTCTCGACGCGACCAATGCACCCGCTTTGCAGGCAAAGTCGCAGGCTGCCTCCGGAGACGTGCCGGATTCGAGGCTGGAGATCATGGCGGCCGAGAACGCGTCTCCGGCACCTACGGTGTCCACCACCTCGACAGCGTAGGCAGGGCAGAACCCGAAGGTATCCTCCGTGGAAACATAGGCACCCCTGGGACCGCACGTTATACACATCCAGTGGATGCCAAAATCCCGGCGAAACCTCTGCGCCAACAAGCCGTATCCCTGCTCCTGCAGCCCGAAGAGCTCTTTCATCGTCTGGAGCTCTCGCTCGTTTACCTTCACGATGCTCGCGCTGGCCAGCGAGTACTCGAGGACCTCCTTGTCGACGAAGCTCATCCGCAGATTGACGTCGAGGAAGACATGCTTGAACCTGCCGGTGGCGATGACCTGGCGGAGGCTCTTTCGGGTTGTAGGTGATCTCTGGGCGATGGTGCCGAAATAGAGGCAGTCGAACTCAAGATCCTTGATCAACTGCAGAGACTCATCGTCTGCGGGGATGAGGTCGAATGGGGTGCATTCCGGAATCAGAAACCGGGCGTTCTGGCTGTCGCCGATCAGGGCCTTGACTACACATGTCGGCGCCGTTACGGTGTTGACAAAATCCGTCCTGATCCCCTGGGATTTCATCGTGTCCACCGTCGCTCTTCCCAGCGCGTCGTCGCCGACAGCGGTGAAGAGATAGGCGTCTTCAACACCGATTCTATGGGCATGAGCGGCCACATTGAACGGAGCCCCGCCAATACACAGCTGTCCATTGATCTCGTCCCAGACAACCTCGCCAAACGCCAGCAGCTTCATGTTCCCGCCTCCTCCCGACCGCAATAGAACTCGAAGCCGAACAAGCTGGCGTCATCGAGGACCATCGCCAGCCGGACCGGCTTGTTCCACAGCGCCCGCAGGTCTGCCCGCCCCTTCCAGGTGACGGTGTGCCAGACGTCGGTGCCGTGGATGGCATCACACGCGGCGGCGCTGAAGCCCTCGTACGGCCGGTGGTGCGGGTCCAGCACCTCCACGCGCGCGTGGCCAAAACCGCAGGCGGCGTTGAGGCGCAGGCGGTCCCCCTCGAAGACGAACTGCTTCGTCAGCACGCGCCCGGTGCGGTGGCGGCAGCGCAACTCGGCAAAGCCGTCCTCGCGCAGCAGCAGGCCGTTTACGCCGCGGCGAGTCTTCGTGCTGTAGGGATCCATGCCGCAGGTTTTGGCTGTCTCGTAGCGGGTAGCGAGGTGCTGACGAGCCGACTCCGGCACCAGCACCGGATTGTCCTGGCGCTCGATGGTCCACTGCTTCACCGGGTTGGCGCAATACGGGATGATAGTCCGGCCTCCGTACGCCAGCCCCGCGGCGAAAGAGTAACAGGCATACCCATAGTCCTGACTGCCGGGCGGACCGTTGTCCACCCACGGTTCCGGCCCGTGCACCCGCGTGAAGCGCACCCCGTCGCGGCTGCTGTAGAGCGCCAGGGTCACGTTGAACTGATCGCGCCAGTTCGCCCCGTCGCCGCGCACCTGCCAGAGGGGATCGGTATGGCACTCGCCGACGATGAGGATGTAGAGTCCGCCCACCTTGCGGATCGACGCCTCGTGGAACTCCCGGTCTGGTGTCAACGTCGGATCCCAATCCACCGACAGGACCACTTCCTTCGGCGACCAGTGCATGAAGTCCGGGCTGGTCTGCCGGCCGATCTGCCGGGTGCGCGGGCCGTGGTGCCAGTGGTGCGAGTACTGGCTGTAGCCGACGAAGCGCTGGATCGCCTCATCCCAGATGATGCGCGTCTCGTGCTGGTGGCGCTGCGGCACGTCCTCGCTGAGGGTTGTCCAGCACACGCCGTCCGGGGAGGCCGCCACCCGCGAGAGCACCCGCTGCCTGCGTGCGGGCGCTTCCGACGAGGGATTGTAGAGCAGCAGAAACTTGCGCTCTGGTTCTGCGCGCCATCGCGGGTTCCGCACGATGCCGGCGGCGCCGACGTCCGGCTGCACGATATTGGTACGGCGGTGCTCGCCGTATGGCAGGCCCTGCGCCAACAGCGGCTTCTCCCAGTGCAGCGCGTCGCGCGATTCCGCATAACAAAGCACCTGGCCGGTGTTGAAGACATCGCCACTCAGCGTCTGGGCATACCACAGTTTGAACAACCCGTCTTCCGGGTCCTGCAGCGCACCAGCGACGATGGGGTTGAACCCCTGCTGCTCCCAGGGGAGGTCGCTCCAGGCCAACAGCGGTTCCGGGGTCTTTGCGGGAGAGGCGATCACACGCTCGACGTCTTCGAGCCAGTCGAGCATGAAGTTGTCCAGGAACAGCTGCCGTTCCGTGCCGATATGGGTGAACGGCAGCGTGTAGTCCGGCGAGAAGTAGGGGTAGGTCCTCTCGTAGGGCCGCTGCCCGGCAAGGGTATCCTCGATCTTGAGCGCCAAGTCTACCGGTTCGGTCGGTGACTTCTGTTCCGGGGCAGTCATGGTAGATTTCTTCCTCGGGGGTTGGGGAGCTGGGATACGGGCTTCCGCTCAGCCGCGATGCCGGTCAACGGCTCACGCCTTTCCCAATGTTCAAAGCGGCAGCCACCGCGGATGGTCGGCGCCCTGATCGTCCAGGCCGCGGGTCAACGGGCGCTGGCCAGAGCCGTCGGCGCCCATCACCCAGAGCCCGGGCACGCCGCCGGTTTCTGCGCGGCAGCAGGCGATCAGGCTGCCCTCGGGCGACTCGCAGGCGCGGAAGTCCCACACCGGCGGGGTGCTCGAACTCAGCACCGCCACCCCACCGCTAGCCGGATCGAGCCGGCAGACCTCGGTGCCGCCGCGGGCCTGTTCTGGCCTGAACTCGCGGTTGAAATGGTCGGTGTCGGGGCGCTGGTCCTGGTACTGCCACGGCACCCTGGCGCCGGGCAGCCGGCGCGGGAAGAGGATCTGCCCCTCCCGCGTCCAGGCCGGCACGTTCGAGCCGCCGCCGCGCTTGCCGGGGTACCCGTAGGAAGCGGCGAACCACATCGCCTGCCCCTGGGTAAGCAGGCGGTGCTCCGAGCCGTCCGGCCGGCTCAGGCGCAGGTCCGACCAGTCGTGCCCCGGATCGCTCCGGTGGTGGCAGTCCTGGTACAGCAGCCACTGGCCGTCTGGCGACCAGGTGGGACAGAAATAGAGATGGTCGGGGTCCTTCGCCACCAGGACGCGCGCCTCGCCCTGCGGGTCGCAGGTCCAGATCTGGTAGCCCTGGGGGCTGGCCAGGTGAAAGGCGATGCGCGTCCCATCCGGGCTGAGGCTGAAGCCGTAGGCCACCCCCTCGGCTGCCCCGGTGAAGGGACGCGCGTCCGAGCCGTCGAGGCGCATGTTGAAGATCTGCGAGTACCCCGGCCGGCCGACCTGCATCAGGATGCGCCCCTCCTGCAAGAGCAGTTGCGGCGTATAGAACACCGCCATCCGCTCCTGCGTCGCTAGTTCCTCGAGCGTGCCCTGGTCGAGGTCGTAGGCCCAAAGATGGGTGGGGGTCTGGGTGTAGTACTGCTCGAAGGGTCGGCCGGGTCCGTCCCGGCGCGGCTCCATGCTGAGCAGCAGGACGCGCCCGTCCGGCAGGAAGCTGCCCGGCTGCCAGGTGGCCTGGCCAGGCGCCTCGGGCTCGAGCACGCGCAGCCCCGTGCCGTCGGCGTTGATCAGGCAGGTCCTGCCATTGGAGGTGAAGAATAGCCGCGGTGGTGCAGCGACGGGATTGGCGGATAAGGATCTGTCCATAACACCCCTCCTGGCGGTTCGTCCAGCCCTCGCACCCGGTGGTCGGCCACTGCCAGCCAGGCGCCGCCCCGCTCGATAACCAAGCTGGCCAGTACGCGGCTCAGGCGCTGGCCGCCCGCCGCCGCCAGGGATTCAGGCCGTGTTCCAGGTAGGTGCGGGCCGCGGTTTCCTGGTATTCGGGGTCCAGCCCCAGCGCCGGGTTCGAGCCATAGTACCCGGCGATGAACCCGCCGCCAAAGGGCGCCGCCAGCTTGAGGATGTACTCGCGGGCGGCAGCGGCGATGCGGGCGTGGTCGCGGGTCTGCAGCGTGGTCTGGATGTCCACCGGGCACTCGAAGTGCACCTTGCCGCCGAAGTTGCGGGCCAGGTAGTCGATGTCGTGTAACTCCGGCTGGTCGAATTGCAGGATATCCACCCCGGTTTCGATCCAGTCGGGGATGATCTGGCGCACGAAACCGCAGGAGTGCAGCCGGAAGCTCAGGCCGCGGCTCCTGGCCGCCCCCACCACCCGCACGTACACCGGCTTGAAGAGCTCGCGGAACATCGCCGGGCTCACCAGCAGCCGGTCCTGGGTGCCCCAGTCCTCCCCCGAGGAGATCCCGTCCACGCCGATATCGGCGTAGCGATGAACCTGCCCTTCCAGCAGCTGGGCGATGCGGTCGAGCAGGGCCCGCACCCGCTCCGGCTCCCCGGCGCAGTCGGCCAGGAACACCTCCATGCGCCGCATGTACCGGGCGATGTCGAAGGCCATGCCCATGCTGCCCTGCACGTAGTACCCTTCGGCGTGGTAGGCCTTGACCTGCGCCGCCGCCGCCTCGTACAGGTCGGCCCGGTCCACATCGGGCCAGTCGTAGGCCTCCAGCAGCTCCCACCCCTGCTCGATGACGCCCCGGTACACCTCGCCCTTGGTGATGCTCTCCAGCCGGCGCCACTCGTTGCCCCACTCGTCGATCATGCTGTAATACCCGCCATGCTCGGTCCAGGGCTGGGTGACCCGGTTGGGGGCCGGCTGGCGCGACACGGTCCTGAAGTCGGAGGGGAACCCGTTGCCCATAGCATAGGGAATGCGCGGCGGGCTGGCGAAGGCGAGGCTCTGTTGTACGACGTCGCGGCTGGAGAGGGGCACGGCGGTCTCCTCCGGTGCGGTTCTGCGGGACCACGGGGTGGCTAGGGTTTACGATAAAAAAGCCGGCCCCGGCCGGCCAATACCCGCCCTGGCTCACTTCGTGCCGAGTTCTATTTCAAGGTGATGGACAAACGGACCTGTGTGCCGGCGGTCATCATGCCCCTTAATCGACTCGTGTTCTTACGTAGGTCTCCTGGATTATCCGGGCATCAAAACTTGCCCGATGCCGATGCTTCGGGACTTCTGAAAGCACTATGGCCTTCGCCTCGTGCCAGCGTTCCTCTTGCACCTTCGACAGGATCATCTCCAGAGGACTGACCCAGAAATTCATCTCGGCACGCGCTTCGTAGAACAGATTCGTGAGCCACGGCTTGTCGACAACCCAGCCGTCGGTATACACTGTCTTTCCCTCGAGAAGCTCATTCAACTGAGTGGCAACCTCCCGAACTGGACGGCCATAGGTTTCCAGAATATCCCGGGCAATTCGGTGTACCTTTTCAGCCTCACTGTCCCAATATTCCCACTCTGCAGCGGGAAATATCAGCGAACAGAATGTGGTATCGTCCTCAAAGGCAATCCCAACCTCAACGGGATAACTCATCGCGCCGAAACCAGAAGCCTCGATGTCAATGATGATCGGCCTATCCGGGACGTACATATGACTGGCTCTCCACTAGTGAAATGGTCCTTTGCCTCTGCGGAGACTAACAACGGACCTTTTTAGGTTTGTACGTCACCCCGCCTGTGGAGTCGCGGTGTCCTCCTCATCCCCGGACCTTACTCGGCGCCCGCCAGCGCCGCAACTGCTTCTGCCATACCCGCGCCAACTCGCCCCGAATCGCCAGCACGTCCTTCCATCTATCCCCGAACACCGACAGATAGTACCCGCCGGCGATCTGCTCCGGGCAGGCAAACAGCTCTCGGCCCGCAGGAGCGGCCTCCAGCCAGCAGGCCAGTACCCGCTCGGCGAATTCGAGCCAGTCGATGAACTCCGGCGTAAACTCTCCTTTGGCGTTGAGGGCTGGGATCTGGGCGTGGTGGCCGTTGAAGGGGCGGAAGTGCAACTGATTGGCCAACTGGATCAGGTCCGGCCGCTCGGCCAGCCGGTCCCAGTAGGGCGGGGAGAGGTGTTTGACCACTGCCGGGTGCGAGAAATCCCAGGTCATCTTGAGCGGGCGCTTCTCGGCTTTTTCGTAGCCGGAGGCCAGGGCGTAGGCTTTTTCAGGCGTTTCGGTGCAGGTGTCGCGGTGGACCTCGACGGACACGTCCATGTCCAGATCGTCGGCGGCGTCCATCAGCCGGCGGGCCACCTCCACGGCGCGCGCAGTGGGTGTATCGTGGTCGAGCATCTGCACGTTGACCACCCGCGCGTGGGCCGCCTTGATGGCCTTGAGCTTGCGGCGGATCTCGGGGATGCCGTTCAGGTCGGTGGTGCAGGCGAAGATCAGGCCTGAGGCGGCGACCTGATCGGCGTTGACAATGGTGACGCGGCTGAGAAAACCGTCGAAGCCGGCCTCCTTCACCTGGCGCAATTTGCGCTCGATGCTCCATTCTCCTTTGGCGTCGCCGTACCCGCCCAGGCTGCCCAGGGTGGCCATGTGGCGGATGATGGGTTTGTCAGTGTGGGTTTTGGGCACGGAGATCTCCTCTCTACGGGTAGAGTTTCTCGACTGTCTGGATGAGGGCCTGCATGAAGCCCACGCAATGGGCCCGGCCCCGGTGGCCCCAGGGCGAGTCGCCGGCCACATGGGGCACGTGGTCATCGATCATAAAGCCGTCGAAGCCCACCTCGTGCAGGGTCTTGACCACCTCGAAGGTGTCCACCTGGCCGCAGTCGATGAAGGTCTCGTGGAAGTTCTCCACCGGGCCGAGCACGTCGCGGAAGTGGATGTAGATGATCTTCTTTTGGCCGCCGAAGTGGCGGATGGCCCGCATGACGTTCTCGTGGCCGCCCATCTCGGACCAGCAACCCATGCAGAAGTCCAGACCGTGGTGCGGGCTGTCGAAGGTGTCCATGTTGCGTTTGAAATCCTCGAAGCTGCTGCAGATGCGGGCGATGCCGCCCAGGGTGTTGCCGGTGGGCGGATCATCCGGGTGCAGGGCCAGGCGCACATTGGACTTCTCGGCCACCGGCAGCAGGCGCTCCAGGTACCACTGGTAGTTGGCCCACATCTCCTCATGGGTAAAGACCCGGCCGTGGGTGAGTTGTTTGGGGTCGTGGGCCGCCAGCTCAAAGCGGGTACCCCGCGCCCCGCCGCGCAGCACCGCCGGCTCGGGGGTGCGCCAGACGCTGTTGGGAATCCAGTGATATCCCAGGATGGGGATGCCGGCCTTGCCCATGTGGCGCACGGTGGTGGCCATGTGCTGCATTTGCTCTTCGCGCCCGGGCAGGCCCAGCATGATCTTGTCATAAAAAGGAATGGGCACGTTCTCCAGCGCCATCAGCCGCAGGCCGGCGCCGTCGGCCCTGGCCTTGAGCGCGGCCAGATCCTCGTACTCCCACTGCTTGTCCCCAGGGAGTTTGGGGGTGTTCATCAGAAAATCGTCGCAGCCCATCTGTTTGATGAAGGCGAGCAACTCATCGGTCAGTTCGTTGAACTGGCCCAGGCCGACGCGCATCTTGAGCGACATGACAACAGATCTCCGGTCGAGGGGGAGGGATCAGCGGCGCGGGGGAATCTGTCCAATCGAGAGGACGGCGTCAAGCTGGACGGTGGTCACACCACACGGCGCCGGCTGTGGGCCTTGCGGGTTACTCCAGCAGCGGCAACTCCAGATACCCCTCCGCCACGAACAAACTGCCCTCGGCGGTGCCCTGGGGGGCCAACCCCTGCAGCCGGCGGCCCAACTCCCTGGCCGGCAGCTGCCCGGCCAGCGCCGCGGCAAAGGCGGCGCCCACGGCTTCCACCTGGGCGGCGGATTCGTGGGCGAATTCGAGGCGGAAGTGGCGGATGCCCGCCCCTAGCCAGCTGTCGAGGTGGCGGCTGGCCTCCTGGGCCTCGGCCCCGAACACCGTGTTGCGGCAGCCCACGTCGGCCAGCACCGGATGGGCGCGCCCGCCCGCGTCGCGCAGGGCCACGCGGTGTGTGTCGCAAGGCCGGCCGCAGTCCTTGTAGCTGGTGCCGGTGGACAGGAAACGGCAGAAGACGCAGTGCTCGGTGTGGAAGACCGGCAGGTGCTGGTACGCCACCACCTCCAGCAACTGCGGCCCCACCTGCCCGGCCAAGGCCGCCACCTGGGCGGCATTGAGGTCGTGGGTGGGGGTCAGGCGTTCGAGGCCCAATTGCAGGAGCGCCTGCGCCGAGAGCACATTGGCGGCGTTCAGGCTGAAGTCGCCGGTCAACGGGTGGCGGGCCTGTGACTGCAACTGGCGCAAGAGGCCGCCGGCCCGCACCAGGAGCGGGCAGTCGAGCTTGAGCAGGAACTCGGCGATACGCTCCTCCCCCGGCTTGAGGATGCGCGGGCTGGCCACCCGCACCACCACCCCGGCGGCCTGTACCCGTGCGACGGCCGGGCGCAGGCCGTACAGGTCCAGATAGTCCAGGGTGAGGCTGGCCGGTTGCACGGCCAGCGCCCCCTCCAGCTGCTCTGGGGTGCGGACCAGCAGGTGCAGTTGCGGCTCCAGGGGCGGGGCTGCTGCGGGGCGCACCTGCCCGAGCGCCGCCTCCAGCAAGCGCTGCGGTGGGTGAATCTCAACCTTGGACAACTCACCCTGCAGCCGGGCCAACTCCTCCACGGCCTGCCGGCGCAGCGGGCCCAAGAGCGAGGCCGGCACAAAGGGGGTGCCCTGCACTTCGAGGTGTAACTCGCCCAGCTCGTACGGGGTATTGCCCAGCCGGCCCAGTTGCTCGCGCAGAAAGGGTTCGCCGAGGACGCGGTTCTGGGCGGTGGCCAGGGCCTGCTCTGTGTGTACGACAGCCCGCACCCGGGGGTCGGCCAAGAGTTGCCATTCCACCTCCAGAGGTGCGCCCTCCCGGGCGCACACCCGCACCCGCAGCGGCTGGCGGCGGCGCGGCGCTCCGGGTTGGGTATAGAGCAGGGCGGCCTTGTCGGTGTCTGGGTCGTGGCTGCGCCACACCAGGTCGCCGGGCCGGACGCGGGAAAAATCGAGTTGCCCGTTGCCGAAGCGCAATTCCACTCCGCCCCGCACCTGTGCCACCTGGTACACCCGTCCGCCTTCCTCGCGCTCCTGTGGGCTGCGCCAGTGGGCCGCGTCAAAGACCAGCCCGTCTCCCGGTTTGAGCGGCGCCACCTGCTGGGCCGGCGCCGGCGCCACCACCACCCCGTCCCCCAGCACCCTGGCCACCTCGCCCATCAGCACCCCGCGGTGGCGCGGCGAGCGCCCGCGCACCACCCGCTGGTGGTCGGTGCCGCCGACGAAGTAGGGCCCCAGCCCGCGCGAATAGACCTGCTCCAGCTGCAGTTCCTCGGCGGGGTTGAGGCTAGAAGGGGTACCGGCCCAGGCCTCGTCCACGGCCTTGCGGTACGCAGCCGTGGTCAGCGCCACGTACTCGGCGTCTTTGTACCGCCCCTCGATCTTGAGCGCGGCAATACCCAACGCCACCAGCTCGGGCACCTGGCGCAGGGCGTACAGGTCCCCGGGGGAGAGCAGATAACGCGCTTCGCCCAAGGGCTTGAGCCGGCCATCCACCAGCAATTCGTACGGCAGCCTACACGCCTGGGCGCACTGGCCCCGGTTGGCGCTGCGCCCTCCCCAGGCTTCGGAGGAAAAACACTGCCCCGAATAAGACACACACAGCGCCCCGTGTACGAACATCTCGAGCTCGCAATCAGTCTGGCCGCGCAGCCGGGTTATTTCCTCGATCGACAGTTCGCGGGCCAGGATCACCCGGCGCACCCCAAAGTCCTGGGCCAGGCGCACCCCTTCGGCGCTGGTGATGCTCATCTGGGTGCTGCCGTGCAGGGCCAGATCGGGGGCGATGCGGGCGGCCAGCCGGGCCATGCCCAGGTCCTGCACGATCAGGGCGTCCACCCCAGCCTCGGCAATGGCGGCGACGGCCCGGGCCGCCTCGGCCAACTCGTGGTCGAAGACCAGGGTGTTGAAGGTGAGATAAGCCCGCACCCCGCGCTGGTGCAGCGCGCGTATGGCCTGGGGCAGTTCGCTCAGGGTGAAGCCGACCTTGGCGCGGGCGGTGAAGTGGTTGAGGCCAAAGTAGACCGCGTCGGCGCCGGCCTCGATGGCGGCCTGGAGCTGGGGCCAGTGGCCGGCCGGGCTCATCACCTCGGGCGGATATGCGGGCGGGGATCGCTTGGCGGATACCAGGGAGGTAGACATCGTCTCAAAGCTAGGGATACCCTCTGCTGGGTCAAGCCCACCGGGGTTGGTCTTTGCCTCAGCGCCGCGCTTTTAGGTACTTATATCTAGTCAAAAGCAGCGCGTCTTCACCGGGAGAAGGCCGCAGATGGACATGATCTGGCAGGAAGGATGGCGCCGCACCGACCGGCGCCTGGGCAGTGTGCTGGTCGAGATGGGCAGGATCGATGAAGAGCAGCTGGCCCAGGTCCTGCGCGAGCAGGAGCGCCTCGAACGCCTGGGCGTACGCGCCACCGTCGGCGAGTTGTGCGTCGATCAGGGCTGGTGCGCTATGCGCGACATCGCCGCCGCCATGAAGGAGCAGGAGGAGGAGATCTTCCGCGCCTCTTCCCTGGGCCAAATCTTGTTGACCCTGGGCGCGGTGGAGCCGGCGGCGCTGGAACAGGCCCTATCTCTGCACGGAGAATTGTCCGCCCCTCTGGGCGAGACCCTGATCGAGATGGGTCTGTGTACCGAGGAACAGGTCCACACCGCCACCGAGCTGCAGACCATGCAGCGCCATGGCGCCCTGCGCCGCGCCCTGGTCTCCCAGTACCACCCAATCAACCTCATGGAACTGGCGGCCAGCTACGAGCTGGACAGCGCCATCGCCGAACAGGAAGGATGCTTCTGCCCCGCCTGCCGGGCCAACGTCCTGGCCCTGGCCCTCAACGAGTTGCCGGCCCGCTATGTGACCGACGCCCGCTTTCTGCTGGCGGCCATCGGCCCCTATCGCGCCGAATGGGCCGTGCTGGTGCGCCGCCAGCTCCAGGACGCCCTCGCCCAGGTCAAGCAGTGGCCCAAGGGTTCCTGCCGGGGCGCCCTGCACCACCTGGCCCTGGAGCACATCGGCCTGGTGGACCAGGTGGTGGTGCGGGTCTCCAACCGCCACGTCCACCTCTGCAGCGCCGACCGCGACACCCTCTTCGGTCCCGGGTACGAGCTGAACCGGTGGAAGGATCTGGCCCAGCCCGGCCAGTATGCCGCGCGGGAGGTGCTCTCAGTGGTGGGAGAAAAAGGGGTCATCGATAAGGTGCGGGTCCTGGGGCCCCTGCGCACCCAGACCCAGGTGGAGATCTCGGGCACCGACCAGTACCTGCTCGGCCTGCAGGTACCCGTGCGCGACTCGGGGAATCTGGAGGGCACCCCGGGTCTGCGCTTGCGCGGGCCGGCCGGCGAATTGGTGCTCCAGCGGGGGGTGATCCGCGCCCTGCGCCACATCCACATGCGGCCCGAGGAGGCGCGGCGGATGGGGGCGGTTGATGGCAGCCTGGTCGACGTGCGCCTGCGCGGCGACCGGGCCACGATCTTCCAGGGTGTGCTCATCCGCGCCAACGATCACTCGGCCCTCGAGATGCACATCGACACCGACGAGGCCAACGCCGCCGGCGTGCCGGCCGAGTCCACCGGCGAGATCCTCGGCCCCTCGTCGCTGGCGCCTCGCTCCTCCTGAAAAAAGCGGCGCTCAGCGCCCGCGCTTGTCGGGTGTCCGCACGCGGCGACCAAACCCCGAGGTGGCCCGCGCCGGCGCCGTGGACGGGGTTCGCGACGCAGCCGACGGCGCCGGGCGCGAGGAGGAACTGCTCCTGGCCGGGGGCCGGGACCGGCGCACAGGGTCCTCGGAGCGGGAGGACTGCCGGGTCGTGCCCTCGCTGCGACGGCTGGCCTTGGCCTTGGTCCGGCTGCGTTCGGTGGATTTCTGGGAGCGCATGGCCGCCAAGCGCTCCCCGCGCGGCACCTCCAGCTTGGTGTCGGGCGTGGCCTTGTAGTCGAAGTCGGGGATGATCACCCGCGGCAGGCGTTTGCCGATGGCCCGCTCGATACCCCGCAGGTCCCCTTCCTCTTCAGGGGCCACAAAGGTGAAGGCCTCCCCGGTCATCTCGGCACGCCCGGTGCGGCCCACCCGGTGGATATAGTCCTCGGGTACGGCCGGCACGTCGAAGTTCACCACGTGCCCCAGGGCCTCCACGTCGATGCCGCGGGCGGCGATGTCG
>SXGU01214096.1_pt1 | contig 36172 bp, 32 predicted proteins | sample 3174531 | NCBI WGS metagenome assembly SXGU01 (sample SAMN11356863, study PRJNA531348) | freshwater metagenome | isolation source: freshwater sample F1-140 | place: China: Fuxian Lake, Yuxi | collected 2017-12-25 | reverse complement strand
GTTCCACGCCGTTGCGGATGGCCTCCGGCCAGTAGGTGATGTCGGTGCTCGCCTTCGCGCCCTGGGCGCAGCCGAGCGCGCACGCACCAAGGTTCAGGCAGCCGTCGCGGCCGTTGTGCGGCTGCGTGGCGATGGCGCTCTCGGATGGCCACCAGTGCCAGCCCAGCGCATTGAAGCCACGCGCCACCGTCTCGCCCAGGATGCCGAGGGGCACCGGCGGCATCAGCCCATCCTTCGGTGGGCAGCCCGGATCGCCAGGCAACCCCGCGACGCCCATCATGCGGTCGTTCTCCGCGAAGAAAGGCTCGAGATCGCGATAGGTGATGGGCCAGTCCTCGCCCACGCCATCCAGCATGCGCGTGCGGAAATCCGAGGGATGCAGGCGCGGGAAGTGCGCCATGTAGAGGATGGTGCTGCCGCCCACGCCGTTGAAGTTCACCGGCTTGATGGGCGAGGCCGAGTCGTCCACCGGATAGTCCTCCGGCCGCCGACGAACATTCGGCGTGCCCGAGAAGTCGGGGCGCGACTCCCAGTCCCGGCCAGTGGTGGGATAGTCCGACTGGCGCACCCAGTCGCCCTGCTCCAGGCAGACGATGCGCATTCTTGTATCGGCCAGGCTCCACGCCACTGCCGCGCCTGCGGCACCTGCGCCGACGATCACTACATCGACGATGTCACTGGTCACGGCGATGTTCCGCTTCGCAAGGTGGGGCCTGCCGATCCTGAAGATGCCGTGGCGAGAGTCAATGCGGTGCTGGCCGGCACGGACTGAGTCAGGGCCACACGCATCAGCTTCTGCCGGGACGGCGCAGGTAGATCACCCAGTACACCAGCGCCACCAGCACACTGCCGCCGACGACGTTGCCGGCCACCACGATCACCATGTTCAGCGCAACCTGCGCGCCGTCCAGCGGTGCGCCAAGCAACGCCGCCAGCGCGAAGAAATAGGCGTTCGCGATGGAGTGTTCGAAGCCCGCGGCCACGAAGGCAGTGATCGGGAAGACGATCGCCAGCACCTTGTCGGTGACGCTGCGCCCCGCCATCGCCATCCACACGGCCATGCACACCAGCACGTTGCAGAGCACCCCTCGAAAGAACGCCTGTAACGGCGGCAACTCGGCCTTGGCCATCGCGATGTTCATGACCGTGCGGCCGATGGCCTCTTGATTGAGCAGCGCGTGGCCGGACAACCAGACCAGCACCGCAAGCCCGGCCGCCCCGACGAAGTTGCCGAGGCACGCCACCGTCCAGTTGCGCAGCAGTTCGCGCGTGCTGATGCTCCGCCCGGCCCAGGCCATCACAAGCATGTTGTTGCCCGTGAACAGTTCGGCGCCCGCAACGCTCACGAGCACCAGGCCGAGGGCGAACATCAGGCCTCCCAGCAGCCGCACGGCCGCGAAGCCGAGCGAGCCATCGCTTGCGACAAGCGCGAACATCAACGCACCGAAGCCGATGAACGCCCCCGCGAGCACCGCCAGCAACACCAGTGTGAGCAACGGCAGGCGGGCCTTGCGAACACCTGTCTCCCTGACGCGCGCGGCGACTGCTTCCGGCGCGTAGGCATCGAGACCGAAGACCTCGGGCATGGCGTGACGATCCTCAAGCACTGCGTCTGGATTCGGGATTGTCCACCAACATGCGCCAGGGAGCCGGTAACGCCGTTCGCGATGCCTGCAGTACCAGCCAGGGACAACCCGGCGACTTGCATGCGGACGCGACCGCCAGTTCGCCAGGGTTGGCCAACGAGGAGGCGCCGCAGGCAAGATCGTGCGAACCACAATCGCACGAAGGCAGGCAGAAGATGAGCGAGATGCAACCCACGGGCCCCAACGCGGAGCAGATCGAGTTCTGGAACGGCAGGGCCGCCGCGGGCTGGGTGGACAACCAGGACCAGATGGACGCACTGCTCGAACCGCTCTCGCGCGCGGCGCTCGACCGTGCGGTGGTGAAGGCAGGCGACCGCGTGCTCGACGTTGGCTGTGGCTGCGGCGGCACCTCGCTCGCGATGGCGCGCGCAGGCGCGCAGGTGACAGGTGTGGACATCTCTGCACCCATGCTCGCCGCGGCGCGGCAGCGGGCCGCAGCGGAGGGACTCGGCGTGGACTTCGTGCTGGCAGATGCCTCCACGCAACACTTCGCAGGCGATCGCGACGTGCTGTTCTCGCGCTTCGGCGTGATGTTCTTCGCGGATCCGGCCGGTGCCTTTGCCAACCTGCGCACCGCACTCGTGCGCGGTGGCCGCATGGCATTCGTGTGCTGGCAGGCGGCGAGCGCGAATGCCTGGATGGCGGTGCCCGCGACCGCGATCGCATCGTTGCTGCCGCCCACGCCACCCGCCGACCCGCGCGCACCCGGTCCGTTCGCGTTCGCAGATCGCGCCTACCTCGTGGGCATCCTCGGCCAGGCTGGCTTCGCAGAGGTACAGGTGGCGCCGATCGAGGCAGACCTGCTGATGGGCCGCACAGTCGACGAGGCGATGCTGTTCACCCAGAAGGTCGGACCGCTCAGCCGCCCGCTCGCAATGCTCGAAGGCGATGCCAGAACTCAGGCACTCGACGCGGTGCGCGTGATCATGCAGGCGAACGAGCGCAATGGCGAGGTGCGACTCGGTGCGCGTTGCTGGGTGGTCACCGCACGCCGCGTCGACTGAACAGCAGGCGCAGCTCAGCGCGTCGCGTGCGGGCAGCGGCCGACTGCTGCGACCGCACCCGGAAAACTGCCGCCCCGCACACCCACGACGTCGACAATTGCCATCGCGCGCTCGAGCGCGAACAGCCGCAGGGCGCACAGCGCACAGGTTGCCTTGCACGCCACCTGCGACTTCTTCGACGCGCGCGAGGATTCCTCAGTGCTTCATCTCCGCGCGGGCGGCTGACTCGCGCTCCGTCGATGAGCGTGCGCAGGAACCGCGCGCCGGCTACACCGACGTTGTCGGCGATGGCATTGGCCAGCAGGTGCAACCGGAACTTGCCGAGGGCGACGTAGCGATCCCTGCCGAACTCCGCATGCTCGGCGCCGCGCTGTGAGCACGTCACGGCGCGCGCCACGTCATTTGTCCTCCTGCAGGAGGACATACGCATGCCGTTGTCCACGCGATGCTGCGCGAGCCCGGACAATCGAGCGGCACCGAAACGAACTCCGTCGCTCTCTGGACTTCCGCGCCCGCACGTCCGATTTGCCCGCAATCCAGGAGGGAGACGCATGAGGACGTTCGAAGAGTGGCTTCGTGAACCAGCGCGATCGATGGCTCCGGCTGCCGTGCTCGCACAACCGTTGGAGTTGCTGCAGGGTGTTTCACCGGATGCAGCGACCGTCCTGGAGAGGCTGGGCATTCGCACCATCCTGGATCTCGGGGCCTCCGCGCTCTTTGCGGTGGCACGCCAGATCGTCGATGCGGCAGATGGCGTCGGGCCGCTGGGTTCGGCCACCCCGCTCCCCGCGGACATGATCGACGACAGCGCGGCTGGGCTGAGTGCCGCCGAGGTCGCCCGCCGCCCGATCGACGTGCTGCGCATGCTCGGTGCGCCGCTCGCGAGTCGCCTCGCGGACCTTCTTCCGGCGCGTTCGGTGCGGGACCTGGGACTGTGGCCCGCGGCGCTCGCGGCGCGTCGTCTCGTGAGCCTCGCCTACGGTGGAGGCGACGACACGCGCGACGAGGAGAGCCCGTCGGAGCTGCAGCCACGCATGGGGCGCTTGCCCGTAGACCGCGTTCAGCACGACATCCTGCTGTTCGAGGCTGGCCTGCCTGAGCTGGAGCGAATGCTGGCGTCGTCGGGCGGTGAAACTGGAATGCAGCCGCCGCTCACCGTGGGTCCTCCCGCGGCAGGTGTCGAGCCGCCACCCTTGATCAGCGGTGAGTTCCCACTCGATCTCACGCCGCAGCTCCTCGGGCAGGGCTTTTCCCAGCCGGGCTTTGGCTTCGTGCTTACCATTGCCCAGAGCTGGTACAGCGTCGGCCTGTCACTCGGCCAGCTGCTGCACAGCCTGGCCCTCGCGCCAGGCGAGGCGACTCGCATTGCCGTGGTGGACTGGTCTCGTCGCGTGGCCGCAAGGACCGCCGAGGGGATCGAAGAGGACGAGACACTCCGCGCGAGCATGGATCGCAATCGCTCGATCAATGAAGTGACATCGGCCGTCAGCCGGGAAGCGCAGTCAGGATTCTCGCGCTTCAACATCACGGGTGAGGGTGGCGGAGTCGGTGGCGGTGCCGTCGGCGGGAACGAGAAGGTGCAAGGCGCCCTGAGCTTCGGCTACGCCAACAACAATTCCCGGGGCACGGTCTTCGGCTCCTCGCAGGGCAGCCGCAACGTCGGCGGCGACATGCTGCAGAAGGCACACGATCGCACGGAGCAGTACGCCAGCCTCTCGCGTAGCCGTCGCGCCAGCATCGTGAGCGAAGTCTCCGTGCAGGAGGCGGAGCGCCTCTCGACGCGTGTGGTCGCCAACTACAACCACATGCACGCGCTCTCGGTGCTGTACTTCGAGATCGTGCAGCTGTATCGCGTCGTTAGCGAATGCCTGTCGGTAGAGCCCCTGCTCTACCTCCCGGTGCGGCCACTCAACTTCGCCGACGATCTGCTGCTGGATCGCTACCGTGCGCTGCTTGCGCAAGTGGCACTGACGCCGGCGGCTCGCGATGCACTGCTGGGCATCGTGGCAAGACCCAAGAAGCCCGCTGCGCAGCGTGCCGGGAGTGTCGTGGAGCTGGGGTTCTTCAATCCCAGCCTGACGCCCGAGCTGTTCGATCAACGTGGCGTGCTGCTCCGCGAGAGCACCTTGCGAGCCGTGATGGGCGAGGTCGCAGCCGTCGGTCCCAACCTGGTGCGCTTCGATTCGCGCCGCGCTCGCCTCGCGGAAGTCCAGGTGGGAACGATCGACGGCTCCCAGACCTCCATTGCGAGCACGCTGACGATCGAGATGCCGTCTCGCACGCAGGCGATCGGCTTCGCGCGCTGGGCGCGCCCACCGAAGAACCCGCAGAAGTATCTGCCTGAGCCCGGCGACTCGCTGACAGCGTATCGGGCGATCCTGCCGCGGGATTGGGATGCCGGGAGCAGCCATGCGGTCCTCAAGGCCAGTGGCGGCGGACCATGGCAGAAGCTCCTCGCAGAAGCGGGGAGCATGGCGCAGTGGCCACAGATGCGTTTCGTCTTCGAACTGCTCGACCCCGCTTCGGGTCAGGCAACGGGAAGCACGACGAGTTTCATTGCGGCGCCTCCGGCCCCCGGCCCGGACGACGTGATGCAGATCGCCATGTTGAATCGCACGCTCGAACCCCTGAGCGACGCAGCGGCCGAACCTTCGCAGCCACCATTCGACCTGGCCGGACACCTGAAGGCGAACGCGCTGCACTACACCATGGCGCTGCTGGGCACGGCGGACCCCTCGTTGCTGGGCATCTACCTTTCGAACCTGTCGCTCGGCGGTCGGCCGCTCATGGGTCAGGTGGATCCGGTGCCCGTGGCGACGGTGGGCAACTACCTCGTCTTCCGCTGGCCGGCCCTCGCCGAATCGACGATGTGGCAGGCGCTGTGTGAGCTGCGCGGGGTGCCGGGAACCGGCAAGCGAACGACGACGCCACGAGAGTCGCTGGTGCCCATCGCGTCGGGCGGTGTGTTCGCCGAAGCCGTCCTCGGTCGGTTCAACTCGGCGGAGAAGCTCGACCTCACGCGATTCTGGAACTGGCAGGACAGCCCGATTCCGATCCTTCCGCCCGACATCGCGCCGCTGCAAGCGGGCGGGCGCGACGGGGTCGAAGCGCTGCGACCGGGTGATCTCGGTGCCGCCAGCCTGCAGGTGCGCGATCCCGGCGCGCTCCCTGACCCGACGGGCACGCTGGCGAAGGCGCTCGAGATTGCGGGGAAGGGAGACTCCTTCCGTGACATGAGCGGGATGAACAACCTGCTGAGCGCTGGTGGAGCGGCGATGACTCTGGCAGCGCAGAACGCCAAGGACTTCATGAAGACCGCCATGGAGTCACTCAGCGCCTACGGTGCGCGCGTGAACCATGGCAAGAACATGGACGAGCGCGAGGCGAAGCAGGGCGAAGGCTCGAATGAGGAAGGATCCCCAGGATCGCCGGCAGGCGGTGCACCCGCTGCGACCCCAGGCACGCCAGGGACACCTGTCGCGCCGGGGACAAGCGCACCCGGGTCACCGAGTCCACGCAAGTCTGCGACTCCCGGAAACGAGAAAGGAGCATTCGAAGGTCCGCAGCCGGACAGGCCGGCGCCCTCTCGGCCCGCTGGTGGCGACCTGCGCCTGACCGTGCAAGTCGTGAATGTCACGGCCCGGGATGCGGCCACGCACACCACCGCGTCTCTCACCGGGCGATTGGTCCTGCGTGGTGTGAGGCCTGCGTCGGGCGCCGGACCAGGTGCGGACGGCGTGGTGCTCGAGATTCAGGATGGCTGGGGGGAGGCCATGGTCTCCCGCAGTGGCTCATCCCTGCTGGGCGGTGAGCTGCGCATTGCAACCGCGGGAAGTGTGGAGACCTTGCTCCTTGATCGTGACTTGCCCGGCACCCGCGCTGGGTGGTTCGCGAACGCCCTGATCGAGGAGACCAGAGAGCTGAACGTGGTCCCGCTCAAGGCCACGCCGATGCCGGTCGAGGATTCCGGGGCGCTCACGCTGCGTGTCGAGCTGCAGATGTACTGGCCAGCGGATCTGCAGCGATTCGTGACCGATCCACGCCTGGCTGCAACACTCAAGTGGGGTGATCCCGTCAGCTGGGGTCTCATTCCAGGGACGATCCCCAACGGACGTGACCTGACGGACGCAGAGCTACAGCAGACACGCGAGCTGATCCGCAGCGTCGTACGTGCGACGCGGAACGAGGTGCTCAACGTCGTGCGCGCGCCCGAACGAAGGAGTGCGCCTGTGCCCGTTGTCGCGTTCGAACAGACACAACACGTCGATCCGGCAGATCGCGCGTTCCACAACCGAGTACGCTGGCTCGCAGTTCAAGTGGGGCAGCTGCGCCTTTCATGATCGGCCATGGAGTGGCCACGGATCTTGAACTTGCCTTCAGGTCGCCAACGCCCGTGCTGAGCCGCGAGACCGCCGCAATGCCAGGAGCAACGTTGCACATGCCAACCCGCTCCAGGCCGCGGGCGCGGGCACTTCCACCTGCAGCGAGCGCACCCTGAAGCTATCGGTGTTGTCGTTCGCACCGATGGCAAAGCTGCGACGGTAGGCCACACGGCCAAGCCACCGATCACCGGCCCCTGCCTGTTGGTCGACGAGCGTCACCACCCCGTCGACGATGAGGTCGAAGTCGTCGATGCCGCTGAAGTTCGCGAAGCGGATTTCGGTCAGCAGTCCACCCAGCCCCAGCTCGAAGAGGATCGCCTCGTCCGGGCCCTGGCCATCGACGCGGGTACCTTCATCACCGCCTTCGCTGTCCACCCCAAGGCCGCGACTGCCGCCAGTGACATCCTGGGTAACCGCCTCGGTGTCATCGAAGCTGGCGCTGACGTCGTCGCCCAGATTGCGCAGCACCACGTCCTTGTAGCCCTGGGCGCGGAGGACCACACCTCCCACCAGGCTTTCGAATTGCCTGTCGTCACCGGAGCCGGCCAGCATCCCGGCCCCCGCGGTTGCAAAGTCATAGTGCAGCACCACGGCATGGGCCGAGGTGTTCAATGCCGCGCTGAACAGCGCGGCGCAGACGACATTCTTCATGACAGCTCCCGTGAATCGCCAGGTTGGTGCAGCACCGCACGGCTTCTCGAGCCACGGCCAAGGCGATCCACGCCACTGCACGAGGTGTGACCGCGCCGCACAGGCAAATCAATCGCATGACTCACTTGCAGCACGGCGATTGATTTCTCAGCTCACCAGGGTCTCACCCGCTGTCACACGAAAACTGTCACGAAAACGTCATCAAGCACGCGACCCGCAGGTTGCCGCACGAGGTGCCGCGCATTGGGCACTGTCTCAACACCCGGCACGCCCGACAGGGATGGCAACAACAATGGAGAGACGGCTGCAATGTTCGACGTCCTGAGCGCCCAGTCGGCGACCGAGCGAGCCAGCATCATCACCCTCATCTATGTGGTGCTGCTGTCCTTCGTTCTGGCGACGGTACTTGCCTTTGTCTATCAGAGGACCTTTCGCGGCCTCTCCTACTCACGCAGCTTCGTGCAGTCAGTGATCCTGATTTCCATCATTTCAGCGATGGTCATCCAATCGGTGGGCGACAGCCTCGCTCGCGGCATCGGCATCATGGCGGCAATGGCGATCATCCGCTTTCGCACCAACTTCAAGGACCCGCGCGACACACTGTTCCTGTTCGCTGGTCTGGCCACCGGCATCGCCTGTGGCTCCTACGCCTTCGACGTAGCGCTCGTCGGCACCCTGGGCTTCTCGGCCGCAGCAATGCTGTTGCACTACTCGCCGCTGGGGCCGAACGCATACTTCGACGGCATGCTGCGTTTCAACATGAGTGCGGCCTCCGATGACAAGGCGGCGATGGAAGCGATCATGCGAACGCACTGCAAGGCGTTCTCCCTGATCACGCTCCGTGAGGTCGATCAGGGAACGCGCATCGACTATGCCTACCACGTGAAGCTGCGCCGGGGCGGCTCGCATGACCAGCTGCTGAAGGAGGTTGGCGCATTGACCAGCGTTCAGGGTGTGCACGTGCTGCTCCAGGAAGCGACGGTCGACCTATGACCTTCCCCGATTCGCTTCAGAAGGTCACGCTGTTGTTGGCGTGGCTCTCCGCGCTGGCTGGCGCGGCTGTCATCACTGCCCAACAGTCGGGGGCGGCGACACAGTTCACCGGCATCGCCGACGACCTGGAACAAGCGGTGCGCTTCACGACGCCGGTAGAGATCATGCGTCTCGAAGTCGTGTCCGGTCAGTCCGTGACGCTGGGCGACTTGGTCGTCGAGGTGCGTCAACCCGAACTGGACGCTGACCTGCAGGTGCTGGACGAGCGACTGCGGGCGCTTGCCTCCGGCGCGCTGGAAGAGCGTGCCTCGATGCAAGCGGCCATCGTGCAACACGCAGCCGACCTGCGCGCCACGTTGACTGACGTCGATACAGAAATTCGCGTGCTGCGTGCTCGCCAGTCGGCAGCACGTGCGCTGGTCGGCGATCGCCTGGGTGATACGCCCAACGATCGCGGCGACAGCACCATCGCGCAGGCGCTGCAAAACCTCCAGCAACGCCGGCAAGCACTGGGCAATTCCACGGCCGCACGCATCGGCGATCTGCGTGCACGCCTGGCCAACGCTTCAAGACCCGTCGACGCACAGATCGCCGAGGTACGCCAGCAGCAACGTGAATTGCAACGCCAGCGCAGCGAACAACGGGTGTACGCAAAGCTCGACGGCCAGGTAGGTAGTGTGCTGTTCAGGATCGGCGACAAGGTGCCGCCGTTCCAACCCGTACTGACCCTGCATGGCACGCGCCCCTCGTTCATCAAGGGCTACATCCACGAGAGCGTCCTGAACGACGTGCGACTCGGCCAGACAGTGTGGATTCAGTCCGCCAATTCAGCGCATGCCGGCCAGTGGTGCGAGGGCGTCGTGGCCAGCCTCGGCTCGCGCATCGTCGAATACCCCGTGCGCCTGAAGGTGAGTCCCATGCTCCCGGCCTGGGGCCGCGAAGTACTGGTGCGCCTGCAAGGCGACCATCAATTGCTGCTTGGCGAGCGTGTGAACGTGCAGCTGCACCCGCCCGGCGCACTCGGGAACCAGGTCAAGGCACTGCTGGCGGAGTACGCACCGTGACGCTCATTCGGATTCGCGCGCTACCAACCTCGATGCAATGCGCCCGGGAAGGCGTGCATGCAAGCGCACTCGGCCTGGCCACAGCGGTACTGCTTGCAGCGTCACCCCTGCATGCCGACGGCGTGGACGCCTACCTGTTCGGCGACCAGTCGGACGTGGGAACCACGATCGAAGCCGGACTGCCCGAGGCGCCGGATCGCTACTGGCTGGAAGATCCCGAGTTTCGTTTCGTCCCGGATCGCAATACCGACAATGTCTCCACCGAGACCTACCGATTGCGCTTCCGGCCGACCAGCAGCCGGGAACGCACCGCCGATCGCGCGATGTATGGCATCGAGAGCGAGATCGTCACTGCGAGGTTGCGCAAGTCGGCGAGCCAGGCCATGGCAGGTCGCTATCACCGGCTGCTCGAGCTGATCGAAGTACAGCTGGATGCCGATCTGATACGCAAGCGGTTGCAGCTGGATCGCGACCAGCTCCGCTCGGAAGATGCACTCGCCGCAAGCAGCGACTTCAGCGCAGCGCGACTAGGCAATGCGACCGCGCGCCTCGGGCAGCATGAGCAGGCGCTCGAACGAAGCAACGCCAGGGCACGGGCCCTGCGCCAGACCACTCAGCTCACCGACCCTGGCGTGCGCGAGCTGCACGAGGCACCACTGGCACAATGGCTGCTGCAACCCGCGGCCATCGGCGCGCAGCTGACGGAGCTGGTGGCGAAGGCATCGAGCGACGCCTTCGACAGTGTCGTCCCTCGGCTGGAGGCGCAACGCGCCCAGCATCGACTGGCCGAGGAGAAGGGCCGCACGGGTCTGGGGCTCAGTCTGCTGGAGCTTGGCTATCAGGACGACCGCGTCGAGAGCTACACGCTCACGTTCGGCTTCCGAATCCCCCTCGCTCAACGGCCGAACACCCGCGCCCGGCTACAGCGCGACCTGTTCGAGGCCCAGCAGCTGGCGCAGCTGGCCGAGCGCGAACTGGCCGAGCGCCTGCGCTTCGCCGTCATGCAGATGCAGCTGCAAGTCGACGCACATGCCCAGGACGCTGCCGCACTGGCCGCACTGCGAAGCGACGCCGCGGGGCTGCCCGCTGACGCCGCGATCCTTGCGGCCCTGCGCACGCGGCAGCTGGAACTCTCGGCGTCCATGACCCGCACCCACATCCAGCTGTTGCACGACCTTGTCGATCTGTTGGCCGAGACTGGTCAGCTCGATCGAGCGCCATTGCGCAATTGGCTCAGGAGCGAGGCATGAACATGGACGACAACCTGATTCTCCCCACGCTGCCACCAGCAATAGAACGCTATGAGCTCAAGTACGTGATTCCACAGGATCTGGTGGACCCGATATCGGACTTCCTCGCGCCCTATTGCGAGCTCGATGGACACTCCGCGCGTGAGCCTGACCACTTCTATGCGGTCAACAGCCTGTATCTCGACACGCCATGCTTCCGCTTTCTCAAGCAGCGCATGGGCGGCGCCGATCGGCGCTTCAATGCGCGGGTTCGCGCCTACGGCGATGGCAGCGTCGGCCCGTACTACGCCGAGATAAAGCACAAGTCGGCCACGAGCATCAAGAAGTTCCGTGCCACGTTGAGCACCGATGAGTGGCCGGGCTTTCTAGTCGACTCGAGCTCGACCGCATCCCCGGCGCTCGGCGACAAGGAACGGCTGAGTCGCAACCTGTTTCTCTACATCGCCTCGGCCTATGCCATCGAGCCGAAGATCTTCACCTGCTATCGCCGCCGTGCCTTCGCGTCCCACATGGACGACTACGCGCGCGTGACCTTCGACATCGACATGCGCTTCCGGCTGCAGGACAGCATGTGCGCTGTCAATCCCTATTCCCTGGACGCACGCCACGACTGCATCAACTACGACGTGCAGAACATCTATGGCGATGAAGCCCGCTATGGCGCCAACGTCATCCTGGAACTCAAGGCAACCATTGGCGCCGTACCCTTGTGGATGGTGGAACTGATCCGGCGATTTCAGCTGACGCGAGTCGGCTTCTCGAAATACCTCAACAGCAGCATGTCGGCGCGCCATGACAACGGCACTCACTACATGGATGCGGATCGTCGCGCCGGTGTTCTCGCATAGTTCAGGGGCGTACTGTCGTGTCGCGAAACTCCTGGCGCACGGAGGGCAAGTCCTTGCAGCGCTTGCCTTCGATCATGCGCCCACCATCGTCGCTGAGGGCGCGCAACTCGCCGCTGGTCTTGAGTGCGAACAGCGCCTCTGGACGCAGGTCGCCGAACGCGGACATCGTGGAAGCCACCGGCCGGTCAGTGGCACGACCCGACCAACTGAACAGCGCAAAGGCGCCGGCATCCCCCGTCGGGCCGGCAACGATCAGATAGCGTGCACCCACCCGCTCGATGCTGCGGATGCCGCGCCCGCCGAGATCCAGCTCGATCGCCATGCCGAAGCGCGCCGCGCGCCCTTGCAGCAGGTCGTCAGGGTTGAGCAATGGCACCAGCAAGGCGCGCGCCTGGCGCAGCGGGTTCCTGAAGCCGATCAGCAGTGAGCCATCGGGCGCCGCCGCCAACCCTTCGATGTTCAGCCCCCCCGGCGCTTCCGGTGCCAACCCGCCCGCGCGTGCAAGATCAAGGTGCGCGAGGGAGGGCGCGCGCTGCAGGTCGCGCAGCAGTTGCGTGTAGGGCCGACCGGCCGGCTGCACGGACGCCGCGTTGCCTGGCACCACATCCGTGGCGAAGAAGCGGTGGCGCCGCTCCTGGAACTCGCCCCGTGCATTCAGTCCATGGGAGGCGATCCAGTAGATGCGCTGGCCTACCTGCGCTGCACCTTCGATATCCGATTCCTTGTCTTGTCGGGTGCCGAGGAAAACCGACAGATCGATTCGCTCGACGGCGGCCGGGCTGCCGGTTCGATAGATGACCAGGGTATTGCGCTCGTCGTCGGCGACCACGAAACGCCGGGCGTCGAGCGCGACTCCGGCAGATGCATCGCAAATGCCCGCATGGCGCGACGCCGCAGCGGGCGCGTTGACTGCCGGGGTCGTAGCGGGCGCAGACACTGCAAACAGCAGCGGGACAAGCAGCATCGACTGCCGAGCGTGAGTGCGAGTTCGAGCGCGAGTGGCAACGAATGGGCAGCCGTGTGCGATGCAGAGAGTCATGGCTTGCACCTGGTGGGCGCTGACGAAGGCGGCGCGCAATAGGGTGAACATGCGGATCACTGCCATCGATGATGCGCCGGGTTCGTCGCTCGACACCATGCTGGGTCGCCTCTGCGTGACGTCCCACCGAGCATCCTGGCGTCGCGAGCTGCTCGTTCACCCGTGACGGTGAGGCGGATCCTGGTCACTCGACCGTCAGTGTCGCCACCCACTTGTGCTTCCCGATCAGCCGCGACCGCTCGAAGCCATGACGCTCGAAGGTCGACAGGGCACCGTTGAAGAGGAACGCCGGCGACGCCTTCCGCTCCGCGGTGTCTTCGGGGTAGCCCTCGACGCGCCCGCCGCCCAGTTGCCTGATCTGCTCGAGCGCGCCCTTCAACGCCGCAGATGCCACGCCATGGCGGCGGTATCCCTGGTCAGGTGCCCTCGGGCGCCGCGTCGCGATCCCACACCGGCACGCCCGCGAAGCGCACGACGAGGAATTCCACCAGCGAGCGCGTCTTCGCGGACAGGTAGCGTCGGGACGCGAACAGTGCATGGATGCCGATGTCCGGGTGCGTGTACTCCGGCAACACCACTTCCAGCCGCCCGGCGCGCAAGTCCGGGCCCACGTAGAACGTCGGCAACAACGCGATGCCGAGCCCGTCCAGCACCGCGCAGTGCAGCACCTGGCCGGCGTCCGTGGAGAGCGGCCCGGACACCTCCACGCTCTCGCGCTTGCCGGCGCGATCCAGTTCCCATACACCGGGCCGCGGCGAGTTCGAGTTGAGCAGGCAGCGGTGCGCGGCGAGTTCGGCTGCGCTGCCCGGCCGGCCGTGGCTATCGAGATACGCCGGTGTCGCGCAGCACACGCGCCGGCAAGGTGCGATCAGGCGCGCAACCAGCGAGGTGTCCTCCAGCTTCGCGATGCGGATGGCCACATCGAAGCCCTCCTGCACCACGTCCACGAAGCGGTCGCTCAGGCTGAGGTCGATGGTGACGCCCGGGAACCGGGCGAGGAAGTCACTCAGTGCCGGACCAAGGTACATCGCGCCGAACGAACTCGGGGCACTCACGAGCAGGTGGCCGCGCGGCGCCACTGCCACCTGCGCGGCCGCAGACTCGGCTTCCTCGACGTCACGCAGGATCGCCCGGCAGCGTTCGAGGTAGCTGCGGCCGGCATCGGTCAGGCTCACACGGCGGGTGGTGCGGTTCAGCAGTCGCGCGCAGAGGTGCGCCTCGAGCTGTGCCACGGACTTGCTGACGGCGGTACCGGACACGCCGAGCCGCTCCGCGGCAGCGCTGAAGCTGCCGCGTTCGACCACCTCGACGAACACTTGCATCGCGGCGAGTCGGTCCATATTGCCAACCATATGCTCATCAATGAATGCATCGTGACCCTATATATCGCCGATTTCGGAGGCAATAGGCTGCATGCCGTCACCCACGTCGAACGAGGCATCCCATGAGAGTCCTGCGCGCCACCACCCGCGGCCAGAGCCGAACCGCCTGGCTCGACAGCCGCCACACCTTCTCCTTTGGCCAGTACCAGGACCGCGCCCGAATGGGCATCAGCGCCCTGCGGGTGATCAACGACGATCTCGTGATTCCCGGCGCCGGGTTCGCAACCCACGGCCACCGCGACATGGAGATCCTGAGTTACGTCACCCGCGGCACCATGCAGCACCGCGACTCCACCGGCGAGGCGGGCGAGATTCCGGCCGGCCAGTTCCAGCTGATGAGCGCCGGCAGCGGTATCCGGCACAGCGAGTTCAACGCGTCGGCGACGGACGAGCTGGCCTTCCTGCAGGTCTGGATCGTGCCGGCGCAAGCTGGCGGCGCGCCGCGCTACCAGCAGGTGGCGCTGCCGCGCGCGCCGGGCCTGCACCTGGTGGCGAGCCCGGACGGGCCGTTGCAGTTGCGCCAGGACGCCCGCGTGTCACGGCTTGAACTCGCGCCGCAAGCAGCGGCCGTGCTGCCGCTGCAACCGGACCGCGTGGGCTACGTCCACGTGATCCAGGGCACGCTGCGCATCGACGGCGAGCTGTTGGCGGCCGGCGATGGCGCCGCCTTCAGCGACCAGGCAGACGTGACGGCACACGCGGTCGATGGCGTGGAGGCACTGTGGTTCGACCTTCCGGGTGCCTGACGACGCGGCTGGGCGGCGCGAGGGCAAGCGCCAGCGGGAGCGCATGCGAGCCGGCAGCCGGACCGCGCGCGGCTGGCAAGAACGAGACGAGGAGACACGAGCAGACCAGGTCGCGGACCCGCCGCGGCAGGCACCTCTCAGGAACAGACATCAGGAGCAGCGTCGAGATGATCAAGTACGCACACCCCGACCAGCCGATACAGCCGTTGCTGGCGCAGCGCTGGAGCCCCTATTCATTCGACGGCCGCCCGGTCGACCCGGCCGACCTGCTGGCGCTGTTCGAGGCCGCGCGCTGGGCCGCGTCGTCCTACAACGCCCAGCCATGGCGCTACATCGTGGCGCAACGCGGCCAGCCGGGGCACGGGCGGGTGCTCGCGTGCCTGGTGGACGCCAATCAGGCGTGGGCTCGGCACGCGCCAGTGCTGGCCCTGGGCGTGACGAACACGCGCTTCCCGCACAACGGCAAGGAGAATGCGGCCGCCCAGCATGACCTGGGTCTCGCGGCCGCCAGCCTGTCCCTGGAAGCCACGGCGCGCGGCATCGCGGTACACCAGATGATCGGCCTGTACCCGGACAAGGTGCGTGACACCTTCGCCCTGCCGGACGGCTTCCTGCCGCTCACGGCACTGGCCATCGGCTATCCGGGCGCGAACCCGGAACTGGCGCCGGAGGTCGCCGCACGAGACGTGCAGCCGCGCGCGCGCGCGCCCCTGTCGGCGTTCGTGTTCGGCACCGCCTGGGGAACGGCGGCGGAGTTCGTCTGCCAGGACGCCGGCTAGGTCTACACAGCTGGGCCTGCGTCCTCCGGCCGTTCAGCCCGCGGTCAGTTGGGCGTCTCGTTCCAGGACGTCACGACGCTGAGCGTGCGCTTCGCAATCCGCCAGTCGCCGCGCACGCGCACCACGGCGTCGTCGTAGGTACCCAGCACGATCGACAGCGCGCTGTTGTCGGCCACGTGGTGCGTGGCGTGCAGGTAGCTCGACATCGTGGCGCGATTGCCGGCACCCAGCAGCACGTTCACGCTACCGATGAGGTGCTGCGTGCGGTCATGGTTGCTGGACCTGAACACGCTCTCCACGAAGTCGGCCCAGGCCTCCGGGCCAGTACGCAGCGTGCCCGGCGCGCCGGCCACCATGATCTCTGCGCGGTCCGTGAAGGTGCGGCGACAGAACGCGATGCCTGCAGCCTTGTCGTCCCGCCCGATGGCATCCGTCCCCAGCGAGTACAGCGTCGTCAGCTGGCGGATGCGTGCCTCCTCGACGAATGGCGATGGCTGGTCGGCACTCGCACCGGGCGCTGCGCCGACGAGTGCGGCCCACGAGGTTTTGCCTGACGAGTTCCGGCACGGCGACGTTGAACGTCTCGAGTGGCGGCGTCCAGGGATCGATCGTTGCGTCGACCGGATCACGTCGCCGGCTGCCGTACTGCGCACCAACGAAGGAGTTCGCCTTGTCGCGATGGGCCTGGAAGGCATCGGGCGGGTGCTTCATCGCGCGCTCCTGGACAGGCGGCCGATGCTGCTGCGTCGTCGTGTCGGGACCCGACCGGTCGCGACCCGGCAACGCGCTGCCTGCACTCCGTGATGTGCGTCTCGATTGGGGGATCGGTCGTGTTTCGGTCGTGTTTCGCGCGGGACTCCGTGATCGCTCGCGGCAGAGGCTGCGCTGGCGTCGCACTGCGGCGACGAATCGAACCGACCCACACGAACACGATGCGAGGACGCGTCCATGACCCACACCATCATCCAGACCCGGGGGCCCGTGCCCTGGCCCGCGCTGCGTGCGCGTTCGCACGTGCGAGCTCGTGGGTCCGCCTGCGTCCAGCTCGCGGCCCGCGTGCTGGTGCTGATCTGGCTGCACGCCGCTGCGATGCTGGCGGCGCCCGCGCTGGCGGCGGATCGTGCCGTACCGGTGGCGACGATCGCCGAAGCGGTCGTCTCCGGACGCCTGCCGCAGGCCGTGGTCGACCAGCTGGGCACGGACAGCGTGGCCCACGTCATCGTGCGCCTGACCCTGCCGGCACCGTTCGTCCCCGAGCCGATTCTGTCCGGCGCGGCTGTCGAAGCGCAACGCAGTGCCATTGCGGCTGCCCAGGCCGCGGTCATCGCCGAACTCGACGGCATGACGCCTAAGCCGCCGCGGCGCTTGCGCTCCACGCCCTACCTGAGCCTGTGGGGCGATGCGCGCGCGCTGACGCAGCTCGTGCGTTCGAAGCATGTCGCGCGGGTGCTCGGGAACGGGCGTCGCGAGGCCTACCTGCAGTCGAGCGGTGTCGCGGGTGGCGTCACCCCGGTGCAGAACGGCCTGGGCCTGCTGGGCAGCGGGCAGACGATCGTGGTGATCGACAGTGGTGTCGATCGTACGCATCCGTTCCTTGGTGGCCGCGTCGTGTCAGAGGCCTGCTTCTCCGAGGGTGGCGGCCTGTTCTCTTCTGTCGACGGCGTGTGCCCCAACGGCGCCGATACCGCATTCGGTGTGGGCGCGGCCGCGCCGTGCGCATTGCCCGGCTGCTCGCATGGCACGCTGGTGGCCGGAATCGCCGCGGGCGCGCCATTCGGCGCCACCACGTTCTCCGGCGTGGCATCCAACGCCAGCATCATCGCCATCCAGGCCTTTCATCTCGAGAACGATGCGGACGACTGTCCGGGGGCCACCGGGCCCTGCGTCCTCGCCTCGGACTCGGACCTGCTGCAGGCGCTGGAGCGCGCGTTCGACCTGCGGCACAGCCACTCGATCGCGGCCGTGAACCTCAGCCTCGGGAGCGGCCACTTCAACAGCCGCGCGAGCTGCGACGACGACAGCTCGCTCGTCGACGCGATCGCGAACCTCACGGCCGCCGACATCGCGGTGGTCGCCGCGTCCGGCAACAATGCCGCGATTCGCGATGCAATGGGCAACATCACCGGTTTCACTGCGGGCATCGGCTCGCCGTCCTGTGTCACGGGTGTCATCTCCGTCGGTTCGGTGGACGACCTGGGAACACTCGCCCCGAGCTCGCAGTTCGGGCCGCTGCTGTCGATGCTTGCGGTCGGTCGATTCGTGACGACCTCATCGCCAGGCACCGGTTTCGAGGTCGCGAGCGGCACCTCGCTCGCTGCGCCGCAGGTGTCCGGCGCGCTCGCGGCGCTGGCCGGCCTCGATCCCTCACTCCGACTTGCGACCTTGCGCAACCGGCTCGTGGCGACCGGCCTGCAGACGGCCGATGGCCGGGCCGTACCGGCGCTCGTGCGTCCGCGGCTGCAGCTCGACCTCGCCGTGGAGAACCAGGAGGCCCGCCCACTGCCACCCTCGGCGACGCGCGTCGTGGCGGCCACTGGTCGCACGCTGCGCCTCGGCTGGGTCGACAACGCCCGCAGCGAGGTGACGCATCGGCTCACGGCGCGCGTGCCGGGCGCGCTCAGCCCTGCGCGAACCTTGATGGTGGCAGGTACGAACGTCACGCTGGGGACGCTGGACGCGCTCGCGGCGAACACGGAGTACGACATCACCGTCGAGGCCTGCGACGCGGCCGCGCGCTGTTCGCTGCCGTCGATGCGCCTGCGTGCTCGCACGGCCAACAGCTTGCCGACGGCGCCGCTGAACGTGCGTGCGCTGGCGCTGTCGACCACGAGCATCGAGCTGCGCTGGGACAGCGTGTCGACGAACCCTGTCGCGTCGTTCCGCATCGGCCACGAGACGATGGGGGCCTGGACCTCGATCACGGTGCCGGGCGCTGCCCGCAGCCGGTTGTTCACGGGCCTGGCACCGAACCGCCGCTACGAGTTCTGGATCCAGTCGGCCAACGCGGATGGCAGCTCGGCGCGCGTGGACATCGCGGCGAGCACGCTATCGGCGGGAACGGTGCCTGCGGCGCCGACCGATCTGCGCGTGTGCACGTCGACGGGCATCTCCTCCGGCTGCTTCGCCAATGTCACCCGCGTGCTGTGGCGAGACCTGGCGGTGGACGAGACGCGCTACGAGTTCGAGAGCGCGGTGCTGCTGCCGGGCGAGACGAGCACGGGCGCGAGCTTCACGCGTGTCACGCTGCCGGCGAACGCCCAGTCCCGTGACCTGTCGCTGGTCGCGGGTGTTCGCTACGCGTTCCGGGTGCGTGCCTGCAATGCCGCCGGCTGTTCGGCCTATGGCAACACGCTGGTGTACACGCGACTGTGACGACGCGTGGTTCGGCGGGCGGGCGCGAATGATGCGTGCCTGCCCGGACATGGGAAGCGGGAGGAAACCGGTTGGAGTTCGAAGAGCCCGTACAGCGCCCTGTGTTCTTCGAACTGCACAGCGGCCTCCGGCGCGAGGGCCCGGGCAGCCGGGCCTGCAGCGAGCGCGCGCTGCGACTCACGCCGTTCGGCCAGGACGTCGCGCAGCGACACGTGCGCGTGCTGGATGTCGCTTGCGGCCCGGCGGGCAGACGATCGACCTCGCGCGGCTGCTGCCGGCCGCACCCTTCGTCGCGCTCGACCTGCATGTGCCGCTCCTCGAGGACGTGCAGCGGCGCATGGCGGCCACTGCTGGCGCCTGGCGGCTGCATCGCGTTCAGCGAGTCGGTGAGGCTGCGCTGCTACCGGTCGCCGATGGCACGTGAGAACTGGGCGGAGTATCCCGCGACGACCGATGCGGCCGGCGTGCGCGCGGAGGTCGTGCGCGCCGGATACGAACCGATGGGTGACTTCATGCTGCCGCCCGAAGCGTGGTGGGACGAGTCCGGCCCGGCCTGAGTCTGGCCCGGCCCGAGTCCCGAGCTGCATAGCCGCGGCGCGACCGACTGCGACATACCCGGGCGTTTGGCGGCCGCGGGCAGCACGCGGCGAGCGGTTGTCGCCGGTCGTTCACCGCCGGCAAGCGCACGCCGAGCAAGGCACGCTGAGCAAGGCACGCCGACGCACGGGAGTCGTTCATGGCGCAAGCAGTCGCTCCGGGGTAGCCCTTGTCCGGCGCATCCCTATCCGGTGCGGACACGCGCATGCCCTCGCACCGCCTACGCGCTGATCGAGTTTCCCGTGGGCGGCACTATGAACGCGACCTCGCTGTTCCTCGGCTTCCACTACGCAACACTCGGCGTCGACCTCGCGCAGATAGCCTTTTCCAATGACACGTGAGCCTGAAGGGGGACCGGGAATCCAGTGACAGGTGAGCCCACGCAGGGGGTCCGAGCATCATCGGAGGATGGTGATCGTGAAACTGCATACGGCTGGCCTGAGCGGCCGGGACGAGATTCGGGCGTTCCTGAAGGGGCGCGCCGCCCTGGGGTTCGAGGCACCGGCGCGGTCCGATGTCCATGCCTGGATAGCGGGGGAGCTGCGGCGGCTGCAGTACCCGCGGCTGGGTCGAGCGGGGCGTGGCCTCGTCCGGGCCTACCTGGCGAAGGTCAGCGCGGTCTCGCGCGCGCAGCTGTCGCGGCTGATCGGGCAGTTCACGAAGACCGGTCGCGTCTTCGATCGACGGGCGACACCGGTGCGACACTTCACCCGCAAGTACACCCACGACGACAACTGCCTGCTTGCAGAGGTCAACTCGCTGCATGACACGCTCGCAGGGCCAGCCACGCGCAAGCTCTGCGAGCGCGCGCTGCACGAGTTCGACGATCAGCGAGCGCTTCCTGCTGCCAGTGCTCGAGGGCCTCATCAACGCCTTCCCGTTCGTCATCCCCATCCTTCAACAGGGGGGCCCGCACGCAGACAACGGCTCGGAGTACATCAACCATCAGGTCGCTGCGATGTTGCAGAAGCTGCGTATCACCGAGTTCACGAAGTCGCGCGCACGGCTGTCCGGTGACAATGCACTTGTCGAGAGCAAGAATGGTTCCGTCGTGCGCAAGCATCTCAGCTACGGACACATCGGCAGCCAGTGGAGTGATCAGGTGCACGCCTTCACGTCAGAGATGCTCTCGCCCTACCTGAACTTCCACCGGCCCTGCCACTTCGCCGAGACCATCACCGACGAGAAGGGAAGGCAGCGCAAGCGATACCCCTACGCCAAGATGATGACGCCCTACGAGCAGCTGCGCTCCCTGCCCGACGCCGCCAGCCACCTGAAGCCCGGCATCACCCTGGAGCAGCTGGATGCGCTGGCCCATGCCAGCAGCGACAATGACGCCGCCCGGGCACTGATGGGTGCCCGAACGGCTCTGTTCCGACAAGTCAACAACGCTCGCGTACCCGCTGCCTGACTTCACCCGATTCCGGGTCCCTCCAGGCTCATCTCTGGATTGGAATGGACTGTCTGGGCGGGTGACACGCGTTCCGCTAGAACGGCCGCCCGAGTACGACGACCTGTGGAGATCGCCATGCAACACAAGAGTGGGCGTGACAGCGGCGGTATGTCCGGCAATTCGAAACAGCGGCGCACGCCGCGCGAGCGCAGGGTTGCCGTGGTTCGCCCGGCAACCGTCGATCGCACCATGCGAGGCACGCACAAGTCCGGTACACAGCTCATGCGCCGGCTGGCCGACAGCCCGGCGCTGCCGGCGCTCGTCCAGCAACTCCCACCGCGCTCGCTGCACAGGCTGATTGTTGCGGTGGGCGTGAGCGATGCGACGCCGCTCATGGTGCTCGCACCGCCGGAAAAGCTCGCCGCCGCGCTCGACCTCGCCGTGTGGTCGAGCGCGCAACCGGGCGCTGCGGAAACCTTCGATCCGCAGGCCTTCACAGACTGGCTCGAGGCGTGGCTCGAGATCGGTGAGGCGTTCGCGGGCGAACGGCTGCTGGCGCTCGGCGAGGAACACCTCTGCACGGCGCTCGCTGCGCTCATCGAGGTGCAGTCGATCCACGTGCGCGGCTTCGAGGGCCGCTACGGCTGGAAGCTGGAGAAGCGGCTCGATGACCCCACGGACGACGACGATCGTGGTGGCTTCGACGCTCGCTCCGCAGAGGAACTGCTGCATGACGCCCGCTGGCACGGCGACGACCTGGACGAACGGTTGCGCACGGCTGCGGACCGGCCACGCGACGCGGCGGACGACTTCGATCGCGACTCCGGAATCTGGGCAGATGCATCGCCGGCCGCAACCTCACCCACAGACCACGCGTTCTTCGGCGAGTACACCGTTGCCGGCCTGGTGAGCGACGAATGGGACCTCGTGCTGTCTGCATTGAACGCGTTGTGGCGCACCGATGCGGATGCGCTGATGGCGATGCTCGGCCGGCTGGCGGCGAATCCGTCCATGCTCGCACTGGGCGACCACCGCTCGGTGCTGCGCGACGACGTGGCCCGAGCGCGGGAACTCGCGCAGGTCGCCAGCGGATTCGTCTCGCCGCTGGGCGCGCATGCGTTCCTTGCCGGGATCACCGAGTCCACGCTCGAGGCGCTGCGGGACGCGAACGGCTACGACAACGAGACTGCACAGTACTTCCGGCGCGTGCGGGCAGCCGCGAACGCCGTGACGGCACCGACGGATGCCATTGCGAACGACGATGACGTGGCGCTCGAAGAGCACCCTGGCGAGCAGAGCCGGGTGACACCGGACGTGCACGACGGGCAGGCACTCGCGCCCACGCTGGCATCGGAACTCGAGGACCTGCAGCAGTTGCTCGCCGATACAGGCGTGTTGCCCGAACCGCACGCGCACGGCGGCAGGGTGCGGCTCACGGCGGACGCGCACGCCACGCGCGCGGACCTGCGCGCAGCCATCGAGGCGCTCGCTGCCGTGGATCCGGACGCTGCCGCGCAGCGGCTGCAGGAACTCGCCTACCTCGCCAACACACTCGTGACAGGCCTGCGACGCGAGGCGCAGGCGACCAGCGATGCGGATGCTGCGCAACTCGCACTCGCCACGGCAGGGCTCGGGCTTGACTGGCTGCAGGCGCAGGACGCCGAACTCGCGTACGACGCGCTGCGCACCGAACCCGGGGTGGTGCGCATGTTCGGCATCGGCTGGCGGCTGCTCCAGGACCTGCCTTCGCAGGTGATCGACGCCTGCGCGCGCGGCCTCACGAACCAGGCGAACGCCGCGCTGCTCGCACGCAATGCATGGCTGCGCGGCGAGATCGGTGAGGCCTTCACGGAACTGCAGCGCTGCGTGGTGGCACGCGCCCATGCAGGCGCGCGCGACGCACTCACCCTGCTCTCGCTGGTGCTCGACGCCGAGGCCTGCAGGCAACTGCGGCCGTTGCTCGACGAGGTGCCGCAACTCGCAGACCCGCGCGGGCCGGACGGGCAGCGATGGTTCGCCAGCATGGCGGACCTGCGGCGCGCCGCCGAGTGGCTGCAGAAACTGGGCTGACGGCCGCAGACCCGCAGGTGTTCACCGTGCCGCCATGTAGCGGTAGGTGGGCACCGTGCGCGCAGACGCGGCAAGCGCCGCGAGGCGCAGGGGCCGAACAAACCGCGTGGCGCCGACTTCGGCGGAGTACGGATGGCGCGAGGGCGACGGGGAAACGAAATGCGGATCTGGCGGGCGGCCACAAGCTCGTCACCGGCTGACGCACGGGATGGCCGAATGCGCGCATGCGGCATCGGCGATGCGGAGGTTGCAGTTCTTCAGGGCGAGCCTGGAGACCCCGCGGCCCCTGCTGCTTCGCGCAATGCCGTGTGACGGCCACCGTGTGACGGCCACCGTGCGACGGCCACCGTGTGACGGCCACCGTGTGACGGCCACCGTGTGACGGCCGCTGGATGGGCTCAATCGCATCCGGTCGCGTCGAGTCGACGATATTCCGCAGCAGCCCACCGCAGTGCGGGCACACTCTGAGTAGGAAGCGACAACGTGACCACCGCTCAATCGCAGAACGAACAGGCCGGAACATTCACACCTGGTGGCATTGCCGTGGTGTCGTCCATCAACGAGATTGGCGGCGTGCGTGTAGAAGCGAAGGCGATGGATGTCCTGGTCGCGCTCGCCGTAGCCTCGCCCAGCGTTACGTCGGTTCGCGGGCTGTTGGACGCGGGTTGGCCCAGCGAAGTCGTGCGCCGTCACCGCCACGCGCTGCCGGCGGTGCTGGCGTCGTTCGCGAACCTGTGGCGTGCGCTCCGGCTGGGCCTGTGAGCGCCGGCGGACGAGTTGCCGCCGCATGCGCAGCTGCGCAACCCCGGGAGCGCCATCGCCGCCGGCGTGCTCCGGCAGCGACCGGGCGCCAACGAGTTCATGCTGGCGCTCCTGTGCAGCGGCGACCCGCCGATGTCGGATGTCCGGCCAGGGTTCCTGCCCTGAACCCAGTCAAGGTTCGCGCCGGCTCAGGGATAGTCGCAGAAGCCCGCGCCATCGCCTTCGTCGGAGCCCACGCCTGCCCAGGTCTTCGCCGCCTCCCAGCCGGTGCAGGCGATGGCCGCGAGGCTCGCGGCAGGCGCGGCCTGGTCGACCATCGCGGCATAGAACACCCGTTGGCCGTTCGCGAACAGCATCACGCCACCTTCGGCGGCGACCTTGTGGGCGCCGAGCTGCGGGCGATGCGCGAAGTCGCCCACGACGCCGCCATAGGACTTGCCGCCGGGCTTGTCGTGGATGCGCACGAACGCCGGATCGTAGCCGCCCGGCAGCGCGTCGTTCATCAGCGTGGCAGCGCGATCGGTCACCGTCAGGAAGAAGTCATGCGACTTCGTGCTCAGCAGGCCCGTGTTCTCGTACACCCGGCGCCAGAACGTGGCGAGTTCGCGCGGCGTGACGAGGTTGTCATGCCCGGCCTTGAAGTCGTCGAACCAGCTGCCGAGGCCGTGGGCACTCGGGCCACCGGTGAGGTAACGGTTAACGCGGATCACCTGCAGGCCGAGGGCGGCGAGTTCGGCGTTGACCTGCGCACGGCCCACGTAGTCGATCAGCGTGTTGGTGGCGGAGTTGCTGCTGTCCTCGATCATCGTGGTGGCAAGCTCGGCGAGGGAGACACCGTCGACCTCCGTAGCGTCGAGGTCGATGTCCTCCGCATCGGCCTTGCGCAGCAAGGCGTACAGCACCGTGCTCTTGATGGCGCTCGCGGAGCCGAAGCTCTGGTCCGCGTTCACCATCACGCTCTCGCCCGTGCTGGCGTTGATGAACGCCGCACCGGCGCGGCCCTGGGCGCAGTTCACCTGGTAGGCGATGCGCGTGCCGGCGCCCGAGTTCGCATCCACGCTCGGCACGCCTCTGTAGCTCCAGATTCCACCGAAGGTCTCCCAGCCACCGCCGAGCTCGAGCCCGTAGAAGGTCTCGGGCACATAGCCATCACAACTGCCGTCGTTGAGCGAGGCCTGGAACATGTACCAGTGCTGGCCGTGGCTCGCACGCACCGGCGGGCCCGCCTGGCGCCAGAAGATGCTGGCGAACTGCACCTTGCTGCCGACCGTGTACGCATCGACGTGCAGCGGCCGCATCGTCGCCACGTGCGCGTCGAAGAATGCCTGGTATTGGGCGCCGGACAGCGCTTCCTCCAGCAGCCAGTCGCAGCCCGAGGCGACCCAGGTGACGATGTAGCGCGTGCCACCGCCCAACGTGTAGCCCTCGATGCGCGTCGGCGCGAAACCCTGCCCACGCATGTCGGCTTCCAGCGCGTTCATCTGCGCGGAAGGCACGTCGCGCGAGACGGCCCAGCCGAGGCCCGCCGTGTTCTTCACCCAGACGTCGGCGTAGCGCACGCCGGCGGCGGTGGTGTAGCCGCTGGCATCGATCAGCCGGTAGCCCTGTGCCTTCAGGTCGAGGAAGCGGGCGTGGAATTGCGCGCCGGTGAGCCCGAACTGTGATGACCAGCCGGTGTTGCCGTCCTTGATCCAGCGCGTGGCATAGCGCACCACGCCGCCATCGACGTAGCCGGTCAGGCGCAGCGGCCGGTAGCCTGCATCGTTGTGGCTGCCGTCGTTCACGACATTCGACTTGCCGTAGAAGGTCGACTGCAACTGCGACGTCGAGAGGCCGTACGAGAAGGCGTAGGGGGCGTGCAACGTCGCGGGATCAACCGCGTGACAGCGCTGTGGGGCGGTGGCGGCGGCAAACAGGGATGCCAGCAGCGACAGGCTGGCGAGCGCGTAGCGCAATGCAGGCGCGAGCTGTTTCATCGGGCGTACTCCGCAGGGTTCTCATTCCGCGCGGACGACGCTCGTCGCCCGCTTCGCGGTGGTGGCGTGATGGCCACTCCCTGCATGAACGCTGCGGTCGCGGGCTTTCCCTCGCCTGTGCTCGAACATCGACCACCTGTCCTCGAACATCGACGCGGTCGCGATCCCGCCGGCCGCGTTCAATCGTCCACCCGCACCTCGAAGGTCGCAGAGCGCAGGCGCGCGCCATCCGCGGCGACACCCTCCACCTGCCACAGAAGCACGGTGCCCGGGCGCACGGCAGCGAGGGCGGACGGCGGAACGAGGAGTGCCGGTGCGCCGACGTCCTCGGCGACGAGGACCGGCGTGAGATCCGCGGTGAACAGGCGAACGGTCCAGCGCGCGCCAGCCACCGGCGAGGTCCAGCGCAGCAGGAAGCGGACGCGCGTCAGCGCGGGGTCGTTCAGCACCTGCACGTCGGCGCGCGGCGAGGCGTCGCGGAAGACCGGCGGTGGCGTACTGACGCCGGCCGGGCCGCCGTCGCGCCACGGCAGCCACTGCCACGTGAGCCCGGCGGCGAGCAGCACCGAGGCCGCGGCAGCGCCGTGGCGCAGCCAGCGAACCTGCCGGACAGCGCGCAGATTGCTCGCCACAGGGCTGTGCTGATCGGCTGGCGGGTGGGTCAGGAATGCCTGCGCCAGCCGCCACGCTTCCGCGCACGCGTGGCACTGCAGCAGGTGGTCCGCGAGGAGTGCCATGCGGGCGTTGTCGAACTGGCCCAGGGCGGCCATCGCCAGGTCGTCCGCCGGTGGGCAAGGGTTGGCGGCAGGCGGCAGGACGCGGGCAGCGAATGCGCGCCGCAACGCCTCGCTGTCGACGTCATCCGGCCGTCCTTCGTCCTGGCTCATGCGCTGAACCCCAATTCGGCCAGGCAGTCACGCAGATGCCTGAGCCCGCGATAGATCAGGTTTTCGGCGCGCTTCGCGGGCCCGCCCAGCAGGCGGGCCGTGGCTTCGATGCTGTTGCCGAGCAGGAACAGCGTGAGTGCCCGCCGGCGGTCCTCGTTCTGGCGCTCGAGGCAACGCGTGATGCCCTCGCCGATCGCCACATCGCGCCGGAGATCACCTGCCGCGGCAAGGGTGTCCAGTGCCTGTTCGCCGCGCTCGTCACCCTCCAGCCTGCGCCGCCGGCGGCGGATCTCGTCCACGACCGTGGTGTAGGCCGCGCGGTACAGGTAGCTGGCGTTCGGCGTCTCGGCACTGCCGCGCAGCGCCTGCCACACCCGGATCAGGGCTTCCTGCACGAGGTCTTCCGCGTCCTGCGCGAGCCAGCGCGGGCACACGCGGCGAACCGCCCGCACGAGGTCCTCGCGGACGCCGGCGAGCGCACCGGGCAGCAGCGCTGTCACGCGTGCTCGCGGGGGCGGTGGCGCTTCGTCCAACGGGTCGCTCATGTGCGCTGGCGTCTCGGGGAGCGCCACTTCAACGCACTCGGGCACGGCTGGCAACATGGCGCCGCAGCAGCAGGGCACACAGCATGGAAAGCGCCAGCAGCGCGGCAGCGAAGCCTGTGCTGACGCGCTGTCGATGGTGCGCGGCCACGCTGCGCAGCGTGGCATCGACCGGCCGCGTGCTGCCGTCGCCATACACCTGGAACGCGGCCCAGGCCGCCACCGGAAAGCCGCGCGCTCGCAACGCCTGCTGCGCGGACTGCAATGCCTCGTCGACGCTCGCACCGCGTGCGACTGCACGGTAGAACGGCACGAAGAAGGCGCGCGCGTGATCGTCGCGCACCCGCCACAGGCTGCCGACCACGGCACGGGCGCCGCCGGCGAAGAAGCCCCGGGCGAGGCTGAGCACACCTTCGCCGCGCAGGGTCGCGCCGCCCGCGCTGGTGCAGGCGGACAGCACGATGACGCGGCCATCCCAGCGCATGCGCGCGATCTCGTGCGCCTGCAGCAGGCCGTCGTGCCCGGGCGTGGCGGCGAGCAGCAGCGCCGAACGCGCCGGCTCGCGCTCGTCCGTGATGGCATGGGCGGCGAAGTGCACGATGGCGTAGTCGTTCGGCCGCAGCGCGCCGAGCGCCGCGGCTTCGGCCGCGGCACCGGTCAGCAGCTGGCTGCCGGCGCGCAGGCGTGCGAGCACATCGGCCCCCTCGGCGCGCGCGAAGGCGAGCGCGCCGGCGGCGCGTGCTGCGTCGCGGAACGCGATCGACGCGGACGCCGTGGCGGCGTCGCCAAGGGGATCGGCGAGGACCAGCGCAGGCGAACCGAACGTTGCCCGCGTTTGCCGCCGCCAGTGCAGCCACAGCGTTGCCGAAGGCACGAACGAGAGCGTGAACCGCGTGCCCAGCAGCGCCCCCTTCGTGCGCATCGGCAGCGTCGCGAGGGGCAGGTGATGCAGTGTCCCGTCCGCGACCACGAACAGCCGGCCGATGCGCGGTGGCAGGTCGGCCACTGCGCGCCCGAGCAACGCCTCGTACAGCCGGCGCCCGGCGACGTCTGCGGTCGCCGTGTCGCGCATGCCCGCGTACACCTCCAGCATGTCCGTCAGCTGTACTCGGTCCGGCAGTACGTAGGCACGTGAGCGCTCGCGTGTGAGCACCAGCAGCCAGCTGCCGCCGGCGGGCTCGCCGGTGACATCGCGTTCAGGCGCGAGCTGGAACGAGAGCAGCGCTTCATGCGGACCGAGTGCCGCGCGCACGGCGTCCAGTGTCGCCGTCGCTGTGCCGCTCGCGAGCTGTGCGCGGACGCGGGATCGCGCCCGTGCTCCCGCCGGCGGCGGTGCCTGGCGCGCGATCGCCTCGCGCAATGCACGGGCGCGCATGCGCTCTGTCACGGCGAATGCACGCGTGCGCAGGGCGATGGCCGTGCGCGGGTCGACGCGGCCCGTCCCGAACCGGCCTGTGGCCCGGCCGAACAGCTGACCCGACAGCCAGTAGTAGTCTCGCGACCAGGCCGCGAGCACCGCCGTGCGCCCGTGTTCGGCTTGCTGCAGTTCGCGCAGAGCCTCGATGGCATCGAGCGCTTGCTCCGCGTCGGCCATCGCCGCCGCGAACGGCCGTGTGGCGAGACTCAGGTGCATGCGGTGCCGCCATGCGTAGGCGAGGCGCTGCCGGTCACCACCCTGCACCTGCCAGGCGACGGCGCGCTGCATGGTCGCCGTGGCGAGCGCGGGTGCGTAGCGGGCCTGCAGGCGCGCCTGCAGCCATGCGCATTCGCCGCGCGCGGCGGGTTCGTCCAGTTGCGCCGCCAGCGCGAGGCAGCGCGCGACGTGTCTGCCTGCACTCGCGGGTGCGTGCTGCAACTGCAGTTCCGCCAGCAGGTGCGCTGCTGCGAGTTCGAGGTTCGGGCTGCGGGCCGTGCGCGCTGCGGCATCCGCTGCTGCGGCCAGCGCGAGCAGCCGTGAATAGGCGTCCGCACGCGGTGCCTCCATCGCCTGTTCGTAGCGGGCGTTCGCGTGGCCGAGCAATGCGAGTGCGGCGCCTTCGCGATCTCCCGCGGCCGTGGCCGCCGACTCGAGCCGCCGGAAGTGGCCGCTCGCGTCCTCGTAGTGGCCGAGCCAGTGCGTGAGGCTGCCCAGATCGGCGTGGATCTGCAGGCGCAGGCGATAGGGATGCGTGGGCCGCAATGCGGCGCTCGCGGCCTCCAGCACATGCAGCGCGCGTTCGAGGTCACGCCCCGTATCGATCAGGTGGCGCGCCTGCACGGTGTGCGCACGAATCCGCAACTCGCTGTCGGTGCTGCGTGCACCGAGTGCGACCACCCGCGCAACCTCGCGTGCAGCCTGCTCGGTGCGCCCGAGGCGCGACAGCAGCAGGCTGAGGCTGCCACGGGCCAGCAGTTCGCCGCGCAGGTTGCCGGCGGCGGCGAAGCGCCGCGCGGCCTCGCGATAGGTCGCAACGGCAGCCTCGCGACCGAGGCCCGTGTCCAGGTACGCGGCAACGAGCACGAGCCAGTCGTTCGCGGGTGCGGCGGCACGCTGGCGCGCTACCTGGGCGACCGCGGGTTCCCATCGGCCGGTTGCAGTGGCCACCTCGAACCAGCACAGGGCCGACTCGTACTCCCCGGGTCGAGCGCGCAGCGCTGCCTCGCAAGCGGCGAATGGCGCATTCGCACGCGCGCCGGCAGGCACGGCGGCCAGCGAGGCCGCGAGCACGCTGGCGAGCACGACACAGCGCAGGCAGCGCAGGCTTGCTGCTCGTGCGGGCGCGCGGGCGTAGCGCATCGCTCTCGTGCTCCCCGCGGCCCGGATGCCGCGTCGCCTGGCGCGCGCGCCTAGCGCTCCAGCGTCAGGCGCTGGGTCGTGCAATTCGCGAACACGTTGGTACGCGGCGGGGGTGCCGGTTGCAGGTCGAGACAGGGATCGATGCCGCAACCGAGCGCCGGACCGTCGTCGACATCGCCTTGCACGGTCTGCAGGGTCAGGTGCAGCGGGCAGCTGCGCGGCAACGCCGTGGTGGCCGGACCGAGCACGATCTCCGCGCGAACGAGCAGCGGCGCAGCCGTGCTCGTGGCCGCGCGCGCGAGCGTGGCCAGCATCGGCACACCCGCGCCGACACTGCCATTCGCCTGTGCGAGCAGGTTGCCGGAAAGGTCGCGAAAACGGACGACGACCGGCAGCCTTGGCGTGCCGGAGAACGCCTGCACGAGCGCGACGTGCGCCTCGTGGTCCAGCGGCAACGCGAGCGGCGCGGTGGACACGGCGATAGCATTGGCGCGCCCTGCGCTGCCGGGCCCGGCCGCCTGGGCTGCACCCGTGAGGGCCGTGCCGCCGCATCCGACGACGGTCAGCAGGATGGCGGCGAACGCGGCAGGCAGTGGTCGTGAATGCAGCATGGGCGGGTACCTCGAAGTGAAATGGCGGATTTCCGCAGGCAATGGGATGGACGTTCGGGACGATGCGTTTCCCTCACTGCGGGCGTCGCGGGGTCCGTGCGGTTGCGGACGCTGCGCAGCGAACGGCGGGACTGCGTGGTCCCCCACTGTGCCGCGGATCCCGCCCGCAGCACCATGAACCAGCCTGCAGATCCGGCAGCCGGGCACGCGCGGTGGCGCGTCTTTGTCAGGCGCCAGGCGCCCGAACGCGTCTGTCGGGCGAAGTGCCTGAAGCTCCGCCCGCCAATCGCGAGGCCGCGCCAGGTCCGGCCAGCAGGCAGCGAAGGCGCTGGCAATGGCGTGTACGCCAGCCTCGTCGGTGAGTTCGCGAGGAATTGGGACTGCCGCTGTCCCGAGGGTGGCCTCGAGTTTGCGCCAATCCATGGAGCTGCCTGCGGTGGCGGCCATCACATCTGCCACTACGCCTCCCGGCGTGGCGCGCAACCTCAGGATGACTTCACCCACCTGCAAGGCCACTGTGCCATCGGGGCCGCCGCGGTCCGCCGAAGACCGATCTTCCAATGGTGCAAGCTGCCCGCAGGACAGCGTGGTTCAGGGTGACGTCATCGACATTGGTGAGTCGGCACCGTGGCGTTCAGTCCCGCGTCGGCATCCCGTTCAGGAGAGTGAGCAAGACGACGTTCCCAAGGCGGTGCCACATTCCTGAACGAATGCCGGAGCACGCCCATGAAAGACGATCGATCTGTACCGCCCGCCAGGCGGAAGTCGGCACGAACCGCCCTGACGATTGCCCATCCCAGTGCCGCGGGGATCGACATTGGTAGCACGTCGCACGTCGCACGTCGCACGTCGCACTTCGTGGCCGTGCCGGACGATCGCGACGATCAGCCGGTGCGCGAGTTCCCGAGTTTCACCGTTGATCTGCAGGCACTCGCCGACTGGCTCGCGGCTTGCCACGTCGACATCGTGGCGATGCAGTCCACCGGCGTGTACTGGATACCGCTGTTCGAGCTGCTGGAGTCGCGTGGCTTCACGGTCCTGCTGGTCAACGCGCGCCACGTGAAGAACGTCTCCGGCCGGAAGTCCGACGTGCTGGACTGCCAGTGGCTACAACAGCTGGTGTCGTACGGTCTGCTCCGGGGCGCGTTTCGGCCTGCCGAGCAGGTCGCCGTGCTACGGGCGTTGACCCGCCAGCGCACGATGCTGCTCCGAACCCAGGCGCGTCATGTACAGCACATGCAGAAGGCGCTGACACAGGTGAACGTGCAGCTGGCCAATGTCATCGCCGACATCGTCGGTGTGACAGCCCAGTTGATCCTGCGCGCGATCGCGGCTTCCGAGCGCGACGGCCAGAGCCTCCAAGGCAATTGGCGGGCCGAGCATCTGTTCGCGCTCAGACAAGCGCTGGCCGGGTTCGATTTCATCGGCACCCGAGTGGTTGAGTGCGACCGGGAGATCGAGGCACAGCTGGGCCGACTTCAGACCCACGACCGAGTGCCGGAAAAGAGCAGGAAGCACGGGCACACGCGGAACGCACCGAAGTTTGATCAGCGAGACCGGCGCGGAAATGTCCCGTCTTCCGGCAGCTGGCCACTTCGCGAGTTGGTTGGGGCTGTGTCCGGGTACTCGAATCACCGTTGGCAAGGTCATGAGCGGCAAGACGCAGCGCAACGCCAGCCGTGCAGCGCAGGCGCTGAGGTTGGCGGCTGCGGCGCTGCGTCCGAGCAAGTCAGCGCTCGGTGCGTACTTCAGACGGTTGTGCGCACGCATGGACAGACCCAAGGCCATCACCGCTGCCGCACACAAGCTCGCTCGCTTGATCTGCATCATGCTCACCAAAGGCGAGGAGTACGTCGATCAGGGCCAGGAGTACTACGAGGAGCGCTAGCGGGCACGCGTGCTCCACCAATTGGAGCAACGTGCCCAGCGGATTGGCATGACCCTTGTTGCCAACGAGCAGCCGGCATGAAGCATCAATGCGTCAGCGTTTACGCTGGTGTTTCTTAGGAGGAAGCTCGCCGCAATGTCCGCCGAGCAGGCGCTGCGCCATCTGGTGCAGTACGACGAGGCGCAACTGACGCGGGCGGGCGTCACCGAGTCGGCGCAACGCACCTACGACGCCACCGCGCGCAAGCTCAAGCGGTTCCTGCAGAAGTACGTCGAAGCTCCCTCAGCAGGCACTCCACTTGCGATGCGTCGGCACGGCGGCGACCGGACGACCCATCAAACAGAAAAGGCCGGGCGCCGACGTGGCGGCGCGTGACCGCCCGAATGACCTCCAATCCCACCCACAAATTGTGCCGAAGACCCGAAATTCTCATGCTCCGCCGGGTCGGTCTCGTAGAACTCCTTGCTCCACAGCGCGCAGCCGATGGGGCCCTGCCAGCCGAGCATCGGCCGGTCGAACACACCCTGGTTCACCGTCATGCAGTGCAGCATGAGGTTGCGGCCCACGAGGCCGCTCGAGTTCGCGAGCCCGCTCGGGAATTGCGCAGAGGTCGACTTCAGCAGCAGCCGCGGCGTGCCGAGGCCGCTGCCGCTGCACGCCAGGATCACGATGTGCGCGCACTGCCCTGGCGTCGCGCCCGCCGCATCCACGTACACCGCGCCACGCGCCATGCCGCGCTCGTCCAGCGTGATCTCGCGCATCCGGCAGCGCGTGCGCAGTTCCACGCCGTTGCGGATGGCCTCCGGCCAGTAGGTGACATCGGCGCTCGCCTGCGCGGCCGTTGTGTGGCTGCGTGGCGATGGCGCGCTCGGACGGCGACCAGTGCCAGCCCAGCGTATTGAAGCCACGCGCGACCGTTTCGCCCAGGGTGGCGAGCGGCACCGGCGGCATGAGGCCGCCGTTCGGCGGGCAGCCCGCGTCCCCCGGGCAATCCCGCCACGCCCATCATGCGGTCGTTCCCCGCGAAGAACAGCTCGAGGTCGCGGTAGGAGATCAGCCAGTCCTCGCCCACACCATCCAGCGTTCGCGTGCGAAAACGGACGGATGCAGGCGCGGGAAATGCGCCATCTACAGGATGGTGCTGCCGCCCACGCCATCGAAGTTCACGGGCTTGATGGGCGAGGCAGCGTCGTCCACCCGATAGTCCGGCGGCCGCCGGCGCACGTTCGGCGTGCCCGAGAAGTCCGGCGCAACGCCCGTGACCGCATCCAGCAGTTCCAGCGAGCGCGCATGCTGCCGCTCGTCGGGAGAGCCCGCGAGGCCGCCGAGCGGGCCGCGCGCGCACGTAGAGGTCGAACACCTTCGGTTCGATGGCCTCGGCCGGCCGCACCGGCGCGAGCGCCAGCCGCAGCGCGGCGGCCACCGCGCCGGCGATCTCGTCCTGCACCGCGAACACGTCGGAAAGCTCGCGCTCGAAGGTCATGGACCAGAGCGTGATGCCATCGGATGCCTGCGCCAGGTGCGCCGACACCCGCAGGCGTGCGCCCGCACGGCGCACGGTGCCATCCAGCACGTGGGTCGCGCCGGTCTGCGCCGCCACGTTGGTCGCATCCTTCTCCGCGCCGCGGAACCGGAAGCTCGAGCCGTGGCCGATCACCTTGAGGTCCGCGCCCTGGGCCACGGTCTGGAGGATCTCCACCGACAGCCCGTCGGAGAACCACGCCATCCCGGGGTCGCCCGCGAGGTCGTCGAACGCCAGCACCGCGAGCACCGGCACCCCGGCACCGCCGCGGGCTTGCTCGTCGAGCAGGTAGCCGACCCGCTTCACCGTGTGGATGGAGAACCCGCCCCGCGCCTGCGCCGGCCGGCCCAGCCACTGGATGCAGCGGTTGATCGCATCGTCGCCCACCGCCCGGCGGCCCCAGCACGCACTGGCCAGGTCATCGCGCGACACCACCGTGCCGCGGTGGCGCGCGAGCGCCACCCGCACCTGCATCACGCGCGGCTCCAGCAGGTCGGTCGCCACCCCGCTGGCCACCTCGCGCGTGGACGGCCGCACCTGCAGCCCGCCGAGCTCGAAGGCAGGCGTGCTCGCCAGCCTGACGGGGACGTTCGGCGGTACCGAAGTGCTCGCCAGCAGGCTTGCCGTCGGGCTCATCGGCGACCCATCGGCGACCCATCGGCAATCGATCGGCCAGGCCACGGGGCCGCGCAGCAGATCGCCCGGGAGACGGCGGTGGTGCGGCGGGCGTCATGGTCAACCGGGCGGTGCATCACGTGCGTTTCCGCCGCGCGGCAGGACGCAGCCCGCCGCGCTCGCCGGAAGAATGGGATCAATGACGGAGCGTAAGTGATCATGGCAGACATGAAGATGATGGCATTGCTCGCGGCGCTCGCCATGGGCGCGTCGGCATACGCCGCCCCCGTCTGCGGCCAGGGCACGTGGGAGACCACGCTGCAGGCCCGCGACATCAACAACGACAACATCGTGGACGCCTGGTATGACACGTCGTCGGACATCACCTGGCTGGCCAACTGGAACGCCAATGGCCAGATGACCTGGTCGCAGGCGATGAACTGGGCCGCCCTGCTCGACGTGTACGGCGTGAGCGGCTGGCGCCTGCCGACGGTGACGGACTTCGGCAACGACGGCTGCACGATGGGCGCCGGCGCAGGCGCCGACTGCGGCCCGAACGTCGGCCCGCGAGCTCGGAGATCGCCCACCTCTGCATCGAGACCCTCGGGAATCGCATGCAGCACGGGCCAGTCGCAGGCCGGGGCCTGACCAACACCGCGAACTTCCTGAACATGCAGACCGGCGCCACCCGCTACGTCTTCGGCACCGAGGTCGTCACCCTCCCCGGCCTCGTGTGGTCCTTCGACCTCGACGGCTTCCAGGGCTTCGTGGACAAGGAAAGCGTGGCGCGGTACGCCGTGGCGGTGCGCGATGGCGAAGTTCCGACCCCGATCTCCGTGCCGGCACCGGCAGCCGGGGCGCTGCTATCGCTGGCGGTCGCTGCTGCCGCGCTGCGCCGCAGGCGCTGAGGCCGCGACGGCACGTTCCTCGCCGCACGCGCAGCGTTCGCCAGCCCCGGCCGTCGCAGGCGAGATCGCCCCTTCGACCATGGGCATGAGGGCTGGGCAATGCGCAAACTCCAACCGAGCGGCGCCAATGCGGAGCAGATCGAGTTCTGGAACGGCAAGGCCGCCGCAGGCCGGGTGGACAATCAGGACCAGATGGACGCGCTGCTGGAGCCGCTCTCGCGCGCCGCGCTCGAACGAGCGAGCTGAAAGCCGGCGAGCGCGTGCTCGACATCGGATGCGGCTGTCGCGACACCTCGCGGCAGGTGGCGCGCGCCGGCGTGCAGGTCACGGGCGTGGACATCTCGGCGCCCATGCCTGCCGCCGCGCGCCAGCGTGCCGCTGCAGAGGACCTGCCCGTGGAGTTCGTGCTGGCCGATGCGTCCACCCATCCCTTCGGCGCGGACCGCGACGTGCTGTTCTCGCGCTTCGG
>SXGU01524409.1_pt1 | contig 36246 bp, 23 predicted proteins | sample 3174531 | NCBI WGS metagenome assembly SXGU01 (sample SAMN11356863, study PRJNA531348) | freshwater metagenome | isolation source: freshwater sample F1-140 | place: China: Fuxian Lake, Yuxi | collected 2017-12-25 | reverse complement strand
TCAGATACGGAATCAGCGTAACATGAATGAACACGCAATCCCGCGGGCCGACCTCGAGGGCGAACTGCCGCATGGCCTCGAGGAAGGGCAATCCCTCGATATCGCCCGTGGTCCCGCCGATCTCGGTGATCAAAACATCGACCCCCTTCCCGCTACCGTAGATGCGTTTTTTAATTTCGTTCGTGACGTGCGGAATCACTTGCACGGTCTTACCGCGATAGTCGCCGCGGCGCTCCTTCTCAATCACCGAGAGGTAGATCTTGCCCGTGGTGTAGTTGCAGTCCTTGTTGAGAACGGCGTGCGTGAACCGCTCGTAGTGGCCGAGGTCCAGGTCCGTCTCGGTGCCGTCGTCGAGCACGTACACCTCGCCGTGCTGGTACGGCGACATCGTCCCTGGGTCAACATTCAAATAAGGATCGAGCTTCTGAAGCCGGACGGTGCAGCCACGGCGCTCGAGGAGGAGGCCAATCGACGCCGAAGTGAGGCCTTTTCCGAGTGAACTGACAACGCCACCGGTAACGAAAATGTGCTTGGTCATCGCGCGACAATCCTTGGCGTGTGGTGGGCTATCCAGGCTCACTATATCGCCCGCCGCGAGACGGACCAATCAGCGTAGGTTGCCGCGCGTGCAAAGACAGCGTCACGCGGCGCAGCGCGTTCCGCCATCCCCGTTCTGCCGATACCACCGCACGAACTCGGCGTAATCCGCGGAGGTGTCCACGCCACGGTGCGCTTCCGCCACGGTCCCGACAGCAATCGTGCCGCCGGTGCCGAGCACGCGGAGTTGTTCCAGCTTTTCCGATTGCTCCAACGGGTGCGGTGCCGCAGTCGCAATGCGCAACAGAAAGTCGCGCCGGTAGGCGTACACTCCGAGGTGCTGAAGGAACATCGCCGGCCGCGCGCTGAAATCTGGGACGCCGTCTCGCACCATTGGGATGGGCGATCGCGAGAAGTACAACGCGCGCCCGTGCATGTCGCAGACGACCTTCACCACATTCGGACTGCGGTACGTCTCGATGTCGGCAATCGGCACTGCGAGCGTGGCCATGTCCGAGCCGTTGCGCATCAGGTCCGCGAGCAGGTCAATCGCGTGCGGATCGAGTTGCGGTTCGTCGCCTTGCAGGTTGATGACCACGTCCGCAGCGAGGTGCTCCGCGACTTCGGCCACGCGATCGGTACCGGAGATGTGGTCCTCGCGGGTCATCACCGGGCGCCCGCCGAACTCGCGCACGGCGGTGAAGATGCGTTCGTCATCGGTCGCGACGATCACATCTGTCGCGCACTTTGCTTCGCTCGCGCGCTCGAAAACGTGTTGGATGAGGTACTTTCCGGTTTCGCGCAGGAGCGGTTTGCCGGGCAACCGCGAGGACGCGAACCGGGCCGGGATGACGATGGCGACGCGCATGTTCGACCTCCGTGTCGAAAGAGATGCGCGATTAGACTTCAGCGGCGCGAATTCGACAAGCCGAACCGATGAGCGATAACAACAGAAGACCTCACGCAAAGCCGCAGAACGCAAAGAAGACAAGAGAGAAGACTGTTCCTCAAAGAACTCAGTCTTCCTTGTCTTCTTTGCGTTCTGCGGCTTTGCGTGAGATCTTCTTCTCGGTCTTCTCTTGTGACTTACCGTGTGGCAGAGTCGCTGAGGACGCGGCCGTCCTTCATGTGGATCACGCGGTCGGCGCGGTCGGCGACCTCGTCGCTGTGTGTGACCACGAGTAGCGCGAGGTTGCGCGACTTCTGGAGCGACGCGAACAGGTCGAGCACCTTCACCGCGTTGTCGGAGTCGAGGTTCCCGGTGGGTTCGTCCGCGAGCAGCATGACGGGGTCGTTCGCGAGCGAGCGGGCCAGCGCGACGCGTTGCCGCTCGCCCACCGAAAGTTGCTTTGGGAGGTGACTGGCGCGCTTCGCCACGCCCACCAGTTCAAGCAACGCCTCGGCCTTCTCCGCTCGCTCGCGTGCTGAGAGCCGAGGCCCCTCGAACATCGGCACCTGCACGTTCTCGCGCGCGGTCAGCGTCGGGATCAAAAAGAACGACTGGAACACGAACCCGATCTGCCGGGCGCGGAAGTGATCCAGGTTGGCGTGCTTCGAGAGCGGTTCGCCGCGGAAATAGATCTCGCCGCCATCGGGCCGGTCGAGCATGCCGAGCATGTTCAGGAGCGTGGACTTGCCGCACCCGGACGGCCCGGTGATGGCGACGTGCTGCCCAGGCCGCACGCCCACCGTGACGCCATTCAGTGCGTGAACATCTCCGTCGGGGTAGGTCTTCACCAACCGATCGGCGTAGATCAGGTGTTCGGCGGGGCCATCAGTCATGGCGGAGCGCCTCCGTCGGCAGCAGGTGGGCGGCGCGGAACGCGGGGTACGCGCCTCCGAGAACCCCGATGAGCACGGTGATCCCCACGCCGCGCAGGATAACCACCAGCGCGAGTTCGGGTTCGATGAATCCGTTCACCTTCGGGGAGAGCGTGAGTAGGTGCAGCCCGAGGAACGCGATCACCGTACCACCAACGGCTGCGATGCTCGCGAGGACCACGGCCTCGCCCAGGATCATGCTAATGACACGCAACGGCGGCCAGCCAACCGCACGCAGGATGCCGATCTCCTGCGTGCGTTCCAGCACCGACATCGCCATCGTGTTCAACATGCTGATGACGCCAATCGCAAGGGCGATTGCCGATACGAGCCAGGCCACGGCGCGGATCAGTTTCAGTTGCGAAACGGATGTGACGTAGGTGTCGGGGGTCTGGGCCGCGAGCCGCACGGTGGTGTCTTTCGCGTCGCGCAGGGCTTCGAGTTTCTGGCGTACCACTTCGATCTCGGCGGCAGAATCGGGCGAAACCTTCTTCACGCGAACCGAGAATCCGGTCACGCGCTTGCCGGTGAGCAACTGCCCGTCCTCGAACGGAACGATCGCACCGCCCTCCTCGAACACCACGAAACTCTTGAAGACCGCGACCACCTCGTAGGGGTTCTCTTTGTTGCCGCCGAACACAATCTGGTCGCCAACCTTCTTGTTGAGGTTTGTGGCGAGTGTGCGGCCGAGCATGATCTTGTTCCGCTCGCCCCGTTCGAGCATCCGGCCACCGGGCTGAATCTGAATGTCCTCGAATCCGAAGTTGTCGAGCCTCCAACCCTGGATGAGTACCGGGTCGGAGGCGCCGCTGTCGCGGGTCATGTCGGTGACATCAACGACGCCCTCAGAGACCTTAGCGACTTCGGGGAGTTTGCGTGCCTCTTCGACAAGGTACTCGCTGAAGTCGCTGTTCAATCCGCTCGACTTGCCGGCCTGCATGACAACCAGATCAACGCGGCGCCGGTCGAACGCGGACTCGACCGACTTCTCGACGTTGTAGCTGACCGCGAGGAGAGCGATCATGCTCCCGACCGCGACCGCGAGGCCGAGCACGGTGAGCGCGGTGCGGACCGGCCGCCGCGTCAGGTTCTTCAGGATGAATGAGACGAAGTACATAGTTCCCGAAGACCTACCTCCCGGCCCCCTCCCTGAAGGGAAGGGGAGGAAAAGATTGCCCGTCTCCCCCTTCTCTTCAGGGAGGGGGGCCGGGGGGGTAGGTCGTTTGAGTCAACCGCTTCAGGTGCCGCGTCACGGCGTCGGTAAAGCCCGCGGTATTGTCGAGCATGGCGAAGTGTTTCGCGGCCGGGATGATCTCGGCCACGCACTTCGCAAGGTGTTGTTCTAGCCAACGGGACGTGGCAAGGAAGGGGGAGAATTCGTCATACAGCGCGACAACCGGTTGCGCGACGGACGCGAGCACGTCTGCGGTCAGTCCGGCTTCGGCCAGAACTTCGTCGCCGCAGGTAGTCTCCGCGAGCCTCGGAAGTTGCCGCAACCACCCGCGACCGAACGCCCCGTAGATGTCTTCGAGTTGCTTCATCTTCTCGGGTGGTAGCGCGGCGGTTTCGCGGAAGAGGCGTGCGAAGTCCACCGTGTCGCCGAGTTCGACGCCGACCCGCGTGAACGTCTCGCGCAGATCGACCCAGATGCTCATCTTCCCGAAGTTCGGTTCGACGTGCTTCAGTCCGGGGAAGAACGAATCCGAGAGCAGCACGCCCGCGACGCACTCCGGCGCGAGCGCAGCCGCGTGCATACTCACCACGCCGCCAAAACTGTGACCCACGAGCAACGCGGGTTTCAAGCCGAGCGCTGTGTGAAGCTGGCGGAAGTCTTCTGCCATACCCGCGGACGTGTACCCGGTGGCCGGTCGCGCGCTGGCGCCGTGACCGCGCATGTCGTAGGTCGTGACACGAAAGTCCGTGGCCAGTGCATCGGGCAGGCCACTGAACGTCCACACAGCCTGATTGCTCGTGACCGCGTGAACCAGCACTACGTCCGGCCCTTCGCCGGACTGCTGGTAGAACAGCCGCGTTCCGTTCACCTCAACTTCGGGCATGTCCTTCTCTCACGCTCCCCTTCGGGTCGCGGCTAAACGTGCTTTTGGAGAAACGCCACCAACTCACCCAACTCCAGGTCTTCCGCGCCGCAGTCGCGCAGACCCTTCAGGAACGTGCCGAACGGCAACCGGCGGCCGAAGTGAGCGTCGAGCCGTTCGGCCAACACGACGAGGTCGATGGACGCGAACCCAAGATCGGCGAAGGCACGCGTGGTGAGTTCGACTGGTTCGGGCAGATCGCGGTCCGGGAACGTGTTCCGCACCACCTCCGCGAGCGCGGCAAGCAGGTCTTCCGTCGTGCGCATCACGCCGCCTCGCAAAGAGTGGTCGCGACAACCGCGTCCTTCATCCGCGCCGTCTGCACGCGGAACCGCTGACCGCTCAGGGTCACGATCGCGGCCCCGGTGTTCGCGTCGAGCGATTCGAGTGTGCAGCCTTCAGGCGGAACACGCATCGCCTCCGCGACCGCGAGGCACGCGGCCCTCGTTCGCGCTTCGCGTTCAACTTCAGGCGGCGCGTTCTTCGCGACTGTTTGGAGCGAGCAACCGATGCGCTCCGCAAACGCCGAGAACGCGACCACCTTACCTTCCGAAATCGCGACGCTGACCGGCGGGAACGGTTCGTACTTGGCGGTTCCTCGTGGCCGGCACACGATGCGGCCGCCCACCTCGTCGGTTTCGATGTCGGCGGGGAACATCGCCTCGCCGTGCTTCTGCGTCCACGCGGCGCGAACCGCATCCTTCGCAAGCATCCGACCGAAGAACCAGTCGTTCAGTTCCGCGTCGTTGCCGGTCCAGTTCCCGAAGATGTCGAGTTCGGCGGGCGTCATGGTCACACGCGCGCCGGCCGCGCGTAGCACCGGTTGCTTCAAGTCCACGGGCGGTTCGAGGAAGTGGCACCGGCGCGGTGGCGCGCCCTCGGCGCGCGCCGGAACGGCTTCGGGCCAGTCGCGACTGAGGAAGTACTCGTCCTTCGGGCCGAAGAAGTTCACGTGCCCGAACGGCAGGTAGAACCGCCAGTAGCCCGCGCCCGTCATGCGGAGCCACACTTCGCCGCGTGCGTCGAACACTTCAATCCCGTGCCGGTAGTGCCGCGCGGACTCCTGCTCGTTATGTCCGCGAACGACCACGTGCGAACCGACCTCCGGCGTCGGGCCGAAGTATTCGACATTCTGCACTTCAAACGGAAGGAGAATGCGCCCGGTCCAGTCGGGTTGTTCGAGGTGCCACGCGCCGAGGATGTGCATCGCGGCGTCCATCAGCACTGGATCAATGGCGTAGTGCGGGTCCGGGTTCGAGCGGAACCACCCATCGCGTGGTTGCACTTCCAGCGTGCCCTCGATGCCCTCGCGCCCGGTGCGGCCAAGCGTGCGGATCATCTGGAACAGCGGACCGTGGAACATATTCCGGCGCAGGTCTTCGATGGTGGACTTGCACGGCACCTCGTCGGTAAGCGCGAACGTGCGCGGCGCGGGCGGGTCTGGGTATCGGTCCGCGAGTACGACCACTGCTTCGGCCGACGCCTTGTTCGCGCCATCGCGGAGGAACGAGTTGCCGAGGTCACGCACGTCCGCTTTCACCTCGACGATGCCGGTCGCTTCATCGACCGACGCCACCGCGGCGCGGACCTCGAGTGTGGTCGCTCCAGGGTCGAACGGGAGCCACCGGAACAGCCGGATGTTGCGGATCGCGACGACCACCTTGCCCGGCGCGAGCATCGCTGCGCCTTCACTCATCGCTTCGAGGCTGAACGTCATCGGCAGCACGGGCAAGCCGTTCTGCGCCGGGTTCTCGCGGCTGACGCCGCGTCCGCCGAGCGTGTGGTCGTCCGCGTACCGATCTTCGCGGTCGTCCATCACGCGGCGAAAGACGATCTCGCGTCCCGGTTCGTGGTGGATGATCGATTCGATCAGCGCGAACGGTCTTTCTGGAGCCGGGGTCTGTGACTCCGGACCGGCTACAGAAAAATCACTCGCGGGCAGCGAGAAGTCCGGGAACGCGAACAGTTCGTGTGGCAGCGCGGACGGTAACGCGTGCCCACCGAAGAACGCGGACATCACCTCGCGCTGCGCGTCGAGAAACTGCTCCATCACATCAAGGTAGCCGTGCATGAGGGCGTCGGCAGAACCCACGCCCCCAGAAGACAGACCCACGCCCAAACCCCCTCCCGGCATGGAGGGGGAGTCAGACATTGGCGTTCCGCTCGCGCTCAACGATGCGCCCGCCTCTTTCTCCCCCTCCCGGCAGGGAGGGGGTTGGGGGGTGGGTTCGTCCACTCGCCCCGCGTACAAGTACCCCAGGTTCAGATCGACGCCGTGCGCAACCAACTGCGCAACCATGTGATTGATCTGCGTCGGGCCGCTCTTGCGGGGCACGTTCGCGGGGATCGCGGCGAACGGCTTGCCACGGAGGATGTCTTCCACGAACGCCGAGAGGTTCCCACGCGGGCCGCACTCGACGAAAAGGCGCACCCCGTCGCGGTGCATGGTTTCGATCATGCGCGTGAACTCGACCGGCGTGATCCAGTGATTCACCGCGTGTTCGCGCATCGCGTCCGGGTCGGTTGGGAACAACTCACCGGTGGAGCAGCAGTAGACGGACGTGTTAGTCGGGCTGAACGGTACGTTGACGAACAGCTCGCGCAGCGCGCCCATGTACGGCTCGAACAGCGGCGTGTGGTACGGCCGCTTGAACGGCAACCGCTCTACAATCACGCCCTTCTCCGTGAGCGCGGCTTCTACTGCGGCGACCGCGTGCGTAGGGCCGACCGCGACGCACTGGTGCGGGCAGTTGTCCATCGCGACGATCACCGCGCCGCCAGCGACCGCGTTCGCGACCTCCATAATGGTTGCCTTACTCGCGCCGACCGCGAGCAGCACCACGTCCGGCCCGCCGACTTCGTCCTCCTGACGCTGCATGATGTTCATAATCTCGGGCAGGCGCGACTCGTGCTGATCCTGCGCCCGCATGGCCCCGCTCGCGAGCAGCGCACCGAGTTCGCCGGCACTGTGCCCAGCCATCGCCGACACCGGAACCTGAAGGTTCTGCAGCACGCGGAGAATGGCCTGGTCCGCGAGCAGCACGCCGAAGATGGACGGCCCCAGCCCGCGGAGTTCGGCTTCTGCCGCGGTCTTGTCCTCAGCGGTCGCGTCAGGCGCGAGGTGAAGCACGCGGCGGAGCGACGTTTCCGGGCGCCCCACTTCGGCCGCGAGTTCGTCGCACCACGCGAACGTGCCTTCCACTTCCGGGAACACACCGCACAGATCCAGGAGCATGTTCAGGTATTGCGCGCCTTCACCGGGGAAAAGGTACGCGATACTCCCCTGTTCCGCGAGCGGCGTGTCAAAGTGGTAGATGCCGTTCGCGTCGCGGACCTGCTTGCACTTCGGGTCCGCAAGCCGGTCCGCGCCTCGATTGAGGCGAGTCAGCAGGTCGGCGTGCGAACCCGCGACGACCGCGAGCCGTGCGCCGCCGGGTTGCATCTCCGCCGCGAGTGCCGCGGCAACGTCCGTAAGTGCGACACCGGGTTGCTGCTCGACCTGCGCCGCAAGCGCGAGTATGCGGTCGCGCAAGGCTGCACGGTCGTCGCCGCGCAGCACGAACACCTCCGTGTCCCACCCGGTCGCGGGCGGGGCAACGCGGGGTCGCTGTTCGGTCAGAGTTGAAGGCATGGGGGATCGTATTCGCGATTGATTCGCGCCGGCGAGTGGCGCCAAACATCACACGCTAGCCGCCACCGGTTGCGCGATCGCTCGCGGCTTCGGCGCGGACTCGGTGCCGCCCGCGACGACGATCTCCGGCTCGCCTTTCGAGCCGAACATCACCTCGTCCACCGCGAACCCGGCGCCCACGGCCGGTTCGATCAACTTCAGCCCACGAGCAACGAGGTGCTTCGCCAGGTCCGCGACCATGCCGACTTCGGCCCACGGCCCCCACGCGACCGACACCACGCGCCCCGGCCACGCACGGTCCAGGTCGCACGCGAGTTTGCTGAGGACCTCGTTCGCCGCGGCGTAGTCGGACTGCCCGCGGTTCCCGTACCGGCTCGTGATCGACGCAAACAGCGCGAAGAACTTCAGTTTCGACGAATCGAGCTTGCGGGCCAGTGTCAACGCGCTGTCAACCTTCGTGCCAAACACGCGGTCGAACGATTCCGGGGTCTTGTCGCGGAGGAGTTTGTCCTCGATCACACCGGCCCCGTGGATCACACCGGCGATGCCGCCGTGCGAGTTCAGTTCGTCGATCAGTGCGCCAAACGCAACGGCGTCTCGCACGTCGAGCGAGCGGTATTCCACCGCACTGCCGGCCTTGCGGATCGCGTCCAGGTTCTGCCGAATCTCGCGGCCCTTGAGCAACCGCTTGTACGCGCTCTCGACGGCGGCGGGTGCGGCGGGCTTGCCGTCTGCCTGAAGAAGTTTCATCAGCGCGGCCTTGAGTTCCGCCTGGGTTGTGAGCAGCGCCGTGTCAGGGTGCTCGGCCACCGACACCGGCGAACTGCCGACCAACACGAGTTGCGACTTGTACCGCTGTGCAATCTCCAGGGCGACGCGTGCCGTGATGCCGCGTGCGCCGCCGGTGACCAGCACTGTTGAAGTCGCGTCGAGTTCAATCACGTGCGCGGCCTTGTCCAGCGGGCCGGGTTCGACCTGCCACGTCTTGCGGAACTCCCCGGCGCGGCCAACCTCGAACGGTCCGTCCGGGTCGCCGAGTTCGCCAAGCAGTTGCTCGACGAGCCGCGGCGCGGGCACGTCCGCGATCACGTCCACCACGCGCACGGTCACTTCGGGCCACTCGTAGCCGAGACACTTGGTGAATCCGGCGACGCCGCCGTGACCCGCGAAGAAGTCGGCCGGGAGATCGCCACCGAAGCCCATCGTGCCACCCATCGCGGTGACCGCGAGCAGCACCGCTGAGCCGTTTTTCCCCGCGTCACGGATGTCGTTCTCCAGACCGCGGGCGAGCAGGTAGAGCGACTTCACTTCGCGCCTCATGCGCGATTCGTCGGTCTCGTCTGCGGGCGGTTCCGCAAGCGGCAGCAGGTGAATGAGACCGGACACGGGACCGCACTGGGCGCGGACGCGGGTGAGCAGGTCCGTCACCGCGTCCGGCGAGGTGAGGTCGGCCGCGAAGCCATCGCTCTTACCCATGCGAACGAGCACGGTCTTGATGTCGAGTTCCGCGAGCCGGTCGGAGAGTTCTTGCGCGGTGCCAAGCCCGTCGTCGGTGATGACGATGGTGCCGGACGGCGGGCTAAACTTCGGGCGGATGGGAAGCGGCGCATCGATCAACCGCACCACGAGGCGTTGAACGTCGCCCTGCCTCGCACCGGGGTGGAAGTCACCGTTCGCACTTGGCGCGGGTGCGGCTTCGTGTTTGCCGTTGGTGGAAGGAGTGGCAGCAATCGCTGGTGCCGGGGCGGCTTCGTTGAGCGCGCCCATCACGTAGTCCGCGATGCCGCGGAGCGTCTTGATGACGGAGAGTTTTTCCATCTCCAGGTTCGGCTGCTTGCCGTCGGCGCCGGCCTCGATGCTCTCCGCGAGGGCGCCCAACACTTCGACGCGCTTGATCGAATCGACGCCGAGGTCGGCTTCGAGATCAAGGTCGATGCTCAGCGCTTCCTTCGGGTAGCCGGTGCGATCGCTGACGAGGTCGAGCAACCGCGCAAGGAGCGTGTCGCGGTCGAGTGCGCCCCCCGTGGCCTTCTTCGCGACGGCGACTTCAGCCGGTGCAATCTTCGCGACTGCGTCGTGCTTGCCGTTCGTTTCGTGTTTCGCATGAACTGCGGGCGTGACCGGCGCCGCGGGCCGCGCGACAACCGGCGCCGCGATGCGGTTCACCGCAACCGGAGCGGGCGCGTGACCGTTCGTCGAGGCGTGCCCGTTGGTGTGCGGCACGAGCGCATACGGTGTGTGTCCGTTACCGTTGCCATTGGTGGACAGGGAGGTCCCGTTCGACGCGCCGAGGAAGCCGAGCATCACGCTCTTCTGCGTGTCAAGGAAGCGTGCCATCACTTCCTGGAACCGCATGATAACGGCCGCGGCGCCGTCGGGCGCGGGGTGATTCGCGTGGCCGTTGGTGGACGCAGCGGGAAGCGTGGAGTGGGTTTCAGTGTTGTGCATCATCGCTCGTGAAGAAGGAGAACCTACCCCCCCTGCCCTCCTCCCTGAAGGGAGGGGGGAGGAAGAAGCAGGAGCCGTCGCGCTCGACGGCGCGACGGACGCGGTGACGGTCCGAAGGTCTTTCTCCCCCTTCCCTTCAGGGAGGGGGGCAGGGGGGGTAGGTCTGCTTTGCTTCGTGCCTTCCGGCAACGCCTGACCGAGCAGCCGGGGTTCCGGGCCGTTGATTGGGCGGCTACGCACGCCATTGACGAGCCAGGTCGTCGGCGCGAGTTTCGGCTTGCCGGTGTCCGCGTTGAGCTTCGCCAGGTCGAACGCCTGAACCCCACGACCCGTGAAGAGTCTATCAAGGTTCGCCGACACGCCACCTGTGAGCAACTGAGCCAGGAGATGCGCGAGTTGCACGAGACCGGGCCGCGCCTTCGCGTCGGACGCGAGTGCAAGGTGCGGTTTGCCCGCGAGGATCTGCCCCGCGAGGCCTGTGAGAACCGCCTGCGGGCCGACTTCCACGAATACCCGCGCGCCGGCGTCGTGCATGGCGCGAACTTCGTCCGCGAACCGCACTGGCGAGACGAGGTGCTCGGCCAACTGCCTGGCGATCACGCTTCCATCGGCCGGGTGCGGCGCGGCACTTGTGTTCGAGTACACCGGCTTGCGCGGGCTGGTGAACACCGCCTTTGAAATCGCGTCGGCCAGTGCCGGCTTTGCGCCCGCGATCAGCGGTGAGTGGAACCCGCACGCGACAGCGATTCGCTGCGACCGGATGCCCGCCGCCTGCAGTTTCTCGGCCGCGAGTTTCACGCCATCTTCGGTGCCCGCGATCACGGTCTGTGTGGGCGAGTTGTGGTTCGCGATCCACACATCCGCGAGGCCCGCCAACACCGGGGCGATGGCTTCCGCGGTGTTGGCGGCCGCGATCATGCCGCCGGGCGCAGTGACCGCAGCCTCGCGAATTGCCCGGCCGCGATTGTACGACAGTCGCATCAGGTCGTCTTCGGAGAGTGCGCCAGCGGCCGCGAGCGCCGCGTACTCGCCGTAACTGTGGCCCGCGAAGAAGTCCGCTTCGACACCGAGGGCCGTGAGCAACCGGAACATGCCAAGACTTGTGGCCCCGATGCTCGACTGCGCGACCTCGGTACGGCGCAGTTCGTCGCGGTTCGTGGCCTCTTGTTCCGGCGTGAACGACGACGGTGGGTAGATGAACCGGCTCAGTGGCTTATCGAGGTCATCCGCGAGCGTAGTCTCAGCGCGGTCGAGTACGTCCCGCACTTCGGGAAACGCCATCGCGACCTGCGCGAGCATGTCCGGATACTGCGACCCCTGGCCGGGGAACAGAAACGCCACCTTCGCCGCTTCGGGCGTCGCGTTGAAGTAAATGCCACGCGGGTCGGTGTGCGTCCCGGTCGCCTTCGGCAGCGATTCGAGCGCCGCGTCGAGCTTCTCTTTCAAGTCTTCAAGCGAGGTCGCAACAACCGCGAGCGTGGCGTCCGCTCCCTTGCGGTCGCGGCTCGTTTGCCACACACTCGCGGCGAGGTCGGCGAGCGTGGGCTGCGCACCGGCAACGATCGCATCGCGAACTTGCTTCGCGCTGGTAAGGATTGCCGCGCGGTCTGCGCGGCGCCACACGAAGAGTTCCGTCGCCCACTGCCGAAGCCCGGTTGTCGGGCGGTTAAGGAAGTCGCCCGTGTACTCTTCGAGGACCGTGTGGAAGTTCGTGCCGCCGAAGCCGAACGCGCTCACGCCGGCGGTACGCGGGTAGTCGTGCCCGTGAACCCACGGCTTCGCTTCGGTATTCAGGTACAGCGGGCCACTGCCAAGATTCGCCTTCGGGTTCGGCGTCTCCACCAGCGTCGGCGGGAGCACCTTGTGGTGCAGCGAAAACGCGGCCTTGATAAGCCCCGCGAGGCCCGCGGCGCACTTGCTGTGCCCGATCATCGACTTCACGGAACCAATCGCGCACGACTGCGGAGGGCCGCCCGCGTCTCGCATCAGTTGGCCAATCGCACGTGCTTCGGTCTGGTCGCCGACCACGGTGCCGGTGCCGTGCGCTTCCACGAGCGCTACGTTCGACGGGTTCACGCGAGCCTGTGCGTACGCACGGTGCAACGCGCGAAGTTGGCCTTCCGCTCGTGGTGCAGTCAGTCCCTTGTCGCGACCATCGCTCGAAGCGCCCACGCCCTTGATGACGGCGTAAATCCGGTCGCCGTCGCGTTCCGCGTCCGCGAGGCGCTTCAGCACCGCGACGCCCACACCTTCGGCGAGCGCGATGCCGTCCGCGTCCGCGTCGAACGGCCGACACCGCCCCTTCGGACTGAGAGCGTGCGTCTTCGAGAACGCGACGTAAGCGTAAGGCGTCTGGACCGCGTCTCCGCCCATCACGATGGCGACATCACTGGTGCCATCGTTCAGTTCGCGAACACCAGCGTAGAGAGCCGCGAGCGACGACCCGCACGCGGCGTCGATCGCCATGTTCGGGCCACCGAGGTTGAACCGGTTCGCCACTCGGCCCGCGGCGACGTTCAGCAGGATGCCGGGGAACGAGTCCTCTGTCCACTCCGGCAACATGCCCTCGCCAAGCGCGACGATCTCGCTCGACTTCACCGGCACGCCGGGGATCGAGTCGAGCAGCGGCATACACGCACGGAAGCCGTACGAGACGGACAGCGGCATTCCACCGCCGCCGACGCCGAGAATCGCGCACGTGCGCTCGCGGGCAAAAGGCCGGTCGAGATAGCCCGCGTCACCGATCGCCTGATTCACTGCTTCAAGGAGTAGCAATTGAAGCGGCTCGATGTTCGGGATGCTCTTCGGCGTGATGCCGTACTTGAGCGGGTCGAACGTGATGTCCGACATGAACCCGCCCCACTTTGAAACCATCTTGTCCTTGGCGCGGGGGTCCGGGTCGTAGTACGGTCGCCAGTCCCAGTGCGTCGGCGGTATCTCGATGACCGCGTTCGTCTTCGCGAGGATGTTCTCCCAGTACTGCCACAGCGAGCCGGACTTCGGGTAGAAGCACGACAGCCCGATGATGGCCACGTCGCACGGCGGCGGGGCCGGCAGTTCGGGGTTCTGCGGATTGGTTTCCGATTCGGGGAGAATGATGCTGTCGGTGACGTTCGCGTGCAGTTCGGCGATGGTCGTGACCTTGTCGCGGATTGCGGCGATCTGCCCGATCATGTACATGCCGCGCGAGAACTGCTCGTCGGCGCTAACAGGGTGAAGGCCATCGCCATTTTTCTCGCTTCCCTTCGGGGCGCGGCTAACAGCAGAGGAAGCCGAAGAACGATCTACGCCCTTGCTGGCAACGCGCAGGCGCCCGAGATTGATACGTTCGAGCGCGAGCCCAACTTCCAGCGGAGTCTTGCCCTCGGCCTTCAGTTTGCGCTTCTCGGCCTCGAACACTTCCGCGTAAGGGGTGGGGATGCAGCGGATCGCGTGCCCAGGACCGGTTTCGAGCAGCACGGTGTCGGCGCACGCGATGGCTTCTTGCTGAAAGCGTTCGGTGATCGCCCCGCCCTGCACTGCCTCTTTCGTGAACAAGTACGCAGTACCAAGCAGCACGCCGACGTTCACACCCTTTTCCGCGAGCGAAGCGCTCAGCGCCGCGATCATGTTCGCGGAGAGAGCGTCGTGGATGCCGCCCGCGAACACAACGTGCATGTCGTCGGCCGGCTTCCCGCCAATGTTCTCGATCAGCACCTCGATCATCGCTTCCCACAGCGCGAAGCTCGCACGCGGGCCGATGTGACCGCCGCACTCCTGCCCCTCGAAGATGAACCGACGCGAGCCGTCCTTCAGGAACATCTTGAGCAGGCCCGGCGATGGCACGTGCAAGTACGTCGGGATACCCTGTGCTTCGAGTTCGCGTGCCTGATCCGGCCTGCCCCCGGCAATGATCGCGAACGGCGGTTTGTGCGTGCGGATCGCTTCGAGTTGCTCGCTGCGAATCTCGTTGGGCACGAACCCAAGGATGCCAACGCCCCACGGCTTCTTCCCAAGTTTCCCCTTCGTTTCCGCGAGGAGCTTTTCGGTTTCCGCTTTGCGGAGTAACGCGAGCGCGAGGAAGGGCAGCGCCCCGCCCGCGGCGACCGAGTCCGCGAACGCGGCCGTGTCGCTGACCCTGGTCATCGGGCCTTGCAGAATCGGGTACTTCGTGCCGTGCGACTTCGCGAGCGGCGAATCGGGGCTGAGGTGTTTGAGCTTCTTGGCCGCTTCGAGTTGCTTTGCGACGCGGTCGCAGATCGCCTGCACCACGCCCGCGACGGTAATGCCCTTCGCGGCGAGCGGCGCCGCGTTCACGATGTCCTGACCCACCAACCAGACACCCGTGGCCGGGTCCGACGCGACGCGGGCGCAAACTGCCTCGCGCCAGGCGGTCAACTTCTCTTCGGGAGGAATGGCCGCGTGCTGAAGCCGCTCGTCTTCCTTCGCCAGTTCTTGCGCCCCAACGCAATCCGGTCGGGCGTAGATTCGATACGCTTCTCCCAGCCGTGATCCGAGAACGAGCGTTTCGCTGCCGTCCAGCCCCGCGATGCGTTTGCGGGCGCCGTCAGTGAGCGGCGTTTCACGCGTCAGCAGCACCTGCGAATCGAGCACGACGCCCCGCGCACCGCCCGCGACGCACGCGGTCGCGGTGTTCGCGCCGATCCCACCGCGGACCCAAAACGGAATTGTGATGCCGTTCCTGTCTGCGAACTGCCGCCACTTCTGGAGCAACACGAACGACGTGTCCGCTCCGACGCGGCCGCCGGCCTCGTGACCCTTCAGGACAATTCCGGTCACGCCGAACTCGACCGCCTTCGCGGCCTCGGCAACGCTGGTGGCTTCGCGCAACACTTCGGCGCCCGCGGTCTTCAGGTCGTGGACGCGGGTCGCGAGTGTGGGGTGGTCCGCACCCGCGAGGATCACGCAGGCGGGTTTGCACTGGTTGAGCAAGTCGAACAGATCGGCCGCGTTGGTGCGGAGTTGAACCCCGAATTTGTCGCCCGCGAAGCGTGCGAGTCGGGTGAGCGATTGGGACGCGCGAGTGCGGGAGCCAAACTCCAAGTCCAGCACACCCCACGCACCTGCTCGGCAGGCTGCGATGGCGAGCGATGGATCGGGGGCTCCCGCTGGAGTCAAAACAATGAGGTCGCGCGGTTCCATCACTCGCCTCTTGGGGCTGGACCTCCTGTCCCGGGGGGTGGGCGGTACGCCGGGTCACGCCCCGGCGCTAATGACGCAAGAGCCGGAGATCGGCCGCGCCTTCACCGTCAGTATCGGAAATCCAAGTCCGTTTGGCAAACTGGGCAGTGTGGAGACCTATGGCATAATGAGACTTAGTTCAAACCAGAATCCCGATTGATTGCCGTTGGCACACGTGTTTGTGGCGGGTTGTAGCGAGTTCATGTGTTGTGCCGGAATTGGGGTCATTCGGCAAGGGCGGTTGTGACGATAACACCGAATGTCAAAGATGACGATTCCACGGATCGGAAACAGGGACGGCCCATGCGCAGCATTCTCCTCGTTCTTTTCGCCATTCCGCTCGTGGCGGGGTGCAATAGCGACCGGTTCACGCTCCGCACCTATTCAGACACGCGCATCGAGACCGATTCGCCACCTGTCAGCACGCACGCCGGACACGTCAAACCGGTCGTGGTGCAGTCCGGGCCGACCCGCGTCGCGATCATCGACGTGGACGGCCTCATTCTGAACACGCCGTTCGTCGGGCCGCTGTCGTGCGGTGAGAACCCGGTCGCGTTGTTCCGCGAGAAGCTCGATGCGGTCGCCCGCGACAAGTGCGTGAAGGCGGTCGTGCTCCGCATCAACAGTCCCGGGGGCGGTGTTGCGGCGTGTATTTCGATGCGCCACGACCTGGAACGGTTCAAAGCATGCACCAAGTTACCAGTCGTCGCCTGTCTGATGGACACCGCGGCCGGCGGCGCGTATTACCTGGCGTCGGGCGCGGACCAGATCGTCGCGGGTCCGGCCACCGTGACTGGCGGCGTCGGCGTGATCCTGAACCTGTTCAACCTGCGCGACCTGATGGCGCAGTTCAACGTGATCCCGCAGCCGATCAAGTCGGGCGAGTTCACCGACATCGGCACCAGCGCCCGCTCGCTGACCGAGGGCGAGAAACAACTGCTCCAGGCAATGGCCGACGAGTTCCACAAGCAAATCGTCACGGACATCAAGCGGGCACGCCCGACCGCGACCGACGCCACCACCTTCGACGGCCGCATCTTCACCGGTTCACAGGCGAAGGCGAAGGGGTTGGTGGACCACGTCGGCGACCTGGACGAGGCGCTGCAAGTCGCGGGGCAGATGGGTTGCCCCGGTCTCACGGCCCTGCCCGGCGTTGTGATGTACCGCCGCGGCAACGACCCGGCGCGCTCCATCTACGCGATCACCGCGAACGTGCCGCTGCAAGGGGCAGGGTTGTTCCCGAGCATGCCCGGACTCGACCGCGCGAAGATCCCCACGTTCCTCAGCCTGTGGCAACCCGAGCTCTCGATTGAGAAATTGGGAGGAAAGTAACGGCTGTATTCCGTGTTCCGCGTTCAGTTTTCAGGAATGATGATTGCACCGCCCAGTGAACATAGGCGAAATTGAAAGCCTGGGCGGAATTGAACACTGAACACTGAACGCGGTTATGTTCACCAACCAGCACCACCTCCGGCACCTGTTGCGCCCGCACCACTACACGTCCGACGTGCAGTACCGCGCCGAACTGAGGCATCTGTTTCAGCCCGCGTGGCACCCGCTCGCGGTGAAACGCGACCTCGCGAAGCCGGGCGACTTCCTCACGTTCGACCTGCTCGAAACGCCGATCATCATCCGCAACTTCGACGGTGAGTTACGCGCGTTCCTGAACGTCTGCCCGCACCGGCACAGCCGGCTCACGGACAAGCCGCGCGGCAACGCGGAGAAACTCCGCTGCCAGTACCACGGGTGGGAGTTCAACAAAGAGGGCGGCACCGGGAAGATCCCCGACGCGAAGGCGTTCCGCCCGTGGGATCGCGACAATGCCTGCTTGCGCCAGTTCCGCGTGGACACGTGCGGCGACCTCGTGTTCATCAACCTCAACGAAACGGGACCATCGCTCCGCGAGTGGCTCGATCCAGTGTGGAACGTGTGGCAGGACTACGGCGGCGCGTACCAGCACACGGCGACGTGGGAGAAAGACTTCCCGTGCAACTGGAAGGTGGTACTGGAGAACTCGCTAGAGTCGTACCACATCCCGGAAGTTCACCCGTACACATTCAAACAGTTCCCGCCAGAAGAGAACGCGTGGCACGAACTGACGGACCGGTTCACGTCGTTCAAGACGGTTTCGCCCCGCGGGTTCGCGACGGTCGCGGAAAACTGGATCGTGCGCCGATTGGGTGAGAAGGTGAGCAACGAGTACTGGCACCGGGTGTTGCACCCGCATGCGACCGGGAGTTCGCTCGACTCGTTCCGCATGATGCAGTGCGTGTTCCCGACCGGCCCGGCAACGTGCCGCTACCGGTGTATCTTCTTCACGCTCCGCGGACGCCGCGCCAACCCGATGGCGTGGGTGCTGTACCGCACGCTGCGGTCAATTGCGACGGCGATCGGCAAGAAGGTCTTCTCCGAAGACGGGTCGATTTACACGGGCGTGCAGCGTGGGATGGAGTGCAGTCCCCATCAGGGCGTGATTGGAACACGTGAGGAGCGTGTCTACCACTTTCAGAAGTACGTACTCGAACACAGTCGCGGGCCGCGGGAACTGTCGCAGGTGCCCGCGGAGGCGAACGACAACGGCGTCTGTGCGATGTAGCTGACGGCGCGAATCGGCCACATTCTGGCTCGAGTCAACGTTACCACCCCATACAGCAACCCACGCCGTTGGTTCCGCCGCCGAGCAGCGGCAGCACGCGACGCTCGAACGGTAGTTTCAAGTAGTCGGCGCGGTCGTACACCACCTTGCCGCGCAGGATTGTCTGCGTGACGTGGGTCGCGTGCTCGAACGGGTCGCCGTCGTACAGCACCAGGTCCGCGACCTTCCCCACTTCGATGCTCCCGTACTCTTTCTCGATGCCGAGCAAGTTCGCGGCGTTGATCGTGATGGCGCGTAACGCGCGTTCTTTGTCCATGCCCGCGGCGACGGCCATCGCGGCTTCGTGGCGCAGCACGCGTGTCTTCGGAACGTAGCCCTCGAACCCGGTGCAGATCGTGACCGGGATGCCCGCGGCGTCGAGCGCCGCCGCGTTCCCGGTGAACGAGTGAAGCGTTTCCATGCTCGATCCCGCGCGCTGCATGGTCGGGTGAACCACGACCGATACACCGGCCTTCTTCAGTTCGTCGGCCATCCGGTAGCCTTCGGTGCCGAGCGCGATCACCGGCTTCAACTTGAACTCAGATGCGATGCGCAGTGCGGTCTGAATGTCGTCCTTGCGGTGTGCGGCGAAATACACAGGAACCTTCCCCTCCAGCGCGGGAATGAGCGCCTCCAGCTTCGGATTCTTCGCCGCTTGCGGCTTAGCCCGATAAGCATCGGCATCTGCGAACGCCTTTCGCACAAGCGCCGCAACACCCATGCGCGAAGTCGGCGTTTTGCCTTTCGACGATTCGCCCAAGTTCACGACGAGCGCCCCAACGGGCGTAATCGCGGCCTGATCCACGGTAACGCCGTCGGCGCGGAACACGCCACCTCGCCCCGCGATCGCGTTCTGCCTACCCGGTGTGGAGTGAACGACCGTGGTGCCGTTCGCCTGAAGGAAGTCGATGAGCGGCTCGCGCGGGTTGAAGCCGTCGATCGCGCGCAGGTCGGACTGGTTGGGGTCGCTCGATTCGTCCTGATCCTGGTCCGCGGGGATGTTCCACGCGCCGCTCAGCCCGATCGAGCAGAACGTGTCGATCAACCCCGGCGTGACGTGCTTCGCCTTGTACACCGGCATGTTCTTGACTTGCGCCGACCCGACGAAGAGTACCTTACCGTCTTGAAGGACAATAACCCCCGCGACCGGCTTCTCTCCCGGAACGGCCGAGTGAATGTGATCCGCCTCGATTGCGATGGCCCCTTTCAACCCGTCGAAAACGCGAATCGGCCCACCAGCGACAAGAAGTCGAACTGTGTCCCTTCTGAACTCGTCCGGTAACTTCTCCCCCGCGGGCAGCGCGAAGCCGCCGGCTTGGTACGCTTGGTCCTTCTCCGCATCGAACACCTTCTTGCCGTCGATCCACGTCTGTTGTACTTGCGTGTACACGCTGAACGGGGCGCCGCTCAACACCACGAAATCCGCGTCCTTGCCGATGTTCAGCGAGCCTAAGCGGTGGTCGAGGTGCAGCAACTTCGCCGCGTTGATCGTGATGGCCTTCAGCGCCTCTGCTTCAGTCATGCCGCCGCGGACCGCGATCGCGCCCGTGCGGAGCATGAACCGCGATTCTGTCACGCTGTCGTCGGTGTTGATCGTCACCACCACGCCGGCCTTTTGCAGAATCGCCGCGTTCTCTTCGAGAAGGCCCATCGTCTCGGCCTTCCCGCCGGGGCTGTCCACGATCGTCAGCGACACCGGAATCTTCTTCTTCGCGAGCACGTCCGAGACGCGATATCCCTCAGTTGCGTGCTGAAGCACGATCTCGAAGCCGAACTCCTCGCTAATGCGAATGGCGGTGAGCAGGTCGTCGGCGCGGTGGCAGTGGAAGTGAACCGTGCGCTTGCGTTCGAGAACTTCCACAAGCGGTTCGAGCGCCACGTCGCGGTCGGGCTTCGCGCCGCTGTCGATCTTCGCCTTGTACTCTTTCGCCTTCTGGAACGTCTCGCGCTGGAGCGCCGCGATCTTCATGCGCGTGAACGGCGCTTGCCCCTTCGACTTGCCGTAGCCTTTCGGGTTCTCACCGTTCGCCATCTTCAAGCCGCCGAGAATCTCGGTTTTGCCCGCGAGTCCGAGGATACGCATCTCCTCAATGCTCCGGCCGCGATACTTCACGTACACGGTTTGCCCGCCGATCACGTTGCCGGAACCGGGCATCACGTTCGCGGTGGTCACGCCGCCGGCGGTCGCCATGCGGATACCGGGATCGTCCGCGTTGAAGGAATCAATCGCTCGCACGCTCGGCTGAACCGGACCGCTCGACTCGCTGCCGTCGGAGTTCGCGGACACCCCCGGCCGGCTCCACACGCCGACGTGCGAGTGCGTGTCCACGAGGCCCGGAATGAGCACCGCACCCTTGAGGTCAATCACTTCCGCGCCTTTCGGGATCTTCACCTCGATCGATGGACCGAGTTCGACGATCTTGCCGCGTCGGATCACGAGAACCGCGTTCGGAATCGGCTTGTCGTCCACGGCGGTGTGAATGGTCGCGTTCGTGAACGCGGTGTACTTGTCGGCATCGGCTTTCGCATCGACGTTGGGCGAACGGGCATCAGCCCCCCGCGTCTCTACGCACATCGGAACAAACGGCAGTGACAGCGCAATGACAATTGGGGCAAGTGAAGCGAGCCGGCGCATACGGACCTCGGAGGGGGTTAGGCGGCAGAATCACCAACGCTACCCTGTTGCAAAGCCATGTGCTAGAGTTATCATCCCAGATGGAAGATCTGTCGCGCATCACGTCACGAACGCGACTTCATTCAGGCCGGAGGGCAACTCTCATGAGCTTCAAGATGCAGCGGGTTCATCTCTTCCACGCGGAGGTGGAAGACAAGCCAGGCGGCGCGGCGACGAAGTTGAAGAAGTTGGCCGAGGCCGGGGCGCACCTGGAATACGTGTACAGTCAACGGTCCGTGAACAAGCCGGGCATGGGCGACCTGTACGTGGCCCCGCTCCACGGCAACGGGGAACTGTCCGCGGCTCGCGCCGCGGGGCTGCACGAGGTCAGTGAACCAATCGTCATGCGCGTCGAGGGCGACGACAAGGCTGGGCTGGGCGGACGCGTCACGCAGGCGTGGGAGATGGCCGGCATCAACCTGCACGGTCTGGTGATGTCCGTCATCGGCGGGAAGTTCATCGGCTACGCGACCTTCGACACCATCGCGGACGCGAACCGGGCCGCTACAATCCTCGCGGAACTGGGGACGGCCTGAAGATGAAGGGGAGAAAGGGAAAAGGGGAGACTTTTTCCCTCTCTCCCCTTCTCTTTTCCCTTTCTCCCCCTCCTCTTTCCCTTCAGGCATTGCTCCCGCCGCGGGGGAAGCGGTAAAACAATCCCCACCCCTACCGCTTCCCTACCGAGGACGTCCCGGTGCCGGTCGTTACCTGTCCGAATTGCCCCACCAAACTGAAAGTACCCGATGGGGCCAAAGGCAACGTGAAGTGCCCCAAGTGCACCACCATCTTTCCCGTCGGCACGCCCACGCCCGCTGCCGCGTTCGAGGTGGTGGACGACTCGCCCCCGAGGCCCGCACCGGCATCGAAGCCCGCCGCGCCGCTCCCGAAGCCCTCGCCCGTGCAGGCCGCGTCCGCGGACGATCACGAGGACTTCGAAGTCATTGACGAGAAACCCAAGAAGAAGAAACGCGCGGCCGACGAGGACGACGACGAGGAAGACGAGAAGCCCAAGAAGAAGAAGAAGAAGAAACGCGCGGCCGACGAGGACGACGACGAGGACTGGCGACCGCGGCCCGGGAGCAACAAGCGAGGGGCGTTCGCCAAAGGCAAAGTCGGAGCGTTGTTGCTCTCGATCTCTTGTTGGCTCAACTTGGGCGCGTTCGGGTTGCTCGCGCTGTACGTCCTGATCGCGTGGGTCGGGCTGATCGTCGCGACCAACTCGACGCCGTCGACTTCGTCCTCCCCACCCCCACCCCGGAGCGAGAGGAGTGGCGAGCGCGAAAGCGGGATCGACGGGGCCGCAATCCTCGACCTGATCGCCGTGCTGCCCGGATTGGCGGGGCTAGGGGCGTGGACGGTGGGTTTGGTGGGGTGCGGGTTCGCCATCGCCGGGCCGCCGCGGGCGAGGGGCATGGCGATCACAGCGACCGTGTTCGCCACCATCCACCTTGTTCTCCTCGGAATCACCTTCGACAACATGCAAGGCGGGATGGGCGAGGCACGCGGGCTACCGGGGGTGGGCAAACTCAACTGGATCGTGGTCGCGTCTATACTCCCGGCCAAGGACACATTCCTGCCAACGCTCATCTCCAAGTACACCCGGCCGATGCTGGAAAGCAGTTTCTACTTGGTGGCGCTGGCCGCGGCGATCTGTGAGTTGCTTCGGCTCGTGTTCATCCTTCAGACGCTCCGACTTACAGCGGATGCGGCCGGCGATGGATACGCGGCCGAGAAGGCCAACTTTAGTGCCAAACTGGTCTACCTGATCGCCGGCGTGGTGCCGCTTGTCGTACTGGTGATGCTGTTCGTCACCGGGTTGTTCAAGGGTTCTGGGAGGGCCCACACCGTCTTCCTGACAATGCTAGGGTTGTACGGCGCTTACGCGTTCATGATGCTCAACCCCGCGATGGCGGCGCTGCAAACCAAGACCGCGTGCGACCGCCGGTCCTGACCGTACCCACGAGGCACCCGCGTGCTGCTTACTTGTCCCAAGTGCCAGAGCGGACTTCAAGTGCCCGACGGCACCACCGCGATGGTGCGCTGTCCCGCGTGCAAGACGGTCTTCTCCGCGGCCGACGGCGCCGCGTCCGAGGAGGCCGAAGAAGAGGAACAAGAAGCGCCGAAGGCGAAGACTCGCAAGCCGGCACGCGAGGCCGACGAGGACGAAGACGACGAACCGCGCAAGAAGCGGGGCGCGAAAGGACAAGGTGCGAAGGAAGAGGGACCGAATAGCGCGAACCGTGACTTCGACCCTGAAACCGAGGAAGAAGCAAAACGGCGGAAGAAGAAGCGCCGCAAGCCGGGCGACGACTCGCTTAGCCCCGAAGAGAAGGCGGTCCGCCGCGCCGCGTTCCAGCGGGCCGCGTGGGGGTGCAAACTGATCTGGATCTCGTTCGCGCTGTTCATGCTGTCGATGGTGCTCATCATCATCTTCTTCTTCCAGGCCGCATTCACGGTTCCGCTGCCGCTCCTCATCACGCTCGCGGGCGTTCTCGGACTGATCAACTGGTTGCTTGCCGCGGTTGGTGTTGTGTTGTGTCTGACCGGTCCGCGTGCGCCGGGGCACTGGGGCTACGGCACCACCGCGTCCGTCGCGGTGGTCGTTCACTTCGTGTTCCTGTTGGCGCTAGTGTCCGGGGGCAAGGAGTCGTCCATCGGCAAGACCACCGACGAGGTTCACGGTTCGACCGGCAACGCCCGCTGGGGGCTGCTCCCCACCCGGCTCGACGCGACCATGTTCTATCTCACGTCCGCGATGTATCGCGACACTCAGGGCGCGACCCCGAAGGGGCCGATGGTGCTCTCCATGATTGCCGGCGTGCTGGAGATGACCCGTACGGTTTGCATCATGATGCTACTGTCGTGCATGGCGCGGGCTTCGCTGGACGAGGAACTGGCTCACAAGTGTACGCGAGCGGCCGGGATCGCGTCGGTCGGACCGGGTGCGATCGCGCTGCTCATCTTCGTGTTCATCGCGACCATGATCGAGACCAACGCCGGGATGAACATGTTCACCATGGTTCTGTTCGTGACGGTGAACATGAGCGCGTACGCCATCGTAAACGCGACGATCTTCCCTGCGTTCATGGCCGCACGTGAAGTCACCGATGCGTGCGAGGAACCGTTCCAGTCACTGATCCCGCAGTTGTAGCCCGCCCTCCTGGGCGGACGCTAGTAGTTCGTTGCGGCTCAAGGTAGGCAACTCGCTCCGCGAGTTGCGCTGATGTGACCCGCAATGCGCTCCGCTCCTCCCGGAGGTGTCACTCGCGGAGCGAGTGACCTACCTTGAACTGCAATGAACCACAGAGCAGGTTCAGGAATGGTGCAGCATCTGAACGAGCCGCGACCGCAAGGGAGTGGCTTACGTTTCCCGCTTCCTTGCGGTCGCGGCTCGTTCAGATGCTGACCGCAAGGGAGTGGCTTACGTTTCCCGCTTCCTTGCGGTCGCGGCTCGTTCAGATGCTGCACCATTCCTGAATCTGCTAAAACGTCCTGTTCTGCACCCCGATGTAGGTTCATCATGACTGCACTTCGCGCGAGTGTCGCCGCGCTGTCACTGCTCGCACTCACCCTTCACGCAACTGCGGCCGAACCGCGAGCGGAGCTACGCGCCGCGAAGCCCGGCGACCCACCGACGGTCGAGATCGGCGGCGTCGACAAGGCGCACCTCGCGGCGATCGTGGGCGCGAAGCTGACTGCGGAGGAATGGCCGAGAGTGGCGCGGATGGTGGTGGACGAGGGCACACCCACAGAAGCCGCAAAGAAGCCGCCGATGGCGGGCGGGTGGTCCGTGTCCGGCGACGCGTTGCGGTTCGAGCCTCTCTTTCCACTCGTGCCAGGCACCAAGTACCGCGTGTTCTGCGATCTCGCCGCGGCGCCACGCACGAAGATCAAGGCAGAGCCGTTCGCGCTGGCGGTATTCATCTCAAAGCCACCGCCAGGCCCGCGGGTGAGTATCGCAGCCGTGTACCCGTCCGCGAACCGGTTGCCCGAAAACACGCTCCGCCTCTACGTGCAGTTCTCTGGACCGGTCGAACGCGGCGACGTTTACAAGCGAGTGAAGCTCACCCGCGACGACGGCAAAGTAATTGCGACACCGTTCCTGGAAATCGATGAGCAACTGTGGTCGGCCGATGGAACGCGGCTCACGCTACTGTTCGACCCGGGTCGTGTGAAGCGAGGATTAGTACCTCGCGAAGAAGAGGGGCCGATTCTCGAAGAGGGCCACCGTTACACCTTCGAGGTGGACGCGAAGTGGCGAGACCTTGATGGCCGCCCCATCACCTCCAATCACAAGAAGACGTTCGACGTGTTCGCGCCGGACGACCAACCGGTGTGGCCGGACGACTGGTCGCTGATGACGCCGCGTGCGAACTCTGACGCACCGCTGATCGTCAAACTCGCGAAGCCGCTGGACCGCGCGCTCTTGAACCGGATGCTGTGGGTAACCGACGCAGCCGGCAAGCGGGTGGAGGGCACTCTTACCGTGGGCGGCGGCGAGCGTGTGGTCACGTTCGCGCCGAAGAACCCGTGGGCGAAAGGCGATTACAAGTTGATGATCAACGCGACCCTGGAGGACGTGTGCGGGAACCGCGTGGGAGAGCCGTTCGAGGTGGACGTGTTGCGCCCGATCCCGCTGAAGCCGGTCATCAAGATCGCTGAGCGCCCGTTCACGGTGAAGTAGGCGCGAGGCCGGACGTAGGCGGGAATGAGGTGTACCCAAAGGAGGCGTTCCATGACCGTGATCCGACTTACGCGGCGGCGCTCGCGCAGTTTCAAGCCGCGAAGGGCGAAGTAATGTTAGCCGACGAAGACGGCAACCCCGTGCAGCGCGCCGTCGTATCGCCGATGGTGTGGACGGAGCCAACAGAGGAGGAACTCCAAGCGGCCGAGAACGACCCCGTTACCTACTCGTTCGAGGAAGTGCTCGCGCACCTCAAAACGCTGGAGCAGAAATGAATTTTCGGGTGCGCTGGTTGCGGGCCGCGCGTGACCAATTGGCAACGGTTTGGCTCGTACACAGCGACCGAAACAGCATCACGACTGCGGCGCACCGGATCGATTTGTTGCTCGCCAACGATCCTCAGAATGAAGGCGAAGATCGGCCGACGGACGGCGCGTGATTTTTGAGTCGCCGCTGATCGTGATGTATCGAGTCAACACGACCACCAATGTCGTGACGGTCGTGGGTGTCGGGCGCTACGGCACCGCGTGAGGTGAATGCCAATGAACCCGGATCAGCCCGAAACGGTAGCACACCCGGTGTTTGGCGAACTCCGGTGGGAAGCCGAGCGTGACGTATGGTTCACACAGGTTCGCGACGCGACGCACGAGTGGATTGATGTGTCGGTCCAACCAGACGAAGGCGACCGGTTCGCGTGCCTCGACCGCGCAGCCGATTTGTACTCGCGGGCACTGCGGGCCGAGCGCCAACTTCTCCACACCGCCGTCGATAACGAACTGCTCGAACTCTACAACGAATGCTGGCACGAATCCGGTTGGCCGGCGCTTAGTGCCGACCAACTGATGGCGCACCTCAACCTCGCGTTCATTCAAATCCGCCCGGAATCCGACACCCCGGTCATCCTGAGTTACGAGGCGGGAGAGTTGTTCGCGGGTCACTGTGTCGATGTCGAACTCGATCGTGACCTGCGATACCTCGACAACAATCTCGTGGGTTAAGTGATTGGAGCCGGAAGCGTAAGCTTTGAAATCTCAGTTTCCAACACTTACACTCTTGGTTCCTCTCGCTGCATCCGCTCCCACAGCAGCAGCGACGTGATGGTCTTCGCGTCGCGGATGGTCCCATCCCGACACATCCGAATTGCTTCGTCGAGGCGCACAACCACCGGTTCGAGTTGCTCGTCAGGCTCGGGCTTCGCGACGCCCGGTGTCAGTTCCTCTGCCACAAAAAGGTGCAACTTTTCGTCCAGCAGGCCGGGTGAGGCGTACAGGAAGCCGAGGCTCCGCCACTTTGCGGCGGTGTAGCCGGTCTCTTCGGTCAGTTCTCGCCGCGCGCACACTTCCACTGGTTCATTCGGCTCCACCGTGCCGGCCGGCACTTCCCACAGCGTTTCGCCGATCACGAAACGGAAGTTCCGCAGGAGTACGACGCGCTCCGCGTCCAGCACCGGCAGGATGACGACCGCACCGGGGTGGCGGATCGCGTCGCGACGAATGGTCTTGCCGGCGGCGGTGGTAAGCGTGTCCACCTCGACGCGAATCCGCCGCCCGACGTGTACGGTTTCGACCGACATGATGTTTCCTTTGAGAAAAGTCCAAGTTGAAGACGCGGAACTCGGCTCTTGGTCTCCGACGGAACTCTGGAACTTGGAACGGGTAAGATGGTAGATTAACAGTAGTCCGTGGGCAATCCGTTCGCGGCGCGAGTGAGTCCGTCCGATGCGCGATCCGATGAGCTGGTCGATCCCGGTATTCCGGGCATTCGGCATTCAGGTCCGCGTCCACATCTTTTTCTTCGTCATCACCATCGGTCTGTTCCTCCGTCAGTTGAGTCTGACGCAGTACGACAACGTGTGGTGGCTGGACAAGTTGTTGCTTACCGTGGTGGTGCTGTTCGTGAGCGTGCTCCTGCACGAGTTCGGGCACTGCTTCGGCGCGCGGTACGTGGGCGGTGACGCGAGAGAGATTCTCATCTGGCCGCTGGGCGGGCTGGCGTACACCGAAATCCCGCATCGGTGGCGGGCGCTTTTCATCACCGTCGCGGCCGGTCCCGCGGTGAACGTTCTCATCTGCCTCGTGTGTGCGGTCGCGATGATTGCCGCCGGGTTCGTCCCGAGCCTCAACCCAACGGCCGATCCGCACGCGACCCAGATGAGTAACTACCGCGACGGCCGCACCTACACCAGCGTGTACACAGCGAAGATCTACAAGCCCGGCACTAGCGAGGAACCGACCTTCAAGGAGTTCCAGCAGAAGCGCGACGAGTACGAGAAGCAGAGCAACGCGAGGTTCCCGAAAGCGACGGACACGGCCGAGTACGAGAAAGCTGTCGGCGCGATGGGCTACGAACGGGCCATTGTACCGGGGTGGCTGGTGTGGGCGTACCGCATCTTCTGGCTCAACTGGCTGCTGTTCCTGTTCAACATGATCCCGGCCTACCCGCTCGATGGCGGGCAGTTGCTGCAATCGCTTGTGTGGGCGCGAACCGACCACCGGCGAGGCGTTGTCGTTGCTTCGTACACCGGGTTCGCGTTCGCGATCGTGTTCCTGATCGCGTCCATAGCGTGGAACGAGTCGCTGTTCCTCGGGCTTGCCCTGTTCATGCTATATTCGGCTTCGATGAAACTGATGCAGTTGGAGATGGAGGAGGGTCCGTTCGGCTACGACTTCTCGGCGGGCTACACGAGTCTGGAGAAGGACGACGAACCGGCTCCGCAACCGAAGCGGCCCGGCCCGATCACGCGATGGCGTGAGGCCCGTCGAGCGCGCAAAGTCGCGCGCGAGGCGGAGCAAAAGCAGCAAGACGACGAACACATGGACCAGTTGCTAGAAAAGATTGCGCGAAGCGGTCAGGCGTCGCTGACCGACGAGGAACGCCAGTTCCTGAAACGCGTCAGCGCCCGCAAGCGGAACCCGTCCTGACTGGTCGTCGAATCGGCTTAGAGCGCTTTCAGGAAATGTGTCGCCCCTCAACGAGCCGCGACAGTAAGGGAGCGACCAACGTAAGCCACTCCCTTAAAGTCGCGGCGCATTACACGACGCGATACCATTCCTGAAACTGCTCGAAAACACCCAACCGCAGAACTCCTATCTGTGGCTGGTCCTGCTTTCCCCTACTTCTTCGGCATCACCTTCAGAACGAACGAATCGCTGTGGCCGCCGTTGGTGGGCTGGTACATCAGTTCGCCGCGCGCCGGCGGGATCATGAACTCGCCCGCGAACTCGGCCAACACCACGAACTCCGCGGTCGCGGCCTGGACCGTTTCGTAGTGGAAGCACGACATCGCTTCGCGATCCTCGCGCAGAACGTGACCGTGTGAGTCCGCATCCTGCGGGAAGCGCCGGTCGCCGGCCGCGACCGTTTCGCACCCGGACGGTTTCGGGCTTTCGATCAGGAAGAACTGCAAGTTCCCCACGGTCGGTGTCGCGTTCACCTTCACCTTCACGTAGCTGCCGACTGGCACCGCCGCACCGCTCTTGAGATCGGTCCACTTGGAGTCGGCACCGCGAACGCTGATCGTGCGCGTTACCTTCACGCCGTGGTCGCGTGCCGGCGTGAGAGCACCGTTGGTGCGCGTGAACGACACCGACACGCGAACCAGCGCCCCACCGGCCGCCTCCACGCCCTTCACGTCGAAGGCGTTCTCGCCCGCCTTCAGTTCCTTACCGGCGAACTTCACCGTCTTGGATGCAGGTGAATCGAGCTTCACGTTGCCGGCCTCGGTGCCGTTGAGCGTCACCTTCACGATGCCGGCCGCGGCGGATCCGGCTCGCACTACCGCGAGGTAGTCGCACAGCGCGTACAGCACGCACGCGGTGTCCTTCGTGGAGTCCCACCGGTCGCCGCGTTTGGTGCTGTGGAAGTACGCGAGCACACCGGGGATGAGCGGGTCTTTCGAGTCGTGCACGACGAGCGCCTTCATCGCGGTCGCGGTCACTTCGGTGGTGTTATCGCCCCAGCGTGAGAACCCGGCCTTCGTCCAGAACACGCGATCGCCGGACTTCTGCGCCCGCTTGCGAAGTTCAGTCGCGAGTTTTTCGGCAAGTTCCTTCTTGCCCTTCTTCGCGGCCATCTCCAGCGCGAGCGCGTGCCCCGTGTCGGACAAGATGTCGCGGCCGGCGGTCTTCTCGATCCGTGTCCACCACGGACCCATCTCGAACTTGTCCGCCTTCGACGTGTACACCCACAGGCAGAACAGCGCGTCGTTGATCTCGGTGTAGCGGACGTTCTTGTCCGGCTTGGCGAGCGCCAAGTCCCACGTCGCGCCCATCTGGTTGAGGTACTGAGCGAGCCGCGCCATGCCGTTCGGGATGGTGTTCGGGTTCGGGCACGGGTAGCCGGCCTCTTCCGCCGCGATCAGCCCGAACAGCGCGTAGGGCGTCATCATCTCGTGCGTCGCGCCGTTGCCCTGCCACGCCCAGCCGCCGTCGGGCTGTTGCAGCGCGATCAACCGTTTCTGCCCGGCTTCGATCACCTTCGGCAACTTCTCTTCGAGTTGCTTGATGGTGCTAATCCCCGATTGCTTCAGGATCAACCCGACGCGAAGCGCGGGGAGGAACCGACTCATCGTCTGTTCGACGCAGCCGTAGGGGTACTCGACGAGGTACGGCAGCGTGTCCGCGAGGTCGGCCGCGAGGGTCGGCGCGACGGTCACGCTTACCTGTGTCGTCTTCGGGTCGAAGCCTTCCGGCATGACCAGTTTCAACGCGTCCTTACCCACAAGGCCAGAGGCGGTCACTCGCTCTGGCACGGTCGCGGCCACGACCGGCAGTTTCTTCAGCGACGCATCGCTCCCAGCATCGCACTTCGCGGACATGAGTAAATCAGTCATGCCCGCCTTGCCGGCCTTGTAGGTCCAGTACACCGGCACGTTGCCCTTCGCGGGCACCTTCACCACCTGTTCGCCTTGCGAAAGCACGGAACCGTTCTCCGCGGTCAGGTGAACGCGAACGTTCTGCTCTTGATCGCTGAGGTTGTGAACGGTGCCGAACACGCTAACCACGTCGCCCTCGGCGAACGCACGCGGCAGCATCGGCCAGATCATCACCGGACGCGAGGTCTTGAACCGGCTCATCGCGGTGCCGACGTGCATCTTCGGCGACACGGCAGTCACCTGCACGCGCCAGTTCGTGAGCGAATCCGGCACCTGGAAGGAAGCGGTCGCCTTGCCTGACTTGTCGGTGCGCAGAGTCGCGGTCCAGTACGCGCTGTCCGCGAAGTCGCGTCGCACGACTTCTTCATCCAGCCCCAACCCCGCGAGCGGCACGCCGCCCGGACCGACGCCGCCGGGCGCCGAGCCGAAGTCGCGGTTGTGACCGAACGACATGCCCATTTGCCCGCCGACGAACGGATGCGAGAAACTCCCCTGGAACCCGGCCACGCTCGGAATGCTGCCACCACCAATACCACCACCGAACCCACCGCCACCGAACCCGCCCTGGAAGGCACCGCCACCGAAGCCGCGACCGAAGTTGCCAAACTGACCGTTGAAGCCCATCGCCGAGAAGCCGGTGAACTGGTAGCCCTGGAACTGATAACCATTGCACTGGAACCCACCGCAGAAGCCGAACTGCTGACCGCCGCAGCCAAAGCCGTAGCACGGTACGTTCTGGGCGAAGTTGCCGCGGTGCATCACCCACGGGTCGCCACCGCTGCGGTCGGCGAGGCCGAGCAGCACCACGTTGTCGATAACCGTGGCCGAAAGGTAGAGCTTGTTGTTCTCCGCGACGGCGTCGCGGCGCATTAGGTCCGAGAGGCGAGCGGAGCGGGGAACGCTCCACAGCAGCCCGTCGCCACTGTACATCGGGTGGGCGAGATACACCTCGAACCCGGCGAGGCGCACGAGCGTGACGATGTCGTTCGCGCCGAGCCTCCCACCCTTCCAGTTCCGCGCGAGCAACTGCAGCCGCTGCTCCAACCCCGGTTCTTTCGCGAGCGAGTCCTTGTCCTTCAACAGTTTTTCGCCCTTCACCACCAGTTCCGCGATGCCCACGCCGCCAAGCCGCGTAGCGGTGAGATCGCGTGCCGCACGACCCTGACCGCGCGTGTCGGCGAGGTAGAAGTCGCGGATGCTCGCGGAGAGATCGCCGGACACGCCGAGCAGCGACTCGTCGAACACCGACACGACGAGATCGACTTCCTCTTCGCGGTTCACCTGGAGACCGAGTTTCACCTCCGCGCCCGGTCCGACGGTGTCGGGTGTCGTGGTCGTAACCGTCAGCGTGCGGTCGGTGGGAATCACGAACAGGTCGCGCTGATCGGCGCGAGTGCTTGTCGCGGATTCCGGGTACACGACGCACACCGAACAGCCGTAGCGGAGATTCGGCGGTAGCACTTCATCGAAGCGCACGGTTCCGTTCGCGCCGGTCGTGATCGGCTTCACCAACTTCACTCCGGCGGAGTCGCGGAGCGTGAGCAGCATCTTCGCGCCCGCGAACCGCGTGTGAACGGTGCCGGTGAGCTTTCCGCCCGCGGGTAGTTCTCTCGCGTCGAGGTGCAGCACCACAGCCGGCATCTTCGCGGGCGCCTTCACCACCACGCCCGTTTCGGATTGAAGCACGGTGCCGTCATCGAGTCGCGTGACCGCGAGCAGTTTGTACGCGCCGGGTTGCTTCAGATCGAATCGCGCTTCGCCGTTCATGACGGGAACCGCGGTCATCACCTTCCGCTTCACTGGGTCGAACACCGGTTGCGTCTTCCAGCCCGCCGTTTCCGGCTTCTTCGCGGGCTTCTCGCCGAGCGCCGGGATGCGGGTGTTGTCCACCAACTCGCCTTCAACGTCGGTCATCTGCGGCGTGATCCACGGCGACGATGGACTCGCATCGAGCTTTACCACAATCACAGTCGTGGCAGGTGCGTCCTTCGCACCGAGGCCGACTGGCGTCACGGTCGCGACCACCTTCTCACCGGTCGCGAACATCTCCTTCGGCGTGGCGACCACCACCGCTTTTGCGTTCACGGGCGTGAGCGAGAACGTGCCGACGGCGCGGTTCTCGCGCCCGGTTTCGTCAACGAACGTCGCCGTCACCGCGATCGCGTGTTGGCCCTTCGTCCACTCCGGCCACAGGTCGATACTGACCGCACGAGGGTTCGCGCCGCTGAATTCGGCTGTGCCTTCACGCGTGGCAATGGTGCGCGCGCCGAACCCCGCGAACGACACCGCGGAGACACCGTTGGCCAGCGTGAGCAACCGCTCGTCGTCGGGGAGTGCGGCAAAGTCATCGACGGAAGGCGGCCCGCCTTCGGGCGCGCTGAACTTGTTGGCGTCGAGCGCGAGTTTGCCCACGTCCGCGCCCTTGGTGACCACGGCGGACCACGTCGCGGAGGTGCCACCGACCTCGCGGTCGAGGTAGTCGCGAGCGTCAAACGTCACGACCAGTTTCCCGTCTTTCACTTCGCCCTTCAGTTTCAATCCGACTTTCGTCTTGCGGTACTCGCCCAGCAGGACGCGTGCGCCGCCTTCGAGCGGCGCGTCGTTCGGCCCCTTCACGACGATGTGGTAATGGTCAAGGTTATCCGCGTCGGTGAACGTGTACTGCCCACTAATGCGCCCGGCGGCGTTCGATCGCACTTTCATTCGCGTCGCGCGAGTCTGGCGAGTCTCGCTCACCAGATCGACGGTGAAGTCCTGGTTCGCGAGCGGTTTGAAGTCGATGCCGTCTTTCGTGTTGTGGAGGTACGCGACGAACTTGAGTGTGTGCCCGGGCCGGTACGCGCTGCGGTCGCTGATGATGAACGCGGAACTGCGCACGCCTTCGGGCATCGCCGGAAGCGTGGTCCGGCCCGTAAGTGCGACGGCACCGACCGGCGGGTTCACGCGAACCGCGAGCGCCAGCGGTTTCGCGCTCGTGTGTGCCCATTCAAAGGTCTGGTCCGCGCCGACGATGGCGGCGAACGTGCGGGTTCCGGCTGTGATGGTGACCTTCGCCCCGACGTAGCTCTTCTCGCCCGCGACCCACCCGCGAAGGCCGCGTTCGTCCGGCATCAGCACGAGTTCGGACTTGTTCGCCGCCGGTTCGGTCTTGGCGAACAGCGGCACCACTTCACGCGGCTTCTCAGCGAGCGGTGGTGCGGCTCCTGATGTTGGTTTGGGTGGCGAGGTGACGAGCGCCGTCACCAGGGAAATGGAGAGTAGGCCGGCTGCCGTCGTGGCCAGCCAGCGAGGAAGAGAAGACGCCCACCGCATCGGTACACCCCTTTCAGGGACGCTCACAAGCAATGGTATAACAACCGAAGTGCGCGAACGTTGGCAAGAGTAAAGCGGTGAAGGCGAGCCGGGAGCGTGAGCGACCGGAGGCGTTGTCTTGGCCTACTTCCTCTCCAATACCAGATCCAGTACCCAGCACCCGCGAACGTGTTCGCCCGGTACGCGGCAGTGGTTGAGAATCTCGGTGTTGTCGCATCCGGCGTCTTGAAGCGCGTCGGCCAGAATCGGCATCGCACCGAAGTTGCGAGAATCGTACATCGCGCGCGCGAGCAGGAGAACCGTGTCGGTGCGCCACTTCCGGTCGAGCTGCCACCCGCGGCGCGGTTCGCCCTTCCGCTTGCGCCCGGTTGTGAACGGGTTGCCGAACACCTCGTGCAGCGCCCACACGGCTCGCTTCTTCGCGGCGCCGCCCTTGTTCCATCCGGCTGGGGCGCGAACGGTGCTCATGAACCCTTCCCCGGGCCGGCGGTTGAAGAACACGAGGTTGACACCGTGGGTCGCTTCGACCGGGATCACGCCGCTGTCGGCCCACGATTCGACGTGGGCCGCGCGGACGTGAAGCAACTCGCGTTCGACGTCCGTGCCGAGACGGTTCGCCTGCCACGACCAGAACGCGGCCATGTACAGGCGCAGCACGCGGGCCGACGCGCGACGCTTCGCGCGCACGACCTCGCCCATCAACGCCGGGTCTTTCGACTTCAGCCATTCTGCTTCCGTCATGAAATCACCGTGTTCCGGCCCCGAATTCGTCACTTCAGCCACTTGTCGCCGAACTGCATGTACACCTTCCAGTCGTCGGGCGTCATGCTGTGCTTCCCGGTGCGGATGAAGTACCCGAGACGCGCGTCGCTCAACGTGCCAGTTTCGGGCGCCTTCGCCGCGACCGGTTTCTCGTCGCCGTAGAGCTTGTACGCGGGCGCCGCCGCCGTCAGCATGTCGAACTGACCGCCTGGGTTCGCCCACTGGTCCTCCTCCGCGTTGGTGAACAGCACCGGGCGCGGGGCGCAGATCGCGGCAAGGCAGTGCTGGTCAAACGGCAGTTTTGTGGTGTCGTCACCGAACGCTGTGAACTTCGCGCAGAACCAGTGCGGGAAGCTGGTCGTGATGCGTTTCACGGTTTCCGCCTTCGCGTTCTTGCTCCGGCTCGGCCCCGCCCCGCCACAACCGGACTGGTGCGGGATCACCACCGCGAACCGGTCGTCGAACGCCCCCGCGAGCAGCGCCGTCTTGCCGAGGCGCGAGTGCCCAACGACCGCAAGACGGTTCGCGTCGATGCTCTTGTCCGTGACGAGGAAATCGACGGCGCGATGACAGCCCCACGCCCACCACATGACAGTCGCGGTCTCGGAACCGCTCAGCCCGCCGGGCGGAAGAGGCATCGTCGCACGCATACCCTCTTTCACGTTCGACCGGTCCGGTTGAATGTCGCCACAGTAGAACGTCGCGACTGCGTAGCCCTTCTCCACAATTTGCTGAAGAGGCCATGTGTCGGCCTGCTTGCCTCGCCCCTCCGCGCTCGCCTTGTTCTTCACCACGCCGGGGTAGCGGTCTGGAACCCACTCCGTGGGAATGCGAACCTTCTCGTGCGTGGTAAGCAAGTGGTTCCCGCCGAAGTTCGGCCCGACGAAGCACGCAGCCGGTGTCTTCCCGTTTGGCACCGCGATCAGCAGGTAGATCTTTGGGTACTCGGGCGGGCCGAACGTGATCTCCACTTCGCGCAGCGTGCCCTTTCCGTCGAGCGCCTTCGCGTCCTCGAACAGCACCTTCGCGGTCACCTTCTCTGGCTTCGCGGGGAACTGACCGTACATGTAGTGCTCGAACAGCGCCTTCAGTTCGGGCCGCCGCTTCTCCTCCCAGTCTTTCTTCGTGGTGATCTTGGTTCCGTCGCGCATCGTGAGCACGTCCGGGAACTCCGCGATCGACGGCAGTTTGTCCAACTGTGGTAGTGGCTCGGCGGGTGTGGCGACGACGCTCATAGCGAGGACTCCGACACAGGCAAGGGAGAGGCGCATGGTAGCTCCAGAGTAAAAGACATTCACCACAAAGGCACGAAGGGCGCACAAAGAGACACAAAGAAGATAACAGAGCAGAGTTGAAGACAAGGGAGCAAAGTATTGCTCTCTTATCTTTCAACCTTGCTGACTGTCTTCTTCGTGGCTCTTTGTGCGCCCTTCGTGCCTTTGTGGTGAATGTCTTTCTTCAATAGTTACGCAGTTGGGCTTCAACCCGGCCGGCTGACGCCGGCGGTTCGACGGCGCATGGTCGAGTTACGCAGTTGGGCTTCAACCCGGCCGGCTGACGCCGGCGGTTCGACGGCGCATGGTCGAGTTACG
>SXGU01020345.1_pt1 | contig 36255 bp, 28 predicted proteins | sample 3174531 | NCBI WGS metagenome assembly SXGU01 (sample SAMN11356863, study PRJNA531348) | freshwater metagenome | isolation source: freshwater sample F1-140 | place: China: Fuxian Lake, Yuxi | collected 2017-12-25 | reverse complement strand
GGAGCAGTCGTCGCGCAGCGTGCGCTTGAGCCTGTCAGAACAATCGCGCTCTACACCGGGCCCGTTCCTACTCTCATATGCCGTGGAACGCGGGCCCGGCGCTGCCACGGTGCTGGCCTACCCAATGCCACCCATGCCGCCGTGGCCATGATCGTGACCATGTCCGCCGGCCTTGTCATCCTTGGGTTGTGGCTTTTCGCTGATGGCGCAATCGCAAGTGAGCAGAAGTCCGGCGACACTCGCAGCATTCTGCAGCGCGGTTCGATCGACCTTTGCTGGGGTGATGACGCCGTCATCGATGAGATTGGTGTACTCAAGCGTGAGTGCGTTGAAGCCGTTGTCGCCCTTGAGTTCCTTCACACGCGCGACGACGACGGTTCCCTTTTCGCCGGCATTGTCCGCGATCGTACGGAGCGGAACGCAAAGTGCTTCGGCAACGACATCGATGCCTGCGCGCTCGTCATCAGTCGTGCAGGCCTTGCGGACTGCATCGAGTGAGGAGAGTGCACGAACGAAGGAAAGACCACCGCCGGCGACGACGCCCTCAGCAACCGCCGCGCGCGTTGCGTGCAGTGCGTCTTCCACGCGTGACTTCTTCTCCTTGAGTTCTGCTTCGCTTGACGCACCGACATTGATCTGCGCCACGCCGCCGGCGAGCTTCGCAAGTCGCTCTTGCAACTTCTCGCGGTCGTACTCGCTGTCAGTCGTTTCGATTTCGCGGCGGATCTGCTCGCAACGCGCCTTGATGGCCGTGCTCGAGCCAGCGCCTTCGATGATCGTGGTCTTGTCAGAGTCGATTTCAAGTTTCTTGACTTGTCCGAGGTCCTTCAACGAGACCTTCTCAAGATCGATGCCGAGATCCTTCATGATCGGCTTGCCGCCGGTGAGAATCGCGATGTCCTCAAGCATCGCCTTTCGACGATCGCCGTAGCCTGGAGCCTTCACGGCGCACACATTGAGCACGCCGCGCAGCTTGTTGATGACGAGCGTGGAAAGGGCTTCGCCGGTGATGTCTTCGGCGATGATGAGCAGGGGCTTCTTCGACTCCATCACCTTCTCAAGGAAGGGGACGAACTTCTGGAGCGAGTCGATCTTGTCTTCGTGAATCAGGACGAGCGCCTTCGAAAGTTCGCAGGTCATCTCGTCGGGGTTCGTCACAAAATTTGCGCTGAGGTATCCGCGATCGAACTGCATACCTTCGACGACATCAATCGTGGTCTCACGCGACTTGCCTTCTTCAACGGTGATGACGCCATCTTTTCCAACGCGCGCGAATGCCTCGGCCATGATCTTGCCGATGGCGATGTCGTTGTTTGCGCTGATGGACGCGACTGATGCGATGCCGCCGGACACCTTCTCGACTGGACGCGCGGATGCCTTGATCGCGGTTGCGACCGCTTCGACACCCTTCTTCATGCCGCGCACGAGACCATTGGGGTTCGCACCTGCGGCGATCTGGCGCGTGCCAGCTTTGAGCAATGCTTCTGCGAGCACCGTCGCGGTCGTCGTGCCATCGCCCGCATCGTCGGATGTCTTCGATGCAGCTTCCTTGACGAGCTTGGCGCCCATGTTTTCGACTTTGCAGCGCAGTTCAACTTCTTCTGCAACGGACACGCCGTCCTTCGTCACGGTCGGGCCGCCCCAACTCTTGTCAAGCACGGCGTTGCGGCCGCGAGGTCCGAGGGTGCTCTTGACTGCTGCGGCGAGTTTTTCAACTCCCGAGAGAAGGGCTTTGCGAGCGTCGTTGTCGAAGGTGATTTCCTTGACTGCCATGATTCATTTCTCCAGAACTGTTCAGGCATCGCCTCAGTGAGGGAAGCCAGGTGCGGAAGGCGAGCAGGGTGCTTGACCTATTGGAAGACTGTGCGGGGAGGCGCCCTTGGAGATCGCATCGTGGATGCACGAGGTCGACTTCGAGGGGGCAGCGAATAGACAAACCCCGTACCAACCCCTCCTGAGTCGAAAGACGACTCTGGCGGCTTCAGAACGCGGGTTCTTGTGACCTGCGGAGCCTGATACGAGGTTCCCGCGCTGGGCAGCGTGACAGGGGGATCGAGCCCGTGACGGGCTTCTGCCAGAACGGCAGAGCGCCGGATGTGCCTATTCGCGGGGCGTGCCGAGGAGGGAATCGAGTTGCGGAGGTGGCGACGCGAGTGCGCGCCAGATCCACCAGCAGTTGAGCACGAGATAGAGCAGCCCAATTTCGAGCAGAGCGAACGACGCGAGTGCGACAATCCCAAGGAGGTGCTGCCACTCCTCGGTCTCGGGAAAACCAACTTGAAGGAAGAGCTTCGTGAGGCTTGCCCCGCCAGCAAAGGCGCATGCAAGAACTAAGAGTTGCACCGGTTGCCGCGCGACCGACGCGCGATAGACCTTTGATCGTGCACCCGCCTGTGCAACGAGTGGTCGCAGTCCAACCAGAACCATGATTGCGGGAATGGCTCCGTAGGTCGCGAGTGGGAGTGAGAGTTGCGCGACCGACGGGGAAAGTGCGAGGAGCCAAAGCAGGAAGCCTCCGCTCATCAACAGATCCGATCGTGATGGCTTCCGAAATCGCATCCGATCGAAGCTCGTGGACTGCCACAACCATGGCCCAGTGACGAGGACGCCAAGGCAGGCGCCCATGCGACCTACTGTGAGAAGCGCGGTCGAAATCAAGGAGAGCGACGCGCTCAGCGCGGAGGAAGAACCTGTTGGCGAGATCGTGGTCATCAACTCCGCAACGAAGTACGCCACGGGGCCAACGGTGGCGCTCGCCGCTGCAAGTGTGCAAATTGCGGCGAGGAGCAACATGCCGCCGAATCGCGAACCATTCTCGAGTGGAGCAAGTCGATCGGTCGCGAGATCAATGCTCGATGCGAGTGTTTCGAGAATGCTCGCGCCGCATTCTGGGCAACGCCCATTGGCTCGCAGTCCTTCGAGGTTGTAACGACAACGCGAGCACGCGATCGAACGCCGCAAGATGGGGTCATTCGACGAGACGCTGTTGCTCTCAAGGGAGGATTGCTGTGATTCGTGACTCACGACGGTTCGCTCGAGGTTGCGCGCGCTTCAGAAATACTCGGCTGTATCATCGGCGGTTTCTACCTCCGCCCACCTCTCAAGGCAGTTTACCCCGATGTCGATCTCAGACGCTCTTGTCAAACTCGACGCGCTTCGCCAGAACATTGTTTCCGTCTACATGGGAAACACACAGGTGGTCGATCGTTTGCTCGTCTGCCTGCTCGCCCGCGGTCATGTCTTGATCGAGGATGTGCCAGGAGTAGGGAAAACAGTCCTCGCCAACGCGCTTGCTCGTTCGGTGCATTGTTCGTTCAGCCGTATTCAGTGCACGCCAGATTTGCTGCCTAGCGATGTGACAGGCACGAGCGTGTTTCACCGCGACAAAGGGACCTTTGAGTTCCGCAAGGGACCAATCTTCGCCAACATCGTGCTCGCGGACGAGGTAAATCGCACCACGCCGCGCACCCAATCCGCCATGCTCGAAGCAATGAGCGACGGAACGGTTTCGGCAGAAGGGCAAGTCCTTCCGTTGCCGCAACCATTTCTTGTGGTGGCGACACAGAATCCATACGAGTTTGAAGGCACCTACTTCCTGCCGGAGAACCAGCTCGATCGATTCCTCATGCGGCTTTCGCTCGGCTATCCATCGCCTGATGATGAGAGCCGCATTCTGCGAAAGCAGCCAGCCCGCACGACGCTTCCGGAATTGAAGCCGGTGCTCACGCCTGAAGATGCGCTGCAACTCCAGCGGCTCGTGGATGGCGTAAAGATGGATCAGGGCATTGTCGACTACATCATTGCGATCGCGACCGCGACTCGACAAGCCGAAGACCTCCAAGTTGGGATCTCGCCTCGCGGGGCCCTCGCGCTCGCGGCGGCGGCGAAAGCAACGGCGATTCTCGCCTCTCGCGAGTATGTCGTGCCCGACGATGTTGTCCAGAATGTCATCAGTGTCTGTGCGCATCGTGTGGTGAGTCGCACCTACATGCACGCAGGCGACACGCTCACGACGCGTCGCATCATGCAGCGGGTGATCGAGAGCGTCGCGAGTCCTGTCTAAGGCAGTTGGAACTCTCGCATGGCGCACGGTCAACGCAAAGCAGTGGTTCTCCTGAGTGGCGGGCTCGACAGCGCAACGGTCCTCGCGTGGATGCGTCGCGAGGGCTTCGCGTGTTACGCCCTCAGTTTTCGATACGGACAACGGCACGCAGTGGAACTTGATCGCGCGCGCGAAGTGGCGCAGCACTGCGGTGTGGTCGAGCATCGGGTCACGGAGATTGACTTGCGCTCACTCGGGGGAAGCGCGTTGACCTCGGACATTCCGGTGCCGAAGGATCGCGCCGAGAGTGAGATGCAGCATGGCGTGCCCATTACCTATGTCCCTGCGCGCAACACGATCTTCCTCGCGTTCGCGCTGGCCTACGCTGAGACGATTGGCGCGACCGATCTTGCGATCGGCGTGAATGCGATCGACTACTCCGGCTATCCCGACTGCCGTCCTGACTTCATCGCGGCATTTGCTGCGCTCGCGAATCTCGCGACGAGAGTGGGCACGGAGGAGCAGGGGAGATTCACGATTCACACACCGCTCCAAACGCTCTCGAAGGCGCAGATTGTGAAGCTCGCAGTGGAACTTGGGGTTCCAACAGCGCGCACGCTCTCGTGTTACGACCCTTCCACCGAAGGACTTGCGTGCGGACATTGCGATGCCTGCATCCTTCGCGCCAAGGGCTTTGCCGAAGCGAATGTGCGTGATGGCGTTGTTTCGCGCTAGGGATGTGGTTCAATGCGTGTTCTTGGGGTTTCGCTTCACTCTTGCTTGGAGTTCACATGCTGTTCACGCTGCCTCTCGTCGTCGCCCTTTCACTGATCGCACCGCCACTTGCGCCTGCCGCACCGGCAAACACGCCGCCAGCTGCCGCGAGCGACGCACCCTCGACGGAGGCGATCACCGTTGAAGTCGTACGCGCGCGATACAACAAACTTCGCTCTGACCTTGCTGCGGCCAGAGCTGCAGCGCCGAGCAAGGAGGCGGAGACGCAAGAACTGAAGGACGCTGCGGCGACTTTCAAGGCTGGTCTCGTCGCGGCTGCGCTCAACGGGATTGATCTCCCCTCGCTTGACGCAGCAGTCTTTGACGCCGCGCAGCCGCTCTATTCAGTGGCGGGTGGCGCAGCAATGGAGTCGTACATGGCTGAGCTCACGACTCGGGCGAAGAGACCCACAGCGGACGGGTTTGCCGCTGCGTCCGTACAGGCGGCGCTGGAGTTTGGGAATGTGGAGGGCAAGTCGGATACTGGTCTTTCATTGCTTTCTCATCCGGCCTTCGCTGAGGGGATGAACAGTCCAGTCGCAAGTGATGTGTTCTTCTTCTTGGAGCAGATTGATGCGGAGAAGCTCGCTCCATATGCGAAGCAACTTTCGGCTCTAGGCGCGAACTACGGCGCGGATGCTTCGAAGTCGGTCTTCGGCAGCTCTCTCGCGTGGATCGAACTCATGCAACGCATCATGCCGAAGGCGGACGCGGAAGCGGCACGACAGGCGGTGATCGCAGCAGCGAAGACCCGACTCGCCGCGGCGACCGAGGAACGCGTTCAAAAGTCCTTGCAGCGCATGCTTGAGCGACTCAACGGCGCAGCGATGCGCGGGGAACTGCTTGGCGCGACGGCTCCGAATCTTGATCTTCTGTGGGTTGCACGCAGCGATGGTCGTACGCCAGAGTGGAAGCAGCTCGCTGATTTGAAGGGGAAAGTTGTCGTGCTCGACTTCTGGGCTCCGTGGTGCGGGCCATGCGTCGGGAGTTTCCCAGAAGTGCGTGCGATGCGCGCGAAGTACGCCGAGTCTGATCTTGAGATCATTGGCGTCACAAGTGTGCAGGGCAATGTTGCGCACACCAAGCGGCCCCGCGTGGATTGCAAGGGCGATGTCGAGAAGGAGAAGGCGGAGCTCATGAACTTCATGAAAGACATGGAGATGACTTGGCCGGTTGGACTCTCCGGTAAGGATGTGTTCAACCCAGACTTCAACATCGGTGGCATCCCATTCGTTGCGATTATCGACGCGGATGGCAAAGTCGCCAAAGTTGGGTTGCATCCTGCTTCTCACGAGGCGATCGAAGCGATCGTCGACGAACTCATCGCGAAGAAGAACGCCGCCTCGAAGTCATAGTCGCTTCGACAACGACTTCTCAAGCGCGTCGAAGCGTCGCTTCGCAGCAGGTGAACCGAAGTCTGGATCAAGCGCGCGCAGTCGGTGTAGCCGAGGGAGCGCGTCGTTGCGCGCGTCGATGGTTGCGTCCGTCGAGTCGTGTGCGAGAAACTCGAGCATCGCGCATTGCGAGAGCCACCAGATTTCATCGCGCTGGGTCGCTTCCGCTTGCAGCGGCGCGAGTGCCTTCAAGCACTCCAACGCGCGCGCATGTTTCGCCGGAGATTGCAGGAGTAACTGGGCATATGCGTATGTGCCATCGCGACCTGCGCGATTGGCATCCACGAGAGGCGCGAGGAGCAAGAGCGCTTCCTCGACTTCATTCGCCGCTGCGAAGACCCGCCCTGCATCAACGCGCATGGACTCTGAAATCTCATTCGTCGCTGTGCTCGCCTCTCCGACAAGTACGCGCGCGAGCGGGACGCCTCGCGACTTTGCCCCTCGCAGTGCTGCATCAGTTTCTCCCGCGCGAGCGCGTTGCTCTCCTTCGGTCGCAAGCGTTCGGACTGTTCGCGCGACATCGTCGAGCAGCACGCGGTGCGAGGCGATGAGTTCGGTCGTCCCCTCAGGGATGACAATCGCGTCACCGCGCTGAACAACTGCTGCGAGCCACACACCGAATGCGGCGCTGCGAACGCGAAGCGGAAGCGAGGTCGTCGAGATTGCGAGCGCTGCACGATGCGCAGCATCCGCCCATTTTCCGAGCGCCGCGCATGCAGCGGCGTCGGCCATCGCAAGCCTGGCGTGGAGTTGGCTCGTGCGAGGAAGGAGCGCAGCCGTTTGGCTTGCTTCGCGCGCGAGATCCTCGGCGCGGCTCGAGAGCCCTGCCGTGTTGTTGGCCCCTAGGCGCGCGAGCAGGTCTATCGCCCGCGCCTCGACTTTGCGAGTGGCCGCTTCGCCGCGTGCCTCACCGCCGAGCGCTTGCAAGAGATCCGCGCGTCGAAGCGCGAGGGTTGCGTCGCCAGCATCGAGCGCAAGGTCAGTCGATTCGGCAAGCCAACGCATGCGAGTTTCGCTGTCGCCGAGCACGCGAGCGAGCGCTTCGAGTTGCGCGCCGAGCGTTGGCAGTGCTGCCTCGCGCGCGATTTCGAGCGCAAGCAGCACTCCTTCAAGCGCTCTGGGATCTTGTGGAAATGCCTGCGCGAAGGCGAACAGCGCGTCTGCGCTCTGCTGCGCATCGCCCTTGGATGCCGCGAGTTGGGCGAGGATTGGCAATGCAATCCGCATCGCGGTCCGGTCCTCCTTCACTTGATGCAACGCTTCGAATGCGGCCGTGATGTCGCCGTCGCGTGCGAGCGCGGCGCCAGCGATCGCCGAGCCGAATGGCGTTTGCGCCTCCGCGCAGAGAGCGAGTGCGAGTTGCTTCGAAACTCGAGCAATGATCGCGCTCTCAAGCGCTTCGTGCTGCTGCGGCGGGGCATGCTCCAAGAGCATCTTCCACGCTTCGATCGCACGCGGAGGCGCAAAGCCAGCACGCAACCTCGCTCGCACACTTGCGTTGGCGCTGCATAGACCAAGTGCGTTTGGCGTGAGGTCAGAAGCAAGAGGAAGGTCCGATGGCGGGAGCGCGATGGCTCGCGACTGTGCCTGGAAGACGGGGTCGCTCGCGCGCGTGAGCCGAGCGAGAACCTCTGCTCGCGCGGCGTCGGTGGTGGCGCGCGCGTACGCCAGTTGCACTGCTTCGCGCAGGGGCGATGGGAGTTTCCCAACATCCGCTTCAAGCACGCTCAGGCGTTGCGCAAGTTCTTTCGTGGACGGTGCAGCTTCGCTCTTCACGGACACTTCGTCGAGCAGTCGAACGCGCAGCAATTCTGCCGCATCATGGAGCAGTGCAGCGCTGAGCGCATCGAGCGCGGGCGCGCGGATCGATTGATCAACCGCGATCGCTTCATCCGCGGACGCAGACGCACTCGAAGATGACGCATCTTGAAAAATCGTTCGCGCGCGTTGGATGAAGACTCGAGATTCCTGCGCGACACGCAGTGCGAGGTCAAGCTCACTGCGTGTCGGAATGCCAACCGCACACTCCGCATCGGTGGTGCCTTCAGCGAGTCGGTGCAGGAGCGCGTCTTGTGCGATGTCGAGAAGGAGCGAGCCAGCGCGAGCATCGCGACCGAGAGCCTCCGCAAGCCGAGCGCGCTCTCCCGCGAGCTGCACCAGCGCTTGGGTGCGTCCGGCAGCCTCTTGTTGCAGTGCGTCGATATGCGCGAGCGCGAGAGCAAGGCGCGCGCGTTCGGCGGTATCGAGCGAACTTCGCTTCGCGATCGCTTCAAGGGACGCGCGATCAAGCAGCGCGTCACTGCGGGTGATATCACGCCAATCCGCGTCCTCGCCGGGTGCGTGTGCGAGTGTTGTCGCAGGGCAGGCGGCGACGAGGGCGCTGAGTAGGAGAACGCGCGAGCGACTCATTGATTTGCGAATCCCACGCTGGTGTAGCCGCTGCGGACGATCGCGTCGAAAACGACCACAACATGTTCCCAAGGGACATTGTCGTCTGGAAGGACGAGGATCGGATGGTCTGGGCGGAAGAGCGCGTTCGGATTCCCATGGTTCGCAATCGCGTCAGTGAGGAATCGCTCGAGGTCAAGTTCGTCGCTGGGCTGTCGATACGGACCGAGAATTCTCGGCGCTGCTCCGGCCGAAAGTCGGATGCGCAGAGGATCTTGTTCAAGGACAAGTTCATTTCCGCTGCTTGCGACTTCGTCAGGAGTGAGTGCGGTGCGAAACTGCTTCTCATCGGCCGCAAAGTTGGTCGTGAGGAGGAAGTAGATGAGCAGCAAGAATGTCACATCGATCATCGGCGTGATCGCGAGTTGCACTCGGAATGGCTGTGCACTCCCACGAAGTTCCCCTCGGATGCGCGTGTGTCGAGTGCTCTTACTCACTCGCACCTCCAAACCTAGGTGTAGCACTCGTGACCACGAGATTCATGCGTGGCACGATGCCTTCGGCTGGGGCATTCGGAGCATTCGCCGCGAGGGTCGCTGCAGTCGCGGCTGCCTGAAAACAAGGCGAGATCCACTCGTAGTGCGTGGATTCGTCTGCTCGGAGATTCACGGCAAGCGTGGGATTGCCTCGGTAGAGCGCGCTGAGTGCCTCCGTCAGCATCACAAGCCCATCGGGATTCGCGGGGAACTCATCGAGGTCGAGGCGATAGCCGCGCGCTTTCCCGTCTACACCGGGAAGCACGCTCAACACAACCCGCGCTTCCTCGCGGCCTTGTTCCGCAGCGCCTGCGCGAACTTCGGGAAGTTCAAGTGGCGCGCGTTCGACATCGCCAATGCGCGAGACGAGCACAAAGAACACGATCAGGAGAAAACTCACATCGATCATGGGCGTGAGGTTTGCCTCAACGCGTGCAATCGGTGGGAGAGCTTTCCGTGCCATGTCAGTCTTACTCCGTGAGACCTACGACTTCGTCTCGGCGCCGTCGGTCGCTGTCTTGGGACGGAAAAGCGCGAGCATTTCTTCGACGCTTCCGAGTGTGCCTTCGCTCAGCGCGATCGCGCGGTTGCGAACGAGCGCGTAGACCGCGGTGGCAGGGATTGCGATGAGCAGTCCCCAGAAGGTCGTCACCAATGCGGTGCCGATACCACCGGCGAGCATGACGGGATCGGCGCTTCCGCCTGTGGCGGCGATGACCATGAAGGCGACGATCATGCCGTACACCGTGCCGAACAATCCGATCATCGGCGCCACTTGGCCAAGGATGTTGAGTCGTTCGATTTTGCGCAATCGCTCTGCAAGGAGGACATCGGCCGCCTCTTCCGCCGCGCGCACCATGGCATCGGCGCCAGCGGGCGCTTGTGTGAGTGCAGCGCGAATCGTGCGTGCGAGGTCTGACTTCTCAATGGATGCGAGATCGAGCGCATCGCGGTAGCGGCCGGACTGCAAACGATCGCGAAACTCGACGAGTACGCGCGGAGGGATGACGAGCGCTTCCTGGTTCTCCCTCCACAGCGTGATGGAGAGGCTCACATTGAGCATGGACATGAAGATCAGCACCCAAATCATTGCGCTGCCGATCCACTCGATGGAGCCATCGGCGTTGGCGCTCCAGAAGAAGATAGAGCCGAAGCTCGGTGCGGTGACGGTGTCTTGTGCGTTGGCTTGCGTGGCGAGCACAAGGAGTGCACTGATCGCGAGCGGTATCGCGAAGCGTTGTCCGTGTCGAGTCTGCGTGAAGAGTGAGCGATCCATAGTTGCGTGGTTCATTCGAGTCCGAGGTCTCTACGGGTCAGGGTTCGGAATCCGTTTGGCGTGCCGTGTGCGCGGCTGATGGCTTCGAGCGTGGCTGCAGGATCTGCTTCAAGAAACTGCACGCATTGAATCACCGCCCGGCGTGTGCCATCCGCGTTGCGGGGATTCATGCGCTCAAGTGCGTCGAGGATTGCGTCGCGATCAAGTTCAAACTGCCCCGAGCCGGTGATGTTTGTGGAAAGAAGAAAGATGACATCAGGTTTGAGCGCGAGCGCTTTCTGCAGCGCATCAAGCGGACTCGATCGTCCTTGCGGTTTCACGGATCCTTGCAGCCATGAAACACATGCATCGCGAGAGGCGGGGCTCGACGCGCGTAGCCTTCCTTGCGGCGGCAACGCGACGGTCCCGTTTTTTTGAAAGCAGAGGATGCTGAACTCCTGCCCAGGCTCGAGTTGGGAGATCGATCGATCTAACTCCGCGATCACAATCGGAAGCGTTGCAATCATCGAACCACTCGCGTCCACGACATAGACGATCTTCTGCGCGTTTTGAGCAGTGAGCCCAGCAAAGGTCGCAACGCCTCGACTCGGCGCAGCAAGTCCGTCGCCACCGCTGCCGCCTCGATATCTGCGTTCCACCGCTTCGAGCGCGGCGTTTCCTCGCGCGCCTTGGCTCAGCGCCTTCACTTTCGCCGCGAGTGTGTCACTCACGCTATTGCTCGGTGACGCCACCCGCCCGGGTGCTCGAGCCGCGCTTGGCGCGCCAATGTCGACGCGCGACTCGTCGCGCAATCCGGGATCGAGAAAATCTGCCGCGATCACGATTGGCGTGGCTCGCTGCGCCTGCAACGTACTGACGCCCACGGCGGTCGTGAGCGCGATGACGGCAATCACAGCGTGCAGCGCGATGCTTCCGAGTGCAGTCGTGAAGAGACCGTGGGATCGGCGGGCGGTGGGTGACGCGAGTCGACGCAGATACGCGACTTCCGCGTCAGTGAGGGCGCGGTTTGCGTGATGATTGAGTCCGTCGAGGCGCGTCATGAGCCGTAGGTGCATCCTACGGATTCAGGCGCGTGCCGTTCCCTATTCAGGCGCGCCCTTGCCGCCTTTGCTCTTTCCGCCGCGGAAGAGGAAATGATCCATGCTCGCAGCACCCGGACCAGTTAAGACGACGCCAAGCGCGAGAACGAGGAGCCCGAGCTGCGCGAATGCGCGATTGAGATCGGGTTCTGGTGTGCCGAAGAACCAAGTGCCGTGGAGTCCCGGCATGGCGGTGAGCCAGAATTGTGCGCAGCCCCAAATGAGCAGGCCGCCCGCCCAGAGTCTGCTGAAAAGCCCGGCGACGAGGAGCGCGCCTCCGACAAGTTCAAACACACCGACTGCCCAAGCGGCGACCTCAGGTCGGGTGATCCCATAGGAGTCGAACGCAAGCGTCATTTCGTGAAGGCAACGACCGGTGTTCGTGCCAGGGTCGATCGCGCCGAGTTCGACTAAGCGGCCGGTGGAAGTCGGGTCGAAGACCGCGATATCCATGAGGTGATGCCAGCCTGGGGGGACGAATGCGAGAAAGAGCAGCAATCGCGCGAGCAGGGGGACGATGTTGGCGGCGGCCTTTTGGCTTGCGTTCATGGAAAACTCTCCGGCGGGCAAGCGCCGTTGGGGAGACTCTTCGGCGCTTGCCTCCGACTTCGTACAATCCTGCCTCTCACAAGGCCTTTGAGGTCGCCGCGGGCGTGGCGAAATTGGCAGACGCGCGGGATTTAGGTTCCCGTGGGCTAAACCCCGTGCAGGTTCGATTCCTGTCGCCCGCATCCGTTTGAGCGGGAGGGTGGAATTCTGCCGTGCCAAAGCGCACGGACAAATTCCACCGCTCCCTTTCGAATGCGCTGGGGCGAGTGAATCGCCACCAGCGCATGGCGAGCTACTGCGCGGTGGATTGCGTCCGCATCCTTTTGAGCGCTCGTGCAAGATTCTGACCCGCAGCGGGTCAAATCGTTGCACTCGCTTTGGCGTGCGCGCACGCCAAAGCGAGCGAGGCGGCGCGTCTCCAGCGCCGATCGCGAGCTTGAAATGACGCGGCGCAAGTCGCGAGCGCTCAAACCTCGAGCCGATAGGAGGAGTCCATGAACTCAGGGTCGATCCCGTCCTCGCCAAGCGCAACCCAACCGGCGGCTGCGAGCCACACCGGCGCACCTGCTGACTGGACTCCATCCTCATGGCGCAATCGCCCGAGCGTGCAGCAACCGCACTACCCAGATTCTGCCGCGCTCGCTCGGACCCTCGGTGAACTCTCTCACCTTCCGCCGCTCGTGACGAGTTACGAAATCGAAGGACTCAAGACCGCCTTCGCTGAGGCATCGCGCGGCGAACGATTCATTCTTTGGGGTGGCGACTGCGCGGAGAACTTCGCGGATTGCACCTCTGCGGCCATCGCCGCGCGATTGAAGATCTTGTTGCAGATGAGTCTCGTGCTTGTGCACGGCACACGGAAGCGCATCGTGCGCATTGGGCGATTCGCCGGTCAGTATGCCAAGCCACGAAGCGCGATGACTGAAACTCGCGACGGCGTTGAACTGCCGAGTTTCCGCGGTGACAATGTGAACCGACCGGACTTCACTGCGGCTGCTCGAACTCCTGATCCAACGCTGCTCCTGCGGGGTTACGAGCGCAGCGCGTTGACGCTTAACTTCATCCGCGCTCTTGTGGATGGCGGATTTGCGGATCTCCATCATCCGGAAAATTGGGATCTCGACTTCGTAAAGCACTCGCCGCTTGCGGCGGAGTATCAGCGCATGGTCGATTCTATCGGCGAGAGTCTGCGATTCATGGAATCGCTCGCTGGCGGCGCGATCCTCGCGATGCAGCGCGTTGACTTCTATACGAGTCACGAGTTGCTGCTTCTTGAATATGAATCAGCGTTGACCCGCCAAGTGCCGCGTCGCGAAGGTTGGTTCAACCTTTCGACGCACCTGCCGTGGGTTGGATTGCGCACAAGCGATCCCGATGGCGCGCATATTGAGTTTTGCCGAGGAATCGCGAATCCAATCGGCGTGAAAGTCGGACCAGATACGCATGCGGAGTCGCTCCTGCGAACGATTCGTGCGCTGAACGCGAGTAACGAACCTGGTCGGGTGCTGCTCGTCACGCGCTTTGGCGCGCATCAGATTGGGCCGGGGTTGCCTCGTCTTGTTCGCGCAGTCAAAGAGGCTGGGCTTGCGGTGGTGTGGGTCTGTGATCCAATGCACGGCAACACCGAGACGGTCGTTCCATCGAGCGGTGCTTGGGCGGGCAAGAGCGTGAAAACACGCAAGTTCGCGCATGTGCTCGCAGAAGTTGAACAGGCATTTGAGATTCACCGCAATGAATGCACGGTGCTTGCGGGCGTGCACATTGAGTTGACGGGTGAAGATGTCACCGAGTGCACCGGCGGCGCGCGCGGGCTCACTGACGACGATCTTTCAAGGGCATATCGCTCGAGCGTTGATCCGCGGCTCAACTATGAACAAGCCCTTGAACTTGCGATGCTGATTTCACGAAGGCATGGATCGGGAGCGAGCCGCTAGAACTCCTTTGGGATGCGCGAGTCGTCGGCGGCTGACGCCGTTCGCGGCTCACTGACGGCTTCTCACACGAAGCTCCCTTCCGAGCGAAGACAGAAGCGTGGGCAAGCCATGCCGCGCGCATCGCAGTCGCCTAAGAAATTGTGTCGCCCGGACGGAGCCCTGCTCGCAATCTCGAGAGATCCTGCTTGATTTTGATCGGGGGGGGTAGGCTCCGTCTTGGGTCGCGAGGAGTGCGCGCCCGCGAGTGGGCTTGAAACGAATGGCGAGGAGACAAATGGCTTGAAGAAAGGTGGACCCAAGATGCGTGGTCAAGACAAGCGGGAAATCGTGGCAACAAGTGTTGCTGGGAGATTGAGTAACACAATCAAGTTCTTCGAGCGAGGCAGAGGTGTGCGACGGTTGATTCGTTCCATCGCGTCGAGTTTGCGCGCCTTCGTTTGCGCCGCGCTCACCCTTCAGAGTTCGGTAGTGACACTGAGCGCCCTCGTGGTCGCCGCTACCGTCAACGCCCAATCACCGCCGGCGCTCACCTTGTCCGAAGACCTCAATCGTGACGGCATCGCCGAGACTATCACTGCCGACGCGAATCAGTTGACCGTGGTGAACGGCGCGTCCATGAGTCCGCTCGTTCGCATTCGTGGTGATGCGCCTTCGGACGGCTTCGGTTCGGCCGCGCTCGTCATTCCCGACGCGAATGGCGATGGCGAACCAGAGTTGCTTGTCGCCGCGCCCAACGCCTTCGGAGGAAGGGGAGCGGTTTATCTCTTCAGATCGCCGTAGATGTCGCCGTGTAGTGAATTCGTCAGCGCATCACGCGCCGATGCTGTTGTCAGGGCGCCCGATGCGGATACTTCGGTGACGCTGTTTGGAGGCGAGCTCCGAGAGATGTTCGACATCGACGGCGATGTGGTGGGCGAGGTGCAGATTTCCGCGAGAACGGTCAATGCCCAAGGGGAGTCGTCCGTACGCGTTTACATTTTCTCACCGAGTCGCGCAGAAGTCTTAGTTCAGTTTGATCCAATCTTCGCGCAGCCGGAGTTTCCAGAGGTCCGCGGCGATGTCGATGCGAACGCGGAAGTGACGGACGCAGACCTCGGTGTGGTGCTCGACAACTTCGCATTGCAGGCGCCAACACGCCAGGCAGGCGACCTTGACGGCGATGGCAACGTTGGGCTCGCTGATCTGACGGAGGTCATGACCGAGTTCGGTTGCCGAGGTTACCGAGCGATCGCGGCACCTCTAGGATCCGTGGAAACGGTTCGATGCGACCTCGGCACGGCGGGTGTAGCGTTGGTAACTCCAAGAGCGTCGGAAATCATGCGGCTTGTGATTGTGGAACGGGCGGGATTTGAGGAGTTCGAGATCGGGTTCGTGCCTCTCCCCAACCACTATCCACCGGGGTTCGGTTTCCGAGGGAACCTCCCATTATTGATGGGGTGCGCATCTGACCCGAGGGTGCAATTCGCTCTTCGACGAATTTGGATCGACTGCCCGCTCGAGCCATACATAACCGTGAATGCTAGGGAGTGCCTGCCACTTGAGAGTTTTCCCGCTCCGGCGGTCACCATTCCGAACTGCGTCGTTCACGGTCGGAAGATTCAAATCGAGGTGTGCACGAACGCCGAGGATCCGTGCGGTCTTTTGGCGCACGAACTTCTCCACGCCGCCCAATTCTGCGCGCTGGGTTTCTTTGAGTCGTCCACCTCGTGCGAAACATTGTTCGGAAGAGTGAGCGATCGCTACGGCTACTTGTGCCGCGAACTCGAGGCGAATCGATTCTCAGGGCTGTGCAGTGGTGAGCCGCTTGTTTCCCACGCTGAGTGCTGCGAACGGATCTGCTTTGCGTACGCACTGGCACTCGGGTGGCGCGGCGAGGGCTGCAGCATAAACTGCGTCGACTGCTGTTCTCAGTTTGCGAATCCGATTGACTCGTCCCCGTTACCGCACTGCTGTCATCAGGGAGAATGGATTTGTGACGACATTTGTAAATCGTTTAGCTCATCTTCCCCATAATGAAGCTTTACCGATGTCTTACTTATGCCCGTTCAATCAAGCGTTTCGCGTGCCGAGCCATGGCCGCGAGGTCGCGGCCATGAAGGACGGAGTGCGGCGGTGGATTGCCCTCCTCGCAGGCTCTTTGTTCGCTGCGGCGCTACTCAACGGATGTCGCAGCGCCGCGTCGAATGCGTCGGTTCCAGAGTTTCCCGCAGGCTCCGTCGATTGGAAGTCACTCAGAGGAGGGTTTCTGATCACGCCGGTTGGATTTGTCGATCCAGTCATTGCGCTCAAGTCGATTGGTCCCCTTGGGGTGGGTTGGCCGAGCGTGGATGGAACCGATAGCTTGGGCGCGCAATACCTTGCGAATCGAGTTCGAATTCATCTCATCGTCGCGGTCATCGGTCCCCAGAATGGTGCAGTTCGACTCGCACGAGCCGTGCGGCAGGACAACATCATTTGGAAAAAAGTCGTCACGCTTGTCGATGGATCAAACCGAGAGCTCGCAGCGAGTCCAGAGCGCGGGGATCCGCACGATGTTGGTGCATTGATGTACGACCAGAAAGCGCCGATCGATGTATGGGACTCGAAACCAGTTGCTGGTGGCGGTTCGTTCCCTGGCGGTGAAGATTCGTCGGGGGACATCGGGATGAGCCTCGTCACTCTCCGTATTGATCTTGATGCCGAGTGTCTGGATCAATCGTATCTCGTATCGTTCGAGCCGATGTGCAAGCTCCTCCATGGAACTTGGGAGGGTCTTCCGGTCACTACCGAATCCCGAACCCTCGAGCTTGTGCCTCGCGCGAAGTGACTCGGAGAAATGTAGGAATTGCGCCGCAAAATCCGGCACTCGCTTTGGACGCCGACCGCGCAAATCTGCAATCAGGCGAGCGAGCCGACGGGGGACTACGGTCTCGACGCGAGCCAGTCTCTGGATTGGCGGAGAGAATCGCACGATGCGCGCGGACGAATGGGGTGAGCATCGGTACCAGTCGGAACTCTTCGGTCCCCCCGAGAAACAATGTGAAAGGAGATTGGTGCAGGGGAAAATCACAAGATTCCTCTTGACTCAGCGTTCCGCACGGCGGCAGACTGCCGTGACTACGCGCGGGGCGGCTCGCGGCGATGCGTATGGGTATGAACGGAATCGAATTCTTGATGCGCTGAAGAGAGGTGGATCACAGATGTTTGGGAAGATCGAAATGAAGTCAATCACGATCAGAACTTGGAAGCACGCGCGTGATGCGTTGCATTGCTTCAACCCTATGGCGCGCGCGGAGTATCACCTGGCGCTCGCGGGGAGCGTGCTCTTTGTGACGCTGGGCGCAGTCACGCCGCCAGAGGTGATTCAGCCATGTTGTTGTTACCGCGAGAACCAGACCTTTGCTTGTTACATCCCTGGCATGGGGGCGAGCTGTGGAGACTACTCGTGCCCACACGACATTCTGACGAGCGAACCAGTGACTCGATGTGTAACGGCGAGCGTGGGTGAGCGAGGCAAGCGCAACTGCGACGCTCACTACGAAGTACCTGCATCCTTATGCGAGATGTTGCTGAAGACCTGCCAGCCAACAAGCGGGTGCGCGAGCACTGGAATCGTCCATCGCATTTACTACGCCAATCAGCGCGTTTCGGGGTTGGGATGTCCATGAAACAGGAGTGCTCCGTATGAACCTAATCGTTCATTGTCTCGCTCCCTTGCTCGCTTGCTTCCTTGGAGATGACCCCAAACTCCTGAAGGACTATGTTGAACCAGAGGTTGGCTACGCACATGTAGCGTTGCCGTTTGAATCCGTACTGACCCGGTCGGAACTCAGTGACTGGATTGGCATTCTGGACGCGACACCGGAGCAGGCCACCGCGATTCGCTTGTTGTACGACGAATTCGTGGAGCAGCGACACAATCCTCTCGTGCACCGAACAGCCGTGGAGTATCTCGCGAGGTCAGCGGCTGCGTCGAGCGCGCTGCAATCGCACGGGATGACCTCCGACGAGTTTCGAGCGGCTTGGAAGCGGGCGGAGCAGCGCGGTCGAACGCTGATTGCCTCTGCAGCACAGGCTGAACTGCAGTTGATTGACTCGATAGAGTCCATCGAGCCGGAGTTGGCCTCTGAGCAGATTGATGCGCTTGCTGTGCTTCGTGGCATCGCCTCGCGACGGGCAGCGCACGCGGTGCCGAGTTCGAGTCGGTGGGTCAAGTTTGAGTTGCGACAGGTCTGGGGCGAGCGGACGTGCCCAGGACAACCTGAGCCAGATCGGCTGATCATTCGCAACCAACTCGCAGAGTATGAGCACGAACTCACAGATGTGCTTTGCCAATGGTCGCGCGCACGACAACGCGCTGCGTGGGACATGCAAGAGTATCTGTTCAACGACGCGCGCGAATCGACGGCTCTCGATCCTGCAAGAATCTGGGAGAGATCTGCGAAACTGACAAAGCAATTGCGTGACTTACATCTTCGCGCGAATGAGCAACTCTTGATGCTGGTTGATGCTCGCCTCGCAAATGCAATGCGATTGGCTGTATTCACACGGCTGTACCCAGAGCTGTATCCCGACACTGCGTATGAGCGGGTGATTGCCCAGCTGACGGAAGCGATTTTCTCCGCCGCCGACGCGGAGGATCTACGGGGGCGCATCATGGAACTGCGCGACGAATTCGAACTGCGTTACCGAGAAATGTCCAAACAGCTTGAGCAGGTGTGCGTGGACTGGGATGACGATGTCGCAACGGGCGTTGGACCGGCAACCTCGCAAGGTCTTGCGAGCGACTTGCCGCCTTACCGCGAAGCACGCGAGAAATTGTGCGAGGACTTTGCGAAGCGGTGCGCCGAAGCACTGGCCGCGCAGCAGCGCGATCCTCGGGATTCTTCGAAGTAGTTAGAACAATGGCTTCCTTGCCTTGCCGGCAGAAATTGAGTGCTCGCGACTTGGCATCTTCTGCTTCGAGGCAATAGTTTCTTTGCTCATGTTGGTGCCGCTGCGGTTCGACCGACTGAGCCCGCCCCTGCGCGTGCCGCACGCCGTAGATACCATCCGAGATGCCTTGGATTAGGAGCGGTGCGTTGCCAAATGGAAACGAAGATCCAACATGGAGGGAATGAACTCAATGGACGGTTCACGAGATTGGCTGAGACCGGACCCAGATACTCGGCGAACACACAGAAGTTGTAAGCGCCTGCGATTGGCTCTGGTTCGGTGCAGTGTGGAGGTCGCCGCGCTCGCGCAGTCGCGATCTCTGCTGTGACGAATGCCCAATCCATTCCGCCACTCGTCTTGAATGCAAATCTCAATCTCGACGGTGTTTGCGAGGCGATCACTGCTGAAGCAAATCAAGTGACGGTGATGAACGGCGCGACGATGAGCCCGCTCGTTCGCATTCGAGGTGACGCACTGGAGGACGGCTTCGGCTCGGCTGTGCTCGTCATCCCAGACAGCAATGGCGACGGCGAACCGGAGTTGTTGATAGCTGCGCCAAGTGCTTTCGGAGGGAGAGGGGCGATCTATCTCTTTAGGTCGCCGTGGATGTCGCCGTGCAGTGAGTTCGTGAGCGCCGCACGCGCAGACGCCGTCGTGAGAGTGCCAGACGAGGATGTCGCGGTGACGATGTTTGGAGTTGGGCTTCGCGAAATGTTTGATATCGACGGCGATGCGATGAGTGAGGTTCAGGTATTCGCGAGAACCGTCAACGCGCAAGGGGAGCCCTCCGTACGCGTGTACATTTTCTCTCCGAGTCGCGCAGAAGTCTGAGTGCAGTTTGATCCAATGGTCGCGCAGCCGGAGTTTCCGGAAGTCAGAGGTGATGTCGATGCGAACGCTGAGGTGACCACTGCGGATCTGGCGGTCGTACTCGACAATTTCTTGCTCCCGGTACCGACGCGCCAGGCCGGTGACCTCGACGGCGATGGCATGGTTGGGCTCACCGATCTCACAGAGGTCATGACCGAGTTCGGTCGCCAAGGCTATGCAGCGGTCACGCCACCGCCCGGATCCGTAGAAACCGTCCTCTGCGATCTCGGCACGGCGGGCGTGGCATCGGTCACTCCGAGAGCATCAGAACTCATGCGGCTTGTGATTGCGGAGAGGGCTGGATTCGAGGAGTTCGAGGTTGAGTTCGTGCCGCTCCCTGGTTACTACCCCCCAGGCTTTACATTTGAAGGCGACTTGTCATTCTTGACGGGGTGCGCATCTGATCCACGGGTGCAAGTTGCGCTTCTCAGGGTAATGATGGACTGCCCTCTTCAACCAAACATCACCGTTTCAGCCACGGTGTGCCCGGAACTCGAGATTCAGCCCTATTGGGCGATGACATTTCCCGAGCGCACTTCACGCGAACGGACGATCCGGATTGCGGTGAGTACCAACGCAGAAGACCCATGCGGTCTTCTGGCGCATGAGCTTCTTCACGCCGCCCAATTCTGCGCGCTCGGTTTCTATGAGTCGTCAATCTCGTGCCCTTCCTTCTACGCAAGATATCGCGATCGTTACGGCTACTTGTGCCGCGAGCTCGAGGCGAATCGATTCGCAGGGCTGTGTGTTGGAGAGCCGCCTGTGTCACAGTCTGAGTGCTGCGAACGGATCTGCCGCGCCTACGCGCAAGCACTCGGGTGGCGCGGCGAGGGCTGCAGCATAAACTGCGTCGACTGCTGTTCGCAGTTTGCGAGTCCGAGTGCTTCGTCCCCGTCGCCACAGTGTTGCAATTCTGGAGAGTGGATTTGCGATGACATTTGTGATCCGTTCAGTCCGTCGATGCCATAACGGAGCCTCAACTATGCCTTACGCAATCAGCACTATTCAGGCACTCCTCGCAGGCTCTTTGTTCGCTGCGGCGCTAGTCAACGGATGTCGCAGCGCCGAGTCGAATGCGTCGGTTCCAGAGTTTCCCGCAGGCTCTGTCGATTGGAAGTCACTCAGAGGAGGGTTTCTGATCACGCCGGTTGGATTTGTCGATCCAGTCATTGCGCTCAAGTCGATTGGACCCACCGTGGAGGGTAGGCCGGAGGTGGTCGACTACGAAAGCGTGGCCGCGCAGCTTTATGCGAACAGAGTTCGAGTTCATCTTATCGTCGCGGTCACAGGTCCCTCGAATGGCGCTGCTCGCCTAGCGCGATCGCTGCGGCGCGACAGCATCTGGAACAAGGTACTTACTATTGTTGGTGCCGCAAATCGAGAGCTCGAAGTGAGTCCGGAGCACGGGACTCCCGTCGATTTTGATTCACAGATGACAGATCTCAACGCGCCGACTGATGTATGGGAGTCGAAGCCAGTTGCTGGCGGTGTTTGGCTCGTCAGCGGCGAAACACCCTCTCGAGGCACTGGGATCAGCATCGCCATCCTCCGCGTTGATGTTGAAGCCGAGTGCTTGGGTCATTCCTACCTCGTATCGTTCGAGCCGATGTGCAAGCTCCTCAATGGAACTTGGGAGGGTCTTCCGGTCACTACCGAATCCCGAACCCTCGAGCTTGTGCCTCGCGCGAAGTGATGGTCGTTCCGCGGCGAGTCTGTCTTTCGGCGCGCTGAAGTGTTTCGCATCTGAATTAGTGGAGTCACAACATGAACTTCCTCATCGACGGCCTGGCAACGCTGTTGATTTCCCTCTCCGTCGATGATCCGAAGTTGCTGAAGGACTTCGTCGAACCAGAGGTTGGGTATGCGCACTCGGCGTTGCCGTTCGAGTCGGCACTCACGCGAGCTGAGTTTGATGCTTGGATTGCGTTACTCGATGCGACGCCCGCGCAGGCCGCAGCGATCCAAGCACGGCACGATGCGTTCATAGTCGAGCAGTACAACCCACTCGTGGAGCGAACCGCAGCGGAGTACCTCGTGAAATCGGCCACTGCCTCGCGTGCGCTGCAATCGCAGGGCATGGCGTCGGATGAGTTTCGCACTGCGTGGAAGAGCGTGGATCAACGCGCGCGGGCGCTGATTGCGACAGCCCTTCAACTCGAGTTGCAGTTTATTGCCGCAATGGAATCTATTGAGCCGGTACTCACGATCGAGCAGGTTGATTCGCTCGAGGTGCTCCGCGACATGGCTTCTCGGCGGGCAGCGCATGCGGTTCCGAGTACCAGTCAATGGGTCAACTTTGAATTGAGGCAGGTTTGGGGTGCCCCGACACTCCCAAGACAACCTGAGCCGGATCGAGCGATCATTCGGGATCAACTCGCACAGTACGAGCACGAACTCACTGCGCTACTTGAGCAGTGGTCGCGCGCGCGCCTTGATGCCACACGAAAAATGCAACGGCACTGCTTCGACGCGGCGCGGGGAGCACTGGAGGAATCTGATGCAGATCCAGCGCAGATTTGGGCACGCTCAGCGAACCTAACCAAGCGATTGCGTGTCTCGCACTTGACCGCGCACGAACAACTTCTCGCACTCGTGAGTGGTGGATGTGCTCAGCACATGCGCGCAACAGTTTCGGCCAGGCTGTATCCAAACTTGTATCCGGACTCCGCGTACGACATCGCGATGGCAACCATGACGGCCGCGATCGCGAGTGCCTCAGGCTCGATGGAATTAGAAGGGCGCTTGACAGCGGTGCGCGACGAATTCGAACTGCGCTATCGCGAGCTCTCGAAGCAACTCGAGCGCGCCTGCGACGACTGGGATGATGAAGTTGCGTCCGGCGTCGGGAGCGCCACGCCGCAGGGGCTCAGCGCGGCATTGGCGCCTTATCGCGAAGAGCGCGACAAACTATGCCAAGAGTTTGCGGCAAGGTGCGCCGACTTGCTCGTCGCGAACGCGAGTAGTCCCTAGCAGCCTCGACGAACGCCGCGGAACTCGATGGCATGTGCGGGAGATCGAACGGGCCGACGGCGTTCGGTTGCTCGCGGGGGGCTCCTCGCATTGCGCTTCACATCGCTCGTCACGGCCCATCGAGGACGAACGCCGAGGCGACCTGGGCGCCATCGACCTCGAGCACGGCGACGCCGACAAGGCTCCGATGTTCGACTGCGCTGCGGCCAAGCGTGGTCGAAATCTCCCACCAGCCTTCAGCGTGCGGATCGATGGGGTCGAGATATCTCAGCGTGATGTCATCGACGGTCATGTCTGGCGGAAGTCGCCAATCGACGCTGGGAACTTTCCCTTCGGAGCTCTGAATCAATGCGGTGATGACTCCCGCTCGCTGCTTCTCGACAATCAGAACCACCGGCCAGAGTCTCGGCCTTGCTCCCCACTCTCCCGTGATTCCAATCGCCTTCATGTGCACGATTTCGTGCGTTCCATCGTCGAACATGGCCGTGAGGTGCACCCGCTTCTCTCCACTCGATGAAAGTTGTAGCCGAACGGGCACAGTCCATTCTCGTGTTTGGTCACCGCGCGCCCTTGGAAGTTGAGCGCTCAGGCAAGGGCAAGACGGGATGAGTTTGACGATACTTCGGAGGTTGTCGTCGTGAGCGGCGAATCGAACTGCGCCGTCAATCGCGCCAACTCCGGTTGTGAGCCGCACGCTTCCGAGATCGAAGAGCGGCGCGGCTTCTGAAGTCCCGAGCCGTTGCCACATGAGGCTCCCTGTACCAGTCGCGATGAAGCTCATCGCGAGAAGCCCCATCCATCGCGGGGGTTTTCGGCGCGCAGTGGAGGCGTGCGCGTCGTCAAATCGTCGGTCCGAGTGGATGACCGTCGCAACCCAAAGGACGGATCCGATGGCGAGCGCCGTCCATGCGCAGAGCGCCCACGGAGTCGAAGGAAGCCGCGTATTTGTGGCGGGCGCTACGGACAGGAGCGCGCGTGGCAATTCGGTGCGTGCGCCGCGAAGCGTCGGAAACTCTTGGGCTGCACAGAGCGAAGTGATCGATTGTGATGCGAGTATGTCTGCAGGTAACAGTGGTCTTCGTAGCCGAATTCGCACGCCTTGAAGGCTCAGCGTGTCATCTCCGATGCACGAAACCGCACCGCAGCGATCATCCGCGATTGCCGCTTTGGGCTTGAGCCACTCGGAGAGTTCGACCATGCGATCGGGATCTGCGCTCGCGAGTTCGCTCGAGGTGAGTTCATAGATCGTCCTTTGTGCTTCCTGCTTGTCGGCGTTGGGAAACCACGCATAGTTGGTCCGCTCGAGTCTGGCAGGGATCTCCATTTCACCGACTCGTTTCCACAGTGTGACATGGGCTTCGCCCCCATTCGCGACAGGCTCATCATCGCTCGGGCGCTGTGGAACCTTTGCAAGCGCGCGAGTCGATTGCAGCCTCGGTCTGAGGCCAGGTTCGAGCACGAGTGCCGTGTCAAACTCGGGTGCAACGCCGTCGATTGCGAGGACGCGCAGCACGATTTGACCATCAGCCTTCACTTCGACCGCTTCGGGCGGATAGACCATGATCGCCTGTGTCAAAGTTGGAAACAAGAGCGATGGAATGTGTCGAAATGTTTGAGCGAGGAGCGGAAGATCGTCGCTCACGATTCCCAGACTCGGAAACTCAGCGATGCTGATCGTGCGTTCGTTTCCTGATTCGGCTGCGCTGAGCGCGGGTAGCGCATCGCCTCGCACGAGGATTTCGTGTTTCGATGCCGGCATTCCCGCGAGCGGCGCCCAATGCACAACTCCCCAGAGCTGTGCGCCCCTTGACACGACTCGAACGGTGCCTCGGTGCGTCTCCTGCCCAAACGAATTGCGCGCTGTCTCGCCAAGCTCGACGGTGATCGCCCATGTGGCATCGAAATTGTTTGACTGCGCCGCCGCTGCAAGAGCGTCGCAGAGCGTGTCTCGCGTGTCGAGAGAAGTCGGAGGCGGTGCTTTCCCGCTTAGGGGAGAAGCGAGCGCAAGGATGCTCAGCACCGCGAACACCCTGCTCGCGCGCGTCACGGTCGTTGGATGCGCTGAACGGCTCGTCCTCGAGAGATGCCACATGGTGAATGCAGGGCCCCCGTGTTAGGAGCAGTCTGGTCGCGGGCAAGTGCGGCCGTTCAAGACGCCATTGGTGCAGTTCGTTCCCGAGAGGTTACACGCGCCGACGAACATCGAGCCGCAGGTGATGGTGGGGGCTGGCTGACTTATGACCTCGTAGCAATTTTCGAAGAGGTCGAACTCGCATTCATACATGGTCATTGGGTTTTCGCAGTAGCGACAGCGCTGTCCAGCCGATCCGGCGCCTCCGCACGCCGCGTTTTGAGCAAGACACTTGCCTGACACGACGCAGTCGAAGTAGGGGTGCCACTGGTATACAACTTGGCCGCGGGACTGAGTCGAGAAGATCACGGCCAATGCGATGACCGCTGGGACAAGCGCCTGTGTAAGTAGAGCGATTGATTCACGCATAGCAATTCTCCTTTCAGATGTTTCTCCAACGCCGAGCCGGATCCCACTCCTGTTGCAACGACCCCAAGTATTTTTCGAGGCGCGCCGCTTCGTATTCGCCCAAGACGGCCTGCATTCTGGTGATGGCATCTGTTGCGAGCGCGCGGCGCTGAGCCGTGAGGTCATCGAGCTTTCGCGATCTGTCAGGGCTCGCTAGCGCCGGGATGGCGCTCTTGCGTTTGGCGTCCATGAGCGCTCGTCTCGTTTCTTCCCACAGTGGGCGACGATCCTTCAAGTAACTCCGGTGAATCGCACGGCACGCAGCCGTCGTCTCCGTCCCGGAGTCGATCGACTCAATCCATCTCATCGCTCGTGTCGGAAGTTCCTGCTGAAATGCGACTCCGAGCGCGGCGCCCCATGACAGGTCTTCCCAATCAGCGCGCGCCTCTTCGCCGTATCGTTGTTCGAGAGCCGTCGACACTTGGTCGATCGCCGTGAACACGCGCTCGCTCACGCGCTGCGCGGTGCCTATCCGCCGCGTGTGGCGAGTCTGAGCAAAGTCCTGTGCGTCCTCGTTCGCCGCTGGCAGTTTCGCGGCATCCCCACGGCGCGCGTGGAAATATTGCGCGAGATCTCCCATCGACTGTTCCTCATGCGCCGTGAGAATGCTGTCCACCTCGCGAACTGCGGCATCAACCTCGGCCTCGTTTGGTTCGGTCGTTGCTCCAGAGACCCCACGGACGATGTTGGCGAACTCCTGCGACCACGCTCGGCTGCCGACATGGCTCGAGAGTAGGCTCCGAAGGTCGACGCCTTCGCCCAGACTGCTCCAGCCGTTCGTACTTGTCGTGTGTCGCAAGTAGACCGCCCGAAGCAGTCCCATCTTTGCGCGAACACCGCGGTGCACTGCATCCGCATGAGTCGGATCGATGCCTGACGAGATGCGACTCCATGCCTCTTCGAGGGCGCTGTCAACGCGCGGCCAGGTTCGAGTCTTCAAGCGATCGAAACACCGTCGCGCGAGCGCGGTCGCATCGCCTGCCCCGGAGCCACTCACCGCAATCTGGCTCAGTTGTTCGCGCAGCCGCAGCTCCGCGCAGAGTGCTCCGACATCGTCAACTTCTCGTTCGAGTTGCCGCTCATACTCGCGAACCGTCGATGCGACGAGTTCCGGCGAAGGCGCACTCTCGCCGAGCGCTTGGGCTGCGCGCAACCATTCGTCTGCCCCAACCCGTGGGATGACCAATCGGTAGTATGTGACGGGGTTCTCAGCGTCAGTGGTTCGCGGTGCCGGCACAGCTTCCTGAGCTCTAGCAGCGAGCCTATCAACAGAAACCAAGGCCAATCCGAAGACGAGCACCGACAGAACTCTCAGTCGAAGTATTCTCAATCCTGCCATTGCGGGGAGCCTCACTTTCATTGGTCGCCACGATCGATCACCGCCAAGAATAACTCGCTCCGCGATTTCTGGCAAGGCTGCGGGTGAAATTGTACCCACTGCCAGATCTCGCTTCCGGCGGAGGTCGCTCGCGCACTCGCATGGATGTGTTCGAGCGACGATCGGTGACGCACTTGCATGGTCGCGCACGTCACGCAAGATTGCGCTGCACTTTCATTGGATGTCGGTGGGCAGGCTGTAGCGATGTCCTTAGGAGTGAATCTCGACGGAGTGCCTGAGGATCCGCATGGAAGCGGTCTTCGCCTCTCCTCTATGATGCCCGCCCTATGCAGCGGCGACGCGTTGTACTCACGGGTCTTGGACCCGCCACGGCCTTTGGACTTGGCATCGACCCACTCTGGGCGGCGCTTGTCGAAGGCCGTTCGGCGTTGGCGCCGATTCGCGCGTTTGACGCAAGCGGATTTCGCGCAGCCTGTGGCGCGGAAGTTCCCGAGTCGTTTGATGTGAAGGACTTCGTGCTGAAGAGTTACCGCAAGGCGACCAAGGTCATGGCGCGCGACATCGAGATCGCGGTCGGTGCTGCGTTGACCGCGGTTCGCGACGCGGGATTGACGACGCGCGGCACCGATCCCGATGCGCCGCCAACGATCGCCCCGAATCGCTTCGGTTGCCAGATTGGTGCGGGGCTCATTGCAGCGGACCTCGATGAACTGACTGCCGCGTTGTGGAGTTCGAAGGGGACCGAGTCGCAGTTCGATCCCGAGAAGTGGGGACAACAGGGCATGCAGGACCTCACGCCGCTCTGGCTCTTGAAGTATCTGCCCAACATGCTCGCATGCCATGTGACGATCATTCACGATTGCCAAGGCCCTTCGAACACCATCACTTGCAACGAGGCGTCGAGCGGATTGAGCCTCGCGGAAAGTCAGCGCGTCATCGAGCGCGGCGCTGCCGACGCATGCCTCTCCGGAGGCGCAGACAGCAAGTTGAATCCGATGGCCTATCTGCGGCAGGAACTCGCGAATCGACTTGCTCCGTGCGCAGTCGACGCGGATGCAACGAAGATCGTGCGACCATTTGATACTGCGGCGATCGGCTCGCTCGTCGGCGAGGGTGGCGGCATTCTCGTCGTTGAAGCACTCGATACGGCGCAAGCCCGCGGTGCGCGCATTCTCGCAACGCTCTCTGGAACTGGCGCATCGCAGTCTTACTGCGAAGACACGGTTGGCCTCGTCCCAGGCACGAACGGTGAATCACTCGCGGATGCGATCGAAGCCGCACTTCGAGACGCGGGTATTTCCGCGAACGAGATCGACGCGGCAATTCCTTACGGCTGCGGCGTTCCTGCCATTGACGCAATCGAAGCCGACGCCCTGACCCGCGTGTTCGGCGCACGCGCTTCATCGATTCCACTCGTGACGCTCGCGCCGAACATTGGCGCGACCGTTGCTGGGTTCGGAGCGATCGCCGTGGCGGTCGCGGCGAAATGCGTCATGGAGCAACGCTTGCCGGCGCGATTGAATACCCACGCAACGCACGGAGTCTGCGCAAGTGCGTCGCCATCGCAGGCTGTCGCTCTTCGGCATGTGCTTGTGTTCTCGCCGAGCCTAGGCGGTCAAAATAGTGCCGCGGTCATTTCGAGATACGAGAGTCACGGCTAACGCATGAGCACTCGACCTGATACACATCGCGTTGTCGTCACCGGTCTTGGTTGGATCACCCCTCTTGGTCACAGCGTTGATGCTGCGTGGCAACGCCTATTGCGTTCCGAAAGCGGCATGGGACCGATTACGCGCTTTGATGCGAGGACATTCCCAACAACCTTTGCTGCAGAGGTGCGTGATTACGATGTATCGAAGTTTGTGGCGGACGCGAAGGTGCATGCGACGGCGGGATTGAATTCCCAGTTCGCCCTTGGCGCGGCCAGCCAAGCGTGGGCGCAGTCGGGACTCGCGAACTACACAGCGCTCAATCGCAAGCGGGTTGGCTTGTACTTAGGCGCCGGCGAAGGCGTGTTGGATTTCGATCAATACGCGGCAGCGAATCTGGCTGGTTGGCAAGACGGCGCGACGAAACTTGACGCTGCGCGATGGGCTGATGTCGCGCACAAGTGTCTTGAGCAGATGCGCGAAGTTGAGCAGGAACCAAACATGCCACTCGCGCATCTCGCACGGGAGTTCGGCATTCGCGGTCCTGCGCTCAATTGCCTCACCGCCTGCGCAGCAAGTACCCAGGCGATTGGCGAGGCCTATTCGCTCATCTTGCGTGGTGATGCGGATGTCATGGTGAGCGGTGGAACGCACACGATGATCCATGTGCTTGGCGTGACTGGCTTCAATCGTCTGACTGCGCTTTCGACTTCCAAGGGCGATCCAACGAAGGCGTCGCGACCGTTTGATGCAACGCGCGACGGATTCGTGATGGGCGAGGGCAGCGGCATGGTGGTGCTTGAACGGCTTGAGCATGCACTCGCGCGAGGCGCGAAGCCGCTCGCAGAAGTCGCGGGATATGGCTCAAGCGCGGATGCGTTCCGTATCACCGACATCCAACCCGAAGGTCGCGGTGGTGCGGCATCCATGCACCAAGCACTTGCGCAAGCGGGCATCGATCCACTTGCGCGCCGGATTGATGGTCGCGCGGCGATCGATTACATCAGCGCACACGGCACAGGCACGAAAGAGAACGATTCCATTGAAACTCGCGGCGTGAAGCGGGTCTTCGGCGAGAACGCGAAGGACATTCCGATGAGTTCCATCAAAGGCATGATGGGGCACTTGATTGCTGCAGCTGGCGCGGTCGAGTTCATTACCTGCATTCTCGCCATTCGCGATGGCATGTTGCCGCCAACGATTAACTACAACACGCCCGATCCTGAACTCGACCTTGACTATGTGCCCAATGTGGCGCGCAAGGCGAAGGTGGACATCTGCCTGTCAAACAGTTTCGGATTCGGTGGCCAGAATGACACGCTTGTGGTGAAACGGTACGAGTAATCGTGCGCACTTCGCGTGCAACCCGAATGGCGATGGCGACCTTGGGCGGAGCATTGTTCTGCGCGGTCGTGATTGCGTTGATCCCCCCGACATCAACAGGGTCGATCGCGCAGGACGCCGTTCGGCGCGCGGAACTCCTCGAGCAAGGCATTGCCGCGCAAGTGCGGAAGGTGCGACCCGACGACGCGCCTTGGGCGATCTCGATCGAAGTGGACGATGTCAACGCGTGGCTCTCGACGCGACTGCCGAAGTGGATCGCACACGACACCGCGCTGAAGGATCTCGAGGATGCGACGAGGCTGGTGCTGTCGGCAAACCGAGAGGGCGTTGGCGTCGTGAGCCCACTTGGACCGTTTGCGATAAGTGTCGTGCTCCAACCCTCCGTCAACGATGCGCGTGCTCTACGCCGCCTCCAACTTCAGGGCGTTCACGCCGCGGTGGGGCGTCTCCCGCTTCCATTCGTTGGAGAGTGGCTCCTTACACGCGCATTGACTCCGGCTTTGCACACCCAAGTTACGGATGGAGTTGCCGTGTCGTTTCGGCTCGGTGATGGTCGCGTTGTCGAACTTCTCGATGTCGAGACTTCCGATGGAAAGATTTCGCTCCAATTCAGAACTTTGAAATCGACACCATGAGCGCGTCGTCGTACCATCTCGCCATCGCAGTGAGATTGTATGGGCCAAAAAGATATGGATGACGCCTCTGGTAGCTCCTCTACGCGCACGCCCCGTGATGGGTTAGGCGTTGAGCGGGTTTTTCTCCGTACGCCGCGCTCGGACTTCGATCCTCGAGCATTTTCGCCTGCGGAAATCGCGGCGCGGTACCTCATTCATGGTTCGACGGAGCACCCGCCGCCAGCGTGTGACGCTTCTGGCGCGCTCGATCTCTCACGGACACTTGTCGTGCTGCCGGGTTCTCGTGCGCGCCGCTTGTTTCTTCGCGCGCTCGCTGAGGCCGCAGGAGAACGGGCGCTCGTACCTCCGGTCACGACGACGCCTGGATTCATCGAAGAATATCTGTTTGAACCGAACAAGCTTGAGAGCGGCATGTCACTTGCGGGAGCGGAGGTTGAGCGCCTTGCATGGGCGCACGCCCTTTCTAACTCGCCCGCGCGAGCCCTGACGGACGGGGCGCACGACACGAGTCTCATCGAGCGATTCGAAGCAGCGCCGGTAGTTTCGCGCGCCCTTCGCGAACTTGAGAGCGCATTGAAGACCACGCAGGATGTGATCGATGCAGCGCGTGAACTTGGTGAAAGAGAGTTGGAGTCGCGATGGCAGGCGGTTCGGTCTCTCGAGATCATCGTTGCCGCATGGCTTGCGGGACGGAAGCTTGTTTCGAGCTTGACCGCACGCACGGCGCGAGTGTCATGCAAGCCTTCGTGTCAGTTTGAACGGGTGATGCTTCTCGGGATCGCCGAAGCGCATCCGCGATTTCGTGCGGCGCTGAAGGCATGCGGCACGAATGTTGTGGCGTGCGTTTTCGCTTCCGAGCGCGACGCGCATCGGTTCGACGCGATCGGCATTCCCGACGCATCGTTCGCGGCGCCGCTCGATTTCGAGAAGCAAGCACTTGTGCCCTGCGCAGACGCTGAGGACATGGCATTGCATGTGCTTTCATGGCTCACGGATGCTGCTGGTGATGAGCAAGGCGTGATGGTCGAAGACATCACGGTCGGCATCGTGGACCCGGCGTTTGCGGAGCCAGTGGCTCGCGTTGCAGCATCACATGGCATCGCGCTCCACCTTCCGGAAGGAAAGAGACTGTCGCAAACGATTGTTGGGCAAGTCTTCCTCGGCCTTGAGCGCGCGTTGCGCGATGACGATTCCCGCGCAGGAACTGCACTCTGCGCAGTGCTCGGAGGACCGGCGTTTGGAGGAGTCTTTGGTGACTGCGAGAGCGGCTCGCCAACCGATCCCGCGAAGTGGAAGGGTCAAAGTGCGCGAGCGTTGCTTGAATATCTTCGAGACGAGTGCTGCGAGCGGGGCACCGCAACCTGGCCGCGGCGACTTGTGGACGCATTGCTTGCGCTGCAGAACTCTGGATCGTCTGCGGAAACTGGCGCGGAGCGCGCGTTTGAGAGTCTGACGCGAATCGCGTGGGCTGCGGATACTGCACAGCATCCGTCGAAGGGGCCATTCGACTCTGAGCGTGCGGCGATTGGTCTTCTCCTGAGAGAGTTTCAACGCCTCTCGCTGCAATTCTCGTCCAAGAGTACCGAGTGCGTGTCAACGGTTGCGCTTGCGTTGGTCAAGGAGTTCATTCTGAACCATGCACTGCCTATGGACGGGGACGAACACGCGATCGAAACGGTCGGCTGGCTTGAGCTTCCCTTTGATCCTGCCACACGCGTCGCGCTCTTGGGTGTGCATGCTGCGGCACTTCCCGGCACGACGGCGGAAACCGGACTGCTTCCATCGGCGTTGCGCACAAAACTTGGGCTTCCAACGGCGCATCAGCGCCGAATGCGAGATGGCTTCCTGCTCTCTCAGTTGCAGGATCGCCTTTGTGCGGATGAATTGGAAGGATCAGCGAGACGACTCCTCGTACTTTGCCCGCGCCTTGATATCGCGGGGAACAGTCTCTTGCCAAGTCCAATGCTGTTTGGAGGGACGAGGGAAGCAGTTGCGGACCGCGCCGTTCGCTTCTTTGATGAGGATGCGCGCAAGCATGAGACCAGTCTGGTCTGTGCTTCGACAGCAACCGCGCCGTCGGTCTCTCCGTTTGATGCGCTCCCCAAGTTGCATCCGTATCCGAGTGATCAACCGTTGCGCGTCACGGACTTCAAGAGCTACTTGAACTGCCCGTACCGTTGGCATCTCTGCCGCACAGAGTTTCTCGAGCCCGCGCGCGAGATCGGCGCAGAAATCTCCGTTGCGGATTTCGGCGATGTCATACACAAGTGCGTCGAGCGAGTGTTCGCCGCGCCTGCTTCCGCGACGCGCGACGCCGTCGGTGTGGCGTTTGAGGAGCAGCGCGGGGGAAGCGTTGACCAGACACGACGAAGCTTGCACGCAGCGCTGATGAGCGAGTTTGAGAGGTTAGGCCTCGATGCGATGAGCACGGAGATGCTCTTTCAAGGGGCTGAACTGCGACGACGCCTCGACGCGTTCGCCGTGTGGCAGCGACAAGCATTCGCAGAAGGCTGGAAGATCATCGCAGTGGAGGCGAAGTTCCAAGAGCCAATCGAGCTCGCCGATGGATCCACGGTCGACCTGAGAGGTCGAATCGATCGGATCGAGTACAACGAAGCCAAACGCATCGTGCGACTTCTTGACTTCAAGTCATTCGACGATGTGAAGAAGACCGCCGACAAGGATCATGCGAAGTTTGTGAAGGGGACGAGGGTTGTTGAAGCGTGGAGCAATCTTCAATTGCCGCTCTACCGATTGCTTGGTCGCAAGACTTGGGCGTGGGTGCTCGCGCCAGACGAAGCCGTGGAAGTGCAGGTTGGGTACATCATTCTCCCTGCAGGTGGCAGCACCGAGACCTCGCTCGCGACTTGGGATCTTGCCGACGACGAGCACGCGCTCGAACTCGCAAAGAAACTCGCGCTGAGCATGAGGACGCTTGTTCCCGAACCGAAGCCGCTGAGTGTCATGGAAGACTTCGATGACTTCAGGACCGTGTGTCGCGCAACCATCGTTCGTGCTGAGGATTTGCAGGAAGATGCGCTTGAGGCGGCGGGAGCGGAGCAGTCGGCGGCGAGCCACGGGGAGGAGCAATCATGACGAGTGAGGCGCGTCGAAACGACGGAGTGCGGTTCTCGCACACGCTGATTAGCGCGAGCGCGGGCAGTGGAAAGACCTATCAACTCTCGACTCGCGCCATCGCGTTGCTCGCTGCGAACACTCCTGTCGAAAGCGTGCTCGCGACGACCTTCTCGCGCAAAGCGGCCGGCGAAATCCGTGACCGCATTCTTGCACGAATCGCGCTGGCGGCGAACTCGGATGAGGGACTCCGAGGGCTCGCAGAAGCGATGACAGAGACGCAGGGCACGAGCGCGACGAACGCCGATGCAATGCACAGTCTCTTGGCGCGAACTCTTGATTCGATGCTCGCGCTTCGCGTGGGCACGATCGATAGCGTTTTTTCGCAGATCGTCTCACGCAGCGGCGCGGGCGTGCTTCGCGCGCAAGCGCCTGCGGATGAGCATGAGTTTGAAGCGATCGAGCGCGATGCGGTCGTGCGGATGTTCCGCGATGCGCTCGCTACCCCCAAGGATGCGCAAGAGCTTTTCGATGCCGTCAGTGGGATTCTTGCTCGGCGGCTCAGCCGTTCTATCATTCCGAAGATCGCGAAGGAGTTGAAGGATCTGCTCTCGATCTATCGCACCGCGCCCGAATCTGCGTGGCAATGGACATCCAACGCGGTCATTCCGGCGAGTGAAGAAATCGCAACCGTGCAGGAGCGGATCGAGTCGGCGATTGCGCAGGTGGAAGCATCTGGCACACCGAAAGAGGCGAAGGTCGTGCAGAATGTGTCTGACCACTATGCGAAGCAGATCCAGCAGGCGCTCCGTCGTGCGATCGCGGACCCTCAAGACTCCGCGAACTGGACGATGATCAGCAAGTCGGCGCTGATCAAGAATGCCAAGGCAGCCCCAGCCCAGGAGGAAGTGAAACTCGCGAGACAAGTTGTTCCTGCAGCCATCGCGCAGCCGGCTCGTGCATTGGCCGCGCTGGCGTCCTCGGCACTTGAGCGGAGTTACATCGAGCGCACTCGGTCAACGCAGTTCTTACTAGAGAAGTACGACGCGGCGCTGCGTGCGACGCTCGAGGATCGCGGGCTCACGACTTACGACTCCGTCGCTCGCGAGGCGGAACTGATCGTGTCGAACTGGGCTGCATTGCCGCGCGAAACTGCGACCCATGCGGTGGTCGAGTCTCCGTTCGGAGGAACGACCCACCTGTTGCTCGACGAGTTTCAAGACACAAGTCTGTTGCAATGGGACGCGCTTCGACCGCTTGCCTCAGCAGTCGTTCTTCAGCGTGCGCGCGTGGGACATTCCGACCAACAGCCAGGCGCGAGTTTTTTCTGCGTCGGTGATGTGAAGCAATCGATTTACAGCTGGCGAGGTGGCGAACCCAGTTTGCTTCGAGACCTGCCGCGGCGCTTTGTGCATGGCGAGGACCTCAGCGGGCATCTTGAGGCGAAAACGCTCTCAACGAGTTACCGCAGTCGTCGCGCAATCATGGAGTGCGTGAATGCGCTTTTCACGGATATCGCGAGTAATCCGGCGGTCGCGCAGTTTGATCGAGTGTCTGCCGCAGCGTCGTGGGGGAAGAGCTTTGCGACGCATGAGTCTGCGCCGAAGTTGCGGGAATTGCCCGAGGGCGAGGTATGTCTCACGCTCACGAAGCAAGCGAAGGGAGAGCGTGCGATCGCCGACGCGACGATTGAGGCAATCGTCGCGAGCGCGCAAAGGTTGGTTGAAGCGCGCGTGGGACGAATCGCGGTCATCGTCAGCACAAACGCCTTTGTCGGTCGCGTCGTGCAAGCATTGCGCGATGCCGGTCTCGATGCTGCAGGTCGCGGTGGCGGTTCGCTCGAAGACTCCGCGGCGGCGAATGCGGTGCTCGACGCACTTCGATTCGCGCACTCCGCTCAGGAACTGCCAGCCTTGTTCAATGTCGTGCATAGTCCTCTCGGCGAAATGTTGGGATTGGGCGTTGACCTTCTGCCGACGGGCCGTGGGCAGCCGAGGTGTGCCGATGCTTCTCGCGCGTTGCACCGACAGATTCAAGAAGTTGGCGCTGCACGCTGGATTGACTCGGTCCGAGTACGAATGGACGCGTTGAGCCAACTCTCGCCGCGCGATCGGCATCGGTTGAAGCAGCTTGCCGCACTCGTGGAGCAACTTGAGGCATCGAGCGGGCCGCGCGGCGTGAGGAGCCTTGGTGAGTTGGCGCTCGCCGCATCGACGAGCAGAGTGAATGATGAGAGCGCCGCGGGTTCGCAGGCAGCGATCGAAGTCATGAACTTCCATCAATCCAAGGGTCTTGAGTGGGACGCGGTCATTGTCTCGCAATTGGACACACGCCTTGAGCGGCAGACGACTCTCTGTCTTTCACGAGGACCCGACGGTCGACCTGCTCGCGTGCTGCGAAGTATGCCGAATGAACTTCGTCTTGGCGCCGCGTATGAAGCGGTGATGGAAGAGACGCGCGGAGCGAACTTCGAAGAGCGGTTGTCGACCCTCTATGTTGGTGTGACGCGAGCGAAGGTATATCTCGAGTTTGTGATGGCGGAGCCGATGACCGCGAAGCGGGCCGGTTTCAAGAAGAGTTTGGCGGGGATCGTGTACGCCGCGCTTGCGCCTGATCTTGAGGCGAGCGCGGACGAATGTGTTTCGCGGACGCTGTTTGGGAATTCGATTTCGCAAGGGAACGCGCCATCGAAGCGCGCGACGACGGAGGCCACGCCTGCGCCGACTTCGTTCGCACCCATCTGTCCGCCATCGCGAGGCGGAAGGACGCGCAGCATGAAGGCGGCGTATGCGCTCAGCGAGCGCGATGAACGCGAGCTCGATCGCGGTATGGATTACTACCAAGCGGGACTCGATGCGCGCCACCGCGGACTCGTTGCACATGAGGTTCTCGGGAGCATCGAGTGGATTGCGAAGTCCGATGCGTTCGAGCTCACGCCGAACGAACGG
>SXGU01042792.1_pt1 | contig 36259 bp, 24 predicted proteins | sample 3174531 | NCBI WGS metagenome assembly SXGU01 (sample SAMN11356863, study PRJNA531348) | freshwater metagenome | isolation source: freshwater sample F1-140 | place: China: Fuxian Lake, Yuxi | collected 2017-12-25 | reverse complement strand
GGCGCCATCTGGGCCTGCTGCCCTCCAGAATTCGGGGTTCGCTCAGTGCTCGACCGGTTCCAGCAACTCGAACCCAAGGCCATCATCGCGGTCGACGGCTACCGGTACGGCGGCAAGGACTACGACCGGCGGGCCGATGTCCGGACGATCGTCGACGGGCTGCCGTCACTCGAGCATCGGATCACCTGGTCCTATCAGTTCCCTGGCGAACCACCGTTTCTTGCCGGCGCCCACGATCTCGACCGGCTCCGGCAGTACGGCGGCGGCGGGACGGGGTTCCGGTTCGAACCGGTTCCGTTCGACCATCCGCTCTGGGTTCTTTTCACATCGGGCACCACGGGCCTTCCGAAGGGGATCGTCCACGGACACGGCGGCGTGGCCATCGAGAATCTGAAGACCCAGCTACTGCATAACGACCTCAAGCCCACCGACACCGTGTTCTTCTACACCACGACCGGCTGGATCGTCTTCAACGGGCTGATCGCGAGCCTCTTGAGCGGCGCCACGGTCGTGCTCTACGACGGCCACCCGGCGTATCCCGGAATCGATTCGCTCTGGAAACTTGCCCAAGACGCCCGAGCCACCGGATTCGGGGCGAGCCCCTCGTTTGTCGGGGCACTGGTCAAAGCAGGCGTAGTCCCTCGGGAGCGATTCGACCTCTCCGCACTCAGGAGCACCGTCTGCACCGGGGCTCCAATGTCACCCGAGATCTTCGAGTGGTTCTATCGCAATGTGAAAGCCGACCTCTGGGTTACCTCGACTAGCGGCGGAACCGAGGTGGCCACTGGGTTCGTCGGGGCGTCGCCCTATCTGCCGGTCCGGGCCGGGGAAATGCAGTGCCGATGCCTCGGCGTTGATGCGCAGGCGTGGGACGAGGCCGGAAAGCCGGTCGTCGACCAGGTTGGCGAACTCGTCATTACCCAGCCAATGCCGTCGATGCCAATCCGGTTCTGGAACGATCCCGGGGGCACCCGGTATCGGGAAACCTACTTCGAGCCCTGGCCGGGGGTTTGGCGTCACGGCGACCTTTTCAAGCTCAATCAACGGGGTGGGAGTTACATCTACGGCCGGTCGGACTCCACCCTCAACCGGAACGGCGTCCGGCTTGGCACCAGCGACTATTACCGGGTGGTCGAGTCGACGCCGGGTGTCCGCGACAGCCTGGTAGTCAACGTCGATTGGCCGAACGGGCCGAGCGAGATCATCGTCTTCCTAGTGGTGAGCGAAGAGGTGACGTTCGATGCGGACTTCGAGCGGCGGTTGCGGGAGCGGATTCGGTCCGACTGCTCGCCGCGTCACTTGCCCGACCGGATCGTTCTCGTCCCGGCCATCCCGTACACGTTGACTGGGAAGAAGATGGAGGTTCCGGTCAAACGCATCCTGCTCGGCACTTCACCCGACCTGGCCGCCAGCCGGGATTCGATGGCCAATCCGGGCGCGCTCAGCCCTTTCGTCCTGCTCGGCACCGAGCTCGGCCAGCTTCACCGGGCGGACCCCGCCCCATGACTGAAACGATCGCAATGTCGTCACTCCGCTCCATCCGGATCTTCACCCTGCTCGCCATGTTCGGGACTCCACCAGTCATGGCACAGGTGCCGGGCCTCACCGGCACGCTCGTCATCACCAACAAGAGGCCGTCCACCGCCACCATCATCGACGTCGGGTCCGGCCGAATTCTGGCGGTCCTTCCCACCGGAAATGGTCCCCACGAAGTGGCGGTGTCGAACAGCGGCGCCACGGCTGTCGTTACGGACTACTCCGGAGAGCCGGGCCGGACTCTGACTGTCGTCGACGTCGTGACCGAGCGCGTCATCCGGACCATCGACCTTGGCGAGCACCGCCGGCCCCACGGCATCGTCTACTTGCCCGGCGATAGCTTGGTGGCGGTAACCTCCGAGGCGAGCGGACATGTGGTCGTGGTCAACGTTCCCGAGGGCCGGATCCGGCGGGCGGTTCCGACCCGCCAGAACGGGTCGCACATGGTCGGGGTCACCGCCGACGGGCTCCTCGGTTATACCGGAAACATGGGGAGCAACACGGTTTCAGAGCTCGATCTCCGCGCGGGAGAATTCGTTCGGATGTGGGACGTGCCGACAACGCCCGAGGCGATCAACGTCACCGCCGATGGCCGGGAAGTCTGGGTTGGAAGCAATGCGACGGGCAGGGTCAGCGTGATCGACCCGGCCACCGGCAAGATTCGAACGGCCGCCGAGGGGTTTGGTTGGGCCTACCGGGTGTTGTTCTCGCCGGATGGAAAGACCGTGTTGGTGCCGGACCTTCGAAAGGAGGAGCTTCGGTTTCTCGACCGGGCTACGTTTCGCGAACTCGGACGGTTGGCGTTCCCAGGCGGGGCGCCCCAGGGGATTGCGATCACCCCGGACGGCCGGTACGCGTTCGAGTCCTTGAGCGGCCAGGCCCGGGTTGCGATCATCGACATGGCCACCCGAAGCGTCGTGGGGCACTTGGCCGCCGGCGAGACCCCGGATGGCATCGGGTACACGACTCGGGTCATGGCCCGCGAGTAACCGCCCCACCACCTTGGTACTTCGTCCAAGGCCCCGGCTCAATTCGGGGCATGGACGCCGCGGCCTCCATAGACCCGGGTCCGGCCGATCACCGGCCCGGTAAACGGAATCGCCGTGTTGTTGATCACCGCAATCCGCTGTTTGATCGAGCCGGGGAACGCCTGGGGGCTCGCGTTCCGGCCGAACGGGTCGGTGTACCACGTATCGGGACCCATGGCGTTGGTGATCCGATTGGCGTTGACATCGACGAACCGGGCATCACCAGCGAAGGCCGAGCGAGGATCGTCCCAGACAATTCCGGGAATGGCGCCATTGTTGGTAGCAGCCTGGCAGCCGCCACCCCGGGCCCGGTCACCGTTAGGCTCTACTTCGTAGCAGAGGTCGATCGTCCGGCCAACCCCGCCCGCCACCGCCGCGTCATGAAACCGGCTCGGGTTCAGCACTTGGAAATACGGGTTGGCGGTCACGAGATATTGGCCCGAGGCAAGCCGGATTCTGGCGGACACCTGCCAGCTCTCCCGGACGCCGGCATCGAATCGAGACGCTTGGGTGGTTGGCACGAGAACGAAGGCCTCGGCGCAACCGCGATCGGCAATGACCCGCTTGCCGTTGCCCATCGGCGAGTTTGCCGGAGTGGCCGGCCCGACCTTCACGTGGGCATCCCGGTCGCAGGAACGGACGAACTCTCCCGGGGTTCCGATCGGCGTCATCAGAGTGAGGTTCAACGCGCTGCCGTCGCTGCACTGGAGGTGATACGCCAACTCATGAAGGTTGTTGGTGAATGCGTCCTTCGAGTGGGTACCCTGGTGGAGTTTGGTCAGAACGCTGCAGCTGATCGGCACCGGGACGCCCTCCACGTGCATCGCCATGCCGTCTTCCCATTCCACCTTGTGACCCACATGGTCCTCATGGCGGGGGCCGGTTGGGTCGAACCCTTCCAGGACCTCGTTCGCGTAACCAAACGGGATCGGGCCGGTCTCGGAATACAGGCTCGAGGCCCGGGGATCCCGCCCGTGCTCGTGCCCGAAGGTGCAACCGGTGGCCGGGTCGACGGGCGGATGCCAAGTCGGGTAGAGCCTCCCGTCAGGGCCGATCGTGGTGGATTGGTCGTGGACGGAGATCGGGCAGGTGTCTCCCGGTCCCGGAGCCCAGGCGCCCATCGCGCGGCTCCGGAGCGGCGCCGGGTCTGGCCCGGGCCCGGAAGGCAGAGTGTCACCGCACCCGATCAGGGCGATGACCACCAACGGAAACAACGCGTAGGTTCGCATGGGGCTGCTCCAGTAGTGCATCGTTCCTAAGGTAGGGATTTGGATCGGGGCTCGACCCGGTCTCCAGCCAAGACGGTCTCGGAAGCCAGATGTTAACCAGTCTACTTCCTCGGCAGCGAAAACACACTGTCCCACACCGCCAGGGCCGGCTTGGGCCGCAACTGGACATCGTACACGCCGAGCGAGGCAAACGGGCGAATCAACTCCCGAAGGTCGGCTGGAAAGAACGGAAGGTCGATATCCGTGGGGGCCAATTGCAGCCAGCCGATCGCCGTGGTTTCAGCCAATAGGGCCAGTTGCCGGCGGAAGTACCGGGCCTGGGCGGCCGGGGTCGAGGTAAATCCGGCCGCTGACTCACTGGCCCAGCCACCTTCGACGACCATGACCGGCACGTTCCGGCCGTTGAGCGGCCGCCGGTAGTAGTCGGTGGGTAGCTGATCGGGGTCCGGCCAGCCGAAGTAAGGGTATGAGGAGAGACCGAGCAGCTCGAGGAACGGAAAATCCACGAAGTCCTGTTCGATGCCGAGATACGGTCCGCCGACCAACTTGCCCCAGGCAACTTCGACCTGCACCGAGACGAAGACCTTGGGCGGATTGGGCAGGGCCTTGACCAGAGCGGCCGTTGTCCGGGCGGCGGACACAATGGCCTGATAGAGCGGGGCCGGCGCGGCAAGCCGGATCAAGTTGGTCTCGGCCACCAGGCCGACGTACTCGGGCCGGAACCGACGAACGAACGCCAAGATCCATTCGCGGTACGCGGCTTGGACCGCCGGCTCGGTGAAGCTCCTTCCTAACGCCCGGAGTTGGGGAGCTTCACTTTGGCGGGCGAGGCCGTCGTTCGGATCGGCAATGAAGACCAGCTTGAGGCCCTTCAGACGGTAGTAGTTGATCAGACCGTCCTTCTCCCTCCGGAGAATCGTATCAGGGGCCACTCCGGCGAGCAGGTCGGTCCACGGCAACTCCTCGTGGACGATCGCGATGTCGGCGCGCCGGGTCTAGGCCTCCAGGGCCTGAATCGCGACACCTTGGTCGATGCGAGGCGGAAACCCGGAGAAGCCGAGGTAGAACTGCCGGGTGGACTGGCCCAACGGTCCGGGACCGCCAGGTTCGCCGGTGCAGGCGGCGAGCATCAGGGCCGCCAGGGCAGCCGGTCGAAACGGTCCGAACACTGGGGCCTCGTTTTCAGGTGTTCATGGGTGGAAGTCCGGTCGCGGCCATAGGACTCCTACCGACCCGCCAAGACCGCCCGAACAAAATTGGCCTTTGACACTTGGCCAAACGAGACCAGCGCCGCCCGGTCCTCTCCACCGAGCAGTTCGTCCGCGATGACCGCAACCGGCTTCCCGCCCCGACCGGCCGCACCAACAGCCTCGATGATCCGATCGAGCCAGTCCGCCTTGCTCGTCAGGGTCGCGATGGGATCCCGAAGCGGGCCGCGGTGGGAGTCGAACACGGCCGTCGGGTTTTGCGCCACGATCGTCCGGAGGCTCGCGACCAGCGCCCGCGGCGACTCATCGGCATGAGCCAGCGCGGCTTTGACACCGAGGAAGAGGTCTCCCGAAAACACGACCCGGGCATCCGGATCGTGGACGGCCACATGGTCGCCGGAGTGGCCCGGCGTCGGAATCAACTCGAACGGGTGATCGGCCGGCTCGGGGTCGCGGAGACTGACATGGGGGTGCCCCCAAACGGCCCATCGGTACGGCGGCACCCGCAACAAATCTCGATGACGTCGGAGGGTCTCGGCCGACACCGTTGCCGGGATGCCGCGCTCGGTGATCAAGCCGAGGTTGCCGGCGTGGTCCTCGTGGAAGTGGGTGATGACGAACCCGGCTACCGGCACCGTGGCGAGCCAGGTAAAGAAGGCCCCGGCAATCCGGGGAAAGCCCGTGTCGATCACCAGACCCCGATGGTAGAAGGCGCTGACCCGGAAACCGACCGCCCGGCTGAACGCGGTCGATAGCACCACCTCAGTCACCAACCCGTGCTGCACCAGTTGGATCACGCCGAAAGCCTCATTGGCGGCGGATCCGGACGGTCCGTTCCAACTCGTCAGCGCTCTGCAAGACCTTCTGCTTGAGGTCGGCGGGAAGTTGAGGGTTGTCGGCAAGAAAGCCGCGAACCGCGTCGAGGGCGGCGGGCCCGGTCTGGCCCCCGAGGAAGGCTCCCAGCCAGGCACCCAGGAAGAAGATCCGACGGTTGGCCTGGATGTACCGAAGTGAATCCAGTGCCGGCCGGAGGTATGGGAGAGTCAACCGCTCGTGCTCGAGCATATTGAAGGAGCCCAGACTGCCGCTGGCCCAGTCTTCGTTGAGGGCGGCGTCGGCGAAGTAGCGCCGGAAGTAGTCGGCCTTTGCCTCCGCCGTTGGTCGCGCCCCGCCGGCGATGAACCTGCGGCGGCGCCCATCCGGTGTGGTATCGCGGGCAGCCTGGGCGGCGAGCGCCGCCTCGGCCTCCGGCGCCCCCAGCGTCAAGAGGCGCTCCACAACATCCCAACGGGTCGGGTCGCGGACCGGCTCTCCGGCTGCCGAGTCGGCGGACAACAGGGCGAGCATCCGCTCGGTCCCGAACGGTGACGCGGCGAGGCTGACGAACCCATCCAGATGGCTTCGGCGAATCCCGTAAAAGCGGGTGGCATCGATGGCTCCAGCCCAGAGCACTCGCTCCGCTTCCCGGCGGACCAGCTCTCGCTCCGTCGGCGCGACGTAGGCTCGGACGGTCCGCTCAAGCCGCCCCATCAGCGCTGACACCAGTTGCTCATCCTGCTCCCGGGGCAACTCGCGAAGCACGAGCCCCGCGTACCGCGCTGGATCCATCCGGGCATCGCGAACTTGGTCGAAGAGCGCACCCCAGAGCATCGAGCGAAGCAGTCCATCCTTGACGCCGCCAAGGGCCCCGGTCTCGAGCGCCTCGGTGCTCGCTGAATCAAGGAGCGAGAGGAAATACCCGTAGTCATCGACGTTCGGAAATACGAAGAGCGGCGCCGGCTTGCCCCGGGCGGCCACGATCTCCGTCGTGCCGGCAGTCAAGGTCACCGGGATCCGCACCGGGGGCGCGTCCCGGTAGGCGAGGAGGACTTGGGTCCGCATGGGCCAGGGTGCCGGCCCGGACATCGTGACCTGGGCCGGACGCTGCCGGAGCGCGAGCCGGGCAATGGTCCCGTTCTGGATCGCGATCTGGACCTCGACGACCGGCATTCCCCGGCGGAGCATGAAGTTCTGTCCAAACCCGGCGAGCGAACGGTTCCCAGCGCGGCCGATGGCGCCCAGCAGGTCCTGCCAGGTGGCGTTGGAGTAGGCGTGGGTGGTCAAAAACGCGCGGACGCCCCGCTGAAAAGCGGAGTCACCGACCAAGTAGTTGAGCTGCTTCAGCACGCTCGGTGCTTTGTTGTAGACGATAGCCCCGTAGGCGCTCTTGGCGAGGTCGAGATTGGCCATCTGCTGCCACAACGGGGTGGTCCCAAGCGTTTGGTCGACTGCATACGCCGTGGGTTTGTTCCCTTGATAGAACGTCTTCCACGCATCACCGCCCGGTTCGAGATCGGCGAGGGCCTTGGCGCCCAAGTAGGTGGCGAAGCCCTCTTTGAGCCAGAGGTCGTCGAACCACTTCATGGTCACGAGGTCGCCGAACCACTGATGGGCCGTCTCGTGAAGGATGACCGAGAACCGGCCGAGCCGCCGGGTCAGGGTGGGCCGTTCGCGAAAGATGAAGCGATCTTCGCTATACATGATCGCGCCGGGGTGTTCCATGCCGCCGAACGGGAAGGCCGGGGCAAGGACCATGTCGTATTTCTCGAAGGGATACGGGCTTCCGAAATACCGCTCCATCCAGTCGAGGGCTCGGTGCTGGAGTGCGAGCAGGGTATCGGTGTCGGCCTCTTTCGCCCGGGACCGGCGTACCAAGATGTTCACCGTCCGGCCATTGTGGGTCGAGGCAGCCCGGGCCCAGGGTCCGGCGGCGAAAGCAATCAGATAGGTCGGCAGCGGCTGGGTTTCGGTGAAATGACTGGTGGTCCGGTCGGCCGCCGAGTCGGCCCGGGCCAGCGACCCGTTGCCAAGCGCGTTCCATTGGCTGGGTGTCGTCAGGGCGAGGGTGACCCTGGCTTTAAGGTCGGGCTGGTCAAAGCACGGAAAGAGCTGATTCGCGTCGGCCGGCACCAGCAGCGTGTAGAGGTAGTCGGTCCGGTCGGCGGGGTCGTGGACCTTGATGATGCTGGCCCCCGAGGGGGCAATGTTGGAAACGAAGGAGATGGCCACCGTGTTCGATCCGGCCGCGAGGAGGCCGGCGGGTACCCGAAGGTGGTGGCCGTTGAATCCCTCGAGGGGAACCGGCCGGCCGTTGGCGGTAGCGGACCGGAGCCGGCGGCCCCGAAAATCGACGATGGCATCGTCGCCACCCTGACGAACGAAGCGAATCGTGACGTGACCGATGGCGCTGTCGAGCGGAGTGACGTCGAGTCTCAGGTCGTACCGGACATCGCGAATGGTCCGGGCCCGCCACACCGCAAGGCGGTGGGAAACTCCCTGCCCCATGAACCCGGGTTCGGCGCCTTGGGCGGATAGCAGCCCGGGCGCCAGCAACAGAGCCGCTAGCGCGGCGATCGGCAGTCGGTGCATTGCGAAAAGATAGCGGCGGGCGCTACCGCACACCCAGCTAGCCCTTCGCTGCCGCCTAGTATGCGGCCGACTTGAGGATCTCGGGCCGGGCCGAGGGCAGTGCGGTGGCCGCAGCCGGCCGAACGGCGTACTCCTCGCCGGCCATCAGCTTGTTCGATGCGTTCAGGGCCGCCACTTTGTAGCACTCCGCGAGAGTCGGATAGTTGAACACCGTCCGCAGGAAGTAGTCGAGACCACCGCCGAGGCCGATCACCGTCTGGCCGATGTGGAGGAGTTCGGTGGCACCGGTTCCGATGATGTGGACGCCTAGCAGGCGGCGGTCATCCCGGGCAAACAGGAGCTTGAGCAGGCCGTCGCCATCGCCCAGGATCTGACCCCTGGCAATCTCACGATACCGGGCAATACCCACTTCGTACGGAATCTTTTTCTTGGTGAGCACGTGCTCCGGCTCGCCGACCATCGAAATTTCGGGAATCGCATAGATCCCGATCGGGAAGTGGGACGCCATCGGATCGGCCGGGGCGCCTAACGCGTGACAGGCCGCCAGCCGCCCTTGCTCGCTCGACGTGGCCGCCAGGCTCGGATACCCGATCACGTCCCCGGCCGCGAAGATGTGCCCGACCGAGGTCCGGAACGAGTCGTCGACGGCGAGCCGCCCCCGGTCATCGGCCGTAAGCCCGGCCCGTTCCAGTTCCAATTCAGCCGTGGCACCGACCCGGCCAACCGAAAACAGCACCATGTCCGCCACGATCCGCTTGCCCGATTCGAGGTGCACCGCCACCCGTTTGAGCTCTTCGCCAAGGACCTCGATCCGGTCGACCCCCTCGGAGGGGCGGAAGGTGACCTTCCGGCGGCGCATTTGATGAATGAGCTCGTCGACGATCTCGTGGTCGAGGAACTCGAGCGGGCGTTCCCGCCGGTCGACGACCGTGACCTCGACCCCGACCGCCGCGAACATCGAAGCATACTCGATCCCGATGACGCCGGCCCCCACCACGACGATGCTCCGCGGCAGCCGTTTCAACGCGGCCACATCATCGCTCGTCATCACGACGTCGGGGTCGATCGCGCCGCCCGGCGGATCGGCCGGCTGGGTGCCGACCGCCACCAAGATGTTGGCCGCGGTCACCTCCCGGTGGCCGTCAGGACCCTCCACCGACACCCGGTGCGGATCGACGAAGCAGGCCTTGCCGCGAAGGACCGTCACGTCGTTCCGCCGGAGCTGGTCTTCGATGACCGAATTCTCGTCCTGCATCACGCGGTCCACCCGGGCCAGCAGTTGGGCCGCCGTCGGACGATACTCGAGTTTGGCGAACCGCCGGCGTTCCGGATGGTCCCGCAGGGAGGCGAAGTGGAGGACCGCCTCGCGAAAGGTCTTGCTGGGAATGGTACCGGTGCTCAGGCAGGAACCACCGAGCGCCAAGCGACGCTCGACCAAGGCCACCCGGCGGCCGAGCTTGGCGGCCTGAACCGCGGCCCGCTGGCCGGCCGGACCGGAGCCGATACACAGCAGATCGAAATCGTATGGGGTCGACATACCCGATGGTATCGGCCCGGCGGCAAATTTCCTGAGCGGCGGCTACGGGGTGGCCGGCGGCCTCGGCTGAAGGTACTTCCCAAACCAGTCGAGCAGCCTCCGGCTGGAATCGACCACATGCTTCGGCTGCCGGAAGCCGTGACCCTCGTTGGGGTACCGGGCCAAGGCGGCCTGGACACCCTGTTTCCGAAGGGCGACGTACATCTCTTCGGCTTGGGTAATCGGCACGTCGTGGTCGTTCTCGCCGTGGAGAAAGAGGGTCGGTGTCGTGACTCCTTCGACATGTGCGAGCGGCGACCACTGCCAGAGCAACCCGTAGTTCTTCCACGGGAGGCCCCGAAACTCGGCCTCGATCAGGTCGGTATAGAGCGAAGTCCCGTAGAACGAAATCAAGTTGCTCACGCTGGCGCTCGCGACCGCCGCCTTGAATCGATGGGTCTGAGTGATGACCCAATTGGTCATGAACCCGCCGTAGCTGCCGCCGGTCACGCCTAACCGGGTCGAGTCGATCCAGGCGTTGCGGGCAATGGCCTCATCGAGGCCCCTCATCAAGTCCTGGTAATCGCCCCCGCCCCAGTTGAGCAGCGAGCCGTCGGAGAACGCCTGCCCGTAGCCGGCCGATCCGCGGGGATTGAGGTAGAGGACCCCGTAGCCGGCGGACGCCTGCTGCTGGCTTCGGTCGGAGAACCCGTAGCCGAACGCCCCATGGGGGCCGCCATGGATGTTGAGAATCACCGGGTACTTCGCCCCGGAAACGAATCCTACCGGTTTCATCAACCACCCCTGCACCAGGGTGCCGTCGAAACTCGGGAACCAGAACATCTCGGCGTCCTGCAGCGCGACATCCCGCCTGAGGGGTTCGTTCAGGGTCGTGATGGCTCGCTCGCGACCGGACCCGAGATCCTGCAAAAACAACTCGGGCGGCTTGGCGGTTTCCGACCGGACGAAGACCAGTTTCGACTGCTTGGCATCCAAGGCCGGCGAGCGCGATTGGGCCGGCCCGCCCACCAGAACCCTGGGAAGTGAGTCTGTCAGGCCGGCCTTGAAGATGTGATTGGCCCCTCGGTCGCCCGCGGAGAAGAGGATCCCGTCGCTCCCCGGCAACCAGGTGATCTCGGCAACCCGGCGATCGAGCCCAGGAACCAATCGACGCATCGGGCCGCCCGAGGCCGCCACCAGGTACGCTTTGCTGTCCTCGGCCGGACTGTCCTTGGTGTTGTTGGTCCGGACCCAGCCTTCGTACGCGATCCACTGCCCGTCAGGCGACCATACCGGACTGAACTCGGCGCTCGGCGTCTCGGTAATCCGAGTCAGCGCTCCGCTGCCGACATCCACGACGAAGATGTCGTTGGAAAATGTGTTGTCGGGGTCGGCCGAGCGGTCGCTGATGAAGGCGATCCGTTTCGAGTCCGGCGCCCAGGTGATCGAGTGCTCGTCGAACGTCCCCGGCGTCAAGAGACGCGGTGTTCCGCCCTGACTCGCGACCACCCAGAGATGGGTCCGCCGGTTGTCCGTGAAACCGGTCCGGGTCTTCAGCATGATGCGGGTAAAGACCCTCACGTCACTGGCCGGCGGTGGTCCGGTCGGTTCGGCGGCCACGAACGCGATCGACTGCCCATCCGGCGACCACTCGAAGTTCTTGGTTGCTCCGCGACCGAGCCAGGCGTTGGACTGCGGGGTCTCCGCCAGAAACCGCTCGGTGCCCGACTCGACCAACCGGACCCAGATGCCGCTCCGGCCGTCGCGGGTACCCGCGTAAGCGATCTCCCGTCCGTTCGGCGACCACCGCGGTGAATTCCCCTCCCAATGCGAAATGACCCGGCCGGTTTCAGTCGCCACCAGGACGATTTCGGTCCGGCTCAGATTGGCGGCCAAGTCGCCCCGGCCCCTGACATACGCCAGTTGGACGCCGTCGGGCCGAAGCACCGGTTCCGAAATCGTAACCAGGCTTTCGAGATCGGCTTCCCGCCAGGGCCGCCGGGTCTGGGCGGCCAGCGTTGGACTGGATACCGCCAGCACGAGCAGGACAGCGTTACGCATGGGATCCCTCCTCGAGGTCCACCATCACCGGGGCATGATCGGACGGCAACTTGCCCTTCCGTTCGTTCCGCTCGACCCAGGCCCTGACGCAGCGCCCCGCGAGCGGCGCCGTCACATAGACATGGTCGATCCGAAGCCCGTTGCCTTTGGGAAAGGCCAGCATCCGATAGTCCCACCACGAATACGGCCCGGGCCCGGGTTCGGTGAGCCGGAGCCCGTCGACCAGGCCCCAGGCGCCGATCTTACCTAACGCCGTCCTGGCATCCGGGTGACAGAGAACGCTCTCCCGCCATTCCTCGGGACGGGCCACATCCCGATCATCGGGCGCCACATTGAAGTCGCCCGCCAGCACCAGCGGCTGGTCGGGGCGGTAGGTTCGGGCTAAATGCTGTTCGAGGCGGGCCATCCAGCCGAGCTTGTAGTGCCACTTGTCGGTCCCCACTTCCTGCCCATTCGGGAAGTACGCGGAGATGATCCGAATTCCTCGAACCGTCGCAGCGATCAGCCGGGCTTGGTCGTCGGGACTGGCGTCCGCCATCCCGGCGGCGACATCGATCATGGGCTCCCGGGACAGAATCGCGACACCGTTGTAGGTCCGCTGGCCGAAGACGGCCGCGCGGTAACCGGCGGCTTCAATTTCGGCCATCGGAAATTCCGACTCGGGGACCTTGAGTTCCTGCAGGCAGACGACATCGGGATTGGCACGGCCCAGCCAGTCGAGAAGCCGGGGCAGCCGGGCGCGGATCGAGTTGACGTTCCAGGTGGCGAGTTTCACCCCGGGAGGGTAGACGGCACGGGCCACGGCGTCAATCGCTATATTCCGGCCTGACTCCGCAACTCATAGGATCTCATCATGCCACGCACCTTCTCGCTCGCCTTGGCGGCCATCGCCCTCTTTCAGGTTCCAGCCGCCGCTCAACGGAGACGCGACACGCCTCCTTCGCCGCCAATGCCCCTGGTGAGCTCGGAAATGCTGGGCCAGCTCAAGTACCGGTACATCGGGCCGGAGGGCAACCGGGTGTCGAGCGTCGCGGGCGTGGCCCGCGACCCGAACATCTACTACGCCGGCGCGGCGTCGGGCGGAATCTTCAAGACGACCGACGGCGGAATTCATTGGGAGTCGATCTTCGACAGCCAGCCGGTCTCATCGGTGGGCGCCTTGGCGGTCGCGCCCTCGGACCCCAACGTCGTCTGGGCCGGCACCGGTGAGCCCTACATCCGGAGTACCATTTCCGTCGGCTGGGGCATGTTCAAGTCCACCGACGCAGGAAAGACTTGGGCCAGGGCCGGTCTCGAGAATACCGGGCGGATCGGACGGATCCAGATCCATCCGACCAACCCCGACGTCGTGTTCGCGACCGCTGTGGGCCGGGGCTACGGGCCCCAGCCCGAACGCGGCGTGTACCGGACCGTGGACGGCGGGAAATCCTGGGAGCGGGTCCTATTCGTCGATGACAACACCGGAGCGTATGCGCTGGTGATGGACCCCAATAACCCCCGGATTCTCTACGCCTCGACCTGGCAGTTCGTCGTCCACACCTGGGGCCGGACCAGCGGCGGTTCCGGCAGCGGGATTTGGAAGAGCACCGATGGCGGCACGACCTGGAAACGCCTGACTGGCAACGGCCTCCCCACCAAGCCGTTCGGCAAGGCCGACCTCGCGGTCGCCCAGTCGAACTCGAACCGCGTCTACGCATTGATCGAAACCAGCGACGGCGTGCCGCTCCCGGGGGTCGAAGCCGAGGCCGGCGAGCTGTGGCGCTCGGATGACGCCGGCGCCACTTGGACGCTGGCCAGTCATGACCGGAACCTCGCGGGGCGGACCCAGTACTACACCCGCATGGCCGTCATGCCCGACAACGAGAACGAAGCGTATTTCCTGTCCGCGAGCTGGACGAAGACGCTCGACGGCGGCAAGACGTCGATCGATCCTCCGCCCGCCGAAGTGCCGGGCGGTGACCACCACGACATCTGGATCGACGGCACCAACGCCAACCGAATGACGGTCGGACACGACGGCGGAATCTCGATCACGACCAACCGGGGCAAGACTTGGAACCAAGTCCAGCTCCCGGTTGCCCAAATGTACCATGTCACGGTCGACAATCGGATTCCCTACTACGTCTACGGCAACCGCCAAGACGGCCCCTCGGCCGGCGGACCCAGCAACAGCCGGATGGCCAGTTTCGGCGGCGACCTCGGCATCCCCCGCGGACTCTGGCGCGCGGTCGGCGGCGGGGAGAGCGGCTGGGCCACCCCGGATCCCGAAGACCCCAACATCATTTGGTCGAGTGCCTCAGGCTTTGGGAGCGTCGGCGGCATCGTGTCGCGCTTCGATCACCGGACCGGCATCGCCGAAAACGTCGAGATCTGGCCCGAGATGACCGCCGGGCACTCCGCCGCCGAAGTGAAGTACCGGTTTCAGTGGACCTTTCCGCTGGTGATCTCGCCCCACAACCGGAACAAGGTGTACGTCGGGAGCCAGCACGTTCACGCCACGACCGACGGCGGCAAAACCTGGCAAATCATCAGCCCCGACCTGACCCGCAACGACAAGAGCCGCCAGGGTATGTCCGGTGGCCTGACCCCGGACAATATCGGCGTCGAGTACGCCGGCGTAGTGTTCGCCATCGCCGAGTCGCAGCTCCAGGCGGGTCTGATCTGGGCCGGCACCAACGATGGGTTGCTCCAGCTGACCCAGGACGGCGGCCGGACCTGGACCAACCTGACGCGGAACATCACCGGGCTCCTCGACTGGGGCACGATCAGTAACATCGTCGCGTCCCGCTACGACGCCGGCACCGCCTACATCACCGTCGACGGCCATCAGGTCGATAACCGGGATCCCTGGGTGTACAAGACCTCCGACTTCGGCAAGACCTGGAAACTGATCGTCGGCGGGATCGGGAAGACGCCGCTGTCCTACGCCCATTGGATCAAGGAAGACCCGGTCCGGCGGGGCCTCCTCTACCTCGGGCTCGAGAATTCGATCTGGGTTTCGTTCAACGATGGCGAGTTGTGGCAGCCGCTGCAGAACAATCTGCCGCACGCCCCGGTCCACGACATTGCGGTCCAGGAGCATTTCAACGATCTGGTCCTCGCGACCTACGGCCGTGGGTTCTGGATCATGGACGACATCACTCCGCTCCAGCAGCTGACGGCCGCCGTCACCGCCAAGGACGTCCACCTGTTTCAACCCCGGGCGGCCTATCGATTCCGGGGCGTCGAGCCGACGATGACAGCCGTCTACGATCCCGTCACCGGGCAGAACCCGCAGTACGGCGCCTCGATCAATTACTGGCTGAAGGGGCCCGCCGACTCGGTCTCGGTGACGTTGCTGGATGCCGATGGCAAGGTGGTGCGGAAACTGGCCAACGCCCCGAAAGCCGCCGGGATCAACCGGGTGACCTGGAATCTTCAGACTGAACCGACCAAGCAAGTGCTCCTCCGCACCGAACCGCTCTACGCCCCGTACGTCGCGGCCGAACTGGCCGGCCGCCGGAGCCCAAGCCTCCAGCAGCATTCCATGCTGGTCCCCCCGGGGCGGTACACCATCCGTCTCACGGTCGGTGCCCAGACCGAAACCCAGCAGCTCGAGGTCCGCAAAGATCCCAACACCGCCGGAACCGAGGCCGACCTCCGGGCCCAAGCCGCCCTGGCGACGGAGATGCGGAGCGAACTCGACGGCGTCGTCGACATGGTCAACACGATCGAGGTCATCCGGACCCAACTCGCGACCCTCAAGGCCGTGAGCAAAGAGGAAACAGCCGTCGGCGCGGCCGCCGACTCGCTGGAGCAGAAGTTCATTGCGGTCGAAGAGCAGCTCACCCAACTCCGGATCACCGGCCGGGGGCAGGACTTGATCCGCTATGCCGCGAAGGTCGGCGAGAAGATGGTTTATCTGCTCGGCGACGTCGTCAGCACCGACAACGGCCCCACCACTCCCCAGCGCGAAGTGGGCGGAGTCCTGAAAGACCGGGCCAGGAGTGCCCGGAACGAACTCGACCGCCTGATCAACCGAGACCTCGAGGACTTCAACAAGATGCTGCAAGGCAAAGGTCTCGGCGGAATCGTGGCGAAAACCGGGCCCCCGAAGGTGTCGTAGAGGCTCGGCACTCGGCACTCGGCACTCGGCGCTCGGCGATTATGAGGCTGTTCGTGATCCTGCGGCATGCGGGGCCGTTGCTGGTCTCGGTCATTCGGGACCGGCGGCGGTGGGTGTTGTTCGGGGGACCGACTCCGCGGAGCCGGGAGTTTCATGAGGCCCGGGCCCGGCGGCTGCTCCGGGCGATTACCACGCTCGGCCCGAGTTTCGTGAAGCTGGGGCAGATCTTCGCGGGGCGAACCGACCTGTTGCCGGACGAGTATGCCGAGTCGCTCGGTACCCTCACGGACCAGGTCCCGCCGGTTCCGTTTGCCGAGATCGAACGGATCATCGGGGCCGAGCGGGGGCGGCCCATCGGCGAGGTCTTCGAACGGTTCGATGCGGATCCGCTCGCGGCCGGTTCGTTAGGCCAAGTACACCGGGCCGCGTATCGCGGACGGGAAGTGGCGGTCAAAGTCCTCCGGCCTGGTGTCCGGCCCCTCGTGGCCACCGACATCAAGGTGGCGCGGATGCTCTCCGAGCGGGTCGCCCGGTGGATGCCGAACATCCACACCCACGCCCTCACCGCGATCGTCGAGGAATTCGAGCGCCGGATCGGCGACGAGATGGACTTCGTGATCGAGGCGGCCAACATCCGTGCGGTACGTGCCAACTTCGCCAAGAACCCGCGGATCCGGATTCCCGAGGTGATCGACGAGTTGTCGGGCCGGGATGTCTTGGTCATGGAGTATGTCGCCGGGATCAGGATCGATGGGCTGGACCCGGCCGCCCGGTACGGCGGGCTCCGGATTCCGGACCTCGTCGAGCGGCTCCAGGAACTCTATATCCAGATGATGTTGATCGACGGCTTCTTCCACGCCGATCCCCACCCCGGCAACGTCTTGGTCGACGCCGCCGGCCGGATCGTCCTGCTCGATTTCGGCGTGGTGATTCAAGTCCCGAGGGAACGCCGGAAGATCTTGGTCGACACCGTGTTCGCGGCCATTCAGAACCAGACCGCGGGCGTGGTCGACGGGTTCTACGCGCTCGGGCTGGTCGATCCCGGGGCCGACCGGGCCGTGATCGAGCGTCTGGTCAACATGCTGCTCGACCTGGCGGCCCAACGGACCACGACGCGGGAACGGGTCGACATGCTGACCCGGGAAATCATGAAAGAGCTGTACAATTGGCCGATCCGGCTCCCGAGCGACCTGGTGTACTTCGCCCGGACGTCGGCCCTGATCGAAGGGGTCGGGGTCCGGTACGATCCTGAGTACAACCCCATCATGTCCGCGGGCCCGTCCCTATGGCGGATGCGGCGGGAGTTGTTTGCCTCGCTGTCGGATACCAAAGCCATGCAGCAACTCGACTGGCCGACGGCGGTGGGCTATCTCCTGGGCCGCGCGGCGGCCAAGCTCTCCCAAGCCGGCAACTTCCTCTCCGATTTTCTGAAGCCCCGCGGGCCGAAGCCCGATCGGCCATCAGCCGTCCTTCGAAGCGGCCCATCTGGCGGCGAGCCGGGCTAGGACCGCGACGAGGTCCGGCTTTTCCTCGAGGACCGGGGCCACCGGATCGGCCCCAAGGCCTTCCATCCGAGCCACCGCGGTCTTGATCGTAAACGTGAAGCGGCGTTGCTCGAGTTCATCCGTGACCTCGTCCCAGAGGAGTGGCATCGACACGGTGGCCCCGGGCAACGGCCGGACGCTGAACGGCGCGACGATCAACTGGCCATGCCGGTTCTGGAGGTAGTCGAGATAGACCTTGTCCCCTCGTTTCGTGATGCTCCTGGTAATCGTGGCAATGCCACGATGCTCGGCAATCACCAGCCGGGACAGCAACTCGCCCAACGTCCGGCATTGCTCGTAGGTGCACTGCCGGCCCAGCGGAATCAGAATATGGAGGCCGGTTTTCCCGGTCGACTTGACGTAATTCGGAAGCGAGAGTTCTTCGCAGATGCGGTGGAGCGTCCGGGCCACCGCCAAGACATCGCGGAACGGCGCTTCCTTCGGGTCGAGATCGATGACGCACCAGTCAGGCAGCTCCAGCGAGCCGATCCGACTCTGCCAGATATGGAGCGGGATGGTTCCGGAGTTGGCCAAATACACCAGGGTTTCCTCGTCGTCGCAGACGAAATACCGGATATCCCGTTGGGTGTCCTCACTCCAGATCGGGACGGTTCGGATCCACTCAGGCGCAAACTCGGGGGCGTCCTTCTGGTAAAAGGACTTGCCGTTGATGCCGACGGGGAACCGGGTCAGCACCACGGGCCGGTTGCGGAGGTAGGGTAACAGCCAGGGCGCGATCGCCCGGTAGTATTCAATCAGGTCGCCCTTGGTGTACTTCTCGTCGGGCCAAAACACTTTGTTCAGGTTCGAGAAGGTGATCTTCCTCGGGACCGGCGCACGGTCAGGTGGCGGGCCCGGGCGGCGCTCGGCGGGTGGCTCCGTCCATCCTTGTCGCTCGCATTGGTCGGGACGCTTGTCATCCCGGAGCCGGAGGAAGGCCGGATGGCGAAGCACGCCGTCAGGCGTCCACTCTCGCGATCGGACTTCGCAGACGAACCGGGGCTCAACCCACGTCGTCGTCTTCATCTCCGGGACTTGGTCGATCGGCATGGGCTCGGCCCTCGGATCGGCCAACGGCCCGTCGCACGGAGCTGCCGGTCGCGCCAACGGCGCCAACAGGTCGTGGTACTCGGCGAGTTGCTTGTCGTTGAAGCCGGTGCCCACCCGGCCCGCGTAGACCAGCCGCCCGCCGACGTAATCGGCCAGGTGAAGAGCCCCGAAGCCGCCCCGGCCCCCGCGCGGCGCCGTGAATCCGACGATGACGAAGTCGGCGGTCTTGTCGGCCTTGATCTTGAGCCAGGCCTGGGTCCGCCCGCCGCGGTACGGGGCGTCGGCTTTCTTGGCGATGATGCCCTCGAGCCCCATTTGGGCCACCTGCGCGAGGAACGGCGCCCCGTCGCGCTCGATATGATCGAGGTACCGGATCGGGCCGAGCGGCGGCAGGATCTTCTTCAGCAGCCGTTTGCGTTCCAGGAGCCCAAGCGGCCGGAGATCGAAGTCCTCGAACGCCAGGAGATCAAAAGCGAAGAACGTGGCGGGCAGCTCGATGGCCGCCCGCCGGATTTCGATGCCTTTGCCTAACCGCCCCCGCCGCTGCAGCAGCGCGAAGTTCGGCACCCCCTTCGGATCGAGCACCACCACCTCGCCGTCGAGGAGCACATTCTCGAGCGGCAACGCCTTGATGGCCCGGGCAATTTCGGGAAACACGGCCGTGTAATCGGCTCCGCTCCTGGTGAAGAGCTGCGCCTCGCCGGACCGGTGATTCACGATGAGCCGGTATCCGTCGAGCTTAAGCTCGAAGATCCACCCGTCCTTGGAAAAAGCCTCTTCCGCCGTTTCGGCCAACATCGCCTCGGCCGACCCGGCATCGACCACTCGGCGTGGCGCCTGGAGCCGGAGCAATTCCTCCCGGAGCAGGTCGGCCGGGGTCCGGCCCGCCTTGAGGTCTTCGACCGTGAGGCCCGACAAAACCGACTCCTGGGCAAAATCATCCCCGGGCTGCTTGACCCAGGCGTCCCGCTCTTTGATCAACAGCCAGTCTTTTTCGCTCTTCTTGATCTTGACCAGCGTCCAGCGGCCCCGAAGTTTGTAGCCCTTGAGCTCGAACAGGAGCTTGCCCTTCTCGAGCCCGGCCTTCGGATCCTCGAGCGGGATCCACTCGCCCCGGTCCCACACCACAACCGCCCCCGCGCCGTAGTTGCCCTCGGGGATCAGACCCTCGAAGTCACCGTACTCCAGGGGATGATCCTCGACCCGGACGGCGAGCTTCTTCTCGGTGTTGTCGTACGAGGGTCCCCGCGGCACCGCCCAAGATTTGAGAACCCCGTCCATCTCGAACCGAAAGTCGAAGTGGAGGTGCCGGGCGGCATGCTTGTGGACGACGAAGAGTCCGCCTGGTTGGGACGGCACAGCTTCGCCCCCAAATGGCTCCGGGGTCCGGTCAGCGGACCGTTTGGCCCGGTAGGCAGCCAGTTGCTCCGCAGGGGATGGCTCGTGGTCGGCCATAGTTCCCAATAATAGCCCGGCCGCGGCGCCGGATTGATGTCATTGTTGGTCAATTGGTTACCACCGACCCGCTCGGTCCCGCCATCTTGGTGGCCGACCCCTGGCAAAGGAGCCGCACTTGACACCTGTATATGTGAACACGTATTATGTGGACATGAATATCACTCTGTCCGTCGACCGCCAACTTGTGGAACGAGCCCGAAAGGTCGCCGAGGCCATGGGGAAGAGTCTCAACCAAGTCATCAGGGATCATTTGGCCTATTTGGCCGGGGAGGGTGCTGTGGATGCCGAGTTGAAGGAGTTGAAGCAGCTGTCGCTCGAGTCAGGTGGGCGCTCCAACGGCTGGACGTTTGACCGCACCAGCCTCCATGAGCGGTCGTAGTTTCTTCGATACCAACGTCTTGGTCTACACCGATGACGCCGACGCGCCGTCGAAGCAGACCAAGGCGTTGGAGTTGATCGCCAAGCACCGAGTTGATCGGTCGGGGGTCATTTCGACCCAAGTCGTCCAAGAATACTTCGTCGCCGCTACCAAGAAACTCGGTGTTTCGGCGCCCATCGCCCGCCGCAAAGTGGAGCTGTTCGGCCGGTTCGAATTGGTCCCGATCGGACTCGACGACATTCTTGGCGCCATCGACCTCCACCGGCTCCATCAGTTGTCGTTCTGGGACGGCCTCATCATCCGTGCCGCCTTGGCTTCCGGCTGCACCCGGCTCTACTCCGAAGACCTCCAGCACGGATGGCGGCTCGACGGGCTCGAGGTGGTCAACCCGTTTCGATCCTCACCGCGGTAGCGCGAAAGCCTGGAGCTTGGCCGGCGCCGCGCCGCCGCCGGTCGCGATCACCACCACTTGCTGTCCCGCCCGGGTCCGATACGTCATCGGATTGGCATAACCGATCGCCCCGAGCGCCGCCTGCCAGAGCACCTTGCCGGTCACCTTGTCCAGCGCGTATAGGTCCGAACCGCCACCGGTCGCAAAGAGCAGCCCGCCTTTGGTCACGATGGCCCCGGGGGCGCCGGCTACACCGAGCGGAGGCAGAGCCAGTCCCTTCAAGAGCGGGTGGTTCCGGATCTCCGGCGAGTCGCCCAGCGGCACTTGCCACCGGTGATCGCCGGTTCCGAGATCGATGGCCGTCAGGGTGCCATACGGCGGCTTGCTGACCGGCAGGGAGGCCGCCGCCCGCCCGGGATCGTCGGGACTCGAAAACAGCTTGGCGTTGAGGTCGAGGCTCGCCGCAAAATCGAGCGCGTAGGCCGCGTCGAGTGAATCGGACTGCGGCGGTGCGACCAACTTGAGCAAAGCCGGCTGATTGGTGGCCTTCAAATAGATGATCCCGGTTTCCGGGTCGTACGCTCCCCCGCCCCACCCCGATCCCCCGATCAGCCCTGGCGAAGCCACCGTGCCTTGCAGCGAGGGCGGCGTGAACAGCGGCCCGGTTCGATAGCCGCTCACGACCCTCGTCGCCAACGCCTTCAAGGCCGGTGTGAAATCGATCACGTCAGCGGCACTGAAGCCCTGCCGAGCATACGGCGCCGGTTTGGTGGGAAACGGCTGGGTCGGGGCGGCCCGTTCACCGGGGACGTCGCTCGCGGGAACCGGCCGCTCCTCGACCGGCCAGAGGGGCCTGCCGGTCACCCGATCGAAGACGAACAGCATCCCCATCTTGGTCGGCATCGCGACGAAATCGACGGGGCCACCGGATTGGGTGACCCGCCCCAGCACCGGCGCGGTCGGGAGGTCGTAGTCCCAGAGGCCATGATGCACCGTCTGAAAGTGCCACAGCTTCTTGCCGGTCCGGGCGTCCAGGCAGACCAGCGACTCGGCAAAGAGATTGTCACCCTTCCGGGCCCCTCCATACCAGTCATTGCTCGGCGTGCTGACCGGGAGATAGACGAGTCCGCGCGCTATGTCGACGCTGAAAGGCGCCCACACGTTGGTGTGGCCGGTGAACCGCCAGGATTCGTTTTCCCAGGTCTCTGATCCCTCACCCCCTTGGGGAATCGGGCTCCATTTCCAGATTCGTTTGCCGGTCCTCGCGTCGAAGGCCTGGATATCCCCCGGGGGGTCGTTCGGGTAGGTGAACTTGTCGGCCACGCCGTTTCCGACGATGACCAAGTCCCCGGAGACCACCGGGGGCGAGGTATTGGGGTACCGTCGGCGATTGACCGGCCAGACTAAATCGCCCGCCAGATCGACCTCACCGGCCACGCCAAACGACGAGATCGGCCGGCCGGTGGCGGCATCGAGGGCAATCAGGCGCCACCGGGTGTTGAGGAAGATCCGGCGGGTCCTCCCATCGCTCCAACTGGCAACCCCGCGATGGACGAATCCCGTGCCGTTAGGCGCCTGACCGGCCTCGTAGGCTCGGGGGTCGAAGCGCCAGTACTCGTGCCCGGTGGCGGCATCGAGGGCGGCCACCTGGTTGTAAGGAGTCGGCAGGAAGAGGGTATCGCCGATCATCAGGGGGGTGGCCTGGAACAGGCCGGGCCGGGTCTTCCATTGGGCCATCGGCCCCTCGCCGGTGCTCCACTCCCAGAGTTTGGTCAGTCGGCCAACGTTGCCGGGGTTCAGGTTAGCGAGGGCGGAGTACTTCATGGCGCCGGGGTCGCCGCCGTAGGCGGGCCAGTCGGTCTGGGCCGACAGCGCGGCGGGGGCCAGCAGGACGAGGAGGGTGATTCGCATCAGGGAATTGTAGACCCGAACCGGACATTCTCAACCGGGGCACTCGCCAGTACCTTAGAGGCCAACATCAGGAGGCCGCTCATGCCCGCTCGTTCGATCGACACCGCCACCATTTCCTTCGGCTTGGTCTCAGTCCCCGTTCATGTCTATTCATCGGCCGAGTCGACCAGCGCCGTCTCGTTCAACCTGCTCCACAAAAAGTGCGGGACCCGGGTCAAGCAACAGTACACCTGCCCCAAGGACAGCGAGATCGTCCCGCGGGACGAAATGGCCAAGGGCTACGAGTTTGCCAAAGACCAGTACGTGGTTTTTTCGGCCGAAGAACTCAAGGCGCTGGAAGAGAAGGCCACCAGGACCATCGATATCGCGGAGTTCGTGCCGCTCGCCAAGGTCGACCGGATCTATTTGGAGAAAGTCTACTTCCTTGGCCCCAACAAGGGCGGTGACAAGGCTTACAAACTCCTGGCCCAGGCCCTCAGCGATACCGGGCGGGTGGCCATCGGCCAATACGCCGCCCGCGGCCAACAGCATCTCGTCCTGCTCCGGCCCATGAACGGGCTGATCGTGATGGAACAGCTCTACTATCAGGACGAACTCAAACCGGCCGGCGAAGTACCCCTCGGCGAGGCCGAATTGAAGCCCAAAGAGCTAACCCTCGCCAAGCAGCTGATCGAGCAGGCCGCCACCGAGGACTTCCAGCCCGAGAAATACCGCGACCAGGTTCGGGCCCGGGTCCTCGAGGCCATCCAGAAGAAGGTCGAGGGTCATGAAATCACGGCGGAGCCGACTCAGGATGGTGGCGGCAAGATCATCGACCTGATGGAAGCGCTGAAGGCGAGCCTGGCCCGGGCCTCCTGATGGCGTCGTACGTCGGGACGAGTGGCTTCGCGTTCAAGGAATGGAAAGGGCCGTTCTACCCGGCCAAGCTCCCCGACAAGGGGATGCTGGCGTACTACGCGAGCCAATTCCCGACGGTCGAGATCAACAACACGTTCTACCGGATGCCGCGGGAAAAGAACCTGCTCGACTGGGCCGCCGAGGTCCCCGAGGGCTTCCGGTTCGCCATCAAGGCCAGTCAGCGGATTACCCATCACGCCCAGCTCCGCGACGCGGCGGACCTGGTCGGCTATCTGGCCCAGACGGTTGCGGTGTTAGGCAGCAAGTTGGGGCCCACGCTGTTTCAACTCCCGCCGCACCTGAAGAAGGACATCCCACGGCTGGAGTCCTTTCTCGATATCGTACCCAAGCGGTGGCGGATCACGATCGAGTTCCGGAACCAGACTTGGTTTGACGATGACCGGGTGTTCGAGGTCCTCAAGGCCCGGGACGTTCCCCTGTGCATTTCGGACCAAGACGGCGTCCCGACCCCGCTGGTGGCCACCGCGGACTGGGGCTACGTCCGGCTCCACAAGCTCGACTACGACGAAGCAGGCCTGGCGACATGGGCCGCGCGGATCGCGGGCTTCGGGTGGACCGACGCCTTCATCTACTTCAAGCACGACCACTCCCCGGGCTCCGGGCCTCCCGTCGCCATGAGCCTCAAGAGCAAGCTGTGAGCGTCCCGTTTGCCGACCGCGAGCTGGCCCAGCGGCTCGAGCGCACGGAGGCCGTCAGCTGCGCCCAGTTCGTCGAGGGGCGCCGCGCAATCCGGCCCGAGAGCGGTGCGGAATGGATCGACGTGGCCGGCGCCTACGCCATGTTCGACGGGGTCGATTCTCCGATTACCTAGACCTTCGGTCTGGGGGTTTTCGAGCCGGGCATGCCGGAATCCTTCGACCGGATCGAAGGGTTTTTCGCCGACCGGGGCGCCCCGACGTTCCACGAGGTCAGCCCCCTGGCCGACCTCTCGACCATGGGCCAGCTACCGGCTCGGGGCTACCGGCCGATGGAGTGGTCGAACGTCCTGTATCGGCCGATCGACGCGGCGGTCGAGATCCCGGGCACCGCAGGGGACGTTACCGTTCGGCAAACCAGAGTCGACGAGTGGCGGGTCTGGGCCGACACCGCCACCCTGGGCTGGAGCGAGTTTCCCGAGTACGCCCCCATGATGGCCGAGTTGTCGGAGATTGGGGCCCGGCGGCCGGGGGCTTTGACGTTTGTAGCCGAACGCCAGGGCCGGCCGGTCGCGGCGGGCGCGCTCTCGATTACCGGAGGCGTGGCGCTCCTCGCCGGCGCCAGCACCATTCCCGGCGAACGCCGGCATGGGGCCCAACTCGCCCTGTTAGGCACCCGGCTCCGGTTTGCGGTGCGCCAGGGTTGTGATGTGGCCATGATCTCGACGCTGCCGGGCAGCGCGTCGCAGCGGAACGCCGAGCGGCACGGGTTCCGGGTGGCCTACACTCGCACGAAATGGCAGCTCGTCAGGTAGGGACGAGACCCATCTCATCGAGGAAGCAGTGGCCGCCGGTCAACTTGCCTGCCCTGGCCTCGACCCGGGTCATGACCAACCGTTCTTTGGCCCGGGTCATTCCGACATAAAGGAGGCGGCGGGATTCTTCGAGCTCGGCACTCGGGGCTCGGCGCTCGGCACTCGGCAGGGATTGGAGGCCGGGCATTTCGGCGTCTTCGACGCCGACGATATAGACCCGGGAAAACTCCAGGCCTTTGGTGGAGTGAAGGGTGAGGAGGTTGATGCGGTCGCGGTCGGTTTCAATGCCGTCGCTCTTCGAGAGGGCTACCCGACTCAGGAATTCTTGGATTTCGGCTTCGAGGGTCTCCTCCGCGAGGTCGCCGAGGAGGCGGCGGACCCTGGCCATGGCGGCGGGGTAGCGCCGGTCGGAGGGTTTCTCGGCGCGGACCTTCTGCATCAGCGACTGGCCGCCGAGGCGTTCGATCAGTTCGTCGACGGCAGGGGCAGCCTTGCCCGAGCGGTCCCGTTCGACGCGGTAGAACTCCAGGCAGTCGCTGAACCGGCCTAACGCGTAGACAGCGGTGATGTCCCGAAGGAGGCCGGCTTCCGTTGCCAAGGTTTCGGGGTCGGACAGGGCCAGGGCGATGCCGAGATAGTCGAGCACGTTCGAGAGGGCGACCCGCCTGGCCCGGGCCACTTTTTCTTCCTCCAACTTCCGATAGACCTGGGCCAGCGTCCGAACGTCCGAGAGGGCGGTATGCGCCGTGCCGGGATCGATCCCAAACCGCGCCGCCAGATGCTGGAGCTTGGCACTCCCGAAACGAAGTGAGCGGGCGAGAGGCAAGGTATCGTAAGTGACGAACTCCCGGTCTCCCGACATCCGGCGGAGAATCGGGAAGTCGAAGTCGTACCCGTTGTGGGCCACCAGCTCGTCGGGGCCCGCGAAGGCCTTGAACCGGGGCCAAACCTCGGCGAACGACGGCTCGTTGGCCACATCCGCATCGCTGTAGCCGTGGGTGGCGCTGGCGCCGGGCTCGATCGGGACGGCCGGCTTCACCATCTGGTGGAACTCCGCCACGATTTCCCAGTTTCGAACCCGGACGGCGCCAAGCTCGACAATCTCGGCTGTGGTCACGTCCCGGCCGGTGGTTTCGAGATCGACCGCCACGAAATTGCCGGCCGCACCCTCAGTGGTCGCGGTCATCATTTGGAGCGCTTTGAATACCGTGAGCGCCAAGCCCAAGTCGGGGCATGACCACGCCGGGCCAAGCACGAATTGACCGCCGGGTGGTGCGGTCGTGACTTCGAAGAGACGGATGCCGGCCCCAGCCAGCATGCCGGCCAAGCCGATCTCGAGGCCTCCCATCGCTTGAATCAGCACCGGAGCCCTGCCATCCCGGATCCGCGCCAGCTCGCCGGCCAGTCGGGGCACTTCCGGATACGCCGCCGGGTCGGAAAGTTCCTCGGCCCGTTGTTCGAGGATCGTGTGATAGGCGCCGACTCGCTGTGAAAGGATCTCATCGACCAGACGCGCGAGGTGACGATGGCGGTGACCTAACGCCGTCAGATTCTGCATCGCCGCCAACGCGCGCCGGATCTTCCGCCCGTCCTCATCGGTACGGGACCGGGCCCGGGCCTGGCGATGCAGGGTTCCAAGGAAGCCGATCCGGTCCTTCAGCGCGGCCTTCCGAAGGGTGTCGCAGAGTGCGCCTGGAAGAACCACCCTCGCAAAGCCCTCATTGATAACCGGGTCGCCGGGGTACGAGATCACTTTGAGCGCGGCGATCAGGTATCGGACGGCCCGGTCATCCGACAGCGCCCGGCCCTGGGCCAAGCGGCAGGGCAACCCAGCCTGCATCAAAGCCCCTTCGAGCAGATGCCCTTCGGCGTGCTTGCGGTAAAGCACGGCGTATTCGCCCCATGGCAGCCCGGAGGCCGCCCGATCGGCTTGGATGTCGTCGAGGATCCAGGCCACTTCGGCGTGCTCATCGGGAAATGAACGGGCGACCACGGCATACTCCGACTCGTGGGTGGCCGTGATGTCCTTCGGGCCGAACAGGGGCACGTTGCTCGAAATGAGGCGGCGGGCCAGAGCAAAAATCTGCCCCGCGGTGCGCCGGTTCTCGCCGAGCAGGATTCGGTCAACGGCGCGGAACTCGTTGGCGAACGTGGCGATCAACCGGGGATCGGCCCCGGTCCAAGAGAAGATCGACTGTTCATCGTCACCAACGACGAAGACGTTCCCGTGGGCCCGCCCGAGCGTCGTCACGATCGAAAACTGGACGGGATTCAAGTCCTGAACCTCGTCGACCAGGAGGTGATCCCACCGGCCGGCCACCTCGGCGGCAATTCCCGGAAACCGGTCGAAGAGCTCTTTGGTCAGATGAACGATGTCATCGAAATCAATCATGCCCCGCTTGGCGAGATACGCGCGGTAGCGTCCGAAGGTCCGCGCGTCGTCATCGTGGAGCGGTTTCGTGCCGAGCCGGGCCAGCCCAAACCGGCCCAGCAGGCCGCTTCGCCACTTGGGGGGGACCTTGAGCCAGCCAAGCAGTTCCTTCTGGTAGTCTTCGTCGGCAATCCCGAAGCCCCTCTCCAGGCCTAACGCTTCGCCGTGAACCCGGAGGATCTTGACACAAAGGGAGTGGATGGTCGATCGGGTGACCGCCTCGGCCCGAGGGCCGAGCTCGCGATGGAGCCGGGCGGCCACCTCCTCGGCTGCCTTGTTGGTGAAGGTCAAGGCGCAGATTCGCTCGGGATCGACGCCGCGCTCATCGACCAAGAACCGGATCCGCTCGATCAGGCAGAACGTCTTTCCCGCACCGGGCCCGGCCAGGACCAGCACCGGACCGGCGCGGGCACCGATGGCCTTGCGTTGGGCCGGCGAGGCGGTGGGAGTCGAGGCCGGATTCACCGCGGGAGCGTCCGAATCCACTCGGCGGTCGTGGTTGCGAGCTCGACGACGACGTCGGCCCCGGTCCGGCCGGTCCGTTTCGGCACCGCAAAGGCATGATTCGCCTCGGCGATTTCATGGAGCGTGGCGCGACTGCCTAACCGGCCGCAGACCGAACGGATCAACTGGAGGTCGGCGAGGTCGTCACGGGTCCCTTGGAGAAACAGCATCGGCACTGCGACTCGATCGAGGTGGTCGGCCCGGGTGATGCCGGGACGTTTCGGCGGGTGGAGTGGAAAGCCAAGGAACCCAAGTCCGCTGATGCCGTCGAGGGCCGACTCGGCCGCCGCGGTGGAGGTCATCCGGCCCCCGAAGGACTTGCCACCCGCCACCAGGGGAAGGCCGGGGATCAGGTCCCGGGCCCGAGCGACCGCCGCGCGCACGGTCGCGGCCGCCACGGCGGGGGAGTCCGGCCGATGGCTTCCCGCTTCCATGAATGGGAACTGATATCGGAGCGTGGTGACGCCGGCGGCCGCGAGCGCCTCGGCGACGTCCGCCAAAAACGGATGCCGCATGCCGGCGCCGGCGCCGTGGGCGAGAACGAACCCGGCAACCGGACGGGCGGCTTCCAGCAAGAGACCGGATACCGGGCGACTGGGTGTTTCGATGGTAAGAGGGATCATCACGGCGAATTGAAGGGCAAGTTGCCCCGAGAAGGAAGGGGCGGCGTGCCTGGACAAAACATTGACAAAACAAGTACAACTCTATATCATCTTCGTAATGAAGGCCGATAATCCTACAAGACAACGACTTACACTCATCATCGGTGCCACCGGTTATGTCGGTGGCCGGCTCTTGCCCATGCTGGAGGCTCGCGGGGAGCGGCTCCGCTGTATGGCCCGCCGCCCTGAGTATCTCACGGGCCGGGTTGGCCAGAGCACCGAAGTGGTGAGCGGCGACCTCGCCGATCCGCCGACCGTTCACGCTGCGATGGCCGGCGTCGACACGGTGTATTTCCTGGCCCACGCCATGGGTGCCAGCGCCACGTTCGAGGACGAGGAGCGAGCGGCAGCCCAGACGGTGGCGGCCGCTGCTCGGGCGACCGGCGTGCAACGAGTCATCTACCTGGGCGGTTTGGGGGACGGCGGTGAGTTGTCGCCCCACCTCCGAAGCCGCCAAGCCGTTGGTTCGATCCTCAGGGAGTCGGGCGTACCGACGCTCGAGTTCCGGGCATCGATCATCCTCGGATCCGGCAGCCTCTCGTTCGAGATGATCCGGGCGTTGGTCGAGCGACTCCCCGTGATGGTCACCCCCCGTTGGGTTCGAACCTTGGCCCAACCGATCGGAATCGAGGACGTCCTCGCCTACTTGGCGGCCGGTCTCGATCTACCCCTCCCAGAGAGCCGGGTGGTGGAGATCGGTGGTCCTGATCGGGTGTCGTACGGCGCCTTGATGCGAGAATACGCCAGCCTCCGCGGGCTTCGCCGCCTGATGGTCCCGGTCCCAATCCTCACGCCTCGGTTGTCGAGTCTTTGGCTGCGGGTGGTGACGCCAGTGTATGCCGAGGTGGGCCGGAAGTTGATCGACGGCCTTCGGAATGAAACGGTGGTTCGAGACCAGAGTGCGCTGGCCCTGTTCGCGGTTCGACCGATGGGAGTCCGGGCGGCTCTGGCTCGGGCCTTGACCAATGAGGACCGGGAGATGGCGTTGACCCGTTGGTCGGACGCGCTCTCGATGACTCCGGGCCGGAAGTCGTGGGCCGGGGTGAGGTTCGGAACCCGGCTGGTCGACTCCCGCGTCACCCGGGTGTCGGTCAGCCCGGAGCGGGCTTTTGCACCGGTCATCCGGATCGGAGGCCGGACCGGCTGGTATTACGGCAACGGGTGGTGGTGGCTGCGCGGTCTGATCGATCTGGCGGCCGGGGGACCGGGTCTCCGCCGCGGGCGGCGTGATCCGGCAGCCTTGGCACCCGGCGACACGGTGGATTGCTGGCGAGTCGAAGCGGTCGAGGCGAACCATTTGCTCCGGCTTTCCGCTGAGATGAAGCTCCCGGGCCGGGCCTGGCTCCAGTTCGAAGTCACTGGGACGGAGGGCTCGTCAGAACTCCGCCAGACGGCCATCTTCGACCCACGCGGCCTCGCGGGCTTGGTCTATTGGTACGCTTTGTACCCGCTTCACTTGGTGATCTTCGGAGGCATGCTCCGAGGCATTGCCGCGGCCGCGGCCCGGCGGTAGCCTACCGGCCATGTTGACCACGCTGCTTCTGGCCCTCACGGCAACGATCGATACCCTCACGCCCGCCGAACGTTCGCTGACATCCCATGTCGACGCCCACCGCCGAGAGGCGGTCGGGCTGCTCGAGCGGATCGTGAACCTGAATAGCGGCACCTTGAACCTCCGCGGGGTCCGCGAGGTCGGCGCAGTGCTCCGGTCGGAGTTCGATGCGCTCGGATTCACGACTCGGTGGATTGACGGGGCGCCGTTCAAGCGGGCCGGCCATCTCGTGGCGGAGCATCCCGGGCGCGGCCCACGAGTTCTGTTGATTGGCCACCTCGATACCGTGTTCGAACCTGACAGCCCGTTTCAGAAAGTCGAGTGGATCGACTCGGTCACCGCGCGGGGCCCCGGCATCGTCGACATGAAGGGCGGCAACGTCATCATCGTCCAGGCCCTCAAGGCGCTGGCAGCGGGCGGGCTGCTCAAAGACTTGGCCGTGACGGTCATCATGACCGGCGACGAAGAGGATCCAGGCGATCCGGTCTCGCTGGCCCGGGCCGAACTGATCAATTTGGCCCGCCGCCATGACATCGCGATCGGATTCGAGAACGGGTCGGGCGATCCGCACAAGGCCGTGGTGGCCCGCCGCGGTTTCACGTCATGGACCCTGGACGTCACCGGGAAAGCGGCTCACTCGTCGCAGGTGTTCCGGCCGGAAGTCGGGTCGGGGGCAATTTTTGAAACCGCCCGGATCCTCGAGGCCTTCCACCAGCAGCTGGCGGGCCAAGCCTTCCTGACGTTCAATCCGGGCCTCGCGTTAGGCGGAACAGACGTGTCGGTCGACTCGACCGGGGTCCGGGGTGCGGCATTCGGCAAGACCAACGTGGTGGCCGCGCGGATGACGGTCACCGGCGACCTACGGATCCTCTCGCCGGGCCAACTGGCCGACACCAAGCGGACGATGGAGACCATCGTCGCCGGTTCCCGCCCGAACACGGCGGCCAGGATCCGATTCGAAGACGGGTATCCCCCGCTCCCGCCGGGCCCCGGGAACGAACGGCTCCTGGCCCTGACGGACCAAATCAGCCGTGACATCGGGTTCGGACCCGTGACGGGCACCGATCCGATGCGAGCCGGGGCGGCGGACGTGTCGTTCACGTCGGGGATCATCTCGATGGCCATCGACGGAATCGGTGCCGCCGGCTCCAACGACCACACCCCGAACGAAACCGCCGATCTCTCGGTCCTCCCCGCCCTGATCAAACGGGCCGCCATCCTGCTCCACCGACTCGGCCGCTCGGCTGGGCCGAGCACCGACCACTAGGCCGGGCGGTGGTCGGGTTCCTCAACACCTTGGCCGTCCTGGCCCTTCAGGTTCCGAGCCTCAAGGCGAAGGCAGGGGCCGAAGCGATCACGCTTGACGGGCGGCTCACCGAGGCGATCTGGGCCTCCGCCGACTCGATCGGAGGGCTGACCGAGATCGAACCGATGGAAGGCAGGCCGGCGGCGGGCAGTACGGTCGTTCGGGTTCTCACCCACCCTCGCTACCTGGTGATCGGGATCACGATCAACGACGGCGGTGCCCCAGTCACGACCTTCTCCAAGACGCGGGACGCGGATCTCGAGGAGGAGGACCACATCCGGTTAGTGTTCGATCCCTTCGGGGATGGACGGTCCGGATATCTCTTTGCGGTGAATCCGTCGGGCGCTCGGTTCGACGCCCTGAGCACCAACCAAGGCGAAGGCGAGAACAGCAACTGGGATGCGGTGTGGGAGGCCGCCACCACTCAGAGCGACTCCAGCTGGTCGGTCGAAATTCGGATCCCGGTCAAGAGTCTGTCGTTTCCGGCGGGCGCCGACCAGTGGGCGTTCAACGTCCAGCGCCGGGTTCAGGCAGCGCAAGCCACCGACCGATGGGCCGCCACCCGGCGGGATCGGAAGTTCGGCCAGACCACCGATGCCGGCCGGCTGACCGGCCTACCCCGATTCGACCTTGGCCGGGGTCAGAGCATCCGACCGGCCATCGTAACCGGCGGTGGCAAGCCGGGCCCCAGCGCCGGCGTCGACGGCGACCTGAGCCTGAGCGCCGAGCTCGAGCAGCGTCTCGGGGCCAATTTCCTTGGCACCCTGAGCCTCAATACCGACTTTGCCGAGACCGAGGTCGACACCCGCCGGTCCAACCTGACCCGGTTCCCGCTCTTCTTTCCGGAGAAGCGAACCTTCTTTCTCGAGGGCAGCGATGTCTTCGAATTCGGGCTCGGATTGGGCAGCGAGGTGATGCCCTTCTTCAGCCGCCGCATCGGCTTGGTCAACGGGCGGGAAGTCCCGATCCAAGCGGGCGGTAAGTTGACCGGCCAATTCGGATCGACCCGGATGGGTTTGATCGCGGCCCGGACCGGTAGCGTCGATTCCGTGACCGAAGCCACCGAGCTGGCGGTACTTCGAGTCCGCCAGAACGTCCTCCGCGAGTCATCGGTCGGGGCCATCGCCACACTCGGTGACCCGACCGGCGGATCCGGCTGGCTCGCCGGCGCCGACGCGACGTATCGGACCTCCCGGTTCCTCCGGAACAAGAATCTCTTGATCGGAGCGTGGTACTTGGCCGCGGACCGCCCCGGTACATCCGACGGCGATCGCACCGCAGCCGGCCTCAAGATCGACTACCCGAATGACTTGATCGATGCCGCGCTGACCTGGAAGCGGATCGGCGACGCATTCGACCCGCCGGTTGGGTTCGTGCCCCGGCGCGGGGTCCATCTCCTGACGCTCGGCGCCGACGTCTCGCCGCGTCCGGGGCGCTTCGGGATCCGGCAGATGTATTTCGAAAACCGCTTGTCCCTGGCCCTGGATCTCGACGGCCGGTGGGAGTCCTACCGGTTGTTCCTCGCGCCGATCAACTGGCAACTCGAGAGTGGCGACCGGATTGAAGCCAATGTCGTGCCCCAAGGCGAGCGGTTGGTCGAGCCGTTCGAAGTGGCCGACGGCGTCGTGGTGCAGCCTGCCGCCTATCGATTTACCCGATATCGGGTCGAAGCCGAGTTCGCAGCCCGGCGCCGGATCGGCGGTCAACTGACCTGGTGGTTCGGCGACTTTTACGGAGGGCGGCTCGATCAATTCGAAGTGGAAGCCAATTGGCGTCCATCCGCCACGGTCGCACTCGAGGTGAACTTGGAGCACAACCGGGGCCGGCTGCCCGAGGGCAATTTCAACACGACCGTGTTCGGCACCAGGGTTCGCTACAATTTTTCGCCGAACATCTCCATCAACAGCCTGGTACAATACGACACCGAGTCGGCAAGTCTCGGCGCTAACAGCCGCCTCCGGTGGACCATCACCCCGACCGCCGAGCTGTTCGTGATTCACAACCACAACCTGCGGAATCGGCTCGATCGGTGGTCGTTCGAGTCAAATCGTTTCCTGACCAAGTTCCAATACACCTTCCGGCGTTGACCCACCGAGGAGGACTCGGAAATGCCTCGTTCCGTCAGGGCCGCCGGTCGAACCGGCTCTCCATCAGCACCCAGAGGTTCGGGTCGAGCACCACGGCAGCCGGCTCCCGGGTGGAGTCAAACGCCACTCGAGCTTGGCCCCCGGTGATTTCTACCCGTTCGGTTCGAAGGGTGGATTCCCCGGCGAACCGGATCCCGATCTCGAGCGGCACCCGGAATGGTTCCCCAGCTTGGGTCTGTTCCAGAGTGATCTCGATTCGCTTGGCGCCGGCATCGTAGCGCCACCCGCCCTCCAGTTTCGGCGCGCCGGAGCGGGTGAGCCACTGCCGGAAGAACCAATCCAAGTCTTGGCCCGACACCCCCTCCATGATCCGGCGAAAATCCTCGGTCGTAGCGTTGGCGTCCCGGTATTGGCGATAATACTCGCGAATCCCTCGCCAGAACCGGTCGCTCCCGATCAGGCCGCGGAGCATGTGCAGCGTCCAGGCGCCTTTCTGGTAGGTCTGCGAACTGGTGACCTCGGCCATGTTGGTCAGATTCGCGTGGATCACCCGGTAACCGGGGTGCTTGGCATCATACTCGAGCACGCTCGCGCGGCTCTTCAAGAGGCCGTCGACGAACGCATCGCGTCCGGCCTCATATTCGGTGAACAAGAGCGTGAAGTAGGTCGCGAATCCTTCGCTCAACCAGACCTCGTTCCAATCGGATTCGGTAACCGCGTTGCCGAACCATTGATGGGCGATCTCGTGGACCACCACCTCCCGAACCCGGGCCGTGCCGATCATCCGCTCGGAGTAGCCGATCGCGGTCGCCGCCTCCATCCCGCCCCCCGCGGCGACCGACTCGACATTCGCGAGCTTCTCATAGGCAAACGGCCCGACCCACTCATTGTAGAACCGGAGGGCGGCCTTGGTCGGTCCGCCGAAATCCGCAAAGGCCCGCTCCCGGTCCGCTGGATAGGCCCACGCCTCGACCGGGGTTCCGTCCACGGTGCCCGAGTGCTCGACCGCGTACCGCGCGACGCCCAACGTCTGGAGCCAGGTGGCGATCGGCACGGATTGTCGCCAATGGGTCCGGCGGAATCCGCCGGCCAGGTCCGTTTCCTCGACCATGAGGCCGTTCGACACCACTTGGTAATGCGCGGGGGCCGTGACGATGAACTCGGACGTGGCCTTGTCGTAGGGATGGTCGACCCCGACAAGCCAATGCCGGGCCAAGTCGGGCCAGTTGTCGCTCGAGAACGTCCGCTGACCTGACTTGTTGGGCCCGATCTTGAGGGCCGCGGCCGGCACCCCGTGGTAGCGAATCGAGAGTCGGCTCCGCTCGCCGGACCGGCCCGGACGCCGGAGCGAAATGTCGAGCCGATTCGCCCGATGGCTGAACGAGAGTGGTCCATCGGCATCGGTTACCTGATCGACCACCATCCCGCGCCCGGAATCACCCCGACCCACCAGATCGAGCGCCAGCCGGGTCCGCCCGGCGGCGAGGAGCCGGAATTCGATCCCAGCTTCCATCCGGATTTGGTCCGAGCTGTCCGAGAGGGCAAGGTCGTATCGATAGCCGATCACGTCGAGATCGGCGTTCCGAGGATAGGGATCGGCCGGTGCCCACCCGATCGCCAGGATCGCGCCCGACCAGATGGCCAGTTGACGGCTGGAACTCATGAGAACGCCCGATGTGAAGAGAAGAGTGAATCTAGCACGGGCCGGGCCGGACGCTCGGTTGGCGAACCCCGGTGCAAGGCGTAGATTCGTCCGATGCCAGAGAAGCTGCCGATGCAATGCGCCGTCGCCACGGAACGGTGGCCCTACCACACGCCGTTCCGGATCGCTCGGGGAGTGGAAACCGAGCTCGCGGTCATCGTCGTTCGCTTGACCGATGCCGCCGGACGCACAGGATGGGGAGAGGCGTCTGGCGTCGACTACGAGGGCGAGTCCCCGGCCTCGATGACCGCTCAAATCAACGAGGTCCGCCGCCAACTGGTGACGGGCCTCACCCGTTCAGCGCTCCAAGACCTGCTGCCCCCCGGCGGCGCCAGGAATGCCGTCGACTGCGCCCTCTGGGATCTCGAAGCCAAGGCCACCGGCATTCCGGCGTGGCAGACCGCCGGTCTCGACCGGGTCGGGCCGGTGACGACGGCCATGACGATCGGCATCGGATCCGACGACGAAGTCCGGGAGAAGGCACGGCCGATCCGGGATTGGCCGCTGATCAAGATGAAGGCGGATGCCGGGTCCCATCTCGGCCCGGTCCGGATCGCCCATCAGGAGTGCCCCGCCGCCCGGTTCATCGTCGACGCCAATCAAAGTTGGACCGTGGATCTGCTGAACGACCTTGGGCCCGAGTTGGCGGCGCTCAATGTCGCGCTGATCGAGCAGCCCGTGAAGAAGGGCACCGACGCCGAGTTGGCCAGGTATACCGGCAGCATTCCGCTCGCGGCCGATGAATCGTGCGTCGATCGTTCGTCGTTGCCCGGGCTTGCCGGCCTGTACCACGTCGTCAACATCAAGCTCGACAAGACCGGCG